>Ga0335073_10000441_pt1 | contig 52835 bp, 35 predicted proteins | sample Lox_Sample_22_FD_207093 | JGI IMG/M metagenome (GOLD analysis project Ga0335073, IMG submission 207093) | Soil microbial communities from Loxahatchee National Wildlife Refuge, Florida, United States - Lox_Sample_2.2 | ecosystem: Environmental > Terrestrial > Soil > Wetlands | place: USA... | reverse complement strand
CGAGGACGCCGCCCCAGAGCCGTCGGCCGGTTGATGCCGCCGCAATGGCCGAGCTCACCCCGCAAGAGCGCCTCCAGCCCTCGCTGCTCGATCGCTTGACGGACGAGAATCCGCAGAGCGGTGTGGAGTCGCGCGACCAGCGCGTCGTCTCCTGGCAGCGCCTGCGCGATGCGGTGCGCCGCGATCTCGCCTGGCTCCTGAACTGCGTGCACCTCGAGGCCACACAAGATCTGACGGCCTGGCCGCTGGTCGCGCGCTCGACCGTGAACTACGGTCTGCCGGAGACCACGGGCGTGCCGCTCGCCAACCTCGATGTCGAGGCGATGCAAAAGCGGGTGCGCCAGGCGATCCTCGATTTCGAGCCGCGGCTGCTGCGCAACAAGCTGTCCGTTTCGGTCGAGAAGGATACCGAGGCCATGAGCCGCAACTCCCTGGTGTTTCTGATCGAGGGCGAGATGTGGGCGCAGCCGGTGCCGCAGAGCATCTTCGTTCGCACCGAGTTCGATCTCGAGACCGGCGCCGTCAAGGTCGATGAGCGGCGCCGCTGAGGAACCATAGGGCTTCAGCATGGACCCAAGGCTGCTCAGACTGTACAACCAGGAACTGCAACACCTGCGTGACATGGGCGCGGAGTTCGCACGCGAGTTCCCCAAGATTGCCGGGCGGCTCGGCATCGAGGGCCTGGAGTGCGCCGATCCCTATGTCGAGAGGCTGCTCGAAGGATTCGCGTTTCTCGCGGCCCGCGTGCAGCTCAAGATCGAGGCTGAGTTTCCGCGCTTCACCCAGCACCTCATGGAGATGGTGTATCCGCGCTACCTCGCGCCCACGCCCGCGATGGCGGTGGTGCAGCTGCAGCCGGATCTGCGCGAGTCGGCGCTCGCCGCGGGGGTACGGGTGCCGCGCGATGCGGTGATGCACAGCATGCCGGGACGAGATACCAGCGTGACGTGCGAGTTCCGGCTGGCAAATGAGGTCACGCTGTGGCCACTCGAGCTTGCGGAGGCAAAGGTGCTGGACGGCGCCGCGGCCCTCGCGGCCATCGGACTCAAGCCGGGGAGTGGCACGCGCGCGGCGCTGCGCCTCACCTTGAAGTGCACCGCCGGCGTCAAGGCGGAGGAGCTCAAGCTCGACGAGCTGCCGATCTACCTCGTGGGCGCCGATAACCTGCCCGCCGACCTCTATGCGCAGATCCTCGGCGGCGGCACCGGGGTCGTGGTGCGCGGCGTCGGCGGTGGCGCCTCGACCACGCTCGGCCGCGAAGCGGTCGTGCGCATGGGGTTTTCCGACCACGAGGCGCTGTTGCCGCCCTCGCGGCGGCAGTTCTCCGGTTATCGGCTGCTGCAAGAGTACTTCGCATTTCCGCAGAGGTTTCTGTTCGTCAAGCTGTGCGGACTCAATCCCGCGCTGCGCCGCATTTCGGGCGATCGCTTCGAGCTCATCGTTCTCCTGGAGCGCGGCGCCCCCAATCTCGAGGCGAGCGTCGGGGTCGACAACTTCCGCCTGTTTTGCGCGGGCGCGATCAACCTGTTTCCGCGCACCGCGGACCGCATCCATCTCGAGGCCGGTGTGCCCGAATATCACGTGGTCGTCGATCGCACCCGCCCCATGGACTTCGAGGTTTACGATGTCCTCGGGGTGCAGGGCTTCGGCGATCGTACCGAGCCCGACCGCCAGTTTCGTCCGTTTTACTCGTGCAACGAGCAGAACTGGCACAGCCGCGACCTCGCTTACTTCACCTTGCGGCGCGAGGCGCGCCGGCTGTCATCGCGTCAGCGCGTGAACGGGCCGCGCTCGAGCTACGTCGGCAGCGAAATCTTCATCGCGCTGGTCGACCCCGACGAGGCGCCCTTCGCCTCGAACCTACGCCAGCTGTCGGCCTCGACCTTGTGCACCAACCGGGATCTGCCGCTCGGCATTCCGATCTCGAAGGGCGCGACCGATTTCACGCTCGAATCGGCGGCGCCGGTCGAGCACGTGCGCTGTGTCGCCGGCCTGTCGCGCCCGCGTCCCTCCTTCGCGCATGGCGATGCGAGCTGGCGCTTCATCAGCCATCTGTCACTCAACTATCTGTCCATCGTGGATGCGACGGAGGACGGCGCGGCGGGACTGCGCGAGATGCTGGGCCTCTACGCCGACCCCAACGATGCGGTCGCCCAGCGCCAGATCGAGGGCGTGCGTGCGGTGGCCTCGAGCTCGATCGTGGGCCGCGTGCCCATCGCCGGCCCGATCACCTATGGGCGTGGTACGGAGATCATCTTGACCCTCGAGGACGCGGCGTTTCAGGGCGGCAACAGCTTCGTTCTCGCCTCCGTGCTCGAGGAGTTCTTTGCACGTTTTGCCTCGATCAACTCGTTTTCAAAGACCGTGTTGCGCTCGGTGGAGCGCGGGGAGATCGCCCGATGGCCGATCCGACTGGGCAACCGCGCGACGCTCTAGCGATGGTGCGCGAGATCGAGGCGCAGCTCGCTTCGTTCGAATTCTTTGCGGCGCTGCGCCGGATCGAGTGCGCGTTTCCCGATGCGCCGCGGCTCGGCCGGAGCATGCGCAGCGCGGACGATCCGGTGCGCCTGGGGCAAGTGCCCTCGCTGGAATTCGCGCCATCGATGTTCGCAGAGGCCGAGCGGCGAGCCGACGGAAAGCTGTGGCTCGGTGGCGTGTTCTTCGGACTGTTCGGGCCGAATGGGCCGCTGCCGCTGCATCTCACCGAGTACGCGCACGATCGCCGACACAATTTCCGGGATCGAACCCTGACCGGGTTCGCCGATCTGTTCCATCATCGGATGCTGTGCCTTTTCTATCGCGGGTGGGCGGATGCACAGCCCACGGTGCACAACGATCGGCCGGCTTCCGACCGCTTCCGGATGTACGTCGGCGCGCTCGCCGGCACCGGGCAGCGGAGCCTGCAGGATCGGGACGCGATGCCGGACTTCGCCAAGCTGTTCCACGCCGGGCGCCTGTCGGCGCAGGTCAAGAATCCGGAAGGGCTCAAGGCCGTGCTCAATGACTTCTTCGGGGAGCGCGTCGAGATCCGCGAGTTTCGCGGCGAGTGGCTGCGCCTGCGCGCTGAGGACGAGCTGCACCTCGGACGCGGGCGCAGCGCGGGATGCCTCGGAGTGTCCACCACGCTGGGCGAGAGCGTGTGGGGCGCGCAGTCGCGATTCCGTATCACGGTGGGGTCGATGCCTTATGCCGCCTTCGAGCGCTTTCTGCCGGGTTCGCCGGCGCTCGCGCAGCTCTCGGCCATCGTGCGCAACTTCGTCGGTTTCGAATTGGATTGGGACTTGCAGTTGATCTTGGATCGGGACCAGGTGCCCGGCACTCGCTTGGGGCGGGGTACGCGCCTCGGCTGGAGCTCCTGGCTCGGAATGCCGCTCAGGGTCCGCGATGCGGATGACGCGATCCTGACGGCCAAGGCATAGGAGAAAGGGAGAGAACCATGGCTTCGATCAGTCGCGCCGCCCTGTTCGGCAAACTCAATCGCATCGCTTACCGGGCCATCGAGAGTGCCACGGTGTTCTGCAAGATGCGCGGCAACCCCTACGTCGAGCTGGTGCACTGGATTCATCAGATCCTGCAACTGCAGGACTCCGACCTGCACCGGATCATTCGCCAGTTCAATCTCGAGCCGTCGCGGCTCGCTGCCGATATCACTGACGCGCTCGACCGGCTGCCGCGCGGCTCGACCACCATATCCGACCTGTCCGCGCATGTCGAAGAGGCGGTCGAGCGCGCCTGGGTGTTCGCCACGTTGATGTACGGCGAGGCCCAGGTGCGTACGGGCTATCTCATGATCGGCATCGTCGACACCCGCGGGCTGCGCAATGTGCTGCTCTCCATCTCCAAGGAATTCGACAAGATCAAACCGGAGATGCTCAAGGACCGGTTTGCCGAGGTGACGGGCGGCTCTCCCGAGGAAGGACAGCGCGCGAGCGACGGATTCCAGATGGGCGGAGGTGCCGCACCCGGAGAGGCGAGCGGCGCGATGGCGCCCGCGCAGATGGGCAAGCAGGAGGCGCTCAAGCAGTTCACTACCGATCTCACCGAGCAAGCGCGTTCCGGCAAGATGGATCCGATCATCGGACGCGACGAGGAGATCCGGCAGGTCGTCGACATCCTCATGCGCCGCCGCCAGAACAACCCAATCCTGGTCGGCGAGGCGGGTGTCGGCAAGACGGCCGTGGTCGAAGGATTCGCGCAACGCATCGTGCGCGGCGACGTGCCGCCGCAGCTCAAGGACGTTCAACTGCGTACCCTCGATGTCGGTCTGCTGCAGGCGGGCGCGAGCATGAAGGGAGAGTTCGAGAACCGGCTGCGCCAGGTCATCGATGAGGTGCAGTCCTCGCCGAAGCCGATCATCCTGTTCATCGACGAGGCTCACACCTTGATCGGCGCCGGCGGTGCCGCGGGAACGGGCGACGCCGCCAACCTGTTGAAGCCCGCGCTCGCGCGCGGCACGTTGCGTACCATCGCGGCGACCACCTGGGCCGAATACAAGAAGTACATCGAGAAGGACCCCGCGCTCACGCGGCGCTTCCAGACGGTGCAGGTCGATGAGCCCTCCGAGGAGCGCGCGATTCTCATGTTGCGCGGAGTCGCCTCGACCATGGAGGCGCATCACAAGGTTCAGGTGCTCGACGAGGCGATCGAGGCGGCCGTGAAGCTCAGCCATCGCTACATTCCGGCGCGTCAGCTGCCGGACAAAGCGGTGAGCCTCCTCGATACCGCCTGTGCGCGCGTCGCGATCAGTCAGCATGCGGTGCCACCGGAGGTGGATGATTGCCGCAAGCGCATCGAGGCGCTCGAAACCGAGCTCGCGATCATCGGGCGGGAGCAGGCGATCGGGATCGATGCGGCCTCGCGCCAGGCCGTCGCCGCCGCGAAGCTCGCAGGCGAGCGCGAGCGCTTGAGCGGACTCGAGAGCAACTGGGAGCGCGAGAAGGCGCTGGTCGACAAGATTCTCGAGCTGCGCGGCAAGCTCCGCGCGGGGGCTGCGCCGGTCGAGGGCACGGGCAGCCCGCTCGAGGCCGCCGCGACCAAGGCCTCGCCGTCCGCCGCAGCGCCGTCCGCCGCACCCGCGGCCCCGGCGTCCACGTCTCCGCTGGATGAGAAAGCGCGCGGCGAGCTGCTGCGCGAGCTCGGCGGCCTGCAGCAGGAGCTCGTGGCGCTGCAAGGTGAGCGGCCGCTCATTCTGCCGAGCGTGGATGCTCAGGCGGTCGGGTCCGTGGTGGCAGACTGGACCGGCATTCCCGTGGGCCGGATGGTGCAGGATGAGATCAAGACCGTGATGCGGCTCGCGGATATCCTCGCCGAGCGCGTGATCGGCCAGATGCACGCGCATGAGATGATCGCTCGGCGCATTCAGACCTCGCGCGCCAACCTCGCGAGTCCCACCCGGCCCATCGGGGTGTTCATGCTCGCGGGCCCGTCGGGAGTGGGCAAGACGGAGACGGCGCTCACACTCGCGGAGGCGCTCTACGGCGGTGAGCAGAATCTCATCACCATCAACATGAGCGAATTCCAGGAGGCGCATACGGTCTCTACGCTCAAGGGCGCCCCTCCGGGCTACGTGGGCTACGGCGAGGGAGGCGTTCTCACGGAGGCCGTGCGGCGCAAGCCCTACAGCGTGGTGCTTCTCGATGAAGTGGAGAAGGCGCATCCCGATGTGCACGAGATCTTCTTTCAGGTGTTCGACAAGGGTGTCATGGAGGACGGCGAGGGCCGTGTCATCGACTTCAAGAACACGCTGATCCTGCTCACCACCAACGTGGGCAGCGATCTCATCATGAACATGTGCAAGGATCCCGAGCTCATGCCGGAGCCGGAGGGCATCGCCAAGGCGTTACGGCCGGCGCTTCTCAAGGTGTTTCCCGCGGCGCTCCTGGGACGCCTGGTGGTGATTCCCTATTACCCGTTGAGCGACACGATGATGAGCGCAATCATTCGGCTGCAGCTCGGACGCATCGAGAGGCGCATCAAGCAGAACTACGACATCCCGTTCACCTACACGGACGAGGTGGTGAGGCTGATCGCCAGCCGCTGCACCGAGCTCGAGAGCGGCGGACGCATGATCGATGCCATCCTGACCAACAGCGTGCTGCCGTCGATCAGCCGCCAGTTTCTCGAGCGTACGGCGGATGGGAGCGCCGTCACGCGCGTTCATATCGCGGTGGCCGACAGCGATTTCGCGTACGAGTTCTGAGCGCGGCCATGGGGCATCTCGAGGAGGCGCTGCAGGCGCATCAGTCAGGACGCCTGGCCGAGGCGCTGCCGCTCTACGAGCGCGCACTCGCCGAGCGTCCGGACGATCCTGATGTGTTGCATTTTTTCGGGCTGCTGCGCCACAACCTCGGACAGAGCGCACCGGCGATCGAGCTCATCAAGCAATCGCTCGCGCTTGCGCCCGCAAATCCGCACGCATGGATCAATCTCGGCAACATCCTGACCGAGCTCGGGCGTCACGGCCACGCCAAGCGGGCCTATCAGGAGGGCTGCACCTGCGGCCCGGATCTCGCGGAGGCCTGGTACGGATTGGGCATGTGCCTGCGCAACATCGAGGATCCTCAGAACGCCATCGGTCCGCTCACGCGCTCGCTCGAGCTGCGCCCGGGGAACTCGCGCTGCCTGCACGAGCGAGCGATGGCGCATCGTGACGCGCGCGAATTCGAGGCCGCCGAGCTGGACTACCGAGCCGCCGTCGAGGCCGATCCGGCCAACAACCGGGCCCGCGAAGGTCTGGGGCGGATTCTGTACCGCATGGGACGGATCGACGAGGCGGCGCAGGCCTATCGCGCATGGCGGGAACGGGAGCCTGACAATGTGGTCGCGCGCTACATGGCGGGCGCCATGTCCGGCGACCGCGAGTTGAGCCGCGCGCCCGAGGATTACGTCGCCGAGTCGTTCAATCGCTTCGCGGATACCTACGAGGACAATCTCACGAGCCTCGGTTACCGGGCACACGAGCTCGCGATCGCGGCGCTGCGCACGGCGGCAGGCGAGGGTAGGCTTGGCCATGTGCTAGATGCCGGCTGCGGCACTGGATTCTGCGGCCCGTTGCTGCGTCCCTTGACCCGGCGCCTCACCGGAGTCGACCTGTCGGCCTCGATGATCGATCGGGCGCGGACCAAGGGTTGCTACGATGCGATCGAGGAAGCGGAGATCTGCAGCTTCATGTGCGCGCACGCGGACGCGTTCGACGCCGTGGTCTCGGCGGACACACTCAACTATTTCGGCGCCCTCGAGGATCCGATCGCCGGCGCGGCCACATGCTTGCGACCCGGAGGGTGGCTCGTGTTCACACTCGAGAACATGCAAGTCGATGCATCGTCGGGTTACCGGGTGGAACCCCACGGGCGCTACAGTCACCGCGCCGGTTACGTCGAAAGGACGCTGGCGAGCGCGGGTTTCGAGTCCGTCGCGCTGGAAGTGAAGTCCCTGCGGCGCGAGCGAGGCGTGGACGTCGAGGGCCTCATCGTCAGCGCGCGGCGGCGCGCGGCGGCAGCCCACGGAGGCACACCATGACGACGGCGGGGAACACCTTGAAGCTCGATGAGATCTCACTTGCGCGGGTCAGAGCGGGCGCTTATCACATCAGCTATTCGGGCAAGGTGCCTGCCGGGGCTGCGCTGTTGCTGGGAGTACCCGATGCCAGGAACGCGATGGATGTGACCCACAAGCGCTCGGGCCATCTCATCGATCGGAGCAACCTCGGCAAGTTCCTGTCCTTGATAGGAACGGCCGGATTGTGGGGACAAAAAGCGCGCTGCCGTCTGTATCTCAAGCAGGGCGGATCGACGGTGGCCGCCTCCAACGAGGTCACGTTCGATTGTCCGACCCGGCCGCTGGTCTTCCGTCACCATCCAGGGCCGACTCTAGGGCTCGCGCGCGCGGAGCTCTCATCCCTGACCTACGCAGCTGAGAATCCGCATGGAGCTCAAGGCCGCTACCTGGAGTTTCCGACCATCGACGGCTGCGCTTATTTCAGGGACGGCCGGACGGGAAAGCTGGAAGTCAGCGACCGGATGCGCGGCCTCGTCTGCACCAGCTACATAGCCGCGGTGTGGGGGCTCGCGGCCAGCAGCGGCGGCCCCATCACCTGGACGGGGTCGGAGATCGCCTCCTGCGCCGGCGCGCCATTTTTCTGCAAGGATGTCGGGTTGAAGGACCAGCCGCTCGCGGCCATCAAGGCGTATCTGCGCGCGCACGGCTCCGAGACCTTCCTGGTGGGCTCGAAGTCGCACATCGTGCTCGTGGTGCGCGGATTCGTGCACGACTTCACCACCGCGCCCCGAAAAGGCTACAACCACCGCTCCGTGGATTCCTGGCACCCGAAAGCCCACCTGTGGACGGTGGGCAAGCCCTCGCGACAGTTCTAACTCTAGCGGCCCGCGCGGCGCGCGCCGCTTGCGCGCGCCGCTTGCGCGCGCATCAATCGTCGTGCGCGCCCTCGAGCACCCACTGCAGCAGTGCCGTGCAGCTGGCCGAGCCGGCACCGAGCGAGAAGTTGTTCTTGTAGTGGTCACTCGTGCTATCGCACGGGTTGTAATAGAGCGACGCTTGATTGCTGAACCCCACCTGCGTGCTCACCTGGGTCGATTCGTCATTCTGGCACTGGGTCCAGTTGTTGCAGCCCGAAGAGCCGTCCTTGTTCGTAGTCGAATCCGCCCCGATGATGGAGTTGTAGGTGGCGAGGACCGCGGCGGCGGTTTGCGCCGGTGTCGGGTTCGCCGGAGGTGAAGTGTATTGCCAGTAATAGCCGGGATCGCCCACGGCGCCTGCCAGGGAGGAAGTGTGGCAGCTGCTGCAGTTCGTCAATATCTGGTAGATATCGGTCGAGGCGCCCGTGCGCGAGAACGAGGTGGTCGCCTGCACGTTCAGGCTGACCGTCGCGGACTGCGGCGAGCGGGTGACGCCGTTCCCGGACAGCAGATAGTACGCGAACGTATCGTAGATGCAGGGCGCTGCGCCCGATACGATATCCCTTCCATTGATGTCGCAGGTGAGGAAGGTGGGGCTGGGGGGCGTGTAGCTGAAGCTCCCCGTGAGTCCGATCGAGCCGCTGTTCGCGGGACCGGCGACGGTTCCGTTGAGCGACGTCGTCTGGCTGTTGAGCACCAGCGTGACGCTGGTATCGCTCGCCGGCAGGATCACGTCGCTGGTGGTCAGGGCGGAAGCGAGGATCGGGTAGCTCGGCGAGGCCGGGGCCGGGCCCAGCAGCAGCGGGCTCGCGGGATTGTTGGCCTGCAGGGAATCGACCAGCTGATAGGTAATGGCACCCACGGGGTCATTGCCGTCGACGTCGGTGATCCGGTAGCAGAGCGTGACGCTCTCAGCCGCGGTCGCGTTCGAGTTGAAGGTCAGGGTGACGGTGTAACTGTAGGTCCCATTGCTCACGGTCGTATTGGCGATGGCGCTCCAGGTGTTCGCCGGATCGCCGATGGCGGCGCCGCCGACCCACGAGCCTGCGACCGCATTCTGGCAGCTGTTGCCCGGAGGGCTCTGAATCTGGATCAGGTTGTAGAGTCCGTTGTTCGGCTCGAGACCCTGCGCGACACAAGGTGCCGTCAAGGGCACGTTGGTCGCCTGTGAGGGAGCCGCGGACTGCGAAATGTTGAGGCAGCTGGCCGCGATCGTCGGGGGATGCGCGACGACATTCAGCGTGTACACGGGCTGCTTCGCCGGCGTCTTGCCCGATTGACTTGCCGCCGTGACATCGAGCGTGTAAGCGCCGGCCGCCGAGGTGTCGAAGGCCGGAGCCGGTTCGTTGGCCCCGACGATCGGTGGACTCGGTGCTTGGTTGAAAGTCGCATCGAAGCTGCTGACGAACAGGCTCGATGAAAAATCGACGCGTGCGCCGTTGAAGCGGCTCACGGTATAGCTGGTTTGACCGGCTGCGGCCGGAGCGACCGCGCCGAACGTGCCCGCATCGAGGTTCTGGTAGACGCTTGCCACGAGCACGGGCGTCCCGGGCGGCTGGATGGTGTTACCGGCCGCGTCCTCGGCGGCGGCGGGGATCGACGCCGAGGCAGCGCTCGACGGCTCGTTGATGTACTCGGCCAGGCGTTGCGCCGCACTGGTGGAGCCGTCGAAGGCGACCCAGAAGCGATCGAGCGTCAGGCGCGCGAGCGGCATGCGGGCGGCGTTGAACACGAGATTGGGCATGCCACTCGCGGAGCTACCCTTGGTTCCCTGCAGGTAGCTCTGAAAGTTGGTGAAATCGGCAAACTGCTCGTTGGGGGTGGCGTTCTGCGTGTGGCACGAGCGGCAGTGATGGGCGAACACGGCGTGATACAGATCGTTCGGCGCGCCGCTCGAGGTCGTCGGCGCGCCCGCCGGTGTGCTGGTCGGCCAACCCGTCGGCGCCGCGGCGTTGTCGTCGTAGGCATGCGCTCCCGCACAATTGCGCGGATCGGGGCTCGTCGTGCACCAACCGAACCAGCGGTTGAGAAGCGCCCGGGGTGCCGCGAAGCGATCGACGCAGGAGGCACCGCCCGGCGGGCAGGCCCCGCCGCCCGGTAAGAGCATCTGCGGAATCTGCAGGGTTCGCCAGGCGAGCAGGTTGAGCGCGGTGAGGTTCGGCGCCTGGGTGTCCTTGGTGTAGGGTGCCGCGCCGATGAGATTACCCTTGAACGCAGGGTCGGTATCGGAATAGAGCAGGGCATCGAGGTCCCAGGGCATGAAGCTGGCACCGACGTTGGCGCTCGCGAAGGTCGGGTCGGTGACGCGGCCGCCGTGGCAGGAGAGGCATGGGCCGGGGACGTATTTCTCGCCGCGCCGATCGAAGTTCGCGCTCGAAACGCGCTGGAACTCGCCGGTGCGATCATCGGGCGCGAACACGTAGAACTTGGTGAAACAGGTATTCAGAGCCGGATTCGTGCTGGCGCAGTTGCCGTTGGTATGTCCGGCGCCCTGATACTCCATGGCAACGGCGATGATCGGCGCTTGCTTGAGCGCGGTCTGCTCGAGCGAGCCGTAGTTGATCACGACCGCCGCCATGTCCCCGGCGTGCGCAGTCACGTTACCGTTGGCGTCCTTGTGATCGGCCGCGCACGCGATGAAGTACATGTCGCGCCCAAAGCCGAGATCGAAATTATTGGTGTATACGGCATGCGCGCCGTTGGCGCCGGCCGCACCGGTGCCATAGTCGTTCTGGCTGGGGTCGAAGCAGTTTGCCTCCAGCCAGGCGTTGAGCGTGGTCTTCTGCGTGAGGGGGGTCTTCTGCGCGCCATACACGCAAGTCGGGCACGGCGGGTCCTCGGCATTGTAGTAGGCCAGGGCGGACTGCAGTGTCTCGGCCGGCGAGGCGGTTGCGGGGGCGACGCTTTGGAGGAGCTGGTCGGCCGTGACCTCGATCGGCGCGTAGCCGCTCGCGACATTGGTCAACACCGGCCCCGCGCCCGGCACCGTCGGCGTGCCCGGCTGATACACGCCGATGACCAGTGGAATGCCGCTCAGTTCGCCGCCTTGTCCGCCCGAGCACGCTCCGGCGGTCGCGCTGATCGAGAGGTTGAGCTGCACGCTGTCGAGGTCGGAGAGCACGAGCTGCTGGTTGACGGCGGCGGCCGGAACGCCCAGCGAATTGCCGGCGGAATCGAAGCTCGGCTGGTTGAACATGGCCGCCAGCTCGACGTCGTTGAAGGCCGGCACGTCGAACACCACGCGCGGATTCTTGGCGGACTGAAGCGCGGTCGCGACATCGGTCGCCGATAGCGAGGCAGGAGGCGCGCCGCCGACCGCTTGCCGCCAAGTGGCGGTCGCCTGCAGGTCGGCGAGCAACGGCAGCGTGAGCATGGGATGACCGCTGCTGCCATAGAGCGTCCCATCGCGGCTCTTGTAGCTGAGCTGTCGGCTCACCTTGACGCATGCGGCGGCATCCGCGGTGAGATTCGTCAGGCCCGAGGCGGGCGCGAGCGCGACCACGAAGCGCCGCGGCGGTGAGGGATCATCCACGACCGATGGAATGAGGAATTCGTTGGCGTCGTTCGCCGCGGTGACCGTGACCTTGGCGGTCGCCGTGGAGGAGACATTGAGTGCATTCACCACCGTGAGCTGAAAGATCAGGTCGGTATCGGTCGACACCTGGGGCGCGGTGAACTCCACGGTGTTCGAGGTCGTGTAGAGCATCGCGCCCACGTCGGGGGGCTGCGGCAACGGAGAACCGCCGGTCTGCGTGAAGTGAAACCCGGCAAGCGCGACTCCCAATCCATCGCTGTCCTTGGCGGACAGGATCACCAGCGAGCCGGAGCGCACGACCATGCTGACCGAGCTCGTGCCCGCGCCCGAGGTCGGCTGTATGCCGATCGGAGTGATGAGAGCATTGGGAGGCGGATTGAGATCCTTGCCAACCTTGGTGGAGCAACCGGGAGCCGCCAGCACCGCACAGACGATGGCGACGGCGGCAAAACGTGATCGAGCCGCGAGTAGCATCAGAACTCCCAACGAAAGCCGCCGGAGAAGACGTGGTCGGTGTAGTTCGCGTAATCCAGCACGCGGAGGTACTGCGCGAACGCCTGGAATCCATGCGGCAGCACGATCGAGCCGCCGGCGCCGAGCACGTAGTAATGTCTCGGGAAATCATCCGTGGGCAGCGCGAAGCCGCTGGTGGCGTTGCTCGCGGCGGCGTAGGTCGAGTCGACCGTGCGCGAATCGCCGTAGAACTCGTGATGGTATTCGCCGTAGACATACGGCACGATCACGCCGAACGGCGGCAGGAACGCGTATTGAAGCTTGAGCCCGGCGTTGAGCTCGGTCGACAGGATCGACTGCGGCGCCACGTTGACATCGAAGCCGTTGCTGTTCGACTCGACGAAATCGCCGACGATCGTGTGCTGGTATTGCGAATTGAGATACGGCTCGAGCGATGCGGATCGATAGTGGAAGACGTAGCCCGCGGCGATGGACGCGGTCGTGGTGTTGGCGCCGGCATCGCTCACCGCGGTTTGATTCACCGAGGGAATGTCCGGATTGTTGGACGGATAGGTGATCCTGCGCACCGTGTGCAAGCTCAGGTGCTGCTGGCCTATGGATCCGTCCACGTAGGCGGAGCCGGCCTCGTATTGCAGGTAGAGCGTGGCACTTTGCCCGTTGCCTCTGATCTGGCCGTCGACGATGCTCTCCTGCGAATTGAAGTCCACGCGCCGCTCCGAATGCCCGGCGAGAAGGCCGAAGACCAGGCGATCGGTGAGGCGATAGTCGAGGCCGGCCGACACCTCCGTACTGTCGAAGTTGAAAGCGTCCTCGAACACCGTGGGGTTCTTCTGGCCGGCGCCGAAGCCCGAGTCGACGAAGCCGCTGAGGCGTCCCCAGTTGAAACTCGCGGAGTCCGCGCTCCCGCCACCCCCGATTGCCTGATAGACCGCCGCCCAGCGGGCTGCGGAAGGATCGTCGGCCGCATTGTCGGCGAGGTGTATCGCCATGGCGGCGAAGTGCAGCGCCTCGAAGCGATTCGCGAGCACGCTCGCCTGGCTGTTTGCGAATTGAGTGGTCATCGAGCCCTGGGCGGCATATTCCTCGGGCGCCGTCCACTGCAGCGCATTGGCAAGCAGGGCTGGCGACAGGCGCAGGCTGTAGGCGGTCTCGCCGCGCCGCAGATACTCATCCGCGTTGTCCTCGAGCGCGCGCAGCTGGTGGTAGAGGAGCAGCGCCTCGCCCGTGCACTTGGCGGTCGATGCGCCCGCACAGATCGGCAGCAGCGCCGCATAGGCGGCATCGTCGGCCCGAGCCGCGGCGAAGTCGAGGGCGTTGTACTGGTAGATGTTCTCGTCGGTGAGCGTGGTGACCAGCGTGAGAAGGCTCGGGGTCTGCGCCCCGCCGCCGGCGGCCGTTTGCGCCATGCTTTCACGGGGCCCGGCGAGCAGGGCGGCCCAGGCGAGGCACGCGGCTGCGGTCAGTCGAAGGCCCGAAGCGCGGCTGGGCCGAGCGAGCGGCCTCCGATAGCACACCTTGGTCATGCGTCTCATCCCTTGGGTGCCCGGCAGGTTCTGCGCCCGCCGATGCCCGATGCATTTTTCTATTCTGCCAATCATCTTAGATAGCTCAAAATTTCTGTCAAGGTAAGTCAAGGATATATCTCGGCGTGCTCATCGAATCTGCCGCTCGAAGCGTGCACCGAAGGCGACCTCGTGTACGCGCTGATCGGGACTGGTCACCGCGTTGTAGTCGACGAAGGCCGAGATACCGAACGCGAACTGCGCGCTGACTCCCGCGGCGTAGTCGTAGTAGCTGCGGTCGGGTGGGTCGGTGAACACGACGAAATTGCTGATCGGGCCGCCGGCCGAGCCGGCGTCCGGGTCGGCGCTGAAGTGCACCGAGAGTGCACGCTGGCCGTTCTTGAACTCGTGAACATAATGAGCGCGCGCCTCCGGCAGGATGACGCCGAACGGGACCTTGATGGCGTAGGAGAGATGTGCTCCGGCCTTGCCGAGCAGCGACTCACCGACATCGTCGCCGTACACCAGCGCGAGTCCGCTGTTCTGCGGATCGTTCTCGGTAAAGCCGCTCACATGGATATGGGTGTAGTCGATCGCGATGTCGGGTCCCCAGGTGAGCGCGCCGTCGTTGAAGCTGTAGCCCACGTTCGCGGCGAACGCGAGCTGGCGGGCCCCGGTCGAGCCGCTGGTATCCACCGTGCAGTCGCTGCCCGCGCAATTGGTCGCGCCCGACCCGGCGCTCGAGTCAATGGAGAACGAGGTGCTGCGATCGGCGTCGTACGATACGTGCGCGAACGTACCCATGAGATCCAGGTAGAACGCGCTCTGGTAGTAAGTGCCGTAGAGCGAAAGCGAATTGCTGCGCGAATCCAGGCGCCCGCTGCCATCGGTGAAATCCGTCGTTCCATTCGAGTGCCCGGCGGCGAGCCCGAAGATGAGGCGGTCGGTGAACCGATAGTCAGCACCGGCGGTGATGCTGTTGGCCCTGTAGTCGAACGGCGTCTCGTAGGTGGTCGTGTCCTGGCTGCCCCGGCGCACGCTGCCGTTGATGAAGAAGCCGAGGCGGGTGAGCGCGCTGATCGACCCGGGATCGCCGCCGCCGCCGCCACGGCCCCCGGCCGCGGGAAGCGGACCGCCCGTGTTGCCGCTCGCATCCTCGAGCGCCGAAAACAGCTGCGCGAGATCGCTGCCGGCGGGCAGACCCAGATCGAGCCCCGACAAGCTGACGCCGGTGACGCCCTGGCGCAGCTGCGCGAGACGCGTGCCGATGTTGGTGAACTGGGCGCCGGAGAACTGCACGCCGGTGCGCTGCTGTGCGGTCGTCTGCTTGCCGGAGAGCGCGTCGAGCGTATTCTTGAATCCGGCCGCATCGTTGCCACCGCCATACGTGCCGATGATGGCGTTGCAATTCGCCGAGAGGTTGCGCTGCGCGGCCGTGAGGCTCGCGGAGTTGGAGCTCGCGAGAGCCGCGCACACCCTCTCGAGCGCGGCCGCCTCGCTCTGCTGATACGGCTGCACGAAGCCCGGGACCGAGGTGAGCGGCTGATTGGGGTTGGTAGCGAGGCCCGGGCCGGTCGACAGCGTGATGGACACGGGCGTGCCGGGCGCCGCGGCGGTGCCCGCGGTCGGAATCTGACTCAGGACTGCGTTGTAAGGGATGCCTGCCGGTCCCTTGGCGTGGCTCACGGTGCCGAGCGAGTAACCCGCGGCCTGCAGTGCGGCCGCAGCCGCGCTTTGCGTAAGACCAACGACCTTCGGGACCGTCGCCGCCGCGCGCACGGTGAGCGATGCGCTGGCGGCTGCCGCGTTGCTGCCGAGATTCGTTTGCAAGGCGCCTGCGGCGATCGAGTCCGTGAAATACGTGTTCTTGCCCGTGCTGGTCGCGGTCACGCTCACCTGGATGGTGCAGCCGCCCGCGGGAATCGTCGCGTCGGAGGGGTAGGTCACGGATTTGCCGCCCGGGGCGGCGCCGACCGCTCCGGTCGTGCAAGTGCCGCCCACGCCGGCCGGATTGGCCACGGTCAATCCGGGAGGAAGAGTGTCGATCAGATTGGCCGTGAGCGCGGCTGCTGCGCCCGCCGCATTGGTATTTCCCAAGGTGACCGTGAGGCGGCTGGTGCCGCCGCTTTGAATGGTCGCGGGTGCGAATCCGAGCGCTACGCTGGGTTGAGCGCGCGTCGGCGTTGCGAGGAGCATTGCGCCCGCGATCGCCAGCACGCCGCCGGTCAGGCTCTCGCGCAAGCGCTGCAGCGACAGGGCGCTCATGGCGGCTGGTAGGCCACGGAGGAGGGCGACTTGCCGCTCGGGAAAGGACTGCCCGGGACCTCGGTGAGCGCGCCCGTATCGCCGTTGAGAAGATAGACCGACACGCTGTCGGATTGCGCGTTCACCGCATACAGGAAGCCGTCACCGAAGGTGATCGCCACCGGATCCTTGCCGGTCGAGACGGTCAACCCGGGCATCGGCACGAGCCCACCCAGGGACACCGGTGTGCCCACCGCCGTGTTGATCGAGTACACCGTGACGGTAGCGTCCGTCCCGTTCGCCACGTACACATATTCTCCCACGACCGCGATCGCATTCGGGCCGGAGCCGGCGGCGTACGGACTGTCGGCGAGGGGCGTGAGCGTGCCGTTCGCGATGCCGTTCGCTTCGTCGGCGGGCGGCATCGCCACGTTGAACCCAGAGACATCGTTCGAGCCCTGATTGACGACGTATACGATGGGCTCCGTGGTCGCGACACCTTGCACCGTTACCGGCACCGTGCCGGTGGAAATCGCGACCGGGCTGCTGCCGCCGGCGGGCACCGTACCGACCGCGGTGAGGGCGGCGGTCGTCTGATCCACCGAGAAAGCCGAGACGGTGCCGCCCTTGTTGGCGCTGAACAGAAAGAAGCTCGGACCCGGATAGTTGTCGACGATGAAGGAGTCGTATCCCGTGAGCGCGATACCGGTCGGCTGGGCGCCGGATGCGGCAGCTCCGGCCGAGGTCAGGATGCCGGTCGCGGCGTTCTCCGAGTAAGCCGAGATCGAGTCCGCCCCCGTATTCGCCGTGTACACGGCACAGCCCGTGGTGCCGTTGATGAGCGCCGTCGCGACGCCGCTCGGCGTGCCAGCGGTTGCAACGGGATTCAGCGCACCCGAGGCGGGATCGCTGGGGAGCAAGTTGAGCACGCCCGTGGTGGTGTTCTCGCCATAGCCGGAAAGCGTGTTCGATCCCTGGTTGGCGACGTAGACCGTTGCCGACACCTGTAGCTGGCTCCCACACTGGGCTCCGACTCCGCTGGGCGCCGTACCCGTCGGCGTGGTCGCCGCCAGAAGGTGCAGCGAGCCCGTGCTCGAGTTGATCGCATAGCTCGAGAGCGAGTTGTCGGCGGCATTGGTGACGTACAAGAACCCGCCGATCGGCGCGCATGCCACCGTGACTGCGGTGACGTTGGCGGTGACCGTGCCGCTGCCGCCGGCGACGTCGCACACATAGCCGGTCGGGGCCGTGAGCACCGTGACCTCATAGGCGCTGCCGCTGGCTTGCGGCGGAAAGGCGAAGGGTCCGTTGGCCGAAACCGGCAAATTCTCCCCGCCATCGTTCTCGAGCACGACGGAGACGGGAGGGCCCTCCGCGCCAGGCAGTCCCGACACCGTCCCGCCGACGGTGTAGGCGGCCACGCAGGCGACCGTGATCGGCGCAGCGCTCGACGGCGGGGCTATGCCGCTGCCGTTGCTCACGGTGCAGATCTCGGGCGGTAGCGTCGGCTGCTGCAGCACCGTGACCTGGTACGTGCCGCCGCTGGCCAGCGCCGTGGGAAAGGTGAACGGGCCGTTGGCGGAGACAGCGAGCGTATCGCCGCCGTTGTCCTGCAAGATCACTTCATCGGCCGTGGCAAGCCCCGAAACCGTGCCGCTGATGGCGACGTTCGATTGGCATGCGACCATGACATCGACGGGGGCGCCGGCGACGGTTCCGCTTGCGTTGCTGAACTGACAGGTCTGGCTCTGCTGCTCGGTCAGCGGTACCAAGGTCACCTCATAGGCGCTGCCGCTCGGGATCTTGGTCGGGAAGGCATAAGTGCCATTGGCCGACAGCGTCATTCGATCGCGTCCGTTGTTCTCGACAGTCAGCGGGGCGCTCGCGGAGATCCCCGTGACCGTGACGCTCACGGTGTACTGAGGATTGGAGTTGGCCTCGCATGACACCTCGATGTTCGTCACATCGACCGCGCCGGCGATGCCAGACCCGTTCTGGACCACGCAGTCCTGGTACGGATTCACGGGAGGACTCGCCACCGTCACGTTGTAGCCGGCACCGGGTGCGAGCCCGGTCGCGAATGTGAACGTGCCGCCGGCGGAGACCGCGAGCGCGTCGCCGCCATTGTCTTGAAGCGTGAGCCCGCTGCCCACGACGCCGATGGCAATACCGCCGATCGTGTCGGTCGCCGTGGTCTTGTCCGCACACAGCACGGTAATGCCCGTGACGTCTCCTTGACCCACGATGCCGCCGCCCTGGCCCACCGTGCACGTCTGACTGGGGCCCGTGGGCTGCGCCCACACGGAAACCTGGTAGCGGTCGCCAGGGACGAGCGCGCTCGAGAACGTGAACGATCCGTCCGCCTTGACTGCGAGATTGTCCGTGCCGTTGTTCTGCAGCACGAGGCCCGCGCCGGCAAGACCTGACACCGAGCCGCTCACGGTATAGGTGACGATCCTGGAGGAAGTGTCGGTGCTGCCGACGCCGCCCGTGCACGCAGCGAGGCTGAGTGCACACGCGGCGCCGCAAGCGGCGCTTCTCATTCGCCGGGTCAAGGCTTCAATAGCCGCTAACGGACGGTGTCGAGAATTTGCCGCCACATCCCACCCCAACAGCAAACATGATCGAATCCCGCCACCACCTGTACCGGCTCGCCACGCTTCCGTGCCGCGGCGCTAACCAGGGACGGCGGGGTATTGGAATCGCGCTCGCCGACAAAGTGCACGATGACGAGGTTCGCGCGCTGCGCAAGCTCCCTCACCGGGTTGAGCGAGCCCTGCAACGGCGCGTATCGGTGCAGCATGCACCATGCCTCGGTGTCCAGCGTCGGCGCCAGCGTGACCACCTGATTCACGAGCTCCACGCGTTGCGCCAGAAGCACGGCGAGCGTACCGCCACCGCTGTGACCGAACAGCACGGCGCGTGCGGCCCCCGAGCGCGCGATCTCCTCCCGCAGAACCGATGCCATGCTGTCGAGCACTTCAGGCGCGAAACGGCGCATCGTCCACTCGGATGGAGCGCACGCAGCCTCACGGGCAAGGCCGTAGTAACACGGGCGGCCGAGGTAGACGCTCGCGGCGGCGTCCTGGGCCATCAATTGCAGCATCAGCGGGCTGTGCGGCGTCGGATCGGCGGCCGGCTCCGTCGGCTGGATGAAGGGCGTCCCATCGCCCTCGATGTAAACGTGCAGCGCCGCCCCCGCCGCGGAGGCCGCATTGCGGTAGATCACATGGCGGAAGCGCGCGCCGGTGATGATGTCGCGTGTGAATCCGGAGCGCACGGCGATGCGATCCGCGCGCTCGCTCGGACTCGCGCAGCCCGCGAGCGCAGCGACCGCAACCGCCGCGGTCGCGACCCCAACGACCGCGGCGAGAGCAAGCAGCGGCGTGAGCGCCCTCCGGTGGCGATCGTTGCGAGCCACCGCACGCCCGCGCGCTAGAATTTGTACGTGGCTCGCACTCCTGCCGTGCGCGGCCGGTTGACGGTCTCCGTAGCGACGAACTGATTGGGATTCTCGTACAGGATCGCGATCTTGTTGGTGAGGTTCTCGCAGTATCCCGTCACCGTCCACGAACCCTTGGATGCGCCGGCCGAGGCGTCGTAGGTCGAGAAGCCCGGCTCGTCATAAGCGTATCCCGGCTGATTGGGCACGTCGGTGCGGCTCGTACTCGAGATCGAATGGGCCTGGTGCTGGCCCCCCACCTGCACGAACCCGTTGTACTCGCCCATCGGGAACTCGTAGCGCAGGCGCAGCGTGCCCTGGAACGGCGGGGATTGCGCCAGCGGTGATCCGATCTGGCCGAACGGCTCGCCGATGCGCGGATCGGTGATCGGGTGGCCGCTCGCATCGAGCAGCGGCGGCTCGCTGATCAGGCTGCTCGAATTCCATACCGCCGCGGCGGTGACCTGCAGGCCGTGCAGGGGCCGCGCGACCAGCTGTGTCTCGACGCCGCGCACGCGGTAGGTCGGCCCGTTGATCACGAAGCTCAAGTTGCCGAAGCAGCACGACTCGAACAGCTCTTCCTGCACGTTCTTCCAGTTCTCCTGGTAGACGGCGCCGTTGAACTCGACGCGGTGATCGAGCCACTGCGTCTTCCATCCGATCTCGTTGTTGGTCAGGGTGTCGGGCGCGAAGCTCTGCGGCTCCTTGAACACGTAGTTGGCACCGTCGGGGGGCGTGCGCTCGAGCGCGCCACGGTTGAATCCGCCGGGCCGATAGCCTTGCGACCACGTGTAGTAGACCAGGATGTCATCCGTGATCTTCCAGCTGAGATTTGCGCGGCTGCGGAAGCCGGAGTAGGTGATGTTGAGATCGTCCGAAGTCTCGTTGTTGGAATAGTCATATCGCGGACTCGCCGGCGGCTGATTGCCGGTGCAGGGCGGCGCGTACGAGGTCGAGCCTGGGTAGATGAAGCAGCCGAAGCTGCCGGCCGAAAAGCCGACTTCGTTGGTATTCAGCCGGTAGTAGCGGGTGCCGACGGTCAGGGTCAAGGTCTTGGGGACGATCTCCCAGTCCGCGGAGCCGAAGAACGCCGTCTGACGATAGCCGCGAATGATGTCGTCGAAATAAGACTCGCTGTCCGGCCGTATGGCGGGATTATTGACCTGCACGTAGGGGTAGGTCACCTTGCCCACATCGCTTGCATTCGGCGGGCCGACATCCACGAAGCAATTGGTCGTGAGCGTCGCCGAGCATGCCGGGGTGGTGCGATAGAACCAGTCCACGTTCTCGTTGATCGTGTATTCTTCCCAGAAGGCACCGAACAGACCACGCAGCCGCCAGGTGTCCGGTGTCGAGATGCGAAATTCCTGCTGGTCGTGGCTGTTGTGCTGGCGATCGTTCCACCACGAAACCGGCGAGTAGCACTTGCCGGAGATGCACTGGTAGTAGTCGGCGTAAACGCCGCGCGCATAGTTGGTGTAATCGCCCTGGTTGTCGATGTTGCGCGAGAGGTAGCCGCCCGTGTACACGAGCTTGAGGTCGCCCACTCGGCCGTTCACGGTCAATGCCGTGTTCGAGTATCTGTCCTTGTCGTAGTTCGGCGTGTAGGTCTGCACAGACAGTTCGGGCAGCACGGCTCCGTTGTAGCCCGAGGCGCGCGGCTCCTGGTAGAACACACCCTCGGCGTCCAGGTTCTGGTAACTCTGCGTGAGCAAGGCGTTCCAGTCTTCGTTGAACTTGTAGTACGCCGAGAATCGAGCACCCGTGTAGGTCACGGGATTGATGGCGTTGCCGACCATCGAGGCATTGTTGGCCGAGTTTTGGGCCGTCACCGGGATCGGCGTGGTCAGAGTGGGGCAGCTATAGCTCGAATAGTGAATGCCGGTATCGGAACACTGGCGCACGAACGTGCCGGGGACGTTGTTGATGTAGCCGCCGCGCGAATCGGAATAGATCACCCCGCGCACCGCAAGGGTGTCCGGGATCAGCGGCAAGTTGAGCACCGCGGTGACGTTGGTCGATGGGTCGCCGTGCGCCGTTACCTCGTACGCCGCCGTCACGTCGCCTTCGGTGACATCCAGCTTCGGCTTGTTGGTGATGTAGCGCAGCACCCCCGATTCGGCACCCGATCCGAACAAAGTGCCCTGCGGCCCTTCGAGCACTTCGATGCGCTCGAGGTCCGCCGCATAGATGTCGAGGTTGTGGCCGGGCAGGGCGACCGATTGATCGTCGAGGTACACGGCGACGTTCGGGAAGCTGCCGACGCCGCCGGATCCTTCGTTGCCCGGGAGCGTCGCGGACAGGCCCCGCATGTAGACCGTGGCCTGGCCGGGTCCCATGCTCGCCGTGGTGACGTTGGGGACGTAGCGCAGATAGTCGTCGAGCGTGGTCGCATTCAGCTGGGTCAAGGTTTCGCCGGTGAGCGCCTGGATGGTGATCGGCACGTCCTGCATGTTCTCGACCCGGCGTTGCGCGGTCACGGTGATCTCTTGAATCATGTCGGTGCTGGTGTCGGTATCGGAGGTGGTCGCGGCTTGTACCACCCCGACGCCGGAGCCGCCCAAGATGGCGGCGATCGCGTACGACAGCTTTGGATTGAAATTCATGTTCCCATCCCCTTGTTTGTATTGAATGCCACGAATGCCGGGCGCCGTTCGCTGCGAGCACCCCGCAACCTATCCTTTACGCGTTCATCGAGCTCTCATGCTCCGTCGCCGGAACCAAGGGACCCAGCGCTTGCCGCAGGGGGTCGAGCCAGGGCTCGAAATTGCGCCATTGATCGAGCCCCTCCTTGTAGATCGGCCGTCGGACCTGCTCGGAGCTCGCGGTGCGCACGCTGCGCGCGGTCTTGTAATATTCGAGGCAGGCCGGCTCGAAGTCGAGCCCGCAGAATTCGAGTATTCGCCGCACATTCCCCTCGAGATCCTCCACCACGTTCTCGTGCTGGATTCGCAGCACTTTACCAGGTAATACGGCGTCCCAATGGCGCATCAGGCGCTCGTACATCACGTAGTAGCGGGCGATGTCCTCGATGCTGTAGGTGAACTCCTGGCCCGAGGCGAATAGCTGCTTGAAGTTGGAGAAGCAGCAGGCCATGGGCTCGCGCCGGGCATCGATGATCCGCGCATTGGGCAGAATGAGATGAATCAGGCCGATGTGACGGAAGTTGTTCGGCATCTTGTCGATGAAGCGCGCTTTACCGGTCCGGTAGACGCGCGTGTCGGCGATGTACTTCTCGCCATGGCGCCGCAAATCCTCGGCCTCGAGGCTCGGCAGAACCGCGGGGTAGCGCGGGCTCGTGCCCTCCGGCTCGCGGCCCTGGAGCTCGCCTACCAGCCGCAGGATATTGGGCAATTCGGAGGTGCCTTCGACCTGCGAGTGCGATGCCAGGATCTGCTCGATGAGAGTCGAGCCGGCGCGCGGCAGACCGACGATGAAGATCGGGCTCGCGTCCGGGCAGCCGCAGCCTCGCCGCGCCGCGAAGAACTCGCGCGTGCAAACCGCTTCCTGCAGCGCCGCGTTGCGCTCGATCGGCTGCATCTTGAAGCGGATCTCGGCCTTCTTGAGCGCATTGCCGCGCTCGTAGTAGCGGAACGACTCGGCGTATTCGGCGCGATCCTCGAGCGCCTTGCCGATGGCGAAGCACAGATGATAGCGGTCCTCCGTACGCACATCCTTGGCGGCCTCCTGCGCGCGCATTTGCGCGAGCTCCTCCTCGGGAAAACGATAGGTTTTGAGGTTGGCGAGGCTCCAGTAGGCATCGCCATAGCTCGGGCGCAGCCGGTAGGCGGTGCGGTAATTCTCGACCGCCTCCTGCTGCCGTCCCAGGGTCTTGAGCGCGTGCGCGACGGACAGATAGAGATCGGCCGCTTCGGGCGTCTCCGCCAGGATTGCCCGGTAACGCTCGATCGCCTCCTCGTTGTTGCCGACGCCGACGCAGGCCGTTGCATAGGTGATCCGGTAGGCGCGGTTGTTCGGGTCGATCGCGAGCAAGCGGTCGAGCTCCGCGAGCGCTTGCGGATGCTTGTGCCGCTGCAGCAGCGTGAGCGCGTAGTCGTAGCGCATGGCGTGGTAGTCGGGAGCCAGGATGAGGGCGCTCTCGAGCAGCAACTCGGCATCGTCGAGCACGTCGAGCTTCATGCCGATCTTGGCGAGCAGACGCATCGCCTCGACATGATTGCCGTGCCGCAAGAGGAAGTCGCGCACCATGCGCTCGGCCGGGAAGATTTCCCCGTCGGCGAACATGCTGGTCGCGGTCAGGACCTCGACCGGGAGCCGGGCGAGCGTCTCCAGATGCGCGGCGGCGTTTTCGGACTCGGCGGTGCGACCGGTCAACTTGAACAGAATCTTGAGGGCGTTCCAGCTTGCGTGCAGCGAGGGGTTGATATTGACCGCGCGCACGAATGCCTCGATCGCGGGCTGCGCCTGGCGCAGTCCGACGTAGCAATGGCCGCGCTCCTGGAACAGTCGGCTGTAGTCCGGATGGATCTTCTCGAAGCGCTCGAGCGTCGCCAGTGCGTCCGGAATGCGCTGCAGGTAGCGCTGGCTCACCGCGATGATGTACCAGACATCGCGGTTCTCGGGGACTTCCGCGAGCAGCGCGTTCGCACCGGCGAGCGCCGCGGCGAACTGCCCCTTCTCCATGAGCGCTCGCAGGCGCAGCACCTCGCTTTCGATCCGCGACGGCACATACGGAGCGAGCTCGGCTGCCGCCTTCAGCTGGGTGGATTCAGCCATCATGCGCGATCAGAGGCTCGAGGATGGGCCATCATGGGCTCGAGGGCGCGCTTCAATGGATCGAGCCACGGCTCGTAGCGGCGCCACTGATCGAGGCCTTCCCGGTAGATGGGCAGATGCACCTGCTCGGAGCTCGCGCTATGCACGCTGCGGCGCGTCTTGTAGAACTCGAGGCACCCGCGCTCGAAGTCGAGCCCGCAGAAATCGAGGATACGACGCACGCTCGAATCCAGATCATCGACCACGTCCTCATAGTGAATGTGCAGGATCTTACCCGGCAGCGCATCGTCCCAGTGGGCCATGAGCTCGACGTACATCCGGTAGTACCGCGCGATGTCCTCGACACTATAGGCGAACTTCTGGCCCGCTGCGAACAGCTGCTTGAATATCCCGAAACAGCAGGCCAGCGGCTCACGCCGCACATCGAGTATCTTCGCGTTGGGCAGGAGGAGATGGATCAGATCGATGTGGCGGAAATTGTTCGGCATCTTGTCGAGAAATCGCGGCTTGCCCGAACGATAGGCGCGTGTCCCTTCGAGATAGACCGCGCCGAGCCCGGCGCAGGCCTCCGCCGAGAGGTCGGCGAGCAGCTGCGGATACCCGGCGGTCGCGGCCGCGCGCGCACTGGCTTCGAGCTCCTGGAGGATGCGCGGGATGTCGGGCAGCTCGAAGGTACCCTCGACCTGCGAGTGCGAGGCGAGGATCTGCTCGATGAGCGTCGAGCCCGAGCGGGGCAGTCCCACGATGAAGATCGGGGCGCAGTCGGCGAGACCATGGCCGCGGCGCGACTCGAAGAAATCCCGGGTGCAGAGCGCGGCCTGCAGCCGCGCTCTGCGCTCCAGCGACTCGGGCCGGTAGCGGAGCGTGGAGCGCTTCAGGGCGTTGCCGCGCGAGTAGAGCTCGAAGGACGCGGCGAACTCGCCGCGATCCTCGAGCGCCTTGCCGAGGGCGAAGCACAGATGAAACCGGTCCCCGGCGCTGGTGGCGCCGTTGGCTTCGGCGCGCTGCATGGCGCCGACCTCGGCGTCGGAGAAACGGTAGGTCTTGAGGTTGGCGAGGCTCCAGTAGGCCTCGCCGAAGTCCTGCGGGGCGGCGGCGGCGCGCCGGTAGGCCTCGATCGCCTCCGCTGTTTGCCCCTGGGTCTTGAGCGCGTTGCCGAGCGCGATCTCGACGCGCGCTTCCGTGGGGGACTCGGCCGCGAGCGCACGATACAAGGGAAGTGCAACCCCGTAATCGCCGAGCCCGGCGGCGGCCGCCGCGAGCAGCGCTCGGTAGCGGGCATCGGTGGGAGCGTCCGCCAGGAGCCGTTGCGCCTCGACGCGCGCCGCCGCGTGCTTCTGACGGTTGAGCAACGCGACCGCGTATTCGTAACGTGCGGCGGGATGACTCGGATCGAGCGCGACCGCCCTGGCAAGCAGCGCCTGGGCGTCGAGTTCGGCGCCGGCATCGGCCGCCATCCGGGCCAGCAGACGCAGCGCCTCGACGTGCTCACCGTGAGCGCTCAAGTGCCGGCGCACCAGCTCCTCGGCCAGCACCCGCTCACCGTCGAAGAACAGGGCGCACGCGGAGCGGATGTCCGCGGGAAGAGAAGCGAGATGAGCCGCTTGCGCAGCGGCGCTTTGCGCCTCGACCGCGCGTCCGCCCAGCCGATACAGCGCCTCGAGCGCGCGCCAGGTCTCGAGCAGGCAATTGTTGAGCGCCACTGCGTGCTCGAAGCTCTCCAGGGCCCGTGGTGCCGCCCGCAGGGCGAGGGCGCAAAAGCCGCGCTCCTCGAACAGGCGGCTGAACGAGGGATGATGGGTCTCGAGGCGCTCCAGGGCGGCGAGCGCCTCGGGAATGCGCTGCAGGCGGCGCTGGGCCGCCGCGAGCAAGTAGAGCAAATCGCGATTGCGCGGCTCGTCCCGCAACAGCGCATCGGCCGCCGCAACCACCTGGGCAAACTCGCCGCCTCCCATGAGCGCGGCGATACGCCTGACCTCAGTCTCGATCCCGGGCGGCGGGTAGCCTGTGAGCGCTGACTGCATCGCCCTCCGTCAGAACTTGTAGCCGAACTTGATGCCCGCGATCCTCGGCCGCAGCGGCGTCTCGGTGAGGATGAACTGCGCCGAGTTGGTATACACGCTGGCGTCGCGGTTGGCGAGGTTCTGGGTGAAGAACTGCACGTTCCACGCGTCCTTCGCCACGCCGGCCGCCATGTCGAAAGTCGCCCATCCGCCCATGTAGTAATTGTCGACGGTACCGACCGTCGACCACGAGCCGCCGTAGTACTGCCCGCCGACTTGCGCGAAGGCGTGATAGTCGCCGATCGGGAACTCGTAGCGGATGCGCATGTTGCCCTGGAACAGGGGCGACTCGCCGAGTGGACTGCCGTTGAGGCCGAACACATTGGGAATGTTGGTGATCGGCTTGCCGAAGTTCGCGCTCGCCGGGTTGTTGTTGGTCAGGTACGGCGAGTTGGTCTCGTAGCTGCGGTTGTACGAGGCCGAGCTCGATACCGTGAGGCCCTCGAATACGCGCGCCACGAGCTGCAGCTCGCCGCCGCGCACACGGTAATTCGGACCGTTGGTGACGAAGGTCAGGTTGCCGAAGCCCTGCTGCGGGTCGAAGAACTCGACGATGGTGTTCTTCCAGTCCTCCTGGTAGATGGCGCCGTTGATCTGCAGATGGTGCCCGAACAGCTCGGTCTTGAATCCGAGCTCGTTGTTGATCAGGGTGTCGGGCGCATAGTTGGTCGGCGTCGCATACTGGTACTGGCCGTTGAGGGGCTGCGTCTGGGTGCTGCCGCGGTTGAAGCCGCCGGGGCGGAAACCCTGCGACCAGGTGTAATAGAGCAGCGCATCCTCGGTGATGTGCCAGCTCAGGTTCGCACGGCTGCGGAAGCCGTGATACTGCGAGTTGTTGTAGGGCGCGTCGTTGAAGTCGATGCCGTACGGCGCCTTCGGACCGTTGGTGGCCGCGGTGCAAGGACCGTAGTACGTCGTCTTGTAGAAGTTCTTGCAGTAGAAGCTGCCGACGTCGCCGCCGAGCTCTTCCTGGTCGAAGTGGTAGTAGCGCGTGCCGGCGGTGAACACCAGAGTCTTCGGGATGATGTCGACGTCGACCGAGCCGAAAAAGGCGCGCTGAATGATCGTGCGCTGGGTATCGTCGTAGAATCCGGTGTTGTCGCCGCGCTCATTGGGATCGTTCGAGGTCTGGCCGGGACGCGGCGCCACGTTGTTGAAGCAGTTGATGTCGTAGGTCGGCGAGCAGGTCGGCACCGATTTGTACAGCCACTCGGTGTCGTCGTAGATCTTGAACTCTTCCCAGTAGGCGCCGGCGATGCCGCGCACGCGCCAGTCGTCGGGCGTGCTTGCGCGGATCTCATGGCTCTGGTGAGTATTGCGCTCGAATTCCTGCCACACGGCCGAGGGCGAGTAGCAGGTCGCGCCCGCATTGCCCTTGGTGCTCGAGTAGGACACGCCGGTACACTGGTAGTAGTAGCCGAATACGCCGCGCGAATAATTGGTGTAGTCCTGCTGCTGCGTCACATTGCGCACCAGGTAGCTGCCGCTGTACACCAGCTTGACATCGCCTACCTTGCCGTTGATGACGAGCGAGGTATCCTCGAAGCGGTCCTTGTTGTAGGACGGATTGAAGATCGCCACCGACAGGGGCGGCAGCGCCTCGCCGCCGAGCGGCTCGCCGAGGCTATTGAAGTGAACGCCCTCCGGTCCGCGCGGCATCTGATAGAAAACGCCCTGCGCGTTCATGTTCTGGTAGCTCTGCGTGAGCAGCGCGTTCCAGTCCTCGTTCGCCTTGTAGAGCGCCTCGAGGCGGATTCCGGAGTAGTTGACCGGGTTGATCGCATTGCCGACGAGGTCCGCGTTGTTGATGCTGACGCTGTCGGTGGGGACCACGCCGCCGTTCTTGCGGCTCAGGCCCTCATCGGTGCCCTGACGCGCGAAGGTTGCCGGCACGTTGTTGATGTAGCCGCCCCGGCTGTCGTCATAGATCACGCCGCGGATTGCCAGGGTGTCGGGGATCAGCGGCAAGTTCAGCGTGGCATCCACATTGCTGTTGGGGTCGCCGTGCGCGGTATAGCTATAGCCGCCGTTGACGATGGCTTCCGTGGCATCGAGCTTCGGCTTGTTGGTGATGTAGCGCAGCACGCCCGCCTCGGCGCCGGAGCCGAACAGCGTGCCTTGTGGACCCTCGAGCACCTCGATGCGCTCCATGTCCGCGGCATAGACGTCGAGGTTGCGGCCGGGGAGGGCGGCCGACTGCTCGTCGAGGTAGACCGCGACGTTCGGAATCGGACCCGTGGTGCCGGTGCCCTGTTGCCCGGTGACGCCGACCGACAGGCCGCGCATGAAGATGCTGCTCTGTCCGGGGCCGAGGTTGGCGGTGGTGACGTTGGGGACGTACTTGACGAAGTCATCCAGGGTGCTGACGTTGAGCTGATGCAGGGTCTCGCCGGTGAGTGCCTGCACCGTGATGGGCACGTCCTGGATGTTCTCCGTGCGCCGCTGTGCCGTGACGACGATCTCCGCGATCGTGTCCGTGGGAGCGGCCGTGGTATCGCTGGTGGTGGTCGTGGCGGTGGCGGCCTGCGCCACCCCGCCGCCGGTTCCGCTCAGGATCGCGGCAATCGCACAGTACAGCTTCGACTTCGAATTCATGCTTTCGCTTCCCCTTGGCGAGTGATCGGACGTCGCGCGGGGCAGCTCGGACATCCCCCAGGCGGTCGTCATGAAGTTGGCAAGAGGATAGCATCGCGCTCGAAGAACGGAAGCGAATTTGTGTTGTTGGGAAGCATCGCCGCATACAGAATTTCGATCCCTGCATGCGAAAATTCGATGCATCTCAGGGTGCGATGCGGCACTCAGGAGTGTTCGGGACCGAGTCGCGCCGGAAATCCAGGGGCCCGCAACGGGGTCGCCACGGCATCTTCCAAGAGGCGCACGATCATCGATGAAAAGGCCTCGCCGCCGTAGCGCGCGCGGCCTTCGATGAAGATCTGTTCCATCGCTCCTCCGAGCCTCAGCGGCATCCCGAAGCGGCGCGCGAACTCGGTGGCGAAGCCCGCGTCCTTGCATGCCAAATCCATAGTAAAACCAATGTCATAGCTGCCATTCAGGATGACCTGGCTCTCGGTCTCGTGGACGAAGCTATTGCCCGAGCTCGCGGCGATCGCGTGGTAGGCGGCTGCGAGGTCCACTCCCGCCTTGGCGCACAGCATGAGTGCCTCGCCGGCCGCGATCAGGTGGATGAACGCCAGCATGTTGGTGGCCACCTTGGTGACCGCCGCCTGTTCGATTCCGCCGAGATGGATCACCTTCCCGCCCATCGCGCGCAGCGCGGCTTCGTGAGCCGCGAATACTTGTTGCGGCCCACCAACAAGTACGGTGATCTCACCCGCCTCCGCGCGGTGTACGCCGCCGGTCACGGGGCAGGCGAGCGTCGTGATGCCTCGCTCCCGAGCGCGCTCGGCGAGCGACTCCACCGCCGCGAAATCATTGGTGCTCATCTCGATCCAGGTCGCGCCCCTGCGCAGGCAGGGCAGCGCCTGGCCGAGAACGGTCTCGGTGGCCGCCGGCGAGGGAAGGCAGGTGATGAAGCCATCGCAGGCCTCCGCCATGGCCGGGATCGAGGAGGACCAGTGAGCCCCGGCGGCGAGCGCGGCCTCGGCACCCGCGCGCTTCAAGTCATTGACCCGTACCTCGAAGCCAGCGCGCGCCAAATTGGCGGCCAGATGCTTGCCGAGCGATCCCAGTCCGACGAAACCATAACGCACCTCAATCCTCCTCGCGCCGCGGCCCGGCGCCCAAACGACCACTTCAATTCTGGGGACGATCGCACGCTTCAGCCCAGGGGACGATCGACCATCTCGAGATGGAGCGGACCGCCTTCCCGATAGGGGTGCGCGCGGGCCACGGCCTCGTTCAGCTCGACTCCCAAGCCGGGCTCGGTCGGCGGGATGATGTAGCCGGCCTCCCAGCGGATCGGCTTCTTGAGAATCTTGGCGTGAAAGCCGCCCCATTGCTGGATGCTTTCGAGGATCAAGAAGTTGGGCGAGCAGGTCGCGATCTGAATGTTGGCCGCGCCGACCACGGGCCCGCAGTAGAGGTGCGGGGCGATCTGCGCGTAGTGCACCTCGGCGAGCGCAGCCACTTTCTTCGCTTCGAGCAGTCCGCCGACCCGCCCCAGATTCATCTGCAGGATATTGGCGGCGCCGCAGGCGAGGACGCGCGCGAACTCGTATTTCGTGGTGAGGCGCTCACCGGTCGCGATCGGGATGCTCGTGCCGCGCGCCACCAGCGCCATCTGCTCGGGCATTTCCGGCGGAACCGGCTCTTCGAACCACAGGGGGTCATAGCGCTCCAGATGCTTGGCAAGGCGAATGGCTCCCGAGCTCGTGAACTGACCGTGCGTGCCGAGAAGCAGGTCCGCCCGGTCGCCGACGGCCTCGCGGACGAGTCGCACCAGGCGCACGGTGCGCTCGATCTGCTCCTGAGTCGGCTGGCGCGGATCGAACACGGAGTAGCCGCCGGTCGGATCGAACTTGAGGCCGGTGAAGCCGAGCTTCAGGTACTCTGCAGCGCGCGCCGCCGAGCGCTCGGCGTCGTGATAGAACTCCTCGCCTTCGCCCTCGGCGGGATACAGGTAGGTGTAGGTGCGCAGGCGCTCGTGAACTCGTCCGCCGAGGAGCTGATAGACCGGCTGCTCGACCGCCTTGCCAACGATGTCCCAGCAGGCCATCTCGAGTCCGCTGACCACGCCCATGAGCGAAAGGTCGGGGCGCAGCGTGAACCCCGAGCCGTGACTCTCGCGCCAGAGCGCCTCGATGTGGAAGGGATCGCGGCCGGCAAAGCGGCGCGCAAACACATCCTTGACCATCGAGGCGATCACCTGCGGGCCGAAGGTCGCCGCATAGACCTCGCCCACGCCCTCGATGCCACAGGCGGTCTTGAGCTTCAAGAACACGAAATAGCGGCCGCCGAATCCGGGCGGCGGGTTGCCGACGACGAAAACTTCCACGCTGTCGAGTCTCATATCATCCCCGGGATCTTATTGGCCCATGATGAGGTCTGCGCCTTTTTGCGCGACCATGAAAGTGGGGGCGTTGGTATTGGCGGAGGTCACGGTCGGAAATACCGAGGCATCCACCACACGCAAGCGCTCCATGCCGTGTACCCGCAGCGTCGCATCGACCACGGATTGGCCGGCGCTCCTGCCCATGCGGCAGGTGCCGACGGGATGGTAGACGGTGGCGGCGCGCGCCCTGAAATCGTCGACGAGATCGGCGTCGCTCATGCGCGTGAGATCCGGTGCGAGCGGCTCCTTGATCAGGGATCGGAACGCGCGGGTACGGGCGATCGCCTGCATCAACCGGCCGCCGTGCCGCGCGTCCTCGAGGTCCTTGTCGGTGGACAGGTAGTTCGGAGCGATGAGCGGTGGTACGCGGAAATTGCGCTCCGCGATGTCGATGCGCCCGACACTGGTAGGCCGCGTCGGCTGAAAGCACAAGTAGAAGCCCGCGAAGGGATCGAGCTTGATGCGCGTGCGCGTGGCGTCTCCGGCCTGATAGGTGACCGGGTTGAAATAAAGCTGAACGTCCGGCCGGGTGGCGGTCGGGTTGGCGCGCACGAAGCCGCCAAACTGATTGACGCTGAGACTCACCGGCCCTTTGCGGGTGAGCAGATAACGCACGCCTGCGATCAGCTGGCCGAGCGTCGAATGCAGCTCATCGTTCAGCGTTGGACGCGATGACTTGAAGGAGTACACGACCGCGAGGTGGTCCTGAAGATTGGCGCCGACCGCCGGATTGTCGAGGATGGTGGCGATGCCGCGAGCGGCGAGACTCGCGCCGGGGCCTATTCCGGAAAGCTGCAGGATCTGCGGCGTATTCACCGAGCCTGCGCAGAGAATCACTTCGCGCTCGGCCTGCGCGTAGCGAGGCTCGCTGTCCTGGACGTATTCGACCCCGAGCACGCGCCGCCCCGCGCAACGCAGCCCGCTCACCCACGCCCGGGTCTCGAGCCTCACGTTGTGGCGCTTGAGAGCGGGGCGCAGGAATGCATCGGCCGCGGACCAGCGCCGGCCCGCGCGCACCGAGATCTGATAGCACCCGAATCCTTCGGGGTGCGGGCCGTTGAAGTCATCCGTCGCAGGAAGTCCGAGCTCGGCCGCGGCCTCGAGCCACTGCTCCCGCATCGGGTGCAGCTCGGCTGTCACATCCTTCACGTCGAGCGGCCCGTCACCGCTTGCGTGGCCCTGACTGTCGACGCGGCGCTCGGTCTTCTCGAAGTAGCGTCGCACCTCGCTCCATCCCCAGCCCGAATTGCCGAGATCGCGCCAGTCATCGTAGTCCTGCGGCATGCCGCGGCAGTAGACGAGCGCGTTGATCGAGCTCGAGCCGCCGACCACGCGCCCGCGCGGCCAGTACATGGTGCGGCCCTTGAGTCCCGGACTCGCCAGGGTCTGATACTTCCAGTTGACGGCGGGATCGGCAAAGGTGAACCCGTAGCCGATCGGGGTCTTGATCCAGAATCGATCGTCGGAGCCGCCCGCCTCGAGCACCAGCACCCGATCGCGGCCGCTCGCCGAGAGCCGCTCGGCGAGTACGCATCCCGCCGTCCCTGCGCCCACGATGACGTATTCGAAGCTCTCCACGGCTGGCAAGCTTAATATGAAGCGCTGCCGGCGCTATGCCATTTCCCGATTCACCCATGTCATTTTTAGGATGCGATACGGCGTGCCGTGGCGCGAGGCGTCGCATAACGCAGGCGAACCATGTATGGTTCGCAGGTTGAGCCAAGGGGGCGGGTCCATTGAGCAGCACCACCATCGACGTCACTCGAGCCGAAGCGGAGCCCACCTCGATCCTGCGCTGGTATGTGCTGATCCTCACCTGCTTCATATACGCGATCAACATCGCGGATCGTTATGTCGTGTCGACGGTGCTCGAGCCGATCCGGCTCGACCTCAAGCTCACCGATGCCGGCGTGTCGATCCTCACCGGCTGGCCGCTTGCCATCTTTTACGGCACTTTCGGACTCGTCATCTCCTGGCTCGCCGATCGGGTCAATCGCCGCAACATCCTCGCCGTCTCGCTGGTCCTGTGGTCCGCGTTCACGGCGGTCTGCGGGTTGACCCGCAGCTACTGGCAGTTCCTGTTCGCGCGGGTCGGCGTCGGCGTGGGAGAGGCGGGTGGTACGCCTCCCTCGACCGCGATCGTGTCCGATTACTTTCCTGCGGATCGCCGCCCGATGGCCATGACGGTGCTCGCGCTCGGTGCCCCGATCGGCGCATACCTCGGGGCGACCTTCGCCGGCATGGTGGCGAACCTCTACACCTGGCGCGCGGCCTTCATCGCCCTCGGGCTTCCCGGACTGCTGGTGGGTATCCTCGTTTATTTCACGGTGCGGGAGCCGGCGCGCGGTCGGCTCGACTCGCTGGCGGATGAGATCAAACCGTCCGTCGGCGCGACGCTCCGGTTCATGTGGCATCAGAAGGCCGCCTTCCACGTCGTGATAGGCGGCGGGCTGTGTGCGCTCTGGGGTTGGGGGCTCATGTCGTGGACGCCGACGTTCATCCAGCGCGCCTATCATTTGAACGTGGGAGAGGCGGGCGCGCTGACCGGGGACATTCATCTGTGGGGCGGCTCGGCCGCGACCATCGGCACGGCCTGGATTCTATCGCGCCCCTCGATGGCCAATCCGCGCCGCGTCGTCTTGTTTCTCGCCGCCGGCATTGGCCTCGCGACGATACCCTCGATCATCGCTTACTGGACCAGCTCGATCCTGGTCTGCCGGATCATGTTCTGGCTGTTCATTCCGGCCATCTATTTCTACATCGGCCCCTGCTTCGGTCTGCTGAACAATCTGTCTCCCTGCTGCATGCGCAACATGTTCATCGCGATCTCGCTTCTGGTGGCGAACGTACTGAACTGGATCGTTGCGCCTTACATGGTGGGAGGGATCAGCGATTGGGTCGCTGGGCCGCACGGCTCCGACGCACAATCGCTGCGCACGGCCATGCTCGTGCTGGCGCCGAGCGGCTTCTGGGCAGCCTGGCATCTCTGGCGCGCGGCGCGCACGATCGTCGCGGACCAGAACGCGGCAAAGGACTATTCCAAGGCTTGGTCCCCTTGACACGCGAGGTCCGAGTGGGCTGATGTCCAAGAACTCCATGGATCGGCGCTGGCTCCCCTTGAACGCGCTGCGCGCGTTCGAGGGAGTGGCGCAGCACCTGTCCTTCACGGCCGCGGCCAATGCGCTGCTCATCTCGCAGAGCGCGCTGTCGCGGCATGTCATCGCGCTCGAGAAGCTGATCGGCGCGCAGCTGTTCGAGCGCCGTCCGCACGCGCTGGTGCTGACCAAGGCCGGCCAACATCTGCTCGGGGCGGTCACCAAGTCCTTCGACCGTCTGGAGTATGCGCTCGATGACATCCGCAACGAGGGCGCGAGTACGCTCCGCACCCTGAGGGTGCAGATGCCGCCCACCTTCGCGGCGCACCTCGCGGTGCCGATCCTGCGGGACTTTCGCCGCACGGCGGCCGACGTCGAGATCGACCTCGTGAGTCCCTACGGAGTCGGTCCGCCGCTCAACGAGGTGGACGTCGCGGTGGTCTACTCGAAGCCGACGGTGACCGACCTGGTGAAGGATCTGCTCTGGCCGGTACGCTTGAGCATCCTGTGCCATCCGAACATCGCGGAGCGGCACAAGGGAAAGAGCCTCGCCGATTTCATCGAGTCGAACGAGCTGATTCACGTGCGCTTGACGGATATTCCGCGCCATCACCTCTGGTCGCAGTTCGTGCGCCACGCGGGCCTTTATTCCAGCAACGTCGAGCGCGGCCTGGTGTTCGATACCGCGCTGCTCGCGGTGCAATACGCGCTCTCCGGCGAGGGCATCGCGCTCATCGACAATTATCTGTTCGGCGACTACATTCGCACCGGGCGGCTGGTCAAGCCTTTCGACAACATCCTCGATGACGGCTACGGCTATTACCTGATCACGCATCCGGAGGGGCTTTCAGACACGGCGATCGCGCTGTTCCGTTCATGGCTCATCGAGCGATTCGGCAATGCCACGGGGGCCGCGGCGCCCAGCATTCATCTGGCGGTATCCAACGAGTAATTCAATCAAGCAGGAAAGGATTCGATGAGAAGTCACGCACGTGTGGTAGTGATCGGCGGAGGCGTCGTGGGCGCGAGCGTCCTCTATCATTTGACCAAGGCCGGCTGGAAGGACGTGCTCCTCATCGAGCGTGCGGAGCTCACCTCGGGCTCCACCTGGCATGCGGCCGGCGGCATGCACACGGTCAACGGCGATCCGAACGTCGCCAAGCTGCAGCAATACACCATTCAGCTCTACAAGGAGATCGAGCAGATCTCGGGCCAGTCCTGCGGCGTGCACATCACCGGGGGAGTGATGCTCGCGGGCACCCGCGAGCGGCTCGATTGGCTCAAGATGACCAAGGCTCGCGGGCGCTACCTCAAGATGGAGCTCGAGCTGATCTCGGCCGAGGAGGCGGCGAAGCTGTTCCCGCTGATGGACAAGAAGCATTTCGTGGGCGCCATGTACGATCCCATCGAGGGGCACGTCGATCCGTACGGCGTGACTCACGCCTACGCCAAATCGGCGCAGATCGGCGGCGCGGAGATCGTGCGGCACACGCGGGTCGTGGATCTCAAGGCGCGTGCCGACGGCAGCTGGGACGTGATCACGGACCAGGGCAACGTACGAGCGGAGCACGTGGTCAACGCGGCCGGGCTGTGGGCGCGCGAGGTCGGACGCATGGTCGGTCTCGAGCTGCCGATTCTGGCCATGGAGCATCAGTACCTGATCACCGGTGATATGCCTGAGCTCGTCGGCAAGAAGGAGCAGCTGCACGCGATCGATTTCGAGGGCGAGATCTACCTGCGTCAGGAGCGCGGGGGCATGCTGATGGGCACCTACGAGCGCGCCGGCGTTCCTTGGTCGCCCGTGACCACACCGTGGGACTTCGGCCAGGACCTCCTGCCGAACGATCTCGAGCGCATTGCACCGAGCCTCGCGGTGGGTTTCGAGCACTTCCCGGCGCTCGAGGCTGCGGGCATCAAGAAGGTCGTGAACGGTCCTTTCACGTTCGCGCCGGACGGCAATCCGCTGGTCGGACCGGTCCGCGGGCTCAAGAACTTCTGGGTGGCCTGCGGGGTGATGGCGGGCTTCAGCCAGGGCGGCGGGGTGGGGCTTGCGCTTTCGCGCTGGATGGTCGACGGCGATCCCGGCGCGGACGTCTGGGGAATGGATGTGGCCCGCTATGGCGACTGGACCACGCTCGCCTACACCAACGCCAAGGTGCGCGAGAACTACTCGCGCCGTTTCCGCATCCGCTTCCCGAACGAGGAGCTGAGCGCGGCGCGCCCGTTGCGTACCACGCCCATCTACGAGCGCCTCAAGGCCGAGCATGCGGTGTTCGGCGACTACTGCGGCCTCGAGCACCCGCTGTGGTTCGCGCCCAGCGCGCAACAGGCGGTGGACGAGGTGAGCTTTCGCCGCTCCAATTCCCATCCGCATGTCGGCGCTGAATGCCGTGCCGTGCGCGACGCTGTCGGGCTGCTCGAGATCTCGAACTACGGGAAGTTCGAGGTGCGTGGAGCGGGGGCTTGCGAGTGGTTGTCGCGCATCATGGCCAACAAGGTGCCCTCGGTCGGGCGCATCGCCCTGACGCCGATGCTGAACGAGCGCGGCAAGCTGATCGGCGACTTCACCATGTGCCGCCTCGCCGAGGACCACGTGTTCCTGGTCGGTACCTACGCGGCGGAAACCTACTACATGCGCTGGTTCGAGCGGCATCCGCCGCCCGCGGGCGTGAGCGTGCGGCCGTGCGCGATGCAATACACCGGCCTGTCGATCGCCGGCCCGAAGTCGCGCGCGGTATTGCAGAGTCTGGTGCGCGACGATCTGTCGACGGCTGCCTTTCCATTCATGTCGTTCCGGCGCATGGAGGTCGGCATGGTACCGGCCTACGTCGGCCGCGTATCGTTCACGGGCGATCTCGGTTACGAGATCTGGGTGACCACCGAGTATCAGCGTGCGCTTTACGACTCTCTCATCGGGGCGGGCCGCGCACACGGGCTCAAGCTGCTCGGCGGTCGCGCCCTCAACTCGATGCGGATCGAGAAGAGCTTCGGTACCTGGGCGCGCGAGTTCCGGCCGATCTATGGGCCGCATGAGGCGGGTCTGGGCCGCTTCGTCGACTTCAAGAAGCCCGAGTTCATCGGGCGCGCGGCCGCCGCCGCGGAGAAGGAGCAGGGCGCAACGCTGCGGCTGCTCAGCTTCAAGGTGGAGGCTGCCGACGCCGACGCCATCGGCGATGAGCCCATCTGGCACGATGGCCGCGCGGTGGGTTGGGTGACCTCGGGAGGATTCGGGCACCGTACCGGTCTGTCGCTCGCGCTCGGTTATGTTCCGGCGGCGCTCGCCGAGGCGGACCGCGGCTTCGAGATCGAGATCATCGGCGAGCGGCGGCCTGCGGTTCGCCTGCGCGAGCCGGCATACGATCCGGGCGGCGCATTGATGCGCGCGTGAGCTTGCCGCGGAGCGCGGGCCGCCGGGCGGCTCGGGTATACTGAGACGACCGTGCGCGCAGTCTCCGCGCCCGGCGGAGGAAGCATGCTGGATACCGAAGTCGCCCCGGGGTACAACGGGCTCACCGAGCTCACGCCGGGCTTGCCGGCGGACGCGTATTTCGATCCGCGCCAGTATCAGCGCGAGCTCGACCGTATCTGGTATCGCAACTGGGTGTACGTGGGACGCTCGAGCGAAGTGGCGGCGAGCCGCGCATTTCGCACCTTCGAGCTCGGCGACCAGAAGATCCTGCTGGTGCGCGACGATGAGGGGACGCTGCGGGGGTTCCACAATACCTGCCGTCACCGCGGCGCTCAGCTGTGCCGCGAGAGCGAGGGTACGCTGCGCTCGGGCGCCGTCATCTGTCCTTATCACGCCTGGGTCTACAACCTCAAGGGCGAGCTCGTGCGTACCTCGTCGAAGGTGCACGCGCACGGTTTCGGGGTCGCCGACTATCCGCTGTACGCAGTCAAGGCGCTCGAATGGAACGGTTTCATCTTCGTCTCGCTCTCCGACGACCCGCCGCCGTTCGAGCGCCTGTTCGACACGCCGATCGATCGTCTCGATGCCTGGCCGCTCGCCGATCTGAGGGTGGGGCACGTGCTGTTGAAGAACGTGGCAAGCAACTGGAAGATCTTCTGGGAAAACTACAACGAGTGCCTGCACTGCCCGGGCGTGCATCCCAAGCTCTCCAGCCTGGTGCCGATCTACGGCCGCGGCTTGCTCGAGGAGCGCGACGATCCGCGCTGGAACGAGCATCAGGCGGATTCCGATCCGAAATACAAGGGCGGGCTGCGCGGCGGGGCGCTCACCTGGTCGAACGACGGCCGGCTCGCCGGCCTGCCGTTCGCGGGCCTGTCGGAAAAGGATCGCAAGGAAGGAGCGATCTACATGACCGGCTTGCCCTCCATGTTCATGGTCGGCCATGCGGACTATGTGCGCGTGGTGCGCCTGCGCCCACTGGGGCCCGAGCAGACGGAGTTGCGGGTCGAGTACCTGTTCTCGCGGGAAACGCTGGCGAGTCCCGATTTCGACCTGCGCAATGTGGTTGACTTCACCAATCTCGTGATGACCGAGGATGCCGAGGTGTGCGAGCTCAACCAGCGAGGACTGCACGCGGCACCGCACATCCGCGGCATCGTCATGCCCGAGGAATACGTGATCCGGCAATTTCACCAGTGGGTTCATTCCGAGCTGGCTCGCGTCTAGCCGGGACGCCGTTCCCTCGAGCGGCTGCCGCGAGCCTGGCGGCCGCGATCGGCGCATGCGCATGCGGCGGGGGCGGGCACGGCCGGCCCCAAGAGCAGCAAGTGCTCAACATCTACAACTGGTCCGATTACATCGGTCGCAACACCATCAAGGAGTTCGAGGACGCCACCCACATCAAGGTCGTCTATCAGCTGTACGACTCGAACGAGACGCTCGAGACCAATCTGATGGTGGGGCATTCCGGCTTCGACCTGGTGAGCACGACCACCGGCTTCTATGGCCGTCAGATCCGCGCCGGGGCGTACATGCCCCTCGACAAGTCGAAGCTGCCAAACCTGAAAAACATCGATCCGGCGGTGCTCGAGATCCAGGGCAAGGCCGATCCCGGAAATCGCTACGCCGTACCCTATCTGCACGCGATGAATGGGCTCGCCTACAACGTCGACGAAATCAAGGCGCGCATGCCGGATGCGCCGCTCGACAGCCTGGCGATGATCTTCAAGCCCGAGGTGGTCGCCCGGTTCGCGGATTGCGGCGTGACGTTCCTCGATTCGCCCGAGGACGTGATCCAGCTCGCCCTCGCCTATCTGCATCGTGATCCCAACTCACAGACCCTCGCAGACCTCAAGGCGGCCGAAGATCTCATCATGGCCGTGCGCCCGTACATCCGCACGTTCGACTCGAACGACTACTGGAACCAGCTGGCGACCAAGGACGCGTGCCTGTCGATCGGCTGGTCGAGCGACTACGAGGTCGCGCAGCTGCGGGCGCGAGAGGCGGGCACGGGCGTGCATCTCGCCTTCATCCTGCCGAAGGAGGGCTCCAACATCACCTACAACGCATTCTTGATCCCAGCTTCCGCTCCGCACCCGGACGCCGCGCACAAGTTCCTCAACTTCCTGTTGCAGCCCAAGGTGATCGCCGAGGTCACCAATGACATCCGCTACGGCAACGATAATCTCGCGGCGCGTCCCTACGTCGATCGGGAGATACTCGAGGACCCCGCGGTGTATCCGCCGCCCGAGCTCAGGGCACGCCTCTACCTCCCGGCAGAGCTCGGGCCCGACTACGATCGGGCGCGCACGCGGGTCTGGACGCGCATCAAAACGGGTCAGTGAGGGGCGGCACGCGGGCGGCGCTCCGAGCGCTCACCGGGCGCGCCCGCGAGCGCGAGGCGGCTGGCGATTTACCTTAATTTTTAGGCTTTCCCGCGTTTTTTGCGACCTGGCGCAACCTTCCCCGGGACCTGGAAATGTTAACTTGCGCCCCCATCTAAAGGACCTCGCCGCACGGGGCGGCGTTAGTCGATGGATGAGTTAGGAGAGCGCAAATGTTGGTACTGATTTCTCGCTGGGGTCACAACGTCCTGCTGGCCGGGGCGGGCTTTCTGGTGCTTGCGATTCTTTCGCTGACCCGTTGATCTTGCGGTTCCCGGCGCCGCCGCGCGCCGTCAATTCCCTTCCCGAGGCGGGCTACCGCTAGCCGCCGAGCCGGCGCCGGGGACCGTCGCGTCCGCGGCGGGCTCCAGATCCGCCGGCGTTACGTGCTTGGACTTTCTCAAGAGCCAGCCGTAATAGTACAAGTAATAGCCGATCAGCACGCACAGGATTGCCACCGTCAGGGGATTTTGCACCACCTGCGCCGAGCCGGTGCCGGCGGGGGCCGCGTTCGCGAAGCCGCCCGTGGAATAGGCTTGCGCGAACCGATAGACGATGCGCCCGATCACGAGCAGGGATACCGCGATTCCTGCATAGGTGTGGGGGATGTAGTGCAGCTGCCCGTTGTGGGTCAGGAAGCGCGTGCGGCTCGCGCCCCACAAAGCGAGTGCGATTCCCAGGGCGGCGCCCGCAAGCGCGGCCAGCAGGGCGGTGCGCGAGCTCAGCATCAGCGGCAGCAGCGAGGCCGCCAACAGAGCCAGAATGACCATCCGCACGATCATGCGCGTGGGACGCAGCGGCTGGCGGCCGAAGCTGCGCCGCAGGCGCCGATAGAGCACGAGGGGGACGAGGATGGCGAACGCCCAGGGCCAAATTGGCGGGTGGTCGGGTGTCATATGCGGATACTATACCGACGATGGGCCGCGCCGCCTCGACCATGACCTCGTCCGCCGAGCTCACGCGCGGTGTGGGCACCTGGGCGGCTATCGCGGTCAACGTCACCAACATGATCGGCGCCGGCGTCTTCCTCAAGGCGCGTGTCATGACCTGCAACGTGGGCGGCGCCGGTACCGTCATGCTGGTGTGGATCGCCGCCGGATTGCTGGCGCTCGCGGGCACCTTCTGCTACTCGGAGATCGCGGCTTTGATGCCGGAGGCGGGCGGCGAATACGTGTTCCTGCGCCGCGCCTACGGGCGAGTCGTGGGATTCTTGTTCGGCTGGATGGCTCTCGCGGTGTTTCGCACCGGAGCGCAAGCCGCACTCGCGGTGGGCCTCGCCACCTTCATGAACGTGGCGCTCGGGGGGTCGCTCGAGCGATTCATCGGTATCGATGTGGCGGGCGTGCAGGTCAACGGCTTGACGCTCGCGACGCTCGCGGCCATCTGGGCGGTCACGCTCATCAGCTGTGCAACGGTGAGTGCGGGAGGGCGCACCGCGCTGATCGTCACCATCGCCAAGGTGGCTCTCGTACTCGCAGTCGGAGCGGGGACGTTCGCGCTTGCGCCGGGCGATTTCTCGCATCTCGGACAATCGGGTCTGGCGGGTAGCTGCGAAGGGGTCGCGGCCTCGGCGCGCGGCGGAATCGCAGGTTTCGGTGCAGCGATGCTCGGAGCTTTGTGGGCCTACGACGGATGGAACAACGTCGCGCCGCTCGCCGGCGAGATCCGCAATCCGCAGCGCAACTTGCCGCGAGCCTTTGTCGGCGGCACGCTGCTGGTCGCGCTGCTGTACCTGTTCGTGAACGCCTCCTACTACTATGCGTTGAGTCCGCTCGAGATCGCGAGCGTACCCAGGAGCTCTTCGGTTGCGACCGAAGTGCTGAGGCGCTTCATGGGACCCCTGGCGGTCTCCCTGACCGCGGCAGCCATGATGATCTCATCCTTCGGATCGCTGCATGCGAGCGTGCTCTCGAACTCGCGCATCCCGTTCGCGATGGCGCGCGAGGGGCTGTTCTTCAAAGGACTCGCCAAGCTCTCGCCGCGCTCGAACGTACCGGTGAGGGCGCTGATCGTGCAAGGCGTCTGGGCGAGCGCCCTTGCCCTCTCCGGAACGTACGATGCGCTCACCGACTCCGCGATGTTCGCGTCCTGGCTCTTCTACGGGCTCGCGGCCGGTGCGCTGTTCGTGTTCCGGCGCACGCTGGCCGACAGCCCACGGGTGTTTCGGGCGCCCGGATATCCGGTGATTCCGGCGCTCTTCGTGCTCGCTTCGGCGGCGTTGCTGGTCAACACCTTCGTCGCGACGCCGCGCCAGGCGCTGCAAGGAGTGGCGATGCTGCTCCTGGGTTTGCCGCTTTACTGGTATTGGTCGCGGCGCGTCGAGCCGAGCGCAGCGCCGGCGGGTGGCGCAAATCGCTAGGAGGTCGCGCATGGGCGAGATTGCGGGCGGTGCTTCGGAGGCAGTCCACCTGTCGCGCGGCGAGGCCGTGAGGCTGGTGAACACGCACGGATCGCAGGTCGTCGACACCTGGTGCGTGCACGCGGCCGATCCGAGCGAGTACCTGTCGGTGGAGCATACGCGCCGCATGCTGTACGCGCTGTTCCCGCGCGAGGGAGACATGCTCCACAGCAACCGCCGCACGCCGTTGCTGACACTCGAGACCGACACCTCCGGTTGCCGGCACGACATGCTGTTCGCGTGCTGCGACTCGTGGCTATATCGGTTCTACGGCTGCGCACCGGGGCATGCGAACTGCCGCGACAATTTTCTGTCGGCGCTAGCGCGTCACGGGATCGAGATCGGCCACGTTCCGAATCCCATCAACTTCTGGATGAACGTGCCGGTATCGGATAACGAGCGGCTGGCGCTCGAGCCTCCGCTCAGCAAGCCCGGCGACTTCATCGTGCTGCGAGCGATGGCGGAAGTCTGGGTGGTCTTCTCGGCGTGTCCCATGGACATCACACCGGTCAATGGCGACCGCACGCCGCGCTGCGTGAGCTACGAGATCCTGGGCTCGTCAGGGTAGGAGTGACCCTACAGCCGGTATCGCAGCCGCCCGGCTTTCGCGCGCCGCGCGCCGCGTTACTCTCGCCCGCAAGCTCAAAAAACGAGGGCGAGGCAATGTCCATAAGCACAATTCTACTCATCGTCCTGGTTCTTCTCTTGATCGGTGCCTTGCCCACCTGGCCGTACAGCGGCGGGTGGGGCTATTACCCCGCGGGCGGACTCGGTCTGGTCGTGGTCATTCTGCTGGTGCTGGTGCTGATGGGGAGGGTTTAAACCACACACCACGCGCGCCGGCACTAACTCCGCGGGGACCGAGACGCCGGGGTATCACGAGGTGCAGCAGACGAGATCCCAGATTGGAACGTTGCTCGGACTGTCGCTGTGCCTGGCCGTGGCGACGGGCCTGGAGCGCGGCTCGAGCGTCGAGGCTGCGGCTGCGGACGGCTGCCCGACGCGCTTCGATTTCGAAGTGCTGGCGAGCGCCGCGGATTCGGGCAACCTGCTCGGCGTATCGGCTTACCGGTTCCGGCGCGATGCACGCTATAGCGCGATACCCATCACCGGACTTCAGCGAGTCGCTTTCCAGTCGGCGCCGACCGGCTGTCAAATGCGCCGTCAGACCGCGCTACAACGCGGCTGAGGGCGGCTACGCGGCCGAGCGCAGCCAACCTGCGCATCAGGGCGGCGAGGTCGCCGGAATGAGCGCGAGAGCCGCGGAGCGACGCTCGTCCCAGATGACGTAGACACCGCTGGCGATGACGATGCCGGCGCCCATGAGCAGACTCGCCGAGGGAGTGGCAGCCCAGAACACCCAATCGATCCCGAATGCCCAGAGTATGGATGTGTACTCGAACGGCGCCACGACGGAAGGTGGTGCACGGCGGAATGCATCGGTGATCCAGAACTGACCGAGCGCGCCCGCGACTCCGACGGCGGTGAGCCACGGCCAATCGCTCGCGGGTATCGCGCGCCAATCGCCGATCGAGAGCAGCCCGGCTCCCACCCCCACCAGCGCGAGATTCCAGAAGACGATCGACACGCTCGAGTTCCGCTTGCCGAGCGAGCGTACCGTGAGCGCGCTCAAGGAGTAGCACACGGTGGCTGCGGCTGCCGCCAGCGCGGCACCGGCCGACACGAAGCCCTTGCTCCAGGGGTGCAAAATCACCAGCACGCCCCCAAGCCCCGCCAGGATCGCCAGCCAGCGGCGCAGCGTGACGCGCTCGCCGAGCATCGGGACGGAGAGGGCGGTCATGAGGAGCGGCGCCGCCAGGAACAGCGAATAGGTCTGGGCCATCGTCAAGCGATGCACGGCGTAGACGAAGCTGCCGAGCATTCCGATGCCGAGCGCTCCGCGCACCAGGTGCAGGCCCGGCTGCGTCGCCCGCAGCCGCCGCCAGGAGCGTTGTCCCGAGATCGTGAGCGTGAGCAACAGCCACGAGGACAGGCAGCGCATCGAAGAGACCTGGAGCGGCCCATAGTGGGACGACAGGCGCTTCATCAGGGAATCCATGATCGCGAACGCGAAAACGGCGGCGATCATGGAAACGATGCCGCGCAGCCGCTCGCGCGACGGCGAGTGGACGGCCGCGGAAATGGATACGCTGGGCAGGCTCATGGTGAGGAGCCCATTGTACGAGAGTTTTCACGCGAAGCGCAGAGGCGCCGCCGCGCGATCAGCTCAGACCGTGCTCGTCACCCGCGCGGGCTGCGCCCCGAGAGCCCGCCGCCGCACGTCCATGAGCTTGAGGATCATCGGCGTCAGGATGAGCTGCATCGCGAGCTCCATCTTGCCGCCGGGACACACGATGATGTTGGGGCGTGACATGAAGGAGTCGTGGACCATCGACAGTAGATAGGGAAAGTCGATGCCCTTGGGGTTCGCGAAGCGGATGACGACGAAACTCTCGTCCGCGGTGGGAATGTAACGCGCAGTGAAAGGGTTCGACGTGTCGACGGTGGGGACCCGCTGGAAGTTGATGTGGGTCTGCGAGAATTGCGGGCAGATGTAGTTCACGTAATCCGGCATGCGTCGCAATACCGTGTCGACCACCGCCTCGGTGGAATAGCCGCGGGTCTCGCGGTCGCGGTGCAGCTTCTGAATCCACTCGAGATTGATGATCGGCACGACGCCGATGATGAGGTCGGCGTGCCGGGCGACGTTCACCTCCGGCGTCACCACCGCCCCATGCAGGCCCTCGTAGAACAGCAGCTCCGTATCGCCCGGAATGTCCTGCCAGGCGGTGAAGGTTCCCGGCTCCTGGCGATAGGGCTCGGCCTCCTTCTCGTTGTGCAGATAGCGCCGGATCTTGCCCCGGCCGCTCTCTCCATAAACCCGGAACAGCTCCTCGAGCTCCGTGAACAGGTTGTTCTGCGGGCCGAAGTGGCTGAAGTGCTGGTCGCCTTGTGCCGCCGCCTCCTCCATCCGCTGCTTCATCTCGAGCCGGTTGTAGCGGTGGAACGAGTCGCCCTCGACCAGCACCGCGTTGATGCGCTCGCGGCGAAAAATCCAGTTGAAGGTGCGCGTGACCGAGGTGGTGCCCGCTCCCGAGGAGCCGGTGACGGCGATGATGGGGTGTTTCGCTGACATGGTCCTTCCTTACAACGCGCTCCACTCGTTCTGGATGAACAGCGACCGCTCCTTGAACAGAGGCGAGCTGTAGACCCTATCGAGCCCCTGGTCGTGCTCCAGATGATACAGCTCGATCCGCTCCACCTCCGACTTGCAGCCGAGGATCAAGGGAACCCGCTGATGCAGCTCAGTGGGAGCCAGATCGAGCACGCGCCCCCGTCCCCAGGACGCGCTGCCGCCCGCCTGCTCGACGATCATCGCCATGGGATTGGCCTCATAGAGCAGGCGCAACCGGCCGGGCTTGCCGGGCTGTTTGGTGTCCTTCGGATACATGAACAGGCCGCCGCGGATCAAGATGCGGTGAACTTCGGCGACCAGTGAGGCGATCCAGCGCATGTTGAAGTCCTTGCCGCGCACGCCGGCATGCCCTGCCAGGCACTCGAGCACATAGCGTCTGACCGGCGGCTCCCAGAATCTCTCGTTCGAGGCATTGATGGCGAACTCGCTGGTCTCCTCGGCGATCACCATGTTGGGATGCGTGAGCACGAATTCGCCGAATCCCCGGTCCAGCGTGAACCCGTGAACGCCGCGGCCGAGCGTGAGCACCAGCATGGTGGTGGCGCCGTAGATGGCGTAGCCGGCGCACAGCTGTTGCGTTCCGGGCTGCAGAAAATCCGCGGCCGCGGGCGGCGCGCCGGCCCGTGGCGCCTTGAGCACCGAGAAGATGCTGCCCACGGGGGCGTTGACGTCGAGATTGCTCGAGCCGTCGAGCGGGTCGAACGTCAGGAGGTATTTTCCCAGCGGGTACTCCGCCGGGATCTGATAGGGCTGCTCGAGCTCCTCCGAGACCATGCCCGCCAGGTGGCCTCCGTACTCGTGCGTGCGCAAGAATATGTCGTTGGCGATGACATCGAGCTTCATCTGCCGCTCGCCCTGCACGTTCACCGAATCGGACGAGCCCTGTGCGGTGCCGAGCGCGCCGCGGCCGACGATGAAACTGATGCGTTTGCAGGCGAGACGCACGTGGTTGAGCACGGCGGTGAAATCGCCGGTGACCTCCGGAAAGCGGCGCTGCTCCTCGATCATGAATTCGGTGATGGTCTTCTTCTCTCGTGTGCTCATTGCTCCCCCACGGCTGCGGATCGCTGGCGCCAGCCCCATGCGCGCGCCAGGCTGAATTGAATCTCGATATCCCGGAGCGGGTGCGCCGAGGACGCGAGCGAGGGCAGCAGCAGATCGGCCTCGCGAAAGTCCTGGTCCCGCGTCCACCGGCTCGGCGTGACCACGGTGTAGAGGCCGGCGCTCTTGGCCGCCGCGAGTCCGATGGCCGAATCCTCGATGGCGACGCAGTCCGCGGCCGACTCCTGTAGCTCCTTGAGCACGTATTCGAAGATGTCGGGCGCGGGCTTCTTGTGCCGCACCAGGTCTCCGGCGCCGATCACGGCGAAGCAATCGAGCGCGCCGCGGCCGAGATTGACCGACAGCAGGGATTCGACGTTGGACAGCGTGGTGGTGGATGCGATCGACAGACACACGCCCGCGCGCTGCGCCTCGTCGATCAGCCGCGCGACGCCGGGGCGAAGCGGCACCAGCCCCTCGCGGATCAGCTGCGTGTAGTTCTGCGTCTTGGTCTCGTGAATCGCCGCTATGGATTGTCGCAGCGCGCAGCGTTCCGCGCCGCCGAGCGGCAGCGAATCGAGGTACGCGCCGATGCGCTCCTTGCCACCCGTCACCTTCAAGAGTCGAGCATACTCCTCGGTGTTCCACTGCCAGCCCAGGCGGTGGCGCTCGAAAGCTCTGTTGAAGGAGCGGCGATGGGCTTCCTCGGTATCGGCGAGCGTGCCGTCGACGTCCAGGATCAGCGCCTTGATCTTCACGAGAACACCCGGCTGGCCCGCAGATCCTCGCCCTCGATGGTGATGAGCTCCTCGCGGCTGATCTTGCGGCCGCGCTGCGCGAACAGCCGGTTCGCCTGGCGCAAGCGCGCGCGGTCGAGCGCGTTGCGTATCGAGCGGGCGTTGGCGAAGTGTGGCTGCTGCATTCGCCGCGGAATGTACTCGTGGAGCGCGGCGAGACCCGCCGGGCTCAAGCGATATTGCATGGCTTCGAGCATGCGTTGCGCGATCGCCTCGAGCTCCTCGCAAGCGTAATCGGGAAAGTCGAGATGGTGCGCGATCCGCGAGGCCAGGCCCGGATTCGAGCGGAAGAAGGTCTGCATGCGATCGCGATAACCCGCGAGAATCACCACCAGGTCATCGCGCTGATTCTCCATCACCTGCAGCAGGATCTCGATCGCCTCCTGCCCGTAGTCGCGCTCGTTCTCGGGTCGATACAGGTAATAGGCTTCATCGATGAACAGCACGCCGCCCATGGCCTTCTTCAGGATCTCCTTGGTCTTGGGCGCCGTGTGTCCGATGTACTGGCCGACCAGGTCGTCGCGCGTGACTGCGACGACGTGACCCTTGCGCACATAATCCAGGCGCTTGAGGATCTGCGCCATGCGCATTGCGACCGTGGTCTTGCCGGTACCCGGGTTGCCGGTGAAGGACATGTGCAGCGATGGTGGTCCGGCCGCGAGGCCGAGCTGCTTGCGGGCGCGCTCGACCAGCAGGAGCGCCGCGATGTCGCGCACGCGCTGCTTGACCGGCCTCAATCCGATCAGCTCGCGATCGAGCTCATCGAGCACCGCGTCGACTTGCGAATCGCTCGACAGGGCGCGCAGATCGATCCCGGAGCAGGGCTCCGCGACGGCGCTCGTCGGCTTGAAGTCGAGTTCGCTCATGCGGCTCAGGTGTAGCGACGCCCCTCGGGGGACTGCGTCGCGTAGCTCTCGATCGTGTACTGGATGTGGCGCCCATCGGTCTCGTGGCGCTTCAGCAGGAAGCCCGGCTCGTGCGTGGGCCGGTTCACGATGAAGGACAGCCGGGTGGTCTCGAATCCGCGAGTCGAATCGAAGGCGCTCACGCGCACGTAGGTCTCGGGATGTGCCTTGCGGCAGGCGTCGATCTCGCTCATCACGGCGGACGCATCGCGCAGGTCGAACAGCGGATTGCCCCACATCTCCCAGTAGAAATTGCGCGGGTGCGGATCGTCCGTGTACTCGATGCCGATTGCCCAGCCTTGATCGAGCGCGTATTCGAGCTGCGCGCGGATCTCCGCGTCGGTGAGATCGGGCAAGAAAGAGAAGGTCCCTTGGGTAATGCGCATCGGTCCACTCCTCACGCGACGCTCGCCGTCGGCACGAAGTCCGCGGTATCGGTCGACTGGTAATTGAAGGTCACATCCTTCCAGGTCTCGAGCGCCGCGCGCAGCGGCGAGCACCACCGGGCGGCGGCCGCGAGGATGTCCGGTCCCTCGTTCCACAGGTCGCGCCCTTCGTTGCGCGCCTTGATCATGGCCTCGAGCGCCACACGGTTCGCGGTCGCGCCGGCCTGGATGCCTTGAGGGTGTCCGATGGTGCCGCCGCCAAACTGAAGAACGACGTCCTCGCCGAGGTAGGTGATGAGCTGATGCATCTGTCCGGCATGGATGCCGCCCGAGGCGACCGGCATCAGCTTGCGCAGTCCCGCCCAGTCTTGATCGAAGAAAAGGCCCTGTGTCAGGTCCTTCTTGGTGAAGTCATCTCGACAATTAGCGTATATACCTCTGATTACATTAGGATCACCCTCCAACTTACCGACCACGGTGCCGGCGTGGATGTGATCCACCCCCGCCATGCGCATCCATTTCGCGATGACTCTGAACGAGACCCCATGGGTCTTCTGCCGGGTATAGGTACTGTGGCCGGCACGATGCAAGTGCAGGATCATGTCGTTGCGCCGTGCCCACTTCGCCATCGACTGGATCGCCGTATAGCCGATGACCAGATCGATCATCACGATGCACGAGCCGAGCTGCTTGGCGAAGTCGGCGCGCTCGTACATATCTTCCATGGTCGCCGCGGTGACATTGAGGTAGTGGCCCTTGATCTCGCCGGTCGCGGCCGAAGCCTTGTTCACCGCTTCCATGCAGTAGAGGAAGCGGTCGCGCCAGTGCATGAACGGTTGGGAGTTGATATTTTCGTCGTCCTTGACGAAGTCCAGCCCGCCTTTCAGGGCTTCATACACCACCCGACCGTAATTCTTGGACGACAAACCGAGCTTGGGCTTGGTGGTCGCTCCGAGCAGCGGTCGACCGAACTTGTCGAGCCGCTCGCGCTCGACCACGATGCCGGTGGCCGGCCCCTGGAAGGTCTTGAGATAGGCGACTGGAATGCGCATGTCTTCCAGGCGCAAGGCCTTCAAGGGCTTGAACCCGAAGACGTTGCCGATGATGGATGCGGTCAGATTGGCGATGGAACCTTCCTCAAATAAAGCAAGATCATAGGCGATATAGCTGAAGTACTGTCCAGGCGATCCGGGCACCGGCTCGACACGATAGGCCTTGGCCCGGTACAGATCGCAGGCGGTGAGCCGATCGGTCCAGACGACCGTCCAGGTGGCCGTCGAGGACTCGCCGGCGACCGCGGCGGCCGCCTCGATGGGGTCGACGCCGTCCTGCGGTGAAATGCGGAAAACGGCAACGACGTCGGTATCCTTGGGCGTATAGTCGCTATCCCAGTAGCCCATCTGCGCATACGGCATGACGCCGGACTTGTAGCGATCGAGGCTGGTCGCCATCGGTTGTAAGCTCCTTCGATTGAGGGGAGATGTGCCCTATGAGGCCCCGACTCTAGACCGCGCCGTATATAAGCGATAATCAATATTGGTGCGGTCTCTGATAAGCTCAGACTTATATAAGGCCGGGGTGGCGCATGTCGATCCAGCACGTCTCGCTGCGGCAATTGAAGGTGTTCGAGGCTGCGGCGAGCAACAAGTCCTTTTCCAAGGCGGCCAAGATCTTGCATCTCACCCAGCCGGGTGTGTCGATGCACATCAAGGAGCTCGAGACCAACGCCGGCTTGCCGCTGTTCGAGCGCGTCGGCAAGCGGCTGTTCGTCACCGAAGCGGGACAGGAGCTGTTGAGCCGTGCGCGCGAGATCCTGCGCGCCCTCAAGGACGCCGAAGATGCGCTCGACGGCTTGAAGGGGCTGAAGCGCGGGCGCATCAATCTCGCCGTCGTGAGCACCGCGAAATACTTCGTCCCGCAGCTGCTCGCACGTTTCGGCAAGGACTTTCCGGAGCTCGAGGTGCGCCTGGCCGTCAACAATCGCAATTCGGTGATCGAGCTGTTGACGGCGAACGAAGTGGACCTCGCCATCATGGGCCGCTCGCCGCAGTCTCTCGATACCGTCGCGGAATCCTTCGCGCAGAATCCGCACGTGATCATCGCCGCGCCCGATCATCCGCTTGCGGGGCATCGCCGCATCGCGGTCGAGCGGGTGGCGAGCGAGACCTTCATCGTGCGCGAGCCCGGTTCCGGAACGCGTCTCGCCATGCAGCAGTTCTTCGAGGAGCGCGGCCTCGCCTGCCGGGTCGCCATGGAGATGGCGAGCAACGAGACCATCAAGCAGGCCGTCATGGCGGGAATGGGCGTGAGCTTCATCTCGCGTCATACGATCGACCTCGAGCTCACCACCGCTCGCCTGGTGGTCCTCGACGTGATCGGCACGCCGGTGATGCGCCAGTGGCATGTCGCTCATCTGGCCAAGAAGCGGCTGTCGCCGACCGCCATGGCGTTCAAGCGCTTCGTGCTCACACAGGGCCGGGAGCTCATGCGCACGCAAAGCCGGGCATGACCCGGCGGACCTGAGCTCCGAGGGCCCTGCATCGACGATTGCATGCCGATCGAATCATCCGCAGAGGGCGCAATCTACGCTCGCGCATGCAGGGGCGGATCCCTGGGGCCCGAGGAAAGGTGAGGCATGCGGCTCGGCGAGGCATCGATGCTGACTCTGCTCCTGGTGGCGGCGGCTGCGCGCGCGCAAGATGCGGCGCAGGCCGCCTACGTCTCTCCCTGGCGCACGCCCTGGACGTACCGGGGCGCGCGCGGGAGCGATCACTGGAGCGAGCTCGATTCGCAGTATGCGCCGTGCCGGGGCAAGGCGCAGTCGCCGATCGATATTCGAAATCCCGTCAAGCAGGACTTACCCGCGTTGCGCTTCGAGTACCATGGCGCGCCCATCGGCCAGGTGGTCAACAACGGCCACACGATCCGGGTGAACTACGGCGCGCCGGGAAGCGGCGACTTTCTCGAGGTCGGGGCCACGCGCTACCAGCTCACGCAATTTCACTTCCATCATCCGAGCGAGGAGCGCGTCGGCGGCAAGAGCTTTCCGATGGTGGTGCACCTCATGCACGTGGCGCGCACCGGCGAGGCGGCGGGTGTCGCGATCTTCGTCAAGCCGGGGCGCAGCAATGCCGCCGTGCAGGCGCTCTGGAATCGCATGCCGCCAAGCGAGGGCCAGCGCGCAGCCGACGGACTCGCGCTCGATCCTGCGGCCTTTCTGCCGCGCCATCGCGGCTACTACGCCTATAGCGGCTCGCAGACCGCGCCGCCCTGTACCGAGGGCGTGCAATGGTTCGTTCTCAAGGAGCCGATCGAGCTGTCCGCAGAGCAGATCGAGGCGTTCGCCAGGCTCTACCCGGACGATGTACGGCCGGTGCAGCCGCTGAATGGGCGCGTGGTGAGCGAGAGCCGGTGACGCTGCATCGGCGCGAAAGCGTCATCGGTTCGAATCGGTCCCACGATGCGGTTATGCTTGAGGCGTGGGCATCCAACGAAGCGGATTCGCCGATTTGCCGCTGCACACCGGCCGAGTGCCGCCGTGGCTCGCCGCGCGCATGGCAGCGCTCGGCCGCGTGATCGCCGAGGCGATCGTGCACGAGTACGGTCGCGCCGAGATGTTGAGGCGCCTCGCGGATCCCTTCTGGTTTCAGTCCTTCGGCGCCGTCATGGGGATGGATTGGCATTCCTCCGGCATCACCACCAGCGTGATCGGTGCGCTGAAGCGCGGCCTCGCCCCGATCCAGCATGAGCTCGGGCTATACGTGTGCGGCGGCAAGGGCGCGCATGGACGAGGCACGCCCGC
>Ga0335073_10000440_pt1 | contig 53073 bp, 44 predicted proteins | sample Lox_Sample_22_FD_207093 | JGI IMG/M metagenome (GOLD analysis project Ga0335073, IMG submission 207093) | Soil microbial communities from Loxahatchee National Wildlife Refuge, Florida, United States - Lox_Sample_2.2 | ecosystem: Environmental > Terrestrial > Soil > Wetlands | place: USA... | reverse complement strand
GCCCGAGGGGGCCGCAGTGAAATGCGTTCGGCGACTGTTTAACAAAAACACAGCTCTCTGCTAAGTCGAATACGACGTATAGGGGGTGACGCCTGCCCGGTGCCGGAAGGTTAAAGGGAGGGCTTAGCTGCCGCAAGGCAGCGAAGGCCTGATCTGAAGCCCCGGTGAACGGCGGCCGTAACTATAACGGTCCTAAGGTAGCGAAATTCCTTGTCGGGTAAGTTCCGACCTGCACGAATGGCGTACCGATCGAACGACTGTCTTGGCGAACGGCTCGGCGAATTTGTGGTTCCGGTGAAGACGCCGGATGCCCGCATCTAGACGGAAAGACCCCGTGCACCTTAACTGCACTCTGGTCATGATTAACGGTATTGTCTGCGTAGGATAGGTGGGAGCCTGGGAACCCTCGGTTTCGGCTGAGGGGGAGGCAACGGTGAAATACCACCCTGATAGTTCTGTCGCTCTAACTTGCACCCCTAGACGGGGTGGAGGACACGGCCAGACGGGTAGTTTGACTGGGGCGGTCGCCTCCTAAACTGTAACGGAGGCGCTCCAAGCTTGGCTCAGGCGGATTGGAAACCCGCCGTGGAGTGCAAGAGCATAAGCCAGGTTGACTGCGAGACACACAGGTCGAGCAGGCACGAAAGTGGGATCTAGTGATCCGGTGGTTCTGCGTGGAAGGGCCATCGCTCAACGGATAAAAGGTACGCCGGGGATAACAGGCTGATCTAAGCCAAGAGTTCACATCGACGCTTAGGTTTGGCACCTCGATGTCGGCTCATCGCATCCTGGGGCTGTAGAAGGTCCCAAGGGTTAGGCTGTTCGCCTATTAAAGCGGTACGTGAGCTGGGTTCAGAACGTCGCGAGACAGTTCGGTCCCTATCTGGTGTGGGCGCAGGAAACTTGAGAGGAGTTGTCCCTAGTACGAGAGGACCGGGATGAACAGACCTCTTGTGATCGGGTTGTCACGCCAGTGGCATCGCCCGGTAGCGAAGTCTGGAAGAGATAATCGCTGAAAGCATCTAAGCGAGAAGCTTGCCTCAAGATAAGGTTTCCCAATCCGCCTGCGGGCGGATAAGAAGGCCAGTCGAAGACTACGACTTTGATAGGCGGGAGGTGGAAGCGCAGTAATGCGCGAGCTAACCCGTACTAATCGGCCGTTCGGCTTGACCATAAAACTTTCCCAATGGGACCATCCGGTGAGGATGGTCGCATTCAGGAAAAGAGCCCTTTCACAGGGCGCTACTTGCAAATTGCGTTCGCCAACTTCCTTCATTGTCAAAAAATTCTCCCAGGATTTGGCGCAGAGGATCGCGCCGACAAGTTTCCTGGTGGTCATATCGCGAGGGTCACACCCGTTCCCATCCCGAACACGGAAGTTAAGCCTCGCTGAGCCGATGATACTGCGCGGGTAACTGCGCGGGAACGTAGGTCGCCGCCAGGATTAAAATTCACAAGGCCGCTTCGAGAGATCGAGGCGGCCTTTTTTGTTTTTACCGAAGCCTTCCCGCCGAGTGTACTCTGTATCGAACGAAGGCCTCCGGGCCACAACCTCCCTGGCGAGGGCCGGACGCGGGCAATGAAAACCGGGACGATCCATCAGTTCCAAGGAACCATCTATAAAATCTGGCTGATGCGGCACGTGGATGTGCCAGAAGAGATTGGCAGAGTGCTGGCAGCGGAGTGCGCCGGCGGCAGCAAATCGCGCAAAAGGGAAATGCCCAAGCACATTCCGGTGGTCGCGAGCGCCGGCGGCAAGAGCCACCGGACAACGCTTGTTCCGGCGGGCGGAGGACGTTACCGGCTGCAACTGAACACGGCTTTGCGCAAAGCGGCGCAGGCGGATACCGGTGACTTGATCGGAGTGAGCCTGCGGTACGATGCGGACTCGCGCGAAGTGGAATTGCCGGCGGAATTGCGCACAAGTCTGAAGGAGCATCCGAGGGCGCGAAAAGAATTCGAGCGGTTGCCGACGGGACACAGGCGACAACTGTTGCTGTATTATCTGCGGGCCAAATCGCCGAAGGCGCAGGAGAAGGTTACGTCGCGGCTCATCGACCACTTGCTCGAACGAGCGATGCTGGAAACGGGACGGAAGAGGAAAAAGAAGTGAAGCTGGCTTTGCGGGCGCGGCTTTCGAGCGACGGGGAGGACGTATGAAAATCACGCCTTGGAAGGCAATCCCCTTGGGAGCGGTGGTTCTGATGCTGCTGGCGTTAGCTCCGGCGATGGCGCAGCAGAACACGCAGATGATCCCCCCGCCGTTTCCGCCGGGAAACGGAATTGTGACTTGCGTCGCGCTCGAGGTGCATCCCAATGCGCAGGCGGGCACGACCGTGGTCCTCTTCCATCAGCAGAACAGAAACGACCAATCGAAGTTCGCTTCGCTGCTGTCGCGCGCGGACGGATCGTACGTGCAGATCCAAACGCGGCAGGGACGGTGGATCACAGCGTCGGTGGTGCGCCTGCGAAACTGCTTTGGCCGCGGCCTGCTGCTGTTTCCTTCCGAGGCCGTACGGCTGCGGGATTCCGACGTGTTCGATGTGAGATTCAGCGGTTTGGGAATGCACAACTGATGCGGCAGCAATGCAAAAATTGAGAGACTACACTCATAGGTTGTAGCGAATCCGACCCATGCCAACCCTGCAACAAATGGAACCGTTCCTGCTGCTCCTGCTGCTGTTCGTTGCAGGTTTGGCGGCGCTTGCCAAGCGGCTGAAGACACCCTACCCGATCGTGTTGGTGATCGGCGGGCTGCTGATGAGCCTTATACCGCGTATTCCGGACATTCCGCTGAATCCGCAAGCGGTGTTTCTTGTGGTTCTGCCGCCGCTACTGTTCTCGGCGGCGTTTCTGACGTCCTGGCGGGATTTTCGCTACAACCTAGCGAGCATACTCCTGCTGGCGTTTGGTCTGGTTGGGTTCACGGTTTATGGCGTGGCGGTGGTTTCGCGGTGGATGCTGCCGGGATTCGACTGGCGGACGGCACTGGTGCTGGGCGCGGTGGTATCCACGACAGATGCGATCGCAGCCACGTCGATCGCCGAGAGGCTGGGCCTGCCGCGGCGGATCGTGGATGTGATCGAAGGCGAGAGCCTGGTGAACGATGCGAGTGGATTGATCGCGCTCGAGTTTACCGTGGCATTGCTGGTGACCGGCCGGCGGCCGGGTCCCGGGGAAGATATCGCGCGGCTGATTTACTTGATCGGCGGAAGCATCGTCGTGGGCCTGGTGCTGGCGAAGATGACGTACTGGCTCGAGAAGCAGGTCGACGATGCGCCGATTGAAATCACGCTGACGCTCCTCGCCGCCTTTTTTTCCTATCTGGCGGGCGTGAGCCTGCACGTCTCGGGCGTGCTGGCAACGGTGGTCTGCGGATTTTACCTGGGACACAAGAGCTCTTTGTATTTTTCGACAGGGGCGCGTGTGCGGTCGGTGGCGGTGTGGGACACGCTGACGTTTCTCCTGAACGGATTCGTATTCATGCGCATCGGGCTCGAGCTGCGCTACATTCTGCCTGGGATTCGCGGAATAAGCCTGGGACGAATGGTGGTTCTCGGGTTGCTGTTGAGCGCCACGGTGATTTTGTTGCGCCTCTTGTGGGTGTTTCCCGGCGCACGGGTATCGTACGCAATCCGGCGGCGATTCCTGCACCAGGAGGAAGCCTACCCGACGCCTAGAAGCGTTTTCGTTGTGGGGTGGGCCGGCATGCGCGGAGTGCTGGCGCTGGCGGCGGCCATTTCGCTCCCAAAATTCCTGGCCGACGGCACACCCTTTCCGCACCGTGATGAAATTATCTTTCTGACGTTTTGTGTGATCCTGGTGACGCTTGTCCTGCAAGGATTGTCGCTGCCGTGGATAATTCGCAAGCTGGGACTGGAAGGGTCGCACGGGTTGCTGGATGAGGAGATCGAAGCGCGAAAAGAGATGGCCATGGCAGCCATGGCGTATCTCGAGCACGCGCAGGAAAGCGATTTGCCGGAATTTGCGCCGCTATACGACGATCTGCTGCGGCGGCAGCGACTGCGGACGAGCCTGCTCGAAAAGGATCCGGCGGCGAGCGGGCATCGCGCCGTGGATTTGCGCCGCTATGAGGAACTGTTGGCGCAAGTCAACGCCATCCAACGAGCCACCGTGCTGCATCTGAGGAATGAGAATAAAATTAACGACGACGTGATGCGAAGGTTGGAGAGCGAACTCGATTTTGCGGAGATTCAAAGGGCGCAATGGCCGACGACGGAAGAAACAGCCAACTGAGAAAGACGGCGGTGGTCCTCGCAGGACTGGTGCTCGCGGCTGCGTCGACACAGGCGCAATCGAAGAGCCGACGCGAAAGGACGGACACCGACCGCCTGGGAATGACGTGCACGCAAATCCTGAAATTGAGTTCGACGGATTGGGTGGCGAAGTTCGCAGCGGCAAGATCCGGCGACGCGCCGCCGAACCCGCAGGAAAACGCAGGTACGCAACCGGCCGCAGCCAGAACAGCTGTGCCGCCGGAGATCACGATTCGCGCGATCGACGCGTACGGAAAGTGCTACGATGCGCGGACCGAGCGGCTAGCGGGAGCGCTTGGGCGATCGGGAAAAGGGCCGTTGATGGGAGCTCGCGGGGATTTTGGTGATTTTGAAAATGCGCTGAAGGAATTCGAAGCGACGGTCCTGCAGGATTCACAGCCGCCCGCCGACGACGTGAAGAAAGCCTACGCGGGTCTGTATGAAAAGCAGTTTCGCTATGCGTTTTATTACGGATATACGGAAGCGGGTAGAAAAGCAGCTGCGGCGGAGGCCGCCGCCGCAGCTGCCGAAAATGCACCGAAGCCAAAAACACGTCCACAGGCTACAAGCGGAACTGGCGCGGAGGGCGCAGCCGTACCTGCAGCGCGCCCGGGAGAATCGACCGAGGCGAAAACCACCGTTGGAAACGCGGCCGGAAGCAACGGGAACGTGGAGGCAAGCAAGAAAACGTCCGCGGACACCGTGGCGGCATTTACGAAAACGAAGAACCGCTTCGGACAATTGCTGGAAGCTCTGCCGCCGGATCACGCGAGAGAAGTGCATGCAGCGTTCGGAAAGGTTCTTGGGTCTTATGAGGTGAGCCAGGATACGCGACGCGATCTCTATCTCTACGCAATCTTCCTGCTCGAGCCGCCGGACGCAAAACCGTTCGGTCCACCTCCCTTCTGATGTCGCGTCCCCTTTGATTCCCGGATGGAAGAGAGCGCACGCCTCTGATAGGCTTCTCGTTTTCAAACCACGGGGGAAATCTGCAATGAAAAAGCACACACGAGCGCTTCGGCTGATCGGCGCTTTATTGGCGACGCTTCTGGCCGCAGCTATCGGAGTGAAATCGCAGGCGGACGACGCTACGCAGAAGCTCGCGCTCGATATTTTCAAGCAACTGATCGAAATCAACACGACCGACTCCGTGGGAAGCACGACCGCAGCGGCCAACGCGATGGCCAAACGGCTCCTCGACGCGGGTTTTCCCGCAAGCGACGTGCAAGTGCTGGGCCCCACGGATCGAAAAGGGAATATGGTGGCGCGCATTCACGGGACCGGCGGGCACAAGCCGGTGCTGTTCATAGGTCACCTCGACGTGGTGGAGGCGCGGCGGTCGGACTGGTCGACCGACCCTTTCCAGTTTATCGAAAAGGACGGCTATTTCTACGGCCGCGGCACGAACGACATGAAGAGCGAAGACGCCATCATGGTGACGACGTTCATTCGCCTGAAGAGGGAAGGCTACAAGCCGGACCGCGATCTGATCCTGGCGCTGACGGCGGACGAGGAAGGCGGAAAATACAACGGTGTCGATTGGCTGCTGAAAAATCACCGCGACCTGATCGATGCGGAATTTGTGATCAATCCGGACGGCGGAGGCGTAACGCTCGAAAACGGCAAGCCGGTGATTTTCTCGCTCGACGCGACGGAAAAGCTATACGCCGATTTTCAACTCGAAGTGACCAATCCCGGCGGGCACAGCTCGCTGCCGACGCCGGATAACGCCATCTATCATTTGGCGGACGCGTTGACGCACATCCAGAGTTACCAATTTCCTTTCGAGCTGAACGGGGTGACGCGGGCGTTTTTCGAGCGCACGGCCGAAGAGGTGTCAGGCGATTCTGCAAACGATATGCTGGCGATCCTGAAGACGCCGCCGGACGCGGACGCCATCGCACGGCTTTCACAAGATCCGTATTTCAATGCAACGATGCGGACCACGTGCGTGGCGACGCGGCTCTTTGCGGGCCATGCGAACAACGCTCTGCCGGGGCTGGCGCAGGCGATCGTCAACTGCCGGATACTGCCGGGATATTCGCGCGAAGAAGTGCGGCAGACGCTGGTGCGTGTGGTGAACGATCCGGAAGTGAAAATTCGGTGGATGGACAACAGCGGGACCCTGCACGATACAGCGCCGGATGCGGTGGCGCTCCCGCCCGTGCCAATGCGTTCCGATGTGATGAAGCCGCTCGAAGCCGCCGTAAACAAAGTATGGCCGGGCACGCCCGTAGTGCCGACGATGGCGACTGGAGCCTCCGACGGGGTGTATACGAACGCGGCCGGAATGCCGACCTATGGCGCCGGGGCCGTGGCCATCGAGCTGGGCGACGACCGCTCGCACGGCAGAGACGAGCGCATCCCCGTGAAGTCGTATTACGACGGCCTGGATTTTTACTACGTGCTGATGAAGGGGCTTGCGCCGTCGAATTAGAAAAACCCCTCAAGCCAAGCGGGAGAAACGGAACCTACCGATGAGCCTGATGCGCCGGTCGCTGATTGCGGCGTCGCAAAGCCATTGGCTGCGCGAACACGCGCCGAAGTACGGTTTTATGCGGCGAACCGTGAAGCGCTTTCTGCCGGGAGAAACCGAGGCGGAAGCGATTCAGGCAGCGCAAGCTCTGGAAACGCAGAAAATCCACACAATTTTCACCCATCTCGGCGAAAACATCGCCGATCGCGCGGAAGCGGAGGCGGTGACGCAGCATTACCTTGCCGTGCAGCAGAGCATCGCTGCGGCGGGGCTCAGGACAGAGCTTTCCGTAAAGCTGACGCAACTGGGGCTCGATCTGGATAGCGAGCTTTGCTATGCAAATCTCCAGCGGCTGCTCGAGCAAGCGCCAGCGAATCGCGTGTTGTGGATCGATATGGAGCAGAGTCCTTACGTTGACGTCACGCTTGAACTCCACCGGCGGGCGCGGGCGGCGCGGGCAAACGTCGGCGTATGCGTGCAGGCGTACCTCTACCGCACGGAGCGCGACGTGGAAGAGTTGATCGCGATGGACGCATCCGTGCGCCTAGTGAAAGGCGCGTACAGCGAGCCCGCCGAGATTGCGTTTCCCGTGAAGAAGGACGTGGACGAAAACTACGCCATGCTCGCGCACGAACTGCTGAAAGCGGATTCGCGGCGAAGCAGCGCAGGATTCCGACCGCGCACGGCGCTGGCGACGCACGATTTGCGCTTGATTGCGTCGCTCACGAAGTGGGCACAGGAACAGGAATTGCCGCGCGAACACGTGGAAATTCAAATGCTTTTCGGCATCCAGCGGGCGGAACAATTGCGACTGGCCGAAGCGGGATTCCGCGCGGGCGTGCTGGTGGCCTACGGCGCGTACTGGTTTCCGTGGTTCATGCGCCGACTGGCCGAGCGGCCCGCCAACGTGGGATTTCTGGTGCGGAATCTGTTTGGTTAAGCGAGCGAGAAAGGCGGACTAGCGGATGGCTTCGTCGCTTTCGACTTTGCCGTCGCGCAGGCGGATCACACGATGGGCATGCGCGGCAATGTCCGGCTCGTGCGTGACGAGCACGATGGTGTTGCCGCCTTCGTGCAGATGGGCGAACAAAGCCATGATCTCTTCGCCGGTTTGGGAATCGAGGTTACCGGTGGGCTCGTCGGCGAGCAGGATGGAGGGGCGATTCACGAGTGCGCGGGCGATGGCGACTCGCTGTCGCTGGCCGCCGGAGAGCTCGTTGGGTTTGTGCATCATGCGCTCGGCAAGATCGACTTGCGCCAGAGTGTTCTTGGCGCGTTCAAGGCGCTCTTCGGCGGACGTTCCGTTGTAAATCAAGGGCAGCTCGACATTGTGGAGAGCCGTCGCGCGCGGCAGAAGATTGAACGTTTGGAAGACGAATCCGATCTCCTTGTTGCGAATATAGGCCAGCTCGTCGTCGTCGAGTTCGCTGACGAGCTTTCCAGCCAGCCAGTAATGGCCACTCGTCGGAACGTCGAGACAACCGATGAGATTCATCAGCGTGGACTTTCCCGAGCCGGAAGGCCCCATGATGGCGACGTATTCGCCCTTGAGGATCTGAAGATTGATTCCGCGAAGCGCATGAAGCCGCTCCGCCCCCATCTCGTAAGTTTTCCAAAGATTTTCGGTCTTGATGACGATGCCCGCATCGATCAGGTCCTGGCGAAACGCCAGCGCGGCACCAGACGGAGCGGGGGCGGGAGAGGGCTCGACCATAGGGCTTCCATTATGCACTTGCGCGTTGCTAGCTGGAGGCATCGGCGGGCTTGAGCGGAGAGTTATCGATCTTCACGCGTGCATCGGGGCGCAGGGTGCGGAGGGCCTTGTAGCTGCCGGTGACGATTTGGTCGCCTTCTTTCAGGCCGTTGGTGATTTCGATATTGTTGACGCCGGTGATTCCCGTGGCGACTGGAACGAAGACGGCGCGATTGTCGCGGATAACGAACACGCCGGTGATGTCTTTGCCATTGGGATCGGCGTAGGAGTCCGTGGGTTTTGCGGCGGCGAGGGCCACGCGCGTATTTTTGTTCGCTTGGAGCGCGGCGTCGATATCTTTTTGCGAGCGAACGGTGAGCGCCTGAATCGGAACGGTGAGCACGGCATTCTTGTGCGCGGTTTGAATCTTGGCGGTGGTGGAAAGGCCGGGACGCAGCGAGGCTGGAGGATTATCGAGCGTGACAACAACTTTGAAGTCGCGCGCTTCCTGTGTATTCGCTGTGGCCTGAGTCGTGGCCGCTTGTCCGGAAGAGCGGAGAATGGCGAGTTCGCCTACTTCGGTGACTTGCCCCTTAAGGGTTTTGCCGGGGAGGGCGTCGATCGAAACGTCGGCGGTCTGGCCGTTATGCACGTTGGTTATGTCGGTCTCGTCGACCTTCACTTCGGCCGTGACCACGCTCATGTCGGAAATGGTCATCAGGAAGCTGCCTTCGGAATTCTGGATGCCGGGAACGACATTTTCGCCGACGCGCACGGCAATGTAGCTGACGATGCCGTCAATCGGTGCGCGATAGGTGGTCTTTCGGAGGACGTCCTGCTGATGGACGAGAACCGCCTCATTCTGGGCGTTGGTCTCGCTTGCCTCATCGCGCGCAGCGTGTGTTTCAGCCACTTGCGCCTGGCTAGCCTTCAGGGCCGCAACGGCGCCGTCGTAGGTAGCCTTGCTGGCGTCGAAATCCTGGCGTGAGATTAACTGCTCGGCGAAGAGTTTCTGCGTGCGACCCCAATCAAATTTAGCCTTTTCCAAATCCGCCTGGCGCTGCGCGAGCGTGGCCAGGGCCGAATCATAGTTGGCCTGGGCGACCTTCATTCCCGCTTCGGAGGCGGCGACGGCGGCCTGCTGGGCCTGCACATCCGCACCGGGCTGAACGCTTTCGAGCTTCAGCAGGACATCCCCTTTGCGGACGTGGTCTCCTTCCTTAACGACGATTTCCGTGATTTTTCCGAACCCTTCCCCAAGGACGTTGGTATATGTCTTGGGGCGAATTTCTCCGGATGCGGTAACAATCGAAGTGAGGTCCTGCTTAACCACGCGACCGGATTGCACCGTGACCACGCCCTTGTTAGCCTGATAGATACTAACCAAAATAATTATCAGCAGGGCTACGCCAGCCGAGATCCCAATTGTGACCTTCTTCCAGGGTTTCATTGCTTCAGCCTTCGGATTCAGCCTTTCGGGCGGACCTGCACCATCCACACCGTGGTATACGCCCGTGGCAGGCAGAAAGTTTCGTTGCTTAGACGCAAACGGAAGCCAAAGGAAAGGCAGGAACTACGTCGCGAGACCCGAGCGAATACAACTGCCTCTTTGCCCGACCTTTCACCGAAAATCCGTGTGGCGCGCAATATTATTATAAAGCCATTCCGGCAACGGCTGAAGAAATTCTGGAAACGAAAGTGCTTCGCAAGTTCCTGGCAAGAGATGTGGCGCCGTACCGCTGTCAGCTCCGCCCACTTGTTGCAGCAAAGATACACCGAAAAGCGAGCAACCCCCGCGAGTTCATAGGCTTCCAACCACGAGGGGGAAGCAGTCTGCGGGGAAACTTGCATTGACCTGTTCTGTCGAACAGGCTAAGATTTTGACCGCCAAGTCAGGGAAGGGTGTCTTTATGAGCCGGCGCAAAAACCTGTTTTCAATCGCATTTCTGGGAGCTGTTCTGGTGTTCTCTGTGCCCTTGGGGGCACAAAGCCAGCAACAGAGCAACCAACAGGATGCCGCCCAGGCCAAAGCGGACAAAAAGGCCGCTCAAGAGGCCGCAAAGGAAAGAGCCCGGAAGGACAAGGACCTCTACAAAGAATTGGCCTCGCCCTATAAGAAGTGGCTGGATGAGGACGTGGTTTACATCATTACTCCGGAGGAGCGCAGTGCGTTTCTGCACCTGAGCACCAACGAAGAGCGCGAGCAGTTCATCGAGCAGTTCTGGCAGCGCCGCAATCCGGACCCCGACTCCCCCGAAAACACTTACAAGGAAGAGCACTACCGGCGTATCGCCTATGCGAATGAGCATTTTGCCTCGGGAATTCCCGGATGGAAGACCGACCGCGGGCGCATTTACATCATGTGGGGACCCCCTGACGAGATCGATTCTCATCCTTCCGGAGGAACTTATGAGCGCCCGGCGGATGAAGGCGGCGGTGAGACCTCCACCTACCCTTTCGAAGACTGGCGGTACCGCTATCTGGCCGGCATTGGGGAGAACGTCGAGTTGGAATTCGTCGATCCGACCATGACCGGGGAGTATCACCTGACGATCGACCCGAGCGAGAAGGATGCGTTGCTCTACGTTCCCAACGCCGGCCTCACGATGGACGAGGAAATGGGCCTTTCGAGCAAGCTACAAAGGTTCAACAATACTGACGGTACGCACATGGCCGAACCGCTCGGAGGGACGACCGAAGAGAACAACGAATTCACCAGGCTCGACAAGTACGCCAAGATTTTTGCGCCACCTCCCGTGAAATTCAAGGATCTCGAAGAAGACGTGAACGCAAATCTGGTGCGCGACCAGATCAAATTCGACTACCGGTTTGATTTCATGCGCATCACCTCGGACACGGTGCTGGTGCCTATCACGGTACAGATTCCGACAAAATCGCTGACGTTCGTGGAAAAAAATGGCGTGGATTCGGCAACGGTCAACCTGTTCGGGCGGATTTCCACGCTGAGCAACCGCGTGGTGCAGACTTTCGAAGACACGGTGCATCGCGACATCCCCGCATCGCTGATCGAGCAGGCGTCGACGTCCTCTTCGATCTATCAGAAGGCAGTTCCTCTCTCGCCCAACCTCTACCGGGTGGACATCGTAATCAAGGACGTAAACAGCGGCAACGTCGGCGTGGTGAATGCACGCCTGGCCGTGCCGCACTTCGAGGACGACCAGCTTTCTTCGAGTTCGCTCGTTCTCGCCGACCAGATTTCGCGCGTTTCGGCAAAGGACATCGGCCTCGGCCAATTCGTGATCGGCGACGTGAAAGTGCGTCCGAAAATGGACCAAACGTTTTCGCAAACGGAACCGATGGGCATCTTTCTGCAGGTTTACAACCTGAAGGTCGACCAGAAGACGCACAAACCCGATGCGACGGTGGAATACCGCGTCATGCGAGGGGAACAGCAAGTGCTGAAGTACGATCTGCCGAAAGGGCAGATACCCGATCACGGCGAGGAAATGACTCTCGAAAACCTCGTGGCGCTGAATTCCTTCGCACCCGGCCACTACAAACTCGAAGTGGCGGTCACCGACAATCTGGCAAAGCAAACGATCACCCCGACAGCGGAGTTCAGCGTCATACCGGCCCCTGCAGCTCCGAAACCGCAAGGGAGATAAGACTTCGTGAGGGCGCAGCCAATCCGTGCTATTTGCTTTGCGGGTTGGATGCTCCTGCTCGCTCTTCCGGCGATGGCGGCTCCCAACGCCGGCAAGATCGCCGGAATCGTGCGCGACTCTTCCGGAGTACCCCAGATGGGCGCCACGGTGATCATTTCCCGCGAACAAGCGAGCCTTTCACCGATTCTCGATTCACTTCATCAGGAATTACTTACGAACGACGGCGGCAAATTCACTACGGGCGCTCTGCCTGCCGGCTCCTATTCCGTGAAGGTGACCCTGGCGGGCTTTCTTCCTTCGCTTGAACAGCATATTCGCGTGAGTGATCAGCAAACGACTCTGCTCGACATTGTTCTTGGCTCTTTGTTTTCCAGCCTTGAAAAAATGCGCCACGACCCGGACCAATTGGTCCCGTCCGACGAGTGGATCTGGGTCTTGCGCGCGGCGTCCGCCTCGCGCCCCGTCCTTCGGTGGCAAGGCGGCTCCGCACCGGGCAATGATCCGTTGCAGGAGACGCTGCCGAGTGCGCCAGGAGACCGCGGTCGCATTGAGCTGACTTCGGGCTCTGACCATCCCGGTTCGATTTCAAACCCGGGTGACGCTCCGGCGACGGCTTTCGTTTACGGCTGGAAACTCGGCGACGGCGGCAAGATTTTGATGGCCGGACAGTTCAATTATGACGGCGTGACGCCCGGAGGCGGAGTTGCCACCGAATGGCTCCCGTCCGGCGAACTCGGCATAGGCCCGGAAACGACGGTTCTTGTGCGCGAGACGCGCGTCGGAGGAATTGGTGGCGGGGGTCTCGTATTCCGCGGGTTTCGCGTTTCGCACGATGACGAATTGACGCTCGGCGACCGTGTCAGCATCCGTTACGGCGGGGAAGTTGTGATGGCCGGCCTGAATGGCACCGCCGCCGCGCTGTTGCCGCGTGCGGAAGTTGCCGTGAGAATGTCCGACCGGTGGCTCGCTTCGGGCACAGTGGCCGCCAGGCCGTGGGATTCGACGAATACCAGCGACCTCCAATCCGCCATGGATTCGCTCGATTCGCTGCCGACACTGCTTCTCCACAACGGCAGGTCCGCATTGGCCGACAATCTTCACGAAGAGATCGCCGTCGAACGGATTCTCGACAAGGCTTCGACGTTCACCGCGGCCGTATTTCACGATCGTTCGTCGAACACGGCCGTGTTCGGCATGGGCAACGCGACCGGTCCCGATTTTCTGCCGGATATTTATTCGAACGTATTCGCTTACGATGCCGGCGCCACGCAATCGACCGGCGCGCGATTGGTCTACACACGGAAGTTCGGCGACTCGACGGATGCCAGCTTCATTTACGCTTATGGAGGAGTGCTGGCGCCAGGGCTCGGCCTCGCAGCTACGGGAGCGGCGCGCGACGAGCTGACCACGCAATACCGTTCAAGCTTTGCGGCGCGCGCCTCCGGGCGGCTGCCGGTCCTGCATACGAGGGTGATAGCCAGCTACAAATGGATTGGCGGGCAGGCGGTGTCGCGCCTCGACCCCTATGGCGAGTCCCTCTACCATATGGACCCCTTCTTAAGCCTGGAGGTTCGCCAACCGCTCCCCTACGTTCTTTCGGGACACATGGAAGCGATGGTGGACATCGGCAACCTGCTCGCCCAAGGATATGTTCCTCTCGCAACTTCGGATGGCAATGTTGTGCTTGTCCCCTCCTGCCGATACTTCCGGGGCGGCTTCAGCTTTCAATTTTAAGGAATAATTAGCTATAAGAAACCGGAACGCGCTTACCAGAAACAGGATGAACGAACGTGTCACGGCGACACACTCCCACAACTAATTCATATAAAAAGAGTTGCGCGGCGAACATTGCTCTAATATCTGGAAACGGACGTGCAAGACCTTGTAAGCTGTAAGGTGCGGGTGTGCCTGAATGAATGAAAGTCTGCGAATGCGGCTCGGGGCGGTGGTGCTGGCGCTCGTGACGCTTGCGGCGATCATTTTCGCCGCCCTGAACTTTCAACAGCGTTCCCGCTATGTGCTTCCCGACGACGGCGTCACCTGGATGGACACCGCCGATGGTGTCCTTGCCTGGCGCGTGATGCCCAATTCACCGGCTTCCCGCGCAGGAATCCGCCCAGGCGACTATGTCCTCTCGGTTCGCGAAGGAGTCTACGGCCTGGAAATCCGGGAAGCTGCCGACGTCACGCGCGTTCTGTTTCGCGTGGGCCCGTGGGCGGATGTGGAATACAAGATTGAGCGGAACGGCGAGGCATTTGAAGTCCCGCTCGTCACCGCGCCGCAGGATACCTCCTCTTCCATCGAGAGCTACCTGCGCGCAACGGCTCTGCTTTACCTCTTCATCGGATTGTTCATCTTTGTGCGACGGTGGAACGCGCCGCGCGCTGTGCATTTCTACATCTTCTGCCTCGTCTCTTTCGTTCTCTACAGCTTCCACTACAGCGGAAAGCTGAACTCGTTTGACCAGACGATTTATTGGGGCAACGTTGTGGCGCTGCTGCTCCAGCCGGCGCTGCTGGTCCATTTTTCCCTGGTCTTCCCGGAGCGCCGCGGGTGGCTGTGGTCGAAGCTGGTGGCGCTCTATTCTCTTCCCTCATTTCTCCTGACGCTGCACATCTTTGTCGCCAGCGGCACGCTGGATTTCATGCCTTCGGTCGGCAATCTGCACCGGCTCGACACGCTTGAGATCTCCTATTTGGGCTTGTACTTCCTGCTGGCCGCCGGCATTTTCCTTTCGAGCTATCTGCGGGCGCCGAGCGGCGTTCTGCGGCAGCAGTTGAAGTGGGTGACCGGCGGAACGTTGGCGGGGATTTTGCCTTTCCTCGGATTTTACATTTTGCCGCGCATTCTTGAGGCCGCCCCGCCTGCGTGGATGAAGCTTTCCGTCTTTTCGCTTGCGCTGATTCCGCTGTGCTTCGGCTACGCGATCATCCGCTATCGCTTGATGGATGTGGACATCATCTTCAAGCGCGGATTGTCCTACACGTTCGCCACGGGCGTCCTCGTTGCCATCTATTTCGGAACCATTGCAGTGATCGGCGAACTCTTCCATACTGCCTGGCCCACGGGACCCGCGGGCGGCGTCATCGCCATCGTCGTTGCCGCGTTCCTGTTCCAGCCGATTCGCGATTGGGCGCAGGCGCGGCTCGACCGGTTCTTCTATCGCGACCGCCTGGACTACCGCCGCACGCTGATCGAATTCGGCCGGGCCCTCACTAATGAAGTGAGGCTGGAGCCGATGCTCGGGTCCGCGCTCGACCGCATTTCGCAAACGCTGTTGATCGACCGGCTCGCCTTTTTCCTCGAAGAGGATTCGGAGGCAGGGCGATTCACGCTCACACGTTCGATGGGCATCCGCGCAGATGGCCCGCTCGATCTTTCCTTTCTGGATCCCGCGCGACCGCAGCTCGAACGTGGCTGCCTGTTCTTCGAATCGGCGCGCGCGGCGATTCAGGAGACTGATTCCGTCCGCGAGACGCTCGAGCAGCTCGGCCTAAACTACTTCATCGCGTGCCGTTTCCGCGAACGCACCGTAGCGGTGCTCGGACTCGGCAAGACAGTGGACGGCGATTATCTAACGAGCGATGACCTGGAACTCCTTTTCACCATCGCGGGCTACGTGGCCATCGCTATCGAAAACGCCCGTTTGTACCAGACTCTCGAGCAGAAGGCCCTGCAAGTGGAGCGGCTGAAGGATTTCAGCGAGAACATCGTCGAATCGCTGAACATCGGCGTCCTCACTCTCGATCTGGAAGGCCGCGTCGAATCCTGGAATCCGCAGCTCGAAGAAATGCTCGGTATTCCCCGCGTGGAGGCGCTCCGGCGCAAGCTTCACGATGTGCTGCCGACGGATCTGATGGCGGAAATCGATTCGCGCGAGCCGGGCGAACACGTTTCCGGCATTTACAAGTTTCATCTCAATGCGCGCAACGGTCGCCATCTGGTGATCAACGTCTCGATTGCGCCGCTGGTTGGAAAAGACGGCACGCGGCTTGGCCGCTTGGTGCTGATTGACGACATCACGCAGCGCGCCCGCCTGGAAGATCAGATGGTGCAGACCGAAAAGCTCACATCCCTCGGCCTGCTGGCCGCCGGCGTGGCGCACGAAGTGAATACGCCGCTGGCCGTGATTTCGAATTACATTCAGATGCTCGCGAAGCAGATTCCTCCCGACGATCCGCGGCAGAGGACGATCGAGCGAATCGTGAAGCAGACGTTCCGCGCGAGTGAAATCGTCAACAACCTGCTCAATTTTTCGCGCACTGGCGCTTCCCAATTTGTGCAAGTGGATTTGAACAGCGTTCTGGAAGAGACGCTTTCGCTGGTCCAGCATCCGTTCAAGACAGCGCATGTCAACGTGTTACGCTATTACGCGGACGGAATTCCTCCGGTTCTCGGGTCGACGACGCGCCTGCAGCAGGTATTTTTGAATCTGTTCATGAACGCGCGCGACGCCATGCCCAGCGGCGGAATGCTCGAAGTGCGGACGATGGCGCGCAACGGATCGGTGGAAGTGGAGGTGACGGACACCGGCATCGGCATCCCGGCCGAACACGTGAACCGCATCTTCGATCCCTTCTTCACTACAAAATCCACCGGGCGCGGCACGGGCCTGGGACTCTCCGTCAGCTACGGCATCATCAAAGAGCACGCAGGGAAAGTGGACGTGAAATCCACGCCGGGACAGGGCACTTCCTTCCGCCTGGAATTTCCAGCAGCCGGGAAAGCGGTTCATGCCTAGAGGAAACATACTCGTCGTCGACGATGAAGCGGAGATTCGTGAGGGCCTGGAGGCCCTGCTTTCCTCCGAAGATTTTCAGGTGACGCTTGCGGAGACGGGCGAGCTTGGCCTGCAGCGCCTGGAAGAGCGGCCCTTCGATCTGCTCCTGCTCGACGTCAGCCTGCCCGACCGCAACGGAATCGAGCTGCTGCGCGAGATTCACCGCCGCGATCCGGGCTTGGCCGTCATCCTGATCACGGCATTCGGCTCGATCGATATGGCGCGCCAGGCCTTTAAGAGCGGTGCGCAGGACTACATCACCAAGCCCTGGTCAAACGACGAATTGATCGCGCAAGTTTCACTGGCGGTCGAAGGCCGACGCTTGCGGGAAGAAAACGTGCAGCTCAAGCGGGCCTTGAAGCAACGCTATAACTTCCCCAATATCGTCGGCAAGAGCGAAAAAATGTTGAGTGTTCTCGACCTCGTCGCCCAGGTGGCGCCGTCGCGCTCAACCGTGCTGATTAACGGCGAAAGCGGCACCGGCAAAGAGCTGATCGCCAAGGCGATTCACTCCGCCTCCACGCGCGCCGACAAAGCCTTCATCCCCATCAACACCGGCTCGATTCCCGTCGATCTGCTCGAATCGCAGCTGTTCGGTCACGTGAAGGGAGCCTTCACCAGCGCTATTGCTTCAAAAAAGGGCCTCTTCGAAGTCGCCGACCAGGGAACGATTTTCTTCGACGAAATTTCCACCATCAGTCCGGAGACACAGGCCAAATTGTTGCGCGTGATTCAGGAGCGCGAGTTCATGCGCCTGGGCGGGACGGAGACGATCAAAGTCGACGTCCGCATTCTGGCCGCCTCCAACGAAGACTTGATGAAGCTCGTGCGCGAAGGCCGCTTCCGCGAAGACCTTTACCACCGCCTGAACGTCATCGCCATCCAGTTGCCGCCGTTGCGCGAGCGCAAGGAAGACGTCCCGCTTCTCGTCGATCGCTTTCTCGAACAGTTCTGCCGCGAGAATGCAAAGCCGCGGCGCCCGTTCACGCACAACGCCATGAAGTTGCTGATGGATTACGACTGGCCGGGGAATGTGCGCGAGCTGGAAAACGTCGTCGAGCGCGCTGTGGTGCTCTCGACACAGGAATTCATGGATGCGGAGCTGCTGCCCGAATCGGTTCGCACGCGCGAAATCGTGAAGGGCGTGCGCCTGCAGCTTGCCGAGTTTCTGCCGCCCCTGGCAGGCGAAACCAGTGGCCGCGGTTCCTCGCCACCGCCTTCGCTCTTTGAGATTCTCGAAGAGGTCGAGCGTCGCATTATCATCGACATGCTCGAACGGACCAACTGGAACCAGACCGAAGCCTCCGAACGCTTCCAGGTGCCGCTTTCGACGCTGAACCAGAAAATCAAACGCCTCGGCATCGAAACGCGCCGCCGCCCCGGCGGACCACGTTCCACCGTTGGAATGGGTGAAGACTCTGCCGAATTCGCTGCCGGAAAGTAACCTCGCCTAGCCTTCAGCCTGCCAAGAGGCGCCTGGCGCCACTCCCGCGCCCCCCTCGAAATTCAAACGGCTGTAACGTCGCGCGCCCCCTCTTGGCCTAGAATCGCCGGCTGCGGCGGGTCTATCTACGGCAGGGATGCCAGCGTTGTTGGCAAAGGCCGCGCGCTTCGCGCTTGTTGTGCAATCGTAGTAGGCTGGTCGCCTTATCCATGGCGCAAACGCAAAATTCGGGCAACAAGCTTCGCGAACTCGCAGCGCAGGGACAATGGGACGCAGCACTCGAATATCTGCGCTCGCTTGATGCGACTCCGGCGGCCTCCGCGTTTCTAGAGCTTCCGTTCGAAAAGCAGCAGGCGCTCTTCCAGCGCCTTCCGGCGGAATTTGCGGGGACGCTTCTCTCGCACATGCCGTATTTCCATGCCTACGTCGTCCTGCATTCGCGCCCGCTCGGAAAAATGCTGGAAATCATAAACGCCATGCACCCGCAGGAGCGGGAGCGCTTTCTCGAAGAGCTCCCGGAGGAAGCGTGGCAGGCCCTGCAGGAGGAACTGGAGCAGGCGCGCGCGCAGGCTGGCGTGGAAATTGCCGGACCCGGCGCCATGCCCGGAATCGCTCCTGAGGCGCTTCCGCCTGCCACCGCAGTGCCTATCTTTGAAGCGCGCAACATCGAAAAAATTTATCGCCAGCCGGACGGCCACGAAATTCAAGTAATCGCGCCGCTCAACCTGACGATTGAGCCCGACGCCGTAATCGCGATGCTCGGCCCGTCCGGCTCCGGAAAATCCACGCTGCTGCGAATTCTCTGCGGCCTTTCGCAACCGACAAGCGGCGAAGTCCTCTGGCATGGCCGCCCTGTGGCGGAATGCCATCCAAACGTCGCCATCGTGTTCCAGAGCTTCGCGCTCTTTCCATGGCTCACGGTGCTCGACAATGTGGAAGCGCCTCTCCTCGCTCATGGCCTCGCGCATTTCGAAAGACACCGGCGCGCGCTTCGCGCTCTCGATTCCGTCGGCTTGAAGGGCTACGAATCCGCCTACCCCAAGGAACTTTCCGGCGGCATGCGCCAGCGGGTGGGATTTGCGCGCGCGCTGGCCGTCGAGCCCGAAATTCTCTTCATGGACGAGCCCTTCTCGGCACTCGATGTGCTGACAGCCGAAAATCTGCGCGGCGAACTGCTGGAATTGTGGCTCGCGAAGAAAATTCCCACGCGCACCATTTTTATCGTGACGCACAATATCGAAGAAGCGGTGCTGCTCGCCGACCGGATCATCGTCCTCGGCCGTAATCCCGCGCGCATCCGCGCCGATTTTCGCGTTCCGCTCCGCCATCCGCGCGACCGCAAGGATGCCGCGTTTCTCGTCTACGTTGACTATATCTACAAGGTAATGACGCAGCCGGAAATCGAACTGGCGCCGCCTTCCGCCACAGAAGCCCGTCCGCGCGCCAAGCCTGTTATGCTGCCCCACGCGCGACCCGCCGGAATTGCCGGCCTGCTCGAAGTTCTCGTCGATCGCGGCGGTAACGAAGACCTCTACCATGTTGCGGAAGATTTGCTGCTCGAGGTGGACGACCTGCTGCCTCTGGTGGAAGCCGCCACGCTGCTCGGGTTCGCCATGGCGCGCGAGGGCGACGTGGAAGTCACCTCTAAGGGCCGCGCCTTTGCCGAAGCGGACATTCCCACGCGCCGCGCGCTTTTCCGCGAGGCTTCTTTGGCGCACGTCCCGCTGCTCCAGCAGATGAAGGCGGCTCTTGAAAAGAAATCCGACCGCTCGATGCCACTCGAATTTTATCGCGACCTTCTCGACGAGCATTTCCCGGAGGAAGAAGCCAACCAGCAGATTGAAACGGCGCTCGGCTGGGGACGCTATGCGGACATTTTCACGTACGATTCCGAAACGGATACAATTCGCCTGGAAAGCCCGCTCGTTCCCACTGAGTCGCAGAATCCCGAGGCGCACCACTGATGGCCCGCGACGGCCGGTCCGGCTCCGGCGTGCTCACCTGGAGCCGCTTTCCCTCCGCCGCTCCCTCGCTCCTCCGCGAATTGCCGATTCTCTTCGGTGCGCTGGCGGTCTTTTACGCGCTGCTTGCGCTGTCACATCAATGGGCCGCATCCGTCGGCGCGCAGGAGCAAATCAATCTTTCGCCGTCGGCGCTGCCGCGTTACGCGATGCTTTCGATTCTGCGCATCGCCATCGCCTACTTCCTGAGTTTGCTTTTCACCCTTGTATACGGCTACGTCGCCGCCTATAACGCGCGCGCTGAAAAATTTCTCGTTCCGCTGCTCGATACGCTGCAATCCATTCCCGTCCTCAGCTTTTTGCCGGGAGTGATGGTCTCGATGGTCGCGCTCTTTCCCACGCGGCAAATCGGCATCGAACTTGGTTCGATCCTCCTGATTTTTACGGGCCAGGTGTGGAACATGACGTTCAGCTTCTATTCGTCGCTGAAAAACATTCCGCGCGAAATGCGCGAGGTGGCGCAAATCTACCACTGGAGCTGGTGGCAGCGTTTCACGCAGATGGAATTGCCCTACGCGGTGATCGGTCTCGTGTGGAATTCGATGATGTCCGTCGCCGGCGGCTGGTTTTTCCTGATGGCCTGCGAGATGTTCACTCTTGGCGATCGCGACCTGCGCCTTCCCGGCCTCGGCTCCTACCTGCAAACCGCGGCAAACGAAGGAAACATGCGCGCCATCGGCTACGGGCTCGCCGTGATGATCGGCGTCATCGTTCTCACGGACCAGCTTGTCTGGCGCCCTGTGATCACCTGGGCGGAAAAATTCAAATTCGAGCAGGTGGAGGCCGCGGATGTGCCCGATTCGCCCGTGCTGCATTTTCTGCGCCACTCGAAAATTCTTCCCCTGGTAGCGCGCGTTACGGTGCGCCCGCTGCGCGAATCGCTGGCTCTGCGCTTCGCGCGTCAAAATGTCGCCGCGCGTGAAAATCCCGCGCCGAACGGCGGCGCGCGGCATTGGCTGATGCGGCTCCTGCTGCTGGGGATTTTTCTGGGGGTCGCTTACGCCTTTTTCCGAATGATCGGGCTGCTCAGCGGCCTCAAGCCGGCGGAACTGCGCGAGATTTTCGTAGGCGCCGGCGCCACGTTTCTCCGCGTCGCCTTCACGCTCTTCCTTGCGGGCCTGTGGACGATTCCCTTTGGCGTCGTTGTCGGGCTGAATCCTAAGCTTTCTCGCATCGTGCAGCCTATCGCGCAAGTAGCCGCCTCAGTGCCCGCCACGGCGCTTTTTCCGGTCATTCTGCTGATTCTCATTCGCGTAGGCGGCGGGCTTGGCGTCGGCTCAATCGTCCTGCTGCTGCTCGGCACGCAGTGGTACATTCTTTTCAACGTCATCGCCGGCGCCATCGCCATTCCGACGGACCTGAAAGAAGTCTGCGACATTTTCCGGTTCGATCGCCTCGAACGCTGGCGCGAGCTGTTTCTGCCTGCAATTTTTCCGTACCTGATCACGGGCTTCGTCACTGCTTCCGGCGGCGCATGGAACGCGAGCATCGTCGCCGAATATTTCCGCTTTCGTGGACACACGTACACCACCACCGGCCTGGGCGCAGTCATCAGCGCCGCCACCGATTCCGGAAATTTTCGCGTCCTTCTCGGCGCGACGATCCTGATGGCTATCATGGTGGTCACCATCAACCGCCTTCTCTGGCGGCACCTCTATGGAGTTGCATCGACGCGCTTCCGCCTCGAAAGCTGAAGCAAATCAGGGAGCGCCGTTACACCGAGAGAGTGGATGCCGTGTGTCGCCGGTGGCTTCAGTGGCGGGAGGGTACGGATTCACTACTGTATCAGCGGGAGTCCGGCGATTTCTTCAAGGATGCGGTACGGCGCCTGTTGCCGCGCCACCAGCGCGTGCGGCGGGATTAGGAATGTCTGCTCGATGGCGAATTGCCCGGACATGACGGCGTGCGCGGTTGAGTCCGTATAGACCATCCACGTCGAGAGTGGCGGAAATTCCAGGCGCACCTTCGGACTGTTCGCCTGAAAATCCGCGTTTTCCTTCAGCCAATCGTGGAACCGCAGCATGAACATGTCGTACGCCGTGCGGCCCATGCCGGGCAGCCCGAGTTTTGCGCCCCAGTTTTGTACCGTGCGGCTCAAGAAGCCGTCTTCTTCCGCGATTTCATGAAGTCCCGCGGCCTCGGCATACTGCTTCGCCAGCGTGTCGAAGCTTTCCGTCGTGTTCCACACGCGCGGGCGCGTGGGATTCAGGTTTGTAAAAACGCGCAGAATTCTGCCACCGCGCGTCGGCCGGCTCGGGAACGCGTCGACGTGCAGCAGGTCGTTGCGCTTGTGCAGCGGCAAGTCGCGGCCTTCTTCCTCGAGCGGCCGAAAGCTGGCGAAATCGAGCGTCCAACGTCCTGCGTAGGGCAGCAGAAAATTTTTTGCGAAGTCGACCACCTGCTCGCTGTAGAAGCGCAGAATGTTGCGCGTCCGCACCACCTGCTCTTCATCGCCCGAAACGCCGCGCAGCATGTCCTCGCCCGGACGGTACGAGACGTTCTTGTGCAGCCGCAGCTCGCTCCATTCCTGGCGGACCAGAAATTCCCGGTCGGATTGTGGCAGGGAAAACGGCAGATCGCGGAACAGTAGAATCTGGCCTTTTTCGAGAAGCTCGCAGTAGGCGCGGGCGCGTGCTTCGTGCTGTTCGGCGCCCACCCAACCGCCGGAATACCTGTAGTCTTCGACAAGAATCCAAGGAACATTCGTCATCGCATCGTCTCTTCGCGCACTGCTTCTTGCCGCTTCAGCCCCGCGCCGCTCCCGCCTTCACAAAGTTTCTCGGCAGCAGCGCTGTTGAAAGATCCGTGCCCGAAAGATCCGCTCCTTCGAGATTCGTCTCGCGCAGGATCGTGGCATTCATCCGCGCGTTCTGGAAATTCGCGCCTCGCACATTGGCGTCCCGGAAATTCGTCATGCCCAGATCAGCCCTGCGCAAATTCGCATCCTGAAAATCCGCGCGAAACGCTTCGACGCCGCTCACCAGGGCTTCGCTCAAGTCCGCGGCCGAAAAATGTGCCTCCGTCATGTCCGCCCGCCGCAGGTCCGCTTTGTGCAACTTCGCGCGGCTGAAATCCGCAGAGCCGAGCTTCGCTTCGCGCAAACACGCGCCTGTCAAATTCGCACCGGCGAAATTCGCATACGCGAGGTTCGCCCGCGTGAGATCGATCCCTTGCAGATCGGCGCCGGTCAACTCCGCGCGCTCGCCGCCCTCTTCTCCACGCACAAACCGCGCGTGCCGTTCCAGAATTTCGCTCAACCTTTTTCCCGCAATTCGAACGCTCTTCGGCGACTTCAAAACGCCTCCTTCATCCTCATTCACCAATGATTTGGCTGATGTCCCGGTCTGGGACACGCTCTTGCCACCCAATTTTACTAGAGTTTTAGGGGGATTCGACAGTAGTTGCGCCTCGCGATGTGGCCAATGTTGCCCCCGCCTGCCGTGTGGTAAGGTAGGTCCGCATGGACTTCATCGAGAAGCTGAAGAATCGCGCGCGCTCCAATCCGCAGCGAATCGTTCTTCCCGAGGGCGAAGACGACCGCGTGATTACCGGCGCGGCTGCGGCCGCCTCAGAGCGGTATGCCCGGCCAGTGCTCCTCGGCCATGCGGACGTCATCCACAATTCTGCCGAGCGCCTTGGCCTAGGCCTGGACGGAGTTGAAATTACAGACCCTTCTGCGAGCTCTCGCCTTGATGCCTACTCCCGCATCTATCACGAGCACCGCCGCGCTCGCGGTATCACTACCGAAGAAGCTCTGGCGATGGCGCGCCATCCGCTCTATTTCGCTGCTCTTTCCGTGGCTGCCGGCGATGCGGACGGTACGGTCGGCGGCGCGGCGAACTCGACGGCGGAAACGGTCCGCGCCGCGCTGCACTCCATAGGCCTTGCGCCGGGCGCGAAGATTGTCTCTAGCTTTTTTCTCATGCTGCTGCACCACACGCACGGCGTATCTCCCTTCGGGGAAAAAGGAGCGCTGCTTTTCGCCGATTGCGCCGTCATTCCCGATCCCTCTCCGGAAGAACTCGCCGAGATTGCAATCGAGACCGCCGCGAACGCCCGCGCATTTCTCGAGACGGAACCCCGCGTGGCGCTGCTTTCTTTTTCCACCAAAGGGTCGGCCAAGCACGCTCATATCGAGAAAATTCAAGAGGCACTGCGCATCATTCACGCCCGCAGCCCTTACCTTTGCGTCGACGGCGAATTGCAGGCGGACGCGGCGCTGGTGCCCTCCATCGGCTCCGGCAAGGCGCCCGGTTCACCCGTTGCAGGCCGCGCCAATGTGTTGATTTTTCCCAATCTCGATTCCGGCAACATCTCCTACAAACTGGTCGAGCGCCTCGCGGGAGCCGCGGCCCTTGGCCCCGTTCTGCAAGGACTCGCGCACCCGGCCAACGACCTCTCACGCGGATGTTCGGCCGCCGACGTCGCCAATGTCATCGCCATCACGGCGATTCAAGCGATCTCGCAGAAAGACGCCGTTCTCGCCACGGGAGATTGACCGTGCCCACGCGGACACGGACATCGCCGCCCGAACTTCCCACGCGCAAGAGAATTCTTCGCATCGCCGCAGCCTTCTGCATCGCGCTCAGTTTCTTCTGCGCCATCGCGCCGTTTCATTCTGTGCGTTTGCTCGCGCAGGACACCTCCGAAACGCCGGGTGAAGAAATGGTCGCCAATCTCGCCGCCGGACGCGTGATCTTGCTAGTCGCCAAAGACGCAATCGTTATCGCTACCGTCGAAAATCCCATCGAGGTGCAGACCCATGTGCCCGCACCAGTCCGGATGTCCGACTCGCGCGTGGGAATCGTGCTCGGCGCCGAAGATTGGTTCTCTCCGTCGGCCCGGCGCCAGATTGCCCGTCTTGACCAGGAATTGCCGCGCCTTCGCGATTTTGCGCAGCCGAAAGCGCCGCATCTCGGTGCAGTTGGCAGCGCCGATGAAACCGCGACGGATCTTGAATCCATCGGCCGGGGTGTGCGCCGCCGCGCCACCGAAATCGTCCAGGATTTGCACGGCAAAATCGACTTGCCGCCCACCGAGACGTTTCTCGAAGTGGTTGTCGCCGACTATCTGTCCGGCTACGGTCCCGAGATCTGGCAGATCAGCTACACTCTTCAGCAAGAAGAGCTTCGCGACGGCTTCTGGCAGACCAGCGTTTCTTATCCGTCCTTCTCGCAATCCTACCCGCCTGTGAAGGGGCAGCCGCACACGCTGGTCGAATATTCCTACCCGCCCGGCAGCGAGCCGACCCTGCTCGATCTGCTTCACCAGGGCGATCCTCGTTTTTCCGCCTTGCGAAACTCCGATAAGAGAATGTCCGATGTGCTGGAAAAAATCCTTGCGGGGGACGCTCAGAAGATTCCAGCGGCTGACGCGTCAGACTTTCTCCACGCCGCCATAGAAATCCTCGCGCCACCTAAAGCTCGCGTCACGCTCTCGCAAATTGCCGAGGACGGCGGCTTTTCCTGGATCCTTCCTCCACCGCCCGAACCGAAACCCCAGCTCACGCAGCCTGCGCACGAGCAAGGGGCACCTTCGCTCCTGCACCCCTGACGTCCTTTTTAGCTTTGAATGGACGGCACCCTGAAGGCGGCCCTGCAATTTGAACCATGGAAGCGCTTACTTCGCTTCGGCGCGCTGCTTCTGCAGCCGGGCGTTCTTTTCTGCCACTTGCTTCGCCATCTCTTCTTTGTGCGCCACCAGCCGCTGCGCGGTTCCCGCGTCGGAAAGCCCCAAAATCTCTGCCGCAAAGATGGCCGCATTCGCCGCTCCGGCTTTATCGATTGCCATCGTTGCCACAGGAATGCCTCCCGGCATCTGCACGGTCGAAAGCAAGGCGTCGAGACCGTTCAGCGCGCTCGTGCTCATCGGCACGCCGATGACGGGCAGCGTCGTATTGGCGGCAATCACTCCCGCCAGATGCGCCGCTGCTCCCGCCGCGCAGATAATCACTTTCAGCCCGCGCCCGACGGCCGTCGTTGCATATTCGTGCGCCCGCGCCGGCGTGCGGTGCGCGGAGGCCACTTCAATTTCGTACGGAATCCCGAACTTTTCGAGCATCTTTGTGGCTTCCGCCATCATCGGGTAGTCCGAGTCCGACCCCATCAGAATCCCCACCAGCGCCGTCTGCATTTTTTCCGCCGTCACCGTTCGCCTCTCTCAGGATTGTTTTGCCACAGCTGCTGTTTCCACCACCTCAATCGCATCGCCCCGCCGAATCTTCCCTCCGCTCACCACCCGACACAGCCAGCCTCTTTGGCCCCTCAGCTCTTCCTGCAATCCCATCCGGATTTCGTCCATCCGCGAGCACGGATCGCACGCAAACGTGATTTCCATCAGGCTTTCCCCCACGCGGAGTTTTTGGCCAGGGGCAAGGGCCTGAAAATCCAGTCCTCGCGTGGTGATGTTCTCCTTCGTCGCCCCTGGGGCAAGGCCAAACTTTTCCAAAGTCTCCGCGTCGATCAGCAGCACTTGACGCTTGCTCCCCTTGCGTCCATGGATACATCCGCGGATGCCTTTGTCATCCACTGCCTCTGCTTCCTGCAGTTCCTTCATCGGAAACCGGTGAATCTCACACATGAACACGCGTTCGACTTTACCCATTCCTTCTCTCCCCTGCTGCACTCTTCGCCGCTACTCTCGCCCCAATATCGCGGCGGTAATATCCACCTTCAAAATGGATTTTCTCAGCCGCAGAATATGCCAGCTCGCACGCCTCTTCCAGGTTTTGTCCGCTTGCTGCCGCAGTCAACACCCTGCCACCACTTGTGTAGTATTTTCCGTGCTCCAGCTTCGTCCCCGCGTGGAAGACAACAGATCTCTGGACTGACGCCGCCTCCTGAAGCCCGCTGATCTCTCTTCCAACTAGCGGATCGTCCGGGTATCCTTCCGAAGCTACTACAATTGCAGCACTAGCTGCTGGAAACCATTGCGGGTGCACACTTCCCAATCGACTGTCCGCTGCCTCGCGGCACGCAATGGCAAAATCAAAATCAGCTCGCAGCAAAATTGCTTGCGTTTCTGGGTCTCCCAATCTGCAATTGAATTCCAGCACCTTCGGCCCTTCCCGCGTCACCATCAGTCCAATATATAGGAATCCCCGGTAAGCAATTCCTTCCTTTTTGAGTCCTTCAAGCGTGGGCTGCAGAATCGCTGCGATAATTGCCTTTTCAAGCTCTCTTGGCAAAATATCGTCTATGGAATAGGCACCCATCCCTCCGGTGTTTGGACCCTTGTCGCCATCATAGGCCCGCTTATGGTCTCTCGCCGGAGCCATCGCGAGCCAGCTCTCTCCATCGGTCAAAACAATATAGGAGAGTTCCTCTCCGGCGAGCCCCTCTTCTATCAAAACCCTTCTACCTGCCTCGCCAAACTCTCGTTTGTCGAGCGCGCGCTCCAGAAAATCCTCGGCCTCGGCTATCGTCTGAGCCACGAGCACTCCCTTGCCAGCGCAGAGTCCATCGGCCTTGATCACCACCGGCCACGACACACTTCTGAGCGCCTGTCTCGCGGCGACGGTCGAATCGAACACTCCCAACGACCGTGCCGTGGGAATACCATGCCGCTCCAGGAATCCCTTCGAGAAGACCTTGCTCCCCTCCAGTTGCGTCGCCTTTTGCAAGGGACCCAAAATTCGCAGTCGCCGCTTTTCAAATTCGTCGGCAATTCCTCGCACCAGCGGTAGTTCCGGCCCAACGACCGTCAAGTCCGCCCCGAGCCTCTGCGCCAGATCCGCCGCTGCTTTCACATCGCCCACATTGAGCGGCAAACACTCCGCATCGCTCGCAATTCCTCCGTTTCCCGGCGCGCACCAGATGCGCTCTACCCCGCGGCTCTGCTTCAACTTCCAGACAATCGCGTGTTCCCGGCCACCCCCGCCAATCACCAGAATTTTCATGCCGCTCCAGTCAAAATCGCCCCTCAAAAAGAAACAAAACGATACGACCCGTGCTCCATCAGTGTCAACACCGGTTCCGCTTGCTCCCGCCACTCAAAAATGATTCTATCTCCGTGGTTCTCCTCGGCCTGCAGCCTCATGCTGCCGAGCCCGCCGCGAGATCCGTCCTGCCATGCACTGGGATTATATCCTAGTCGTTTTTTTCTTTGCCGTCGCCGTTCCCTGGCTGGGCCGGCACCGGGTTCTTCGCTTGCTCCAGGACTCCGATTTTTCCTCGCTCGATCGCCTCCAGCTCTACGCTTCCACCGTGGCATTTCAGTGGCTCGCCGCCGCTATAATCTATTGGCGCATCCGCGCGCACCACACGCCGCTCGCCGCGCTCGGCGCATCCCTGCCAAGACCCGCCCTTTCCCTCACCGTCGGCGCGGTCTTCTCCATCGCCCTGCTGGTCAACCAAATCGTCGCTCTTCGCCAGATGTCCCGCCATCCGCGCCGTTCGAGCTCTCCTCTGAACCGCGTCGCCGCAAAGATTTTTCCGCGCTCCTCTGCAGAGCGATTCGCCTTTTTCGCCGTCGTCCTTACCGTCGCCGTTTGCGAGGAGTGGATTTATCGCGGCTTCATCCAGAGGGCCTTTCAAGACGTGACCGCCGGTTCCGTCGTTGCCGGAATCCTCGTTTCCTCTTTGCTTTTTGGACTGGCGCATCTCTACCAAGGGCGCCGCGGCGTCATCACCACCGGATTGCTCGGCCTGGTTTTCTCCCTCGTCCGTGCATGGACTGGCTCGCTTCTGCCCGGTATGGTGGCTCATTTCGTGGCGGACCTCACGGTGGGAATGCTCGCGCCTGGCCATCTCGACTCTGCGACCCGTGCCGCGGCTTCCGGCGATGCTGAGGAGGCAGTCACAGCAGGGCCACGATAGTTATTGGTATATAATATAACTATATGCTTAATCTATCGAATAATGAAATTCGCCGCCTTCTCGCGCCTTATAGCGTCGCCGCCTCTGATCATCTCTGCGAACAGATTCGTGCCTATTCGAATCTTCTTCTCCGCTGGAATCAAAAGATCGCGCTCACGACGGTGACGGATCCTTCCGAAATCATCCGCTTTCATTTCGGCGAGAGCCTGTTCGCTCTGTCTGTCGTCTCATCTTTGGCAGGCGCCCTTGCTGATATCGGGTCAGGTGCCGGCTTTCCCGGGCTTGCTCTGAAGCTCGCCTCGCCTGAGACTCACGTCACGCTGATTGAGCCAAACGTAAAGAAGTCTACCTTTCTCTCCGAGGCAGTTCGCAGTCTCGGTCTTGAGACCACATTCGTCTTCCGTGGCCGCATGGAAGACCTTCCCTCGGATCGAGGCCCATTTGAATTTATGTCAGTCCGTGCTCTTGGCTCGCATTTTAAAATACTGGATCTGGCTTCTAGGAGACTGAACGGAGGCGGTAAGGTGCTGCTCTGGCTGAACGCGGAAGACGCTAGGTCGATCTCAGAAAGGCCGGGCTGGAACTGGCATCGCCCTGCGCTTATTCCAGGAACAAAGGGTCGCTACATTCTCGTTGGCGAGGCTCTCCGGAGTGATTGAATGTTTCACGTGAAACATTTTCGACTTTGTTTCACGTGAAACATCTTGCATACGGACTTTTCCATCTGCTAAATTTCGGTCTTGTCTGGGGGATTTTTGACCCGCGTTATCGCTATTGCGAACCAAAAGGGCGGTGTCGGCAAGACCACTACGGCCGTCAACCTCGCAGCTTCTCTTGCCGCCTCCGAAAAGCGAACCCTCCTGATAGACAGCGACCCTCAGGCCAACACCACAAGCGCCCTCGGATTCCCCAAAGACCCCAACCGCCAGACCCTATACCACGCCTTGATGCTTGGCGAGCCGCTCCTTGACGTAAAGATTTCTACCCAAGTCGAAGGTCTCGATTTAATCCCCTCCGACAAGAATCTCGTCGGCGCGGCCGTCGAACTTGTTCCCATAGAAGATCGCGAGTACAAGCTTAAAGCACTTCTTCAGGACGCTCGGGCTGAGTACGAATATATTGTGATTGACTGCCCTCCTTCTCTCGACCTTCTCACCCTCAATGCCCTCGCGGCCAGCGACTCCGTCCTCGTTCCTATTCAGTGCGAGTATCTCGCCCTCGAAGGCGTTTCCGAGTTGCTAGACACCCTCCAGCGTCTTCGTCTCGAAATTAATCCATCCCTCGAAATAGAAGGAATCCTGCTCACGATGTACGATGATCGGACCACACTCTCCAAGCAGGTCGCCGCCGACCTTCGTAGCTATTTCGGCTCTCAAGTCTTCGATTCGATCATCCCTCGCAACGTCCGCCTGGCGGAAGCGCCAAGTCACGGCAAACCGGTAATGTTTTACGACATAAGTAGTAAAGGTGCTGAGAGCTATATCCAACTTTGCAAGGAGGTCATTCACAATGCCCAGAAACGCCTTGGGCAGGGGGTTGAGCGCACTGATTCGGGAGCCCGAACCGAAGCCGAGCCAAATGACGCCCCCTCCGCCGCAGCAGCAGCCGCCGGTAGCTCCGGCAGCAACACTGGCGGCACCGGGAGCAGCGGCAGCAGCGAAGCCGGCCCTCAGTGAGGGCCTCATCAGCGTCGATATAGACCTGATCGATCCGAGCCCCTATCAACCGCGCACGCGCTTCCGCGAAGAAGCGCTCGACGAGCTCGCCCGCTCGATCCGTTCGAGCGGCATCGTCCAACCTCTCGTTGTCCGCCGCATCGGCTCGCGTTTTCAGCTTATCGCCGGCGAACGCCGCTGGCGCGCGGCACAGCGCGCCTCTTTGCAACGCGTGCCCGCCGTCGTTCGCGACGTCCCAGAAGAAATGGCGCTCGAGATGACGCTCGTCGAAAATCTCCAGCGCGAAGATTTGAACCCCATTGAAGAGGCTCGCGCCTTTCAGAAGCTCGGCGACGAATTCCATCTCACGCAGGAGCAAATGGCCGAGCGCACCGGCAAGGACCGAGCTACCATCGCCAACTCGCTCCGCCTTTTGCGTCTCGACGATCCCATCCAGGAGCTGATCGCCGAAGGTCGCGTCACTCCCGGCCATGCTCGCCCGCTTCTCGGCATCATCAACTCGGACGAGCGTCTGGCGCTTGCAAAGAAGATTGCTCGCGGCGGAATGACCGTCCGCCAAGTCGAGCGCTTCGTGGCGCGCGGGCCTCATCCCCGCACCGCTCCTGCCGTGGAACAAACCGACCCCAATGCCAAAAGCGCTCTTGAGGAGCTACAGCGCGTCTACGGCACGCGCGTCCTGCTTCAAGCTCCAGCGCCGGGTAAGCCGGGGCATCTTTCATTCGAATACTACAATGATAGCGATTTGGCGCGATTGTATGACGAACTTATGGCGGACTAATACCATATAAGTAGTAGTATGAGGAAACAATGCCTTTCTCTTGGCTCAAGAAAACTGACCCTACCGAATGGAACGGCTTCATCGAGCATGGTGTCCGCATCGAGGGCAAGCTCGACGCTCCCGGCACCTTCCGCATCGATTGCGATTTTAAGGGCGAATCCATTTCCGCCGAGACACTGGTCCTGGCGGAAAAATCAGTCGTCTCTAGCCAAATCCGTGCCAATTATGTGATTCTTGCTGGCCGTTTCGATGGCACCATCGAAGCCAAGGGCAAGGTGGAAATAAAAACCAAAGCGATCGTCACCGGCGAAATCCACACTCCCTGCCTCATCATAGAGCCGGGCGCTATCTTTGACGGCCATGTCCACATGCTCTCGGCAACTCAATCCGCGAAGCCGATCACGATTCCCGTCCGCTCCATGGCCGCCTCTGCCTGAACCGCCGCCGCAAGGAAAGCTGTCCCATCATGGAATCCACGGCCTTCGCGCTTTCATCGAACCCCATGGACACTTAAGGAGCGACATTGCCAGACGCCATTCGCCTCACCGCCACTGCCAAGGCCGCCGGCTGCGCGGCAAAATTGAGCCCCAGCATTCTCGACAATGTCTTGAAGCGGCTGCCGGTCCAGACCGATCCCAATGTTCTAGTCGGCTTCGAAACCAGCGACGACGCGGCCGTCTATCGCGTCACCGATGATGTCGCTCTCGTTCAAACCACCGACTTCTTCACGCCGATCGTCGACGAGCCGGACCTCTTCGGCCAGGTCGCCGCGGCAAACGCTCTCAGTGACGTCTACGCCATGGGCGGGCGCCCCGTCTCGGCCCTCACGCTCGTCGCCTTTCCCCCATCGAGTTCTCCGGACATTCTCGAAGCGATCCTTCGCGGTGGTCTTTCGAAAATGATCGAGGCCGGTTGCACCGTCGTCGGCGGGCACTCGATCCGCGATGAAGAGTTGAAATTCGGCTACGCGGTCACGGGGCTGATTCATCCCCAGAAAATCTGGCGCAACGTCGGCGCGCGCCCGGGCGATGTTCTCTTTCTCACGAAAGCCGTAGGCACTGGCGTCATCTCCACCGCCCTTAAACAGGGCCGCGCCGAAGACGCCTGGGTCGAGGCCGCCACAGCCTCGATGGCGCGCCTCAATCGCGACGCCTCAGACGCTCTGCACGAAGTCGAAGACGCCTCCGCGGGGGAAACGCTCCCCCACGCCGTCACCGACGTCACCGGCTTCGGCCTTCTCGGCCACGCCCGCGAAATGGCCATTGGCTCCCGTGTTTCGCTCGAAATCGACCATCGCGGCTTTCAATGGCTGCCCGGTGCGCTCGAAGCCGCTCGCGGTGGATTTTTTTCCGCCGGCATGAAGAACAATCGCGAGTTTGTCGAGGGCTGCGTGGCCTTTGACGCCGGCGTTGCCTCTGAAATCCGGGCGCTCCTTTTTGACCCGCAAACCTCGGGCGGCATCCTCGCCGCTGTCGATTCCCGCGCTGCCGACGCAACCGAAGCCGCGCTTTTGCGGCGCAGCCTCCCTGTTCAGCGCATCGGCCGCGTCGTGCCGAAGGGCGAACATCTCATCCGCATCGTCTAAGCCCCGCCGCTCGTGTACAATTTTCTTTTGCCTTGTAACGCATGGACACGATTACCCACGGAATCGCTGGCTCGCTGATCGGCAAAGGCTATTTTTCCGAACGCGAAGGAAAAGTCGCTATTTTTGCCGCCACCATCGGCGCCATTTTTCCCGACTCCGACGTTTTCATGGAAGCTGTTTCGCGCGACCCCCTCGCCATCATCAAATATCACCGCGGCATCACTCACTCTTTCGTCGCCATGCCGTTTTTCGCCCTCGCTCTTGCTGCTATCACGCGCGCGCTTTTGCCGCCGCTACAGAAGCGTTTCCAAAGCTTGCGCGAGCTTCGCGCGCCCTCGCTCGGCATGTTGACGCTCATCTACATGATCGGCATTGCGAGCCATATCCTGCTCGATGGCATGACGTCCTTCGGCACGCGCATGTGGACGCCCATTAGCAATACGCGCGTCTCTTGGGACTGGCTCTTCATCCTCGACTTCGTCTTCACTTCGCTCGTTCTCATTCCGCAGATTGCTGCCTGGGTTCACGCGCGCCGCGAACATCACCTCCGCCGCGCTCTTTCCATGTGGATTGTTTTTACGCTCGCCGCGATCGGCGTCTGGCGTCTCGCCGGCGTCGTGGGTTTTCCGTTTCACGCGTGGATTGCGGTGCTCGCGAGCGCAATCTTCTTTTTGCTGTTTTTTCTCCCCGCCTGGAGCGGCTGGGGATTCCGCGTGCCCTGGGCGGCTTGGTCTCGTGCGGGAATCTGGCTCAGCGTCGCCTACGTTCTCGCCTGCGGCTACGCGCACCATCGCGCACTCGCGCGCGTCGAAACATTCGCCGCCGAAAATCACGTTGCAAGCGAGCGCATCGGTGCTCTCCCGCTTCCGCCTTCGCTTCTCGATTGGGGCGGCGTGATCCGCTCCGACGACGGCGTCTATCAATCGCGTTTCGACCTGCGCGAATCCGCGCCGCCATCCTTTTTGTTTCACGCCGATTCTCCGCCGGACACCTTCACCGCCCGCGCCATGGAGCTTCCCGACGTAAAGCTCTATTGGAATTTTGCGCGTTTTCCCGTCATCCGCACCTCCACCGCCAACGGCCAGCACGTCGTCGATTTTCTCGAGAACCGCTTCATCACGCGCCGCACTTCGGGCCCGCCGCCTTTTTCTTATCGCGTCGTTTTCGACAGTTCCGGAAATCTTCTGGAGGAAGGCTGGCAGCAGGATCCCGATTTTCTGCGCCGCATCAAGCGGTTCCATCATCCGCACGCCGAAGCGCCGCCTGCGGGTGGCAAATGACGCGTGTCCTTGTCTTCAGCGATATTCATGGCGACTATCGCTCGCTCGAACGCATTGCCTCGCAGCCCGCTGACGTTTATATCGCCGCGGGCGATCTTTCAAATTTCGGCCGCGGTCTCGACCGCTGCGGTGAAATCCTCCATCCGCTCGGCCAACGCCTCTGGGTGCTGCCGGGCAATCACGAATCGCATGCGGAGACGAAGGATTTCTGTGCTCGCTTCGGATTTTTCGATTTCCATCGCCAGGCTCGCACTCTCGATGGCGCCAGCGGCCCCGTGCACTGGGCCGGACTCGGCTACAGCAATATCACTCCGTTCAAAACTCCGGGCGAATACACAGAAGAGGAAATCTCCGCCGCGCTCGCCGCTTTCGATGGTCTCTCACCTCTCTATCTCGTCGTGCATTTCCCGCCCTTCGGCACGCGCCTCGACGAATACGCTCCCGGCAAACACGCCGGCAGCCCCGCGCTTCGCTCCTGGGTGGAGGCGCATCACCCCGCGCGTCTTTTCTGCGGACACATCCACGAAACCGCCGGCCTCAGCGAGCAATTCGGCACGACCGACTGCCGCAACGTCGGCAAGCAAGGCCTCCCCGTCGAGATTTAGCCCAACTCGCGCGCAAAATTAGCGTTCCTCCCATGTATGATGTCGGTTCGCATTCAGGGGTAAGGAAAAATCGTGCCAAAGCTGTCCGGTCGAGTTCTTTGGGGAGTTGTCCTCGCGCTGCTCGCCGTGCAGATTATCCTGACCCTTCTCGTCGTCCATCGCGAGTCGCTCACATTCGATGAGGACGACCATATGTTCGCCGGCTACATGATGTGGCACACCGGCGACTACGGCCTCAATCCCGAGCATCCTCCTCTGGCCAAGCTTCTCGCCGCTCTTCCTCTGCTGGGCCGCCTTCTTTGGGTGCCACCGCTGCAAGGCCGCGACTTTAAAATCGAGGCCTATCTCGACGGCCGCGACTGGCTGGCCCGCAATGACGGCGACCGCAACCATCTCGTCTTTCAAATGCGCTTGGCCGACGAACTCCTTTCCATCGGCCTTTCACTCGTCGTTTTCCTCGTGGCACGGGAATGTTTTGGCGACTGGGCGGGCCTCGCCGCTCTCGCTCTGGTCGCGTTCGACCCTAACGTCCTGGCGCACTCGGCGCTGGTCACCACCGACGTTGGAGTCTCGCTATTTTTTCTCGCGGGCACCTGGTGTTTTTACCGTTACGTGAAGCAGCCCACGTTGACGCGTCTTGTAGTCGCAGGCGTCGTTGCCGGACTGCTCCTGGCCACCAAACACTCCGGCATCATGCTTGCGCCGATGCTTCTGCTCCTAATCGCGCGCGAAGTGGCAATCGCGAAGCAGGGAACTCGCGCGCGCACGGCTTGGCGGCTCGCGGGAGCCTTCTGCGCCATTTTCGCGCTGGCTGTTCTCGTTCTGTGGAGCTTCTACGGTTTCCGCTATGCCGCCCGACCCTCTGGACTCAAGATGAGCGTCACGCTCGCGGACTATGTGGCGCCTCTCGGTCCGCACATCGCCGCCATCATCAATCTCGTCGGGCATCTGCATCTTTTGCCAGAGTCCTACTTGATCGGCCTGGTCGACGTGGGCCGCATGGCGCTTTTCTATCCGACATTCATTTTCGGCAGAAATATCCCGCACGGAGTCTGGTGGTATTTCCCGTCTGTGATCGCTATCAAGACCACGCTCGGCCTTCTCGCCCTGATCGGTTTGTCCATCTACGCCCTGGCGGCGCGCAAGCTCCCCTGGAGCCGCGAAGTCGACTTCCTGCTCATCCCTGCGCTCTTTTACCTTCTCGTTGCAATGGTATCCGGCATGAATATCGGCGCTCGCCACCTTCTCCCGTTTTACGCCTATCTCTTCGTACTCGCGGGCGCAGGAGCTGTCGCGCTCGCCGCGTCGAGCCGCCGCTGGCTCCTCGTCTGTGCCGTACTCCTCGCCGCTCACGCTCTCTCGTCCTTGGCGGCCTTCCCCAACTACATGGCCTACGCCAACAAAGCCTGGGGCGGCCCTGCCAACGTGCACAAACTGCTCAGCGACTCCAATGCCGACTGGGCCCAGCAGCTTTTTCAAGTGAAGGCATGGCAAGACCGCCATCCTGCAGAGGAATGCTGGTTTGCTTACTTCGCCTATCCCGAAGTGGATCCCGCAACCTACGGCATCCGCTGTCATCACCTTCCCAATCTCGACACCTACTGGCTCGGTGGCGCCGACAACATTCCGCCCGTCATCAATGGCGCTGTCATAATCAGCGCCGGCGACTTATCGGGCTGCGAGTGGCCCGCTGCATCTCTCAACCCCTACGATGCCTTTCGCTCAATGACGTCAGCCGAAACGATTGACGATGCCGTCATGATTTATCGCGGCCGCTTTGACATGCATCAGGCCGCAGCTCTCGCGCGCGCGGAGAATGCTCTCCAGGTGGTCTCGAAGGGCGATTTTGCCGCGGCCTTGCCGCTCGCTCAGCAGGCCGTCGCGCTCGACCCCACAATGGTGATGGCCCATTCTGCTCTAGGAGACGCGCTGGACGGCTTGGGTCGCAAAGAAGAAGCGCGTAAGGAGTGGGAAACGGCGCTCGCCCAAGCCCGCCAGCTCGAACCCGGCGCCCAGTCCATGTTTGTCCCCGATCTCGAGGCCAAGTTGAAGAAATAAGCGTCGCGAGAGCCGGCATGAAGCTCCAATAAGGCGATACCAGCAGCCGCGAGTCGAATGGCGGAAGTCTCGCGACACGCATTAGCGAATCACGCCTAAAAATTAGGAGGATATGATGGCTAAGAAAGGATATTGGGTGGTGTGCTACGAGTCGGTCTCGAATCCCGACGCGCTTGTCGAGTACAGGAAGCTGGCGGGAGCGGCGGTCAGCGTCTCGGGTGGTCACGCAATCATTTCAAACAGTCCTGCCAGGGTTCACGAAGCGGGAGTCGATCAGCGGGTCGTCATCATCGAATTCGACAGCCTTGAAAAGGCCATCGCCGCGTACGAAAGCGACGAATACAAAAAAGCTCTGGTAGCGCTCGGCAACGCCGCGAAAAGGGATTTCCGCATCGTTGAAGGTGTGTGAAGAAAACTCTACGCCTTCTTCGGCGACGCGAGCGCCACAGACGCTTCCGAAGTCAGCAGCAAAAACGTGAACGTCTCCTGCAAATATAGCCGCACGGCGGAGTCCGTGTGGCTCAAATAGCCGATCGAGAGATCCTGCCCGAGGTGCAATTCGAAATCGCCACCCCGCGTCGTCATCACAAACGCGCCCTCGATCGCGGGCGTCCAGATGATTTTTTCCTCCACCAGCCGCTTCACATGCTCGAGCACCGGATATCCCTCATCGCTCGTCTCTGCCAGCGCCGTGTAGGCCTTTGCGCCCAGCAGTACTTGATAAGGTCCGTTCACGCCCGCCAGCCGCAGTTGGCTCAATCCCTGCGCAATGGCGTCCGGATACTCCCGCACATCCGCGGGAAGCGATTTTTTCGGATTGCTCGTTCCTTCGCGCAAGCCCACGATTCCCGCTTCCGCAAATCCCTCGAATATCGCGCCGTCTTCCGCAAACGCTATCTGCTTGGCCGCATCTTTGGCGGGCTGCCAGTCGGAATCGTTCGCCCCGCGCTCCACGTCGTCAATGTCCGTGCGGTTCAGCTCGAAGGGAACCCGCAATTCCACCAGCGGCTTCACTTCGCGTTGTCTCGCCTGTACCCCTTCTTTCGCCCCGCGCAGATTTCGCACATGCCCCGTGCCCACCGCGGACAGCTCCGAACCCGCCGGCCCTTTCACGTCCACCGCTCTGCGTCCCGCGATGTACCGCTTGAATGTGCGTGCCACCTCTTCTTCAATCTGCGCCCATGCCGCGTCGGAAATGGGAGCTAGCTCGCGGTGTAGGTTATTCATGCGATGTCTCTCCTTTTAGCGAACCAATGTTGAGCGAGCCGTCGCCCTTCGCAGCGTTGGATGCCGCAGCTTCCGCTGCGGGCACATCGTTTGAGGCCGCGCCGCTTCCCGCATCCTCGCCCACAGCGTCCAGAAACGTTGCGGAAGGCGCGAAAAACAGGCTGCCCGTCAACGCTTTGCTGAAATCCAGCAGCCGGTCGTAATTGCCGGGCGGGTTGCCCACAAACATATTTTGCAGCATTTGTTCGGTGATGCGCGGCGAGCGGCTGTAGCCGATAAAATAAGTCCCGAACTCCCCTTGCCCCGGATGTCCAAACGGCATGTTGTCTCGCAGGATTTTCTTTTCTTCGCCGTCTTCCACGATAGTCGTCAGCGCATTGTGCGCCGATGTGGGTTTCACCGCATCGTCCAGCTCGATGTCCGACAATTTCTTCCGCCCGATGATTTTTTCTTGCGCCTCGGTCGGCAGCGCGTTCCACGCATCCATGTCGTGAACGTACTTTTGCACGATCACATAACTTCCGCACGCGAATGCAGAGTCTTCCTCGCCCACCAGCACCGCGTCCGTCGCTTCTTCGCCTCGCGGATTTTCCGTTCCATCCACGAATCCCAGCAGGTCGCGGTCATCGAAATAGCGGAACCCGTGCACTTCGTCGACGGTCGTCACGGCGCTTCCGATCCGCTCCATGATTTGGGCGGCCAGCTCGAAGCACAAATCCATCCGCTTCGCGCGTATGTGGAAAAAAATATCGCCGGGGGTCGACACCGCATGGCGCTCGCCCGCGCGAATCTCGCGAAAGGGATGCAGCTCCGCCGGGCGCGGCTGCCCGAACAGCCCGTCCCACGCGTCCGAACCGATCCCCATCACGCACGAAAGCCCGGCTTCGAGATCGCGGAAGTTCACGGCCCGGAATATCCCGGAGAGATCCGCGCAAAACGCGCGGATCGCGTCGCGATCGTCCGTCATCGAGTTGATTTTCAGGACCAGAAAGATCGCCGCGCGCGTCAGCGGTGCATCGACGGCTTGCGGTTCAACGCGAATGGAATTTCCAGAGTCGGGCGCGGCCATTGTGGTCGATTCCAATCAGCAAGGTGGGGGATATCCTAACACGCCGTTTACTCTCATAAATGCAATCGACGAAGTAAAAGGTCTCAGGGAAACGAAGCGTGCAAATTTCGCTCTTATTCGGGAACCGCCATCCACCCGGTCTCAGCGCCTGGTGATTCAGCACTCAGGATCGAACCACGCTTCACGCGCCGCGTCTTCTGCCTTCTCGCCCCGCCGGATAAATCACCAATTGCCTCCGGTCGCCCGAGCCTTCGCTCACTGTCCTCACTCCCGGTGCACCCGTCAATTCCAGATGAATAATCCGCCGTTCGCGCGACGACATCGGATTGAACCGGAACACTTGTCCCGTCTCGCGCACCCGCTGCGCCGCCACGCGCGCGGATAATTTCAATTCCGCCAACCGCGTCGCGCGGTATTCGCCGCAATCAAACCGCACGCGGTCATGCAGCCGCGGATCGAGGCGTAGCCAGCGATGCGCCACGTGTTCGAGCGCCAGCAGCAGTTCGCCGTTCCGTTCCAGCAGCAGCGGCTCGTCTTCGCCGCGAAACAGGATCGCCACGTCCGATTGCCCCGGCGCCACATCGCTCGCCGGCTGCGTTATCTCGAATTCCAATTGCAGTCCCATTTCGCGGATTGCCAGCTCCGCGAATCGCCGCATTTCCGCCGCTGCGCGCGCCGCGTCGAGCGGTGGAGCTTCTCCCTGCGCTTCCGTGCCGCGCGGACCCTTGCGCCCGCCCGCAAAATTCCGGCCCGCCGGATTTCTATGTTCCGCCATTTTTGTCGTTCTTATTCTTGTTCTTGAATTTGCTCCGCGACGGCAGCGGATCGGTCTTGTTCAGGTAAAGCTGTTGTCCCACGCCGACCAGGTTGCTGGTAAACATGTACAGGTTCAGCCCGCTCGACAGCCGGAAGAAAAACAGCACGAAAAACAGCGGCATCAGTTTCTGCATTCGCGCCTGTGCCGGATCGGTGGTCGGCGTCGGCGTCATCCGCGACATCAGGTACATCGTCACGGCCATCGCCGCCGGCAAAATATAATACGGATCTTTCGCCGACAAATCGTGAATCCAGAAAATCCAGGGCGCGTGCCGCAGCTCGATCGCTCCGGTCAGCACCCGCCACAGCGCCCACCAGATCGGCGCCTGCGCCAGCATCGGCAGGCAGCTCATCATCGGATTGATCCCCTCGCGGCTGTATATCGCCATCACTTCTTCATTCATCTTCCGCTTCCGCGGATCGTTCATCGCGTATTTTTTGTAGCGGTCCTGGATCGACCGTATCTCCGGGGCCACCCGCTGCATCTTCTGCATCGACCGCCAGCTCATCATCTTCAGCGGAAACAGCGGCAGGTTGATCGCCAGCGTCAGCAGGATGATCGCCCAACCGTAATTCGGCACGTACTTGTGCACCCATTTCAGCGCGTAGAAGATCGGCTTCGCGATCACGCCGGTCCACCCGAAATTCACCAGCTCTTCGAGCGGCGGCTTCATCGCGCTCAGGATCGTGTAATCCTTCGGCCCGATGTACGCGCGCATCTTCAGCGCCTGCGCCGCGTCCGTCCCCACGGCCAGTTCCACTTCCGGCTCCGCCTGCGCTTTTCCGTCGTCCTGATAGTGGTGCCACTGCGTCCAGTGCCAGAGCGACAAGTCCGCGCCGTCGGGCAGAAACGCCGCCGTGAAGAACGAATCCTGGATTCCCGCAAACTCCATCGGCCCTGCTTGCAGGAACGGCTCGATCGAATTCCCTTGCACGCCCAGCTTTTTGTACGGCAGCAGCGTCAGCTTCCCGTCTTTCTTGTAATACACGTTCACCAGCGTCGACGCCTGATACACTTCCTTGTCGCCGAAGCCTCCGAGCCACTCCACTCCCACCGGCAGCGGCCTTCCGTCCAGCGTCGCGCTCGCTTCGATCGTCAGCTCGTAGCTCTGCGTAAACGAAATTTTCTTGGTGACGTCCAGATGCCCGTCGCTCCAGTGAAACGTCACCTCCGCCGGCGCGTGCAGCACGTCTTCTTGCGGCGTCATTTCGTAAAGCGCGCCGTTCACCTCCGCTTCCAGGGCCTTGTCCTGCAGCAGCAGTGAAAACGGCCAGCCCAGCTCCTGCGCCGACGACGCGTTCACCAGGTCTAGCGGCTTTGGCGGTTTCTCGTCGTCGAAATATTTCTCCAGCCTCCAGCTCCGCACCACGCCGCCGCGATTCGATAGCTCCACGTGGAAGAGCGTCCCATCCACGGAAATCAGTTTTTCCTGCGCGGCTTTCACCACGGCAGGATTTGCAATCGGCTTTGCCCCGGCGCTCGCGCTCATCTGCGCAGGCGCGCTCGCGCCAGGCGCGGCTGGTGAAGTGGCGTGCTGGCTTGTCCCGGTTTTCGAGGGAGCTTGCGGAAACTTATAGAAGTGCGACCATGCAAACAGGATTCCGAGCGACAGGATTACGAACAATATCGCGCGGAGCTGATCATTCATCTCGTCCACTTCATCAGCTCCTTGTGTCTCGCCATGCTCTGCAGAGTCGCAATCTCTTCCTTATCCGGCACGGGATCGTACCCGCCCTGCGTGAACGGCCGGCAGCGCCCCAGCCTCTTCAGCGCCAGCCATCCTCCCGTCTTCGCTCCATGCCGAGCAATCGCTTCCCGCGCATATTGCGAGCACGACGGGTAGAACTTGCACGCACCGCCGAAAAACGGCGAAAGCGCCGCAATGTAAAAATTCACAATTCCCAGCAGGATTGTTTTCGCACATTTCTGCGCCCAATTCTCCGCGCGCATCGCCACGTTCGCGTGCTGCTCGCTGCTTCCCACCGCCGCGTCCGCGTCTTGTGCTTGAACGCTCATTGCGCCGCTCGCTCTTTGGCCACGCCTCCGAGCAACCTCAAAAGCTCCGCCGCCAGCCCCGCAAATTCCGCCTTCGCCACCGTCCCGCGCGGGTGAATCACAAAATCCCATCCCGGAGCGATCTCCTGCCGCCCGAGCCGCAGAATTTCCCGCAGCCGACGCCGGATCCGGTTCCGCTTCACGGCCCCGCCGAGCGTCTTCTTCACGCTCCATCCGAACCGGCTCACCTCCCGCCCGTTCGCGCGGAAAAACACGGTGAACTCCCGGCTCGTCCGCCTCCGCCCTTCCCGGTACACCGCGTCGTATTCCGGGCGGCTCACCAGGCGGCATTCGCGCGGCAAGTTTCTCCGCGCTCCGGCTTCAGACTCGCGTAAGGCTATGGCGTCCCTTCTTGCGGCGTCCGGCGAGAACTTTTCGTCCGCCTTTGGACTTCATGCGTGCGCGAAATCCGTGCTTCTTGTGACGGCGGCGCACATGTGGTTGATACGTCCTCTTCGGCAAGGATATTTCTCCTCAATCTCTCTGTGATTTTGCGGGCGCCTTTCGACGAAGCGGCTTATACCTCTCGTCACGGCACCGGTTCTTGTCATTCCGACCGGAGCAGGCGGACCGCCTTGGCCGTTCTTCCCGCGAAGCGGGAAGTCCGCCTGTGTAGCGGAGCAGTCTCTCTTCTCCGCGCAATCGCGCGCCTTGGCCGTGCTAACGCGAGGATGGCTGAAAAGCTCCGCTCTTCGCGTCCGCTCCCCGCACACTTCAACTCGCGAACAAGAGCCAAACATTTAGTGTATTCGACCCCCGCACCTCGGTCAAGGAAAGCCGTCTCGTAGTAGAATCCGCCAGTCCCGTTGATGGCATACACAAAAGATGATCCGTCCAAAAACGATCGCGGAAGCTCTCCCACAGATGCGCCTTTTATGGATAACTTTCGTTGTCTCAATTCCACTCTATATTTTCGCTGCCGAGGCAATCCCAGGGCCTTCGTGGCTAAAATCTCGTCCGTCAGTGATAACCGTTGCTATTCTAGCGGTTCTCAACCTCTGGTCATTTTTCTGGGCACTACGAAAGCGATACCTGCCCGCCGTGGCAACACTCCGAAATAATACAGAGGATATTCAGACAGTGAGACGCTGGATGACTTTTTACGTCATCCTCCTATGCAACGCAAACTCCCTAACACTTTTGGGGCTTGTCTTTTGGGTGGGAGAACGATCGCTGCGACAGAGTCTGCCGCTCTTCTTGGTCGGTTCGTTCTTGATTGTCTCTCTATGGCCGCGGCAGATTTTGCCACTAACACGAAGCAGCGCTCAATGATCGAGGCACGCGGCGAGCAGGACGCTCGTTAGCACACATCCGATTTGAAAGACGACCCTACGCCGGCGCCCCTTCTACTTCCGCCACTTCGCATCTTGCGTGGCTCGCGCGCCATTCTCCCGGCGTCGTCCCTTCCCAATGATGAAACGCCCTAAAAAACGAATTCGCATCCTCATACCCCAGTAAATATGCCGTCTCGTTCAATTCCAGCGACGAGTGCAGCAAATAATGCTGCGCCAACTCCCGCCGCGCCTCCTCCATCAATTGCTGAAACGACGCACCCTCCCCCGTCAACCGTCTCTGCAGCGTTCGCGTGCTCATCCGCAGCTCCCGCGCCACGATTTCGAGAGCCGGCCTCTGCCCCGCCAGCATCCGCTTCAAAACTCCCTTCACTTGCTCGCCCAGGCTTTTTTCCGCGAGATGCTGCGCCAGTTCCGCTTCCAGTTGGGGCGCCACGATCGCCAGCAGATCGGCGTTGTGCGTCACGAACGCCCTCTCCACATCCGCCCGGTCCAGCACCAGCCGGTTCTCCGGTCCGCCGAATTTCACCGCGCATCCGAAATGCGCCTCATACATCTCGCGGTTCTTTTCCGCGCGTTGGAATTCCACTCGTTTCGGCCGGATCGCCCGCCCCGTCCCTCGTCGCCCGATTCCCAGAATCCACGCGAAGCACAGGTCCACCAGCACGCCCGGCTCGGCCTCCTCCGCCAGCAGCCAGCAGAACCGTACCGCGCACTCGTCGCCTTCTTCGGTCACCAGAATTTTTTCCGGGCAGGTGAGCTGCTTGTACCGTGCCATGCGCTCCAGCGCGTCGCGAAACGACCGCGCATAGAGCGCTGCGATCGACACCGGATCGTACCGTTCCACCCGGTCTTCCGCCGCGAGCTTCAATCCTATCCCCGGATCGCCGCTCACTTCGGAAATCGCGCCGTACAGCGCGAACAGCTCCTCTGTCGAGACGAGGATTTTCCCCTGCCGCAGCAGGGACACGGGCAGCCCCGCCTGCCGCAGCACCGCCTCCGGCGCGATTCCCAAATCCTCCAGCCGCCGTATAATCGTGCTCGAAACTCGAAACCTGTCTGCCATCATTCCTTCCTTGGAACGCTCTTTGCGTCTGGAGCCTGCAAGCCCCTCGCCGCCTCCAGCGGAGGCGCCGAAGGGCCGGCACCGACTCACTGGCACTTCATCGCGCCGCTCGCTATCTTCCGTAGGGGCACGGCATGCTGTGCCCGATCGTCCTCCTGCCACGATCCCTCGCGCCAACCCCCGCCGCTCCCTCTCGTGCAAGCCTGCCTACCCTGCCTCTCCGAACCTTTGTCATTCCGAGGAGAGAAGCGACGAGGAATCTGCTGTTGGCCCTTTCTTTCGCGTCTATGCCGTCTGCTTCAGCGAAGCCATATCAATCACGAACCGGTATTTCACGTCGCTCTTCAGCAGCCGCTCGTACGCCTCATTAATCTGCTGAATGTTGATCTTCTCGATGTCCGAAGTAATCCCGTGCTCCCCGCAGAAATCCAGCATCTCCTGCGTCTCGCGAATCCCGCCGATTCCCGACCCTGCCAGACTCCGCCGCTTCATCAGCAGCCCGAAGCCATAGATCGACGCCGGCTTTGGCGGCGCTCCCACCAGTGTCAGCGTCCCATCGAGCTTCAGCAGTTGAATCAGCGCGTTCAGATCGTGCTCCGCCGAAACGGTGTCGAGGACGAAATCGAAGCTCGCCGCGTGTTTCTGCATCTCCGCTTCGTTTTTCGAAATCACCACTTCGTCCGCTCCCAGCCGCTTTGCGTCGGCCGTTTTGTTCGGCGACGTTGTGAACAGCACGGTGTGCGCTCCAAACGCGTGTGCGAATTTCAGCCCCATGTGCCCCAATCCGCCCAGTCCGACGATCCCGACCTTCTGCCCTTTCCCCACCTTCCAGTGCCGCAGCGGTGAATATGTCGTAATGCCCGCGCAAAGCAGCGGCGCCGTTCCCGCTGGGTCGAGCGACTTCGGCACTTTCAGCACGTAGTTCTCATCCACCACGATGCTGTCCGAATACCCTCCGTACGTCACGCCGCCCAGAAATTTGTCCGCGCCATTGTACGTCAGCGTCATCCCGGACTCGCAATACTGTTCCTCGCCCGCGCGGCATGCCGGGCATGTGCGGTCCGAATCCACCATGCACCCGACCGCAGCCATGTCGCCTTCTTTGAATTTTTTTACGTTGCTCCCCACCTTCGTCACGCGCCCGACGATCTCGTGTCCCGGAACAAGCGGGTACACGGTCGGCATCACCATGTTCCATTCGTCGCGCGCCTGGTGCAGGTCCGAATGACAGACTCCGCAAAATAGAATTTCGATTTGAACGTCCTCCGGCCCCGGCTGTCTGCGTGAAAACGCAAATGGTCCCAGCGGTGTGGTTGCGCTCCGTGCCGCATATCCCTTCGCCGCGAATGTCTGTGGTTTGCTCTGCGATTCCTGAACTGGTTTTGCTGCTTCACTCATCTCCGTCCTCCTCGCTCCAAGCTACCCGTACAATGTAAACCCACCATCAAACCTAGTCACTAGCAAATCACGCCATCCTGCTTGCACTCTGCGCCACACGCCAGAAGAATGCTTAACCCTTTAATTTTTAGTGATTTATGCGCAGAAGAAGAAAAAGTACCGTCGGCGTCTCTGTTGGGGTAACGCTACCACCTTATTGCCCCAGAGCCCGCCAAAGGACACGCATCCGGCAGCCTAGTTTGTAATCTGAATCGTTACTTGCACCTGATGAGAAATCGCCCCAGAAGATGACGAACCCGCCGCTGTCACCGTAAGTGTGACGTTTTGCGACCCGCTGTTGGGGGGCGGCGGAGGCGGATTGGTCTGGCCGCTCGACATGCTTCCACCACCACTGGCGCATCCCGCAAGGCCTGCGCCCAATACGATGCTGAGGGCCACGAAAAGCAAACAGGAACGCACGAGGTTGCGTTTTCTAATGACGATAGGCAGGCAGCCTGCCATGACGAATGACGTGAGTATCGCTGCCACCATCGCTGATCCCCGCCGTCGCTCCTGCGCGGCGCTCGACACCACAGACACCGTCAGCGTAACCGTCTGCGCGGTCGTGGACCCAGTCGGAATCGTCACCGAGCCGCTCGCCGGATCGAACGAACACGAAATGTTCGAAGGAACAGTGCCACAGCTAAACGTCACCGTGCCGCTATATCCTTCGGGGACAACCGTGAGAATTGTGCTGCCGGATAGGCCCGCCGCCAAACTCAGCCTGCTTGGACTCGCGCTAACGGTGTAGTCGGGCGCATTCACGCTCAGCGTCTCCATCGCCGAAGTGGAAGACGTGAAGTTCGTATCGCCGCCGTACTCTGCCGTAATGTCGTTGATGCCGGGTGGCAGCGTATTCGTTTCCAGGGTCGCCTTTCCTTGCGAGAGTGTTGCCGAGCCGATCGTCGTGGATCCGCTCCGGAACGTCACCGTCCCCGTCGGAGTGCCCGTCGTGGCGGATACGACGTTGGCCGTCAGCGTAACTTGTGCGCCGTCCGCCACCGGCCCTTTCGCCGATGTGGATAGTCGCACCGACGTGCCAGCCTGGGTAATCGTCAGTGTCCCGTTCACGAAGTTAATCACGTAGTTTGGAGAGCTCACGCCCCCCGGGGTCAGCGGATAGCTTCCCACGGGGCTCGTCGGCACAGCCGTGGTCGTGATCGCCAGCGTCCCCTGCAGGGCCGCCGGAGTATCTCCATTGATGAAACCCGCATATGCCGCCGTGAACGCTGGAAATGCCTGCCCGTAGACGCTGCTGGCGCTGTTTGCCGTAATCGTGAGCGGCGCCGCAATCACCGTGTAGTTGGCCGTGGCAATATCCATCGGGTTGCCCGAATTGCCCACGACTCCAATCGCGTAGGTTCCCGGCGCCAGGGAAGGAACGGAGAACGCCGTGCAGTTGAACGCGCCGCTGCTTGGGACGCACGTGCCCACATTCTGGCCATTGAACGAGATGGTCAGTATGGTGTCAGAGCTCAAAAATCCATTCCCCTCGAGTGCCACCTGCGTGTCAATCGTGCCGGAGGGAGTTAATACACTCAGGTTTGGAACGACTGTAAAACTCGCGCTCGCCTGGTCTCCCAACGTCCCCGTGGCAACCACTGTCTGCGCTCCTCCGGCCAGAGGCGGCGTAGCGAATTGGCAGTCAAACGTGCCGGAAGTCACCGAGCACCCGGTTTGCTGCGTGTTTGCATCCGTGACGCTGGAGGGACTCACGCCCCCAATGGTCAAGCTGGCAGAGGTATCCGCCAGATAGAGACCGTAACCCCTCACGTCCAGGAGCGTGCTCCCCGGTCCGGTCGTGGGTGAGAGAGCAACCCCGGAAATGTAAAGCGTTGTTGTCGCAGCCTCGCCATACGCTTCTCCCACGGCTTTCAGAATGTGCGGCCCGGGAGTCACGTTCGGCAGCTGCACCGTGCAAAACAAAGAAACCGTACCAAGCCCGTTCGACGGGTTTTGAACGCATAAGCCCTCCAACTGCGGCAGCAGTTGGTCGTCCAGCCAAACCTGGGCGTAGAGTTCCCCCCCGTAGAGACCATTGACGTTCAGACCCAAAGCCGTGCCGGCGGGAACCGTGTTGTCCGGCAGAACCCCTTCCGCGTTGTTGGTTATCGAAATCGAAGGAACGATGGTAATGGAGGTGCTCGCCAGCGGTTGATCCCCCTCGCTTCCCTCCAATGCGTCGGCGGAGAATGTATACGTGCCCGGTCCCCTGTCGGGAATCACAAAACTGCAGGAGATCGTTCCTGCCGCAGTCGGCACGCACGAGCCTGGATCCGCGTACGTGATAATGCCGCCAATCTCGAACCCGTCGATTTCGATTGCAGGGAATCCGTAGCCGGTCACCGTAATCGTCTGTCCGATGGAAACCTGGGACTGCGACAGCGAAATCGACGGCGTGAGCGTAAATGTGGAACTCACGTTTTCGCCGAGGTTGTCGGTCAACACCAGTGTATTCGCGCCCGGCAGCGCTGTCGTCGGGACGGTGAAATGGCAGCTGCCGCCCGACGGTGGAAAACTGTTGCTCGCGACGGGGCATGTCGTCCCCGGCGTTGTTTGGCCGCCGCTCTCGAGAATCAGCGGAAGGCTCTGCCCGTTCAATGTGGCAGACGCGGTGCTGCCCCGGAAACCCAAAGAGTTCAGCGTCACCTGCGTGCCCACGCTCGCAGAAGGCGGGTTTATTGCCAGCGAAGGGATCACGGCAAGGCTGGCCGTGTCGTAGTCGCCCGCAGGGCTGCCCGAAATCTCCAGCGTGTAATTGCCGGCCGCCATTGTTGAAGGTATGGTGATTGGGCAGTTGAATGAGCCGTAGGAAATTGGGCAATTCGACGTTCCTCCCCCGCCGCCAAGATCGATGATTGCCGATGTATCGGAGAGGTCGTAGGCGATTCCTTGCACTGTCACCGTGCCTCCCGGCGTCGCTTGTAACGACGACGGCGACAGCGGATACGGCCCCGGCAAGTCAAATGACCCCGTTCCGCTGTCCCCGTACTGAATCCCTGTTGCGACAATATAGTGCGGGCCGGGCGCGGTGTCCGACGACGGAACTGTGATCGTGCAAGAGAGCGTGCCGCCCGAGGAGGATTGCGTGATCGGGCACCCGCCCGACGGCGTCACCGGATTGCCGTCCAGAAAAATCGAAGCGCTCGTATCATTCCCCGCAAAGCTCGATCCTGTCACTTGCACGGTCGAGCCCGGCAGTGTCTCTGGCGGACTCACACTGATGGCCGGAGGCGTAATGCGAAACTCGCTTACACACCACGCGCTTCCGCAAGCCAGTGGGTCCGGAACCGAGTAATCCAGCGCAACCAGTACACCGACGTTGTAGTAGCCGGGAATGTATGGCGGCACGGCGAACGTACACGGTCCGAAATCGCTTAGGCTCCCGTCGTTCCCGGGAACGCACGTGTGCTGAGCAGGGACGTTGTTGTAGACCACCGACGGCCCCGTCCCCGTGAGGCCGGATGGCTCTTGGGTGCCGAAGGTGATGGCCGTGGTGGAATCAAAAACGATTGATTTCTGCCCAATGTAATTGTCACCGTAAACGGTAACCACTGAACCCGGAGGTCCCGATGTGGGATAGATTCCGACACCGGGCCCGATACCTACTAGCAGCGTCGCGCTGTCCCCGCTGTTTCCCGTCGCCGTGAGCGAATATCTGCTCTCCTGCACGGTAGGCACATCCGGCACCACGTAATTGCACGTAAACGACCCATTCGTCACATTGCACGGAGGCTCGGTTGGGTTCACATCGGACGGTAACCCGGAGAAAGTAATCGTTGTGTCCGAGCCCGAAAATCCCGATCCGGCAAGCGGCAACACCATCCCGGGAGTCACCGGATAATAGCAGGTCTGATTTCCTATGCCTTGAAGGCACTGTAGGACCGATACGTTGGAGGTCAGTGTAATCGAGGGACCATCGGCAAGTGTTCGGCCCGAATAGCAAAAGGCGATCACCGCCAAAGAGGCAAAGAAGAATAGGACACTGGGAACCGCCGAGCGTAGCTTCGCTCGCCAGAATGCTCCACTTGGCCGGGTGACGCGGGGTTCCTTGCAGCCGGCAGTCTCAGACTGGCGGGATGCGGGCATGGGCCCGCTTAGGTTAACCCACACTCGCTGTGCCGGGTACGCTGCAGAGCATGGAAATGACGAAATGGTAATCCCCGTCCGGCCTGTTTCCCTTAGACGCCAAGTCTCGTCGCCGCGAAAGGGAACTGGCTTTACGCGACGCACCTTATCTCCTCGCGCTATAGTGGCTTATCCGTCTTTCTATGGATCTCAGGCGCACAGAATCGGCAAAAAAATGACAACTCCAATTCTGTGGGCTTTTCTCTTAAATTTCCGTGCATGCGCCTCATAGCAAATGAACTAGCCCGACGGCGACCAGGTTTTTACCGTCATTTGCCTGCCATGATATGTTGGTATGGTTGTGATACTTCCTCGTTCGAGGGAATTGAGTTGTTCGAAGGTCGATACAATCTGGCGCTCTGCGATGCGGGAACGGTTTCTCGCCGCTCCAACCGGAAATCAGGCGTGAATTTGCCCCTCCGGTTCGCAACACACGCAAAAACCGGAATCGCCGTAAATTATAGAAAACACACGATCGAGGTTATTCCGGTTCGCAACAATTCCCGCCCCCCCCACTCTCCAATTTCTGACCTCGGACTTGCCGCCGCTCCGGCACCGATTGCGGTTGTCCGCCAACTGCTCAGAGTTGAATCCCATGTTTGAAACCCTCACTGAGAAACTCCAGCGCGCATTCAAGAACCTCCGCGGCCAAGGCAAGCTCACCGAGGAGCATCTCGACGCCGCGCTCGGAGAGATTCGCGAATCGCTTCTCGACGCCGACGTAAATCTCGCTGTCGCCGACGAGTTCATCGCCCATGTCCGCCAGAAGGCTCTCGGCTCCGAAGTCCTCTTGCAGCTTTCCCCCGATCAGCAGGTCATCAAGATTGTCCGCGACGAGCTCGCCGATTTGCTCGGCCGCGAAGCCAAGCCGCAATTCGCCTCGCGTCCCCCGGCCGTCTGGATGATCGTGGGCCTGCAAGGCTCCGGCAAGACCACGTCCACTGGCAAGCTTGGCAAATGGCTTGCCGAGCATGGCCATCGTCCCATCGTCGTCTCCACCGACGTCTATCGCCCCGCCGCCCGAGAACAGCTCGCGCAAGTCGCCAAGGCCACCGGCACTCCCCTCTGGCCCGGCACGGGCACCGACAAGCCGCTCGAAATCGTTCGCGGCGCCACGCGCGAAGCAAAGCTCTCCGCCTACGACGTGATTCTCGTCGACACCGCCGGCCGCCTGCATATCGACGACGAGTTGATGAACGAGCTCTCCGATCTCAAGCGCGATCTTTCTCCCACGGAAATTCTTTTCGTCGCCGACGCCATGATTGGACAGGACGCCGTTCGCTCCGCCGGAGAATTTCACAAACGCCTCGGCGTCACCGGCGTAATTCTCACCAAGCTCGATGGCGACGCGCGCGGCGGCGCCGCACTTTCGATTCGCAAAGTCACCGGCGCGCCTGTCAAATTCGTCGGCGTCGGCGAAAAATACGATGCGCTCGAGCCATTCATTCCCGACCGCATCGTCGGCCGCATTCTCGGCATGGGCGACGTTCTCGGCCTCATCGAACGCGCCGAAAAAACCATTGATGAGAAAAAGGCACGCGAGCTCGAACGCAAGCTCCGCGAAGACGATTTCACTCTCGAAGACTTTCGCGATCAATTGCAGCAAATTCGCAAGATGGGCTCGGTCGAGCAGTTGATGGGCATGCTGCCCAAGGTCGGTCCCTTCGCCAAAATTCCCAAGGACGTCCAAGTCGACGAAAGCCGCCTCAAATACATCGAAGCCATCATTAATTCGATGACATCGAAAGAACGCGCCAACAGCAACCTGATCGACGGTAAGCGCCGCAAGCGCATCGCCCGCGGCAGCGGCACCTCCGTCCAGCAGGTCAACGAAGTCCTGAAGCAATATGCCGACATGCGCCGCATGATGAAGCAATACGGTTCGCTGGCCCGCACCAAAATGCGCGGCCTCGGCAAATTTGCAGGGTTGAAAGGGCAATGACGATGTGCCCCGTTCGCCGCGGAGTTCAGGAATAACGCAAATGACATCACCTTTTCGCCTGAACAAGAAAGCGCGGAGAAGGGGTCGAAAACTGGCAAAGAAATTCACGGACGAAAAGTCTCTCGCCAAGTGGGATGAAGTCACTGCAAACAGGTTTAGAAGAATAGCCGAGTTAATCACGAAAGAGACGAACGCAAAGCGTCGCAAAAAGAAATCTCAAAGCCCAAAGCCGCCCACCATCCAGTGAGATTCAGATTGGTGAATGAGGTTGGTTTCGCTATACTGGTTTGATTCTAGAGGGGAGGTTGTACCCAGTGTTGACGATTCGTCTTGCCCGCATCGGCAAGAAAAAACATCCGTTCTACCGTATTGTGGTCACCGAAAAGACGCGCCCGCGCAACGGCCGCTTCGTCGAGATCATCGGGACCTACAATCCGCAAACCAAGCCTCACGCTGTCGTCCTCAAACAGGACCGCGTGCAGTACTGGCTCGGCAAGGGCGCTCAGCCCAGCGACACTGTCCGGAGCTTTTTGCGTAACCAGAAACCTGCCTGAAACGTCTCACCTCCCAGCCGGGTTATTCATACATGAGCGTGCTCCCGCTCGAGCGGCCATACGCCGCCGTGCTCGACTTGCTGCGGAGGAATTCATGAAGGAACTGGTGGAGGAAATCGCAAAGGCTCTCGTCGATCATCCCGAACAGGTTCAGGTCCGGTCGGTCGAAGGTGAACAGGTCACGGTATTGGAATTGCGTGTACACCCCGAGGATCTCGGCAAGGTCATCGGCCGTCAGGGTCGAACGGCAAAATCCATCCGCACCCTGCTCGGCGCCGCCGGGATGAAATTGCACAAACGATTTACTCTCGAAATTCTCGAGTAACTGCCACGCCAAAATTCGAACGAGTGACGCTGGCGCGCGTCCTTCG
>Ga0335073_10000439_pt1 | contig 53201 bp, 42 predicted proteins | sample Lox_Sample_22_FD_207093 | JGI IMG/M metagenome (GOLD analysis project Ga0335073, IMG submission 207093) | Soil microbial communities from Loxahatchee National Wildlife Refuge, Florida, United States - Lox_Sample_2.2 | ecosystem: Environmental > Terrestrial > Soil > Wetlands | place: USA... | reverse complement strand
CTATCTGAACTCGAGAAAAAAAAAGACCAGTCCAGCCTGCCGTCCGGAACACAACCCAATCAGCTCCCTGCTTCTCACGTCCCCTGCAGCCACTTCGCATATGGATACAGCATCAGGAACACCACCAGCGCCAGCACCAGCACATCCGCATACAGCAGCAACAGCACTCCGCCGTGATAAAAACTCCACCGCCGCTGCAGGCAGCGCATCGTCTCCCATGTCGACCACCCCGCCAGCGCCACCGGCAACGCCATCAACGGCGAGCCATGCACATTGGGGAACCCGCCCACCACAAACGCCAGCACCAGGCTCACCACCATCAGCACCGCTCCCCGAACCAGGGATCGTGCCCGTATATTGAAAACGGCATACCGCATCGGCCAATGACGAGTCTACCCAATTCGCACGATTCGGGTGCCCCATGTCTCAGGTTTTGAGACGTGGGTTCGCGCGGATGTACTGAAAAACCGATCCTGACAGGTTTCCAATGACGCTCCAGCCAAACCCGATTTCCTCCCTCTCCGCCGCTGAGCGCCGCGAGCGCATCGTTCGCCGCGTCGCCCGCGAACTGCGCGACGGCTTCTACGTCAACCTCGGCATCGGACTCCCCACGCTGATCGCCAACCACGTGCCGCCCGGCATCGAAGTCGTCCTGCAGTCGGAAAACGGCATGCTGGGTGTCGGTCCTTACCCCGTCGCCGGCACCGAGGACCCCGACCTCATCAACGCAGGCAAGGAGACTGTCACCGCGCTTCCCGGCTCCGTCTATTTCTCCTCGGCCGACTCTTTCGCCATGATTCGCGGCGGCCATATTGACCTCTCCATCCTCGGCGCCATGGAGGTCGACGAAGAGGGCACCCTAGCTAACTGGATGATCCCCGGCAAAATGGTCAAAGGCATGGGTGGCGCCATGGACCTGGTCGCCAGCGCGCGGCGCGTCATCGTCGCGATGGAGCACTGCACCAAAGAAGGCGCTCCAAAAATCGTGGAGAAGTGCACTCTCCCGCTCACCGGCGTGCGTGTCGTCGACACCATCGCAACCGACCTTGCCTGGATTCGCGTCACCTCACAGGGCCTCGTCCTCGAAGAACTCGCCCCCGGGCTCACCGCGGAGGATGTACAGAAGGTGACGGAGCCAAACCTGACTGTGAGTGCAGAACTGAAGGAGATGGTGGCATAGCAATATGCAAAGAGGCCCATGTCCTCGGGCCGGGCAGGCTGCAAATTAGAATGGGGATTGAGCCCCTGTAGCGCGAACAGGAGAGACATGCCGATCGAGCTCCATCACGATACTTCGTTTCGCCGTCGACCGGCCAACATCGTTCTCCTGCGCATGACCACCGGCCAACTCAAGTCCCGGAGCGAAGCTTGACGCCCGGCCGTCGCCTCAACGATCTCAAACTCGACGCGGCTTACGAAAAATGCAGGGAGATCGCCCGCCGCCAGGCGAAGAACTTCTACTACGCATTCCTGGCTCTACCCAAACAGAAGCGTGACGCTATCTGCGCCGTCTACGCCTTCATGCGCCACGCCGACGATCTCTCCGACGATGAGTCGCGTTCCCTCCAGGACCGTCGCGCCGACCTCGCCGCCTGGCTGGCCGACTGGCATAGCGCCGTCTCCGGCGAGCCCACCGACGATCCGGTTTTTATGGCCCTCGTCGACACGCAGGAGCGCTTCCGGATTCCGCTCGAGCTTTTGGACCAACTCGTCCAGGGTACAGCGATGGACCTCACACCTCCCACTCCTGAAGCCGCCGCCGCCAACGGCGCCGCCGAGCCGCGCCCCTACAACAACTACACCACCTTCGCCACTTTTGAAGATTTGCGCCGCTACTGCTACTACGTAGCGTCCGTCGTTGGCCTGGTTTGCATCCGCATCTTTGGCTACTCCGATCCACGTGCCGAGTCCCTGGCCGAGGACACCGGCGTCGCATTCCAGCTGACCAACATCCTTCGCGATGTCCGTGAAGATGCCGAACGCGGCCGCATCTATCTCCCGCTGGACGATCTCGACCGGTTCGGGGTCCGTGTCGAAAATCTTGCCGCGCTTCGCGATGGCGCCCACATGACGCTCAACCAGCGTGAACTCCTGGAGTCGCTGGCAAAACGTGCCGAAGACTATTACAAATCCGGCTTCGCTCTCCTCCCTCTCATCGACGCCGACTCTCGCGCTGCCCTTTGGGTCCTCGTCACCATTTACAACTGCCTGCTGCGCCGCATCGAGCGCCGCGGCTACGACGTCTTCTCTGAGCGAGTTCGGGTGCCTCTGACGACCCGGCTCGCCATCCTGCTTCGAGGACTGCTCCAGGTCCTCCGCAACCGCATGTTCAGTTCACCGGGATCCGGTTCCTGATCAGGCTTACCTCGAACGGTCCGGTGGCCTCGGCTGATCAACGGCGAAATTCCTCAGGACGTTACTTGTGCCCCCAGCGGTAACCGCAGTGCGGCCGGAAAAAACCGGGATTTCTATACCGGGAGGAGGGTTCCCGGATTTCCGTTCACGTTTGACAAGACGTCGACAAACCCCGTTCTTTCAATGATATCGATAACAAGAATCCGCTGCCGGTTCCGAAGTCTCGACCCACGATCTTACCGAATGTGGAAATTGCGCCCTGAATCTATGGTCACACTACCTAAAATGTTATTTGCATCCCCCGCAAAGTCTGCCAATATGACTCGCAACTTCCTCCCGAATGAAGAAAACCTGAAGATCAATTCAGGTGTCACAATGCGTGGGAGTTGGGGAATGCGCCTCCGAATATGCATGAACTCGTAGCACATCTGTCGGAATTGAGCAGTTATCTGCCCGCTGTTCTGATCACTCTCGGTGTCGCCGCTCTCGTTGGCTGTGCGGTGGGCTGTCACGCCTCGCCCTGCGAGGAGAAGGATGACCTCTTCCACCGCGAAGTCTACTGAACCGGCGAAGGTCACTTCGCGCTGAGTGCGGTCGCCAGAGCCTGCCCATTTGGCGATCCCAGCCCGGTGCAGGCGTCCCACCCGGTCGCCGCCTTGTATGCTCCATTGTTTCCCTGGGTGATGTCGTGGAAGTCATTCCCGTCGGCATAGAGCGTCGGGTTGACTAGCCCGACCGGCGACCCCTTCTGCTGATTAATGAGAGCCACCAAAGCGGCCCAAAGCGGAGCCACCGCGCTGGTTCCACCCACCACTTCCTGCTGCCCGTCAACCAGGATGTTGTATCCGCTCTCCGGAGCCGCATCGCCGGCCACGTCGGGCACTCCACGCCCGCTTCCCGAAATCCCCGCGCCTGTCTGCCATGTTGGAAGCGGAAACAGCGTGCTGTAACCGCCGCCCGTCGCTCCGCCCTGCGTGCCATCGTTCCACACCGTCTCCGCAGTGATTGTCGATCCGGAACCGATCAATTCCGTTCCACCGCAGGCCAGCACATGCGGACTCGAGGCCGGGAAGTCAACGTGATTGCCGCCGCCGCTTACTCCATCCGACGATCCGCTGTCGCCCGATGCCACTGTGATCGTCACTCCCAGGGCCGCCGCGCTCTGGCATGCATCATCCAGCGCGGTCACCGACGACTGCGCCCAACTCGACTCCGGGCCGCCCCAGCTGATCGAAATCACGGACGGGTTGTTCTTCGTGTCGTGCACCGCGGTCGTAATGGCATCGATGAATCCCTGATCGGTGTTCGGTGCGAAGTACACCGCGATCTTTGCGTCGGGAGCAATGGAACCGGCCACCTGAATATCCAGAGCCACTTCGCCGTCCGCGCCGTTCGGATCGCCGGGCGAATTCGAGCCCCCATCGACAGAAACCGCAACCACAGTCGGCGGCTTGATGCCGAGCCCGCCGAAGTAGGTGCTGATGTCGCTGGTCGTGTAGCCGCCGCCCAGCTCGATGATGCCGATGGTCTGCCCCGCTCCGTTCACGTCGGTGGGGAAGTTGTACAGCGCCGCAACCTGAGGCGGATTGAAAGGCGCAGGCTGTGCAGTCGCCTTCGGCTTTTTCTTCTTCTTCAGGTTCCTCAGGAAGCGAAAGTGCGCCCTCGCGATGGGTCGCGCATCGAGCCCGAGCACAGCTTCAACAAAGGGGGCATGCGTTTCAGGCAGAGACACTTGCCCGCTAAAGCAATGGAAACGCCTCTTCGTTTTTGCGTCTTTGTAGTCGTGCAGTTGAACCCCAAACGCTTTCTCCATGGCTGCCGCCGGTCCACGCAGCACCAGCGTCCGGCGCGCGAGGCTCGACGCAGCCTCGTCGACTGTCAGCCCATGGTCGTGCGCAAACGTCCGCAGCGCGTCGAAGCTGGCCGGATCCGCGGCGAACTGCGCGTCGAAGTCCTCGCGCGAAACGATCTGGCCGCCCAGCGCATGCAGATCCAGCGGGTTTTTCCTCTTGACGATCACCGAAACGCTGATGACCTGCTTCGGATCAGTGGGACCAACGGAGCTTGCATTGGCGGGAACGGCGCGTTCGGAGCGGGGCAGTGTAACGCGCTTTGGAGCGGGGGAACTCATGGGCCTGACCTCCACGTTGCTCCGCCATGCTACCGCAAACGGTTCAACGTCGCGTGCAAACCCTGGCGACTAGTCCCGGTTCGCGGCCTGCCTGTCGCCGTGAGCGGGCGGCGCGGACACGACCAGGAAACGTACATCGCGGCTCGACTCATTACTCACCTGGTGCTTTTCTCCCGGAGCGATTTCCATACCCTGTCGTGGTCCCAGTGCGTGCAGACGGCCCTCAACCTCCATCGTCAGCTCACCTTCCAGGACGTAGAAGAACTGCCGTGCCTTCGTGTGAAGGTGCCGCTCCTCCTGGGTGCCCGGCGGCATCCGCTCCTCGATGACGCTCAGGGCGTCGCTACCGACCAGATGCCAGCCGTCGCATACCTCGCCCCATGTGTACTGATCCGCCGTCTCTGTGCTGACCGGATAGTCCAATTCTCTGCCCCGCTCTCGCTCTACAACGGTATGTTCCCATGCTTCTTCGGCGGAAGCTTCTCGCGCTTGCCGTCGAGCATGTCCAAAGCTGAGCACAAGCGGGCGCGCGTCTGATGCGGCAGGATAACGGCATCCACGTACCCACGCTCGGCCGCGACATAGGGGTTCGCAAACTGCTCCCGGAATTCATGGACTCGTGCCGCACGTGCCACACCCAGTATCTCTGCACGACGCTCCTCGTTCAGAGCACCTTCACTCTTCTCTGCCAGCTTCACCGTGTGTGCGAGTTCGCGGCCGTAGACGATGTTCACCGCGCCCTCCGGCCCCATCACAGCGATCTCGGCGGTTGGCCACGCCAGGTTCACATCGGTCCGCAGGTGCTTGGAGCTCATGACGCAGTAGGCGCCTCCGTAGGCCTTGCGCGTAATTACAAGCATCTTCGGCACTGTCGCCTCGGCGAACGCGAAGAGCAGCTTCGCTCCATGACGGATGATGCCGCCGTACTCCTGCTGCGTTCCCGGCAGGAAGCCGGGTACGTCTTCCAGCGTAATCAGCGGGATGTTGAAGGCGTCGCAGAAGCGGACGAAGCGCGCCCCCTTCACGCTGGCGTTAATGTCGAGCACGCCCGCCAAAAACGCGGGCTGGTTCGCCACGATGCCCACCGGGCGGCCATTCATGCGAGCAAAGCCGACGACGATGTTCATGGCGTAGTGCTCGTGCACCTCAAAGAAGTAACCCTCATCGACGATGTGGGTGATGGCCTTCTTGATGTCGTAGGGCTGCGCTGAATCGAGCGGAACGAGCGTGTCCAGCTCGCGGTCGGCACGGTCCACGGGGTCAACGCAGGGCCGTCGCGGTGGATCGTCGAGGTTGTTCGAGGGCAGGAAGCTCAGCAGCTCGCGCACCATGGTCAGGCACTCGGCGTCGTCGTGCGCCTCAAAATGGGCGACGCCGGAGATCTCGTTGTGGGTCGCCGCTCCGCCGAGCGCCTCCTTGGTGACCTCTTCGTGCGTCACGGTCTTGATCACGTCGGGGCCGGTGACGAACATGTAGGAGGTCTTGTCGACCATGAGGATGAAATCGGTGATGGCGGGTGAATAGACGGCGCCGCCGGCGCAGGGACCCAGGATGGCCGAGATCTGCGGGATGACGCCGCTGGCCAGGGTGTTGCGCAGGAAGATGTCTGCGTAGCCGGCGAGTGATACGACGCCTTCCTGGATGCGCGCGCCTCCGGAGTCGTTGAGGCCGATGACGGGGGCACCGACCTTGAGCGCCATGTCCATGAGTTTGACGATCTTGGCGGCGTTGGCTTCGGAGAGCGAGCCGCCGAAGACGGTGAAGTCCTGAGCGAAAACGAAGACGGTGCGGCCATCGATCTTGCCGTAGCCAGTGACGATGCCGTCGCCGAGAAAGCGCTTGTCGGCCATGCCGAAGTCAGTGGCGCGATGGGTGACGAAGCGGTCGGTCTCGACGAAGGTGGCGTCGTCGAGGAGGAGGTCGATGCGCTCGCGAGCGCCGAGCTTGCCTTCGCTGTGCTGTTTGCGGCGCCGCTCTTCGCCGCCGCCCTCATCGGCGATGCGGTTGCGGCGTTCGAGCTCTTCCACCAGGTCGTTGTTCATCGCCTCGGATTATATCGGGCGGAATAGAGAGGTTTGGGCGGGACCGAGACAACCGTGGTGCAAACGTCCCATTGCAGACCTGCGGTTCAGAGATCATCGTGATCCCTGGCGAGCCGAATCGGCCTCGTCGCGCTGAAACGCGCTTAGCCGAAATCTGAAAGGCAGGGATTCAATGATGACGCGGAAAGACTTCGTGCGGAGTTGCGCTGCGGCTCTATGTGCCACTGGATTGTCGAGCGTGGCTGACGGCCAGGCATCGGAAGGCGTAACAACGCCCTGCGGCAACAAAGAACTCACAGATATGCAGAACCGTGCCGACGCCGCGGGCTATCGCTTTTCGAAACTGATCACGGTGATCGAAACGCGATTGCCGGAGACGGAGCGGAAACAGATCCTCCACAATCTGGGCGCGGAGTGTTCTGCGACGTATCGTGCCTCGCTGATCGACCGGTATCGGGGCAACCTGAGAGGATTTCTCGAAGAGGGCCGCCGCACCTGGATGGCGGAGGCCGATTACGACGAGGCCGGGGGCGTGATTCGCATCGTCGACAAAGGACCAGGCTGCAGTTGTCCGATGGTGAAGGTGGGAACCACGCCAGGCAGTTTCTGCGACTGTACGCTGGGCTGGCAGGAGGCGACCTACTCGGCCATTCTGGGTCGACCGGTGAAAGCCCAACTGGAAGAGTCCATCCTGCGCGGTGGCAAGAGGTGCGTCTATCGAATCACGGTCGCTTGAGGCGACTAGAGCCGCTCGTCAGTTGTTCACTGTCATGGCGTCGGAGTCGATGGCCTTCTTGCCAGTGACGCCTTCGACGCCGGCGAGGATACCCAGGGTAGCCGGACTTATCGCACTGCGTGGCGAGGCCGCCTTTCTTGTCGCCATCGGCCCAGGTGAGTCCGACGTAAGCACTCACGGCGGGTACGCACCCCTGAATTATGATCGTTCCATGTCCCTCAAAAGCAATATTGTTCAGCGTGTTTATCGGTCCGCGCCCTTTTCTGTCGCAATGAAAGCGTTCGGCCGGATGCACGGGGTCACGATTGCTCGGGAGGGAGATGTTGTGCATCTGTCCAGCGGCAACAAGCTTGCTAAAGTTAGCGTCCGCCAGTCTCGGTTTCTACCGGAACTCGTCGGAAACCTTGACGCCTACTTCGAAGCATTCCCTTACGCGGAATCAGGCGGACTGAAGGTGCTGGATCTCAGCCTTAATCCAGCGCCTTTGTTCAACTACAGGATTTGCAGGTCCAATCATGTCAACATTCGCTTTCATTCAGATCTCGTCTGGCTGGAGAAAGACGGTGTAGCGGCAGTTCTTTCTCCGAGCCATGCGGTGTACGCCGGTGACATCGCCATGCATTTCGATTCGTATGTTCTTCCACTGAAGCCCGGCTTGAGAGAAGGTAAGCAAGTTGTCGACTTCACCCGCCCTGGTATTCTTCAGACCTATAAAGCTTCAGGGTTGCAGTTTGAAATGGCATTCATCCCGGAGGAAATCGAGGCCATCGAGGACTATCAGAAATGGTACAAACCTCAGCCTGGCGACCTTGTTTTCGATATTGGGGCTCACTGTGGGGTTTCATCTTACTATTTGTCCCAAATGGTCGGTCCCGCCGGAAGGGTGATCTGCTTCGAGCCGGATCCGACCAACTTTGAGCTGCTCAGGAGAAACATCGAGCGCCACCGACTCACGAATGTAACTGCAGTGCAGATGGCGTTGGCGGGATCTTCCGGAACACTTGCGTTCAATTCCGAAGGCACTATCGGCTCCGGCCTCGCCACTCTTCTCGATCGGAATTCTGTCGGAAAGATTGTCGAGGTGCAGGCGATCACCCTTGAGGAAGCCTTCAGGCGATGGGGTGTTCCAAAACTTTGCAAGATCGATATCGAAAAAGCCGAGATTGAGGTCCTTCGTTCTTCAGCAGAAATCCTGAAGTATCAAAAGCCCCACTTTGTCATCGATACCAATCACTTGATTGACGGCATCCTTACTACCAGGGCAGTCGAAGCAATGCTCCGTGAATACGGCTACGAGGTTGAATCCGGAGGCACGTTCGCCACAACCTGGGCTCGTCCTGCATAGAATCCGGTCTGGTGCCGGATGACTCGAAACGCGTTACGTTGGATTTGATCGAGCAGATACAGCCAAATCGCAGCAGACTCCCGATGTCTTACCTGCCACTGGCTTCTTCGCCAACCTTCAGCACCGCGAGGAAGGCTTCCTGGGGGATGTCTACTTTGCCGATCCTTTTCATGCGCTTCTTGCCCTCTTTTTGTTTTTCGAGGAGCTTGCGCTTTCGGCTGATGTCGCCGCCGTAGCACTTCGCGATGACGTTCTTGCGCAGGGCTGAGACGGTTTCGCGGGCGATGACTTTCGCTCCGATGGCGGCCTGGATGGCCACCTCGAACTGCTGGCGGGGGATGAGCTCGCGCATCTTTGACACCAGCGCCCGACCGCGCTCGTAGGCGAAGTCGCGGTGGACGATGATCGAGAGCGCGTCGACGGGTTCGCCGCTAACCAGGATGTCCATCTTGACCATGGGCGATTCCCAGGTGCCGGAGAGGTGGTAGTCGAGGGATGCGTAACCGCGGCTGACACTTTTCAATCGGTCATAAAAATCGAGAACGATTTCGTTGAGCGGCAGCTCGTAGGTGAGCATCACGCGGGTCGACGACACGTACTCGAAATTTTTCTGGCGGCCGCGTTTTTCTTCGACGAGCTTGAGGATGCCACCAACATATTCTTCGTTGGTCAGGATGGTGGCCGTGATCATCGGCTCCTCGACCTTCTCGATGTCGGACGGGTCCGGCCAGCGCGAGGGGTTATCGACTTCGATTACCGACCGATCTGTCAGGTGGATCTTGTAGCGCACACTTGGAGCCGTTGTTATGAGGTCAAGATTGAACTCCCTCTCGAGGCGCTCCTGGATGATCTCCATGTGCAGGAGGCCGAGGAAGCCGCAGCGGAAGCCGAAGCCGAGAGCCACGGAACTTTCCGGTTCGAAGAAGAAGCTGGAGTCGTTGAGCTTGAGCTTTTCCAGAGCATCGCGAAGCAGGGTGTGCTCGTGGGAGTCGACCGTGTAGATGCCGGCGAAGACCATGGCCTTAATTTCCTCAAAGCCAGGGAGGGCTTCGGCGGCGGGGCGCGCGTCTTCGGTGATGGTGTCGCCGACGCGGGTGTCGGAGACGTTCTTGATGGTGGCGACGAAGAAACCCACTTCGCCGGCCGAGAGCTCCTCGATCTCGACGGCTTTGGGGGTGAGGACGCCCATGGATTCGATATCGAAGACTTTGTCGTTCCACATGAGGCGAATCTTCATGCCCTTGCGCATGCGCCCGTGGACGACGCGGGCCAGCACGATGACCCCGCGGTAGGGATCGAACCACGAGTCGAAGATGAGGGCCTGGAGCGGCTTGTCGGGATCGCCTTTGGGGGGAGGGAGGCGATGGACGATGGCTTCGAGGATGTCGGGGACGCCCTGGCCCGTTTTTGCCGAGACAGGTATCGCGCCGGTGGCGTCCAGCCCGACGGTCTGCTCGATCATCTCCTGGGTGCGCGGGATGTCGGCCGAGGGGAGGTCGATTTTATTGATGACGGGAATAATTTCGAGGCCGTGATTGATGGCGAGGTAGGCGTTGGCGAGGGTCTGGGCTTCGACGCCCTGGGAGGCGTCCACAACAAGGAGGGCACCTTCGCAGGAGGCCAGCGAGCGGGAGACTTCGTAGCTGAAGTCGACGTGGCCCGGAGTATCGATGAGGTTGAGCTGGTAGAGTTCGCCGTCCTGGGCGCGGTAGTTCATGCGGACGGAGTGGGCTTTGATGGTGATGCCGCGCTCGCGTTCCAGATCCATGGCGTCGAGGACCTGGGCGTGCATTTCGCGGTCCGATAGGGCGCCGGTGAGCTCGAGGAGGCGGTCGGAGAGCGTGGATTTGCCGTGATCGATGTGCGCGATGATCGCGAAATTGCGGATGTGTTTGGCGTCCATGAAAGAAACAGGGAGTAGGGCGAAGGGAGTAGCGAAACTCGTCAGGTTCCGCGGCCCGCATTAGCATGCCCGGTTCACTGCGTAGAAGAAGTTCGCCGGAAGGGTCAGTTTACCATCGGCAACAGTGCGGCCCGGGTCCTACAATATGGACTTGCGCTTGATGCTTTTTGGGTTGGAACGAGCTGTTCTCGCAGGCACACTGGCCGTGCTCACGGGCCCCGGAGGCCCGCAGAGCGCGCCGTCATCTGCAACGAATCCAGGAACCGTCCCGGTACAGCAGCCGGCTGCGTCGACTCTGGCCCAGAATACGCCGGAGCCATCGGTCCAGGATAAGCAGCTGATTGATGCTGTGGAAGCGGCCTATCATGCCGGGCTCAACGACTATCAGCAGGGGCACGTCGACTCGGCGCGGTCGAATTTCAACTATGCGGTGGATCTGCTGCTGAAGTGCAAGTGCGATCTTCGTGGCGACGCAGCGTTGTCGGAGGAGTTCGACCACGTTGTGGATGCGGTGAACACGCTGGAGATGGATGCGCTGTCGAAGGGCGCGCCGCAACAGCAAGGGGAGGAGGCGCCGGCTGAGGCGGCGGGAAATATTACGACGCCGGCCAATCCCACAGTGGCGGCGACAGCCGAGGCGGAGCTGAAGACGACGCAGTCGGACCTGCCGCTGATGCTGAATGATTATGTGGCGTCGTACATCGAATTTTTCGAGAACAGTCCGAAGGGGCACGGGACTATTGTGGCGTCGCTGGAGCGGATGGGGCGTTACAAGGACATGATCCAGAAAGTGCTGCGCGACAACGGACTGCCGCAGGACCTGATCTATCAGGCGTTCGCGGAGTCGGGATTCCGGCCGCAGGCGGTGAATCCCAAGTCGGGCGCGGGCGGGATGTGGCAGTTCATGCCGTACGGAACCTACGGGCTGGAGCACTCGGCGTGGCTCGACGAGCGGTTCGATCCGGTGAAGGCGACCGAGGCGTATGCGCACGAGATCAAAAAGATGTACGACCAGCTGGGCGACTGGTATCTGGCGATGGCGGCCTACGACTGGGGTCCGGGAAATATTCAAAAGGCGGTGCAGCGCACGGGATACGCGGATTTCTGGGAGTTGTACCGCCGAAACAATCTGCCGCAGGAAACGAAAAATTATGTGCCGGTGTTTCTTGCTGTGACGCTGATGGCGAAGAATCCGAAGCAGTATGGGCTGGAGGACATCACACCCGATCCGCCACTGGCAATCGATACGGTGAAGACAAACTATGCCGTGGATCTGCGGCTGGTGTCGGACATAACCGGCGCTCCGGTGCAGGAACTGGAAGGGCTGAACCCAAGCCTGCTGCGGATGACCACGCCGCCGGATGACGAGTACGATCTCCAGTTGCCCGCAGGCTCGGCGGCGGCGTTTGAGAAGCAGATCGCGGAAATCCCCGTAGACAAGCGGCGGTACTGGCGCTTCCATCAGGTGCAGGAAGGTGACACGCTGGCGGCCCTGGCGCGGACCTGGCACGTTTCGCAATCGGAACTGGCCTATGTGAATCAGCTGAAACCGGACACCGATCTGGCCGACGTAGATGCGGTCATCATTCCACAGGCGCCCAGAAATGAGGGCGCGTTGCGCGCGACGTTCTACCAGGCGCGGCGGGGCGACACCCTGGTTACAATCGCGGACCGGTTCGGAGTGACGGTGGAGCAGTTGCGGCGTTGGAATCATATTTATCGCGGAACTGCCGTGACGACGGGACGGCGGATGTACGTGTCGGAGCCGGCCCATATCTCGGGCCTGCGTTATGGGCGGAAACGGCGGGGTTCGCCGAAGGGACGGAAGGCACCGACAAAGACGGCGGAGCATCCCGCAACGAACAGGCGACCGCAGGTGGCGCACAACTAACCAGACAACAGGAAGTTCTGACAACGGTGCCGCGCTCCCTTACACTCGTAGAACCCTGTTAAGACGAAGGAAGGCGGATGGGTTCTTTGTATGCCGTCGTACTGGGCGCGATTGTCCTGAGCCTGCTGGGTGTGTCGGCCAGCCGGCTGGGGAAGGTAAAGACCAAGGCGGATTACCTGGTGGCGGGACGAACGCTGCCGGCCTTCGTGTTGATCTTCACCTTGTTGTCGTCGTGGATCGGGTCGGGATCGCTGCTGGGCGGCGCGGAGAACGCGTACAAACACGGCTTTGCTGCACTGTGGCAGGCAAGCGGCGGATGGGCAGGGCTGCTGCTGATCTACTTCATCGCACCGCGGGCCCGTAAATTTGCTCAGTTCACCATTCCCGATCTTCTGGAGACGCGCTATAGCCAGATGGCGCGGGTACTGGGCGTGATCGCGGTGCTGTTCGCATACACGGCGATCACGAGCTATCAGCTGATTGGCGGCGGCGACATTCTGCACCTCGTGTTTCCTGCCGTGATCTCAGCCGACCTGGGCAAATACATCGTGACGGCGTTCGTGATCGTGTTCACAGCGATCGCGGGTATGGCGTCGGTGGCGTATATGGACGTGGTAATCGGGCTGCTGGCGACGATCACGATGTGTGTGGCGCTGCCCGTGCTGATCCACGAAGCCGGCGGATGGGGAGCGGTGCATCATGCACTACCGGTGACGCACTTCGAGTTGCTGGGGGATCTGAGCTTCACCCAGGCGATGGAGTTGATGGTCCCGACTATGCTGCTGATGCTCGGCAACCAGGCGATGTACCAGAAGTTCTTCTCTGCGAAGTCGGAGAAGGATGCACGAGTGGCGGTGGTGGGGTGGATCATCGGCACACTAATCCTCGAGACGGTGATCGTGGCACTGGCAGTGGTAGGGTCGGCAATCTTTCCAAAAGGCGAGGTGTCGCAGCGCCCGCGGGAGATTATTGCATTTACGGCACTGCACGGATTGCCGGCCTGGCTGGGCGCGTTGCTGATGGGCGCAGTGTTTGCGAAGATCATGTCGACGGCGAATAACTTCCTGTTTTCGCCGGCGACGAACCTGATCAACGATGTCTATGTCCGGTATATCGCGCCAGAAGCCTCGAATAAGCGCATCCTGCTGGTATCGCGGCTGACGGTGGTGCTGCTGGGCATCTGGGCGCTGGTGCAGGCACTGGGAACGCAAAGCGTTCTGCAGAAGACGATTTACGCGTACACGATTTACGCAGCGGCGCTGACACCGGTGATTCTCGCGGCGTTCTATTCAAGGCGTGCGAACGCTGCGGGCGCTGCGACGGCGATTGCGGCGGGAACGTTCATCACGGTCTTCTGGGATACGGCATTTGTGCGCTCACATGTGCCGCCGTGGGCAGCGGATTCGGATTTTGCGATCTTCCCCGCCCTGGGAGCAGCGGTGCTGGGACTGGTGGTGGTGAGCGCGTTGACGAAGCCGCCAGTGCCGGAGCAGATTGCGGCGTTCCATGGGGCTGCGGAAGGGGCGAACTGAACACCGTCAGCGAGAGAATTCGCGGCTGACGAGGACGAGACCTTCTTCGCGTGTCTGAATCCTGCCTTCAAGTTGCGCGTCTTCCGCGAGTTGCAGCATTTCTTTGAAGCGCGGGCCCGGGTGGTAGCCGGCGGCGATCAGGTCGCGTCCAGTAACCAAAAGTTGCGGGCGGACTTCTGCCTCCGGTAGCTCTTCCCTTCTCCGCTTTGCGAAATCGTAGAGCGAGAGGTCGCCGTGACTCGAGGTGACGTCGAGGCGATGGAGCGCGAGGTGCTCGTCGAACTTTGGGAGGCGAAAAAAGCGTTTCAGCGTCGAGTCCTTCATCTTCTCGATGTCACCAAACCGCATGTGATTCTCGACCAGCGCAAAGATCTGATCACAGTCTTCGTTGGAGAAGCGGAGGCGCCGCAGAATTGCATGCGCGATGCGGACGCCGACTTCAACGTGACCGTTGAAGCGGATGCGGTCGGGCGGGTTGTGCGAGAAGGTAGCGGGTTTGCCGATGTCATGGAGAAGCGCTCCCCAGGCGAGCGTGGGTGAGACGCCGACGGGCAGCTTGTCCAACAGCAGAAGCGTGTGGATCCACACATCCCCCTCGGGGTGGTATTCCGGCGGCTGCTCGATGCCGTGCAGCTTCGTCACCTCAGGAAGGACCTCGCGGAGAAGTCCGGTGGAGTCGAGCAACTCAAAAGCGCGGCGGGCGTGACCTTCAGTGAGCATTTTCGTCAGCTCGTCGCGAATGCGTTCGCGGCTGACCTGCGCGATGCCAGAGGCGAGCTGGCGGATTGCGCGCTCGGTGGCGGGCTCGATGGCGTAATCGAAACGCGCGGCGAAGCGGACGGCGCGCAGCATGCGGAGCTTGTCTTCTTCAAAACGGCGGTGGGGTTCCCCGATGGCGCGGATGATGCCGTCGCGCAGATCGGCGCGACCGCCCACGTAGTCCAGAACGGCAGACGTCAGGTTGCAGGTCTGGCGATTGAGAACAGGGTCGAACATCATGCCGTTGATGGTGAAGTCGCGGCGGATGACATCTTCCTGAGGCGTCGCGGAGAAGCGGACTTCGGTGGGGTGGCGCCCGTCCTGATAGGCCACGTCGGAACGAAATGTAGCCACTTCTGTAACAATTTCGATGCTCTGACCCGGGTTCGCGGAATCGTCCAGGTTCTGGCAGACAAGCACAACACCGAATTGCGCGCCAACAGCGAAGGTGCGGGGGAACATCGCGAGGACGACTTCGGGATGCGCGCTGGTGGCGACATCGAAATCCTTCGGCTCGACACCAAGGAGGATATCCCGCACGCAGCCACCGGCAAAGTAAGCCTCGAAGCCCGCAGCGCGAAGGCGAGCAACGATGTGTTCGGCGGCGAGTTCGGCGGCCGTATCGGTCATGACCTGGCGAAAGCGGTGCGGGCTCCCACGTTTTCTACAAAGGTGGGATTTAGCCTGAGCCTCGGGCTTGCTAGCATCGTCGTGACGCATGAGCGCCGCGACTCAACCTGCGGTTCCTGCCCCCCCGCGCGCGACCTGGAGCGCCTCCCTCTTCAGTCTACCGTCAATGCTGGGGCTGATCCTGGTGTGGCTGCTGTTCATCCTCGTGTCGAACATCGGCATCGCCGATCCGGACATCTGGTGGCATCTGCGCAACGCATCGGACATCATCCGCAGCGGTCACTTCATTCACACCGATACCTGGACATTCACGGTGGGCGGCAAGCCCTGGATCGATTTCGAGTGGCTGGGGGAGATGCCCTGGTATTTCGCGTACCGATGGCTGGGGGATCGCGGCTTGTATCTGCTGATGATGTTGCTGGGTGGGAGCATTGTCGCGGGGATCTATTGGCTGGCGCTGATGCGCTCGCGCGGCACGCTCTCCGCGTTCGCGTGCGGCGTTGTGGGGCTGTTGTTTGCGATGGTATCTATGGCTCCGCGGACGCTGCTGTTTGGTTGGCTGTTTCTGGTTATCGAGCTTGGAATTCTGTGGTCGTTCAGCCGGGGCCGCGATTTCACGGCTTGGCTGCCGCTGTTGTTCCTGGTCTGGATCAACACGCATGGTTCGTGGTTCATCGGATTCGCGATGATGAATGCGTATTTCGCCTGTGGCTGGCTCGACGGTGAATGGGGCACCCTGTACGCGACACGATGGACTCCGCAGCAGGCGCGCAAGGTGCTGGCGGTTGCAGGGGCGACGTTCGCTGTGCTCTTCGTCAATCCTTATGGATGGCGGCTGGTGGTCTATCCACTCGATGTGATTTTCCGGCAAAAAGGAACAATGCAATACATTGCGGAGTGGGCGAGCCTGGACTTTCACACGGTTCGCGGCAAGACGATTCTGGCAACCCTGTTCGTGTTTAGCCTGCTGCAACTGGTGCGGCGGCGTCGCTGGTCGGTGCAGGACGTGCTGTTTGTGCTGCTGGCCATCTATGGCGCGGTGAGCTATGTGCGTTTTGTTTTTCTGGCCGGAATTGTGATACCGCCCCTGCTGGCGATAGATCTGAGCGCGGGTCGGCCGAGGCAGCGGCGAGCAGAGAACGAGAAACCGGGATTCTACGCGGTGATGGGCTGCGTGGTGGTGGTACTGATGGCGATGAAGGTTCCATCATCGGCAAAGCTGCACGCGGGAATCGCCGAGACCTATCCCGAGAAAGCAGTGCCCTATGTGCGCAGTCTCGCGGGCAGGGGGAACGTGCTGAACAACTTCAACTGGGGCGCCTATTTTGAATGGCAAGCGCCGGAGGTGAAGGAGTTTCTCGATCCGCGCGTGGACATTTTCGTCCACGAGGGTGTGATGGCCGATTACGTGAAGGCGGTGCGGGTACAGGACACCTTTGCCGTGCTTGACAAGTACCAGATCCGGTATGTGGTGATGCCGCCGGACGATCCGATTTCATATTTACTGGCACACAGCGCCGGATGGAAGGTCGGTTACAGGGACGGCCAGGCGGTCGGATTCGAGCGCGTGCATTAGACAACACCCCGCCCGCGGTGTGATTGCCCCGGCTGCGTGCCTGTGGGCGAATTGGTTCCTTACTATAAGAGTATGAAGTCCAGTTCGGGTCTGATCCTCGGAATTGAGACATCGTGCGACGAGACGGCGGCGGCGGTGGTGCGGCGCGGAACGGAGATCTTGTCGAACACGGTGGCTTCGCAGATTGCGGTGCACCTGCCGTACGGGGGCGTGGTACCGGAGCTGGCGTCTCGCGAGCATCTGAGGAATATTTTGCCGGTGGCGCGGGAGTCGCTAAAGGCAGCGGGCGTTGGGTACGGGGAAATTGATGCGGTCGCTGTTACAGAAGGACCGGGCCTCGCCGGGGCACTGCTGGTGGGGATCAGCTTTGCCAAGTCGCTGGCGATCGCGATGGGAAAGCCGCTGATCGCGGTGAATCATCTGGAGGGGCACATTCACGCGGTGCTGCTCGACAGAGCGAAAGGCGCGTCCGCAATGGATGGAAATACGTTCGAAGGACAGCTGCCCGGACAGCCAGTCCTGGCGCTGGTGGTGAGCGGGGGGCACACACATCTGTATCTGTCGGAGTATGCAGAGGGGGCCTGGAAGTATCGCAACGTGGGGCGAACGGTGGACGATGCCGCGGGCGAGGCTTTCGACAAGGTAGCAAAGTTGCTGGGGCTGGGATATCCAGGAGGACCGTGGATCGATACATTGGCGCCGCATGGGAATCCGGAGGCGGTACCATTTACGTTTTCCCAGATCAAAGCAAAGGTGCATCGCAAGGGAGTGCCGGAGGCGTTGGATCCTGCTGAATCGGTTTACTTCTCCTTCAGCGGGATCAAGACGGCGATGCTGCGGTACACGAAGGTATACGAGATGGGAGTGTCGATTGACGCACGGCGCGCGGCACTCGCGGAAATGGAGGATCCGAAACCGGCGGATGCGCTGCGACTGTGCGACCGGCGGACGCTGGACTTGATCGCGTCGTTTCAGCGGTCAGTGGTGGACGATTTGCGGCGGAAGACCTTTCGTGCTGCGGAGCGGTTTGGGGTGGAGGGGGTCATCGTGTCGGGAGGGGTGGCCGCAAATCGCGAATTGCGGGTGCGGTTCACCGCGGAAGCAGCGGAGCGGGATGTGGCGATCGCGTTTCCGTCGATGGCGCTCTCGACCGATAATGCCGCGATGATAGCGGCAGCGGCGTGGCCGAAGTTGGTAGTGGGGCAGTTCGCGGAAGAAGGGCTGACGGCGGAACCGGGACTGCCGTTGGGGCGATGATTGGCGCTGGTAGAATCGCAACTTAGGTTTCAAATGAGCGTGACCAAGCAGGATATGCGCGAAGAAATGCGCGCCGCGGGTGGGGATGTGCCGACGATGCGGCTGCACAACACGATGTCGGGGCGAATCGAGGAGTTGACTCCCGCAGATGGCAAGGCACTCCGGATGTATGCGTGCGGGCCGACGGTATACGACTTCGGGCACATCGGCAATTTCAGAACGTTTTTGCAGGTGGATGTGCTGCGGCGTTCGCTGAAGCTGCTGGGGACCGACGTGCGCCACGTTATGAACATCACGGACGTGGACGACAAGATCATCCGCAACGCGGCTGCGGCGGGCGTGGATATTGACGTTTACACAAAGAAGTATCAGGAGGCGTTTTTCGAGGACCTGGACGCATTGCAGGTGGAGCGGCCAGAGGTGATTGCGCGCGCGACGGAACACATTCCGTCGATGGTGACACTGATCGAACGGCTGGCCGCGGAAGATATTGCGTATCGCGCGGAGGACGGGTCGTGGTATTTCCGGATCGCGCGATTTCCGGAGTACGGGAAGCTGTCGAAGAAGGATTTCACGGGGATCGCAGACGGCGCGCGCGTCGACGTGGATGAGTACGAGAAGGACGCGGCACGAGACTTTGCATTGTGGAAGGCGCCGAAGCCAGGCGAGCACAGGTGGGAGACGCCGCTGGGTCCGGGGCGGCCGGGGTGGCACATCGAGTGCTCGGCGATGGCGATGGAGTACCTGGGGGAGAGCTTCGATCTGCACGGCGGCGGCGAGGATTTGATGTTTCCGCACCACGAGAACGAGATTGCGCAGTCGGAGTCGGCGACGCACCGGGCGTTTGCGCGGCACTGGTTTCATGTGCGGTTCCTGCTGGTGGAAGGCCGGAAGATGTCGAAGTCGGAGGGAAACTTCTATACGCTGCGCGATCTGTTGCTGCGCGGGTATAAGGCTTCGGTGATCCGGATGCTGCTGATCTCAGTTCCCTATCGGCAGCAGCTGAACTTCACCTTTGAAGGGCTGGCGGCGGAGACGATCGCCGTGGAGCGGCTGCGGACGTTCCGGGATCGGATCGTGAATACGAAATGGCCGGAGAGCGCGGCGGGCGACGGGGCTGGGCGTGCCGTTGCAGAGCTGGCGCGGGAGACCCGGGCGAAGTTTCGCGCGGCGTTGGCCGATGATCTGAACACTGCCGAGGCCCGGGCGGCGATTTTCGAGATGGTACGGGCTGTGAATGCGCGCGCAGATTCGGGGAAACTTTTCGCGGAGGACGTACCAGGGATCCTGGAGGCGCTGCGGGAGTTCGATCAGGTTTTCGCAGTGCTCGAGGATCACGATGCGGAGTGGACAAAGTTCACGCTGGATTGGGCTGAGCGAGAGGGCAAGCTGGATCAGGCGTCGGCTGAGGTGCTGGCGACACGCGGGGTGAGCGACGCGCAGATTCAGGCGCTGGTGGAGGAGCGGGACCAGGCCAAGCGGCGGCGGGATTTCAAGCGGGCGGACGCGATCCGGACCGAGCTTTCGGGGATCGGGATTCTGCTGGAGGATTCGAAAGAAGGGACGAGGTGGAAGCGGAAGTGAAGCTTCACCCGACCCAAATATCGCAACAGTTTCCGATGCAGGACCGAGCCCTCACGGCTCGAAAGGCAGACCGGCGATAGGCTCGGTTTCGGCAATCCTTTCGAAGGCGGCGACCAGGGACTTGACTCGGGGAATGGCTGCCTGGACAGCGCGCAAATTCAGCGATGCGTCGTGCGCGGCTTTGCTCTCCCAAACTTCGGTGACCCAGAGAATGTCTTCATTGGTGGCGTCATTGGCGATGACATAGCTGAAGCAGCCGGGCATGTTGGCGGAGCTTTCGGCGAGAAGGGCGACCACCTCTTCGCGCCGACCTGGATGGAGAGTCATCTTCGCAATAAGGCCGTACATGACGTGAGTCTAGTCCGCAGCGGTGGCTGTCGCGAGCCGTTTCCTGGGCGGGCGTAGGGCGCGTGATTTGGGCGCCGGAGCGGGCTCTTCGTGTTTAGGAATGTCGGCGACATCGGCTTTGCCTTCGGCAACCCGGATGAAGAAGTCCTGGACGCTGAAGACTGGCTGAGCGGAGTCGCGCAGATAGACGTAGGAGCCATCGGGGCGAAGGCCGCGGGCCTTAACGTTGTCGGCGCGGTAGGCGGCGAGGATCTCGTCGCGCACGCGGGCTTTGATTTGCGGGTCGCGGACGGGGAAGACCACTTCGCAGCGCTCGAACAGATTGCGCGGCATCCAGTCGGCGCTGCCGCAATAGAACTCCTCATCGCCGCCGTTCTGGAAATAAAACAGGCGGCTGTGTTCGAGGAAGCGGCCGATGATGGAGCGGACGCGGATGTTGTCGCTGACGCCTTTGAGACCAGGGCGAAGGGAGCAGATGCCGCGCACGATGAGATCGATCTGCACGCCGGCCTTGGAGGCGTTGTAGAGCTCTTCGACCACACTCTGCTCGAGGAGCGAATTCATCTTGGCAATGATGCGCGCAGGTTTGCCTGCGGCGGCGTGTTCGGCCTCGCGGCGGATGAGGCGGATGAAGCTCTCGGCGAGAGTAAGCGGCGCTACGAGGAGCGGCTGGTAGTCGTCGGATTCCGAATGCGCGGTGAGGTAGTTGAAGACGCTGTGGACGGCGCCGGTGATTTCCTGGTCGGCAGTCAGGAGACTGAGGTCAGTGTAGAAGCGCGCAGTGTCCGGGTTGTAGTTTCCGGTGCCGAGGTGCGCGTAGCGGCGGACGACTCCGTCGCCATCGCGGCGGACCTGGAGCGAGAGCTTGCAGTGAGTCTTCAGGCCAACGATGCCGTGGAAGACCTGTACACCGGCGTCCTCGAGGTCCCGCGCCCAGCGGATGTTGGAAGCCTCGTCGAAGCGGGCCATCAGCTCGACGACAACGGTGACTTCCTTGGTCTGCGCGGCTTCGGTCAGGGCTTTGAAGATGGGTGAGTCGGCGCTGGTGCGGTAAAGGGTCTGCTTCATCGAAACGACGTTGGGATCGCGCGCCCCGGCTTCGATGAAGCCGACGACACCGTCGTAGGAGTCGTAGGGATGGTGCAGAAGGATATCGCGGTGGCGGAGCTCGTCGAACAGATCGACGGATTTGCGATTGAGGCGCAGTTCGTGGGGAACGAAGGGCTTGAACTTGAGGTCGGCGCGCGAGGACCCGTAAAGGGTCATGATGCGCGAAAGGTTGACAGGACCTTCAGTGTGATAAACGAGGGACTCGTCGAGCTCGAAATTGGTGCGCAGGCGGTCGACGATTTCCGGATCGGCCTGGCTGTCGATTTCCAGGCGGACGGCATCGCCTTTGCGGCGGTTGTGCAGCTCCGCGCGGACGGTTTCGAGCAGCGAGCGCGCTTCTTCTTCCTGGAAGTAGAGGTTGCTGTTGCGGGTGACGCGGAAAGCGGCGCGGGAGAGGATTTCGTAACCGCGATACATTCCCCCGGCGTTGCGCTCGATGAGGTCGGCAAGGAAAATGAAGTCCTCGGTATCGCCGGCGGACGGAACGTGCACGAAACGTGGCAGAGCGCGAGGCACGGTGAGGACACCGAGGACAGGACCGGCGGTGCCGCGGCGCTTGCGACGCAGCAGGAGCGCAAGGCACATGGCCTTGTTGAGCACGCGCGGAAAGGGATGGGAGGGATCGATGGTGATGGGGGTAAGCAGCGGATCGACTTCGCGCTGGTAGTAGTTGGTAGCGAAACGACAGGCGTCATCGTCCATTTCATCCCATGAGAGGACGCGAATGCGCTCAGCGCGAAGCGCGGGGAGAAGTTGTTCGTTCCAGCAGCGGTACTGATCGGCGACGAAGCTCTGCGTCTCGGCCCTCATGGCATCGAGGGACTCGCGCAGGGTGGCGCCGTCAGGCAGGGCCTCGTTGTAGCCGTCTTCAATGCGCTGCAGGACGCCGGCGATGCGGATCTCGAAGAACTCGTCGAGATTACTGGCAGTGATAGCGAGGAACTTGACGCGTTCGAGAAGAGGGTTGGAGGTATCCTGGGCTTCCTCGAGGACACGGCGATTGAAGCTGAGCCAGGACTCGTCGCGGCTGAAGAAGAGGCTCTGTTCGCGCTGGGATTCTTTGCGCATAAGGTTCCGGGGATCGGCCACAAAGCGCCTCGAAGCAGTTTACCGGATTGGTTATATGAGAAGTGCACCGGCAAATGATGAATTTGGGGCGAAATTTTCGCGCGGTGCCACAGGATCAGGATGCGGCGTGGACTTCGGAGGGAGTGTACTCGAGGGCGGGTTCGGTGGAATGCTGGCGGACGTTCATTCCGAGCGTGCTCAAAAAGAAGCTGAACAGGATAGCTTCCATTCCAAGGGTGATCGCGAGGCCAGAGGGAATGACAATCCGGGAGGTGTGTTCAATGTTCAGAGGCCCAAAACCGTTGCGGCGCCATTCCAGCACGGCATAGACAGCGGAAGCCAGCCCGCCCAGAACAACGAGAATACCGCCGACCAGGCCGCGTTCGAGGTTGATGTGACGGAAGAGCCGGTTGTAGAGCCGGCCGGCCGGATAGAGCCGCTCCTGGATTGCATAAACACGAGAGAGAACTGCGAATAGGACCGACTGGAAGCCGGTGATGATTATGAAAGCGCAGTAAATCAGGGTATCAATGCTGAAGTGGACGTGCTGAATACGAACCTGGCCGAGCGACAGAAAGATGGTCCCCGCCAACCCGACGAGCATGAGCAGCAACCCCGGATAGAGAAACAGCCAGTTGGGGCTGAAGAGAAGCATGAAGCGGAGGTGGCGCCAGCCGTCGCGCCACGGGAGGAGATGAGGAGGGCGGGAACGGCCATCTGGACTGAGCACCGTCGGCACTTCGCAGATTTTCATGCGCATCATGGTGGCCTTGATCACCATTTCGGAGGCGAACTCCATGCCGGTCGTATGAAGGTCCATGCGCATAAAGGCGTCTTTCGAATAGCCACGAATACCGCAATGAAAATCGCTGGCTGGGCAACGGAAGAAGACTTTTCCGATTGCGCTGAGGATTGGATTGCCGATGTAGCGGTTCTTCCACGGCATGGCTTCGGGCCTGATGCCGCCCTTAAAGCGGTTTCCCATCACAAGGTCGTAACCCTGGCGCAGCTGGTTCAGAAATGGATCCAGATTGGAGAAGTCATAGCTGTCGTCGGAGTCAGCCATGACGATGTAACGGCCACGGGCGGCGAGAGAGGCGCCATACAGAGCCGCGCCGTAGCCTTTGAGCGGAATTTTGAAGACGCGCGCGCCGTTGCGAAGAGCGATGTCCTGAGATCCATCAGTTGAGCCGTTATCGCCCACGACGATTTCCCCGGCGACGCCGGAGCGCTCGAGGTACTGTTTGGCTTTGCCGATGCAGGTGGCCAGGGTCTCGGCTTCATTGAGACACGGCATGATGATGCTGAGTTCGATAGGCAATTGCGCCGGTCCAGAAGGCTCTCCTTCGTATGCTACCATTCCCGTAACCATCGTTCCGTGAGGCTGTAGTTTGCCGACAACCACCACGCAAAGTGAAGGACAGGCACGCAAAACGGCACGTGAGGTAGTTGCTTCCGACCTCTGGATTTATCTCGGAATTGTGTTTTGCTGTCTGGTCGCAGCACTGTTCGATCCATATTTCAACACCACGGATTCGCTGGCTTATCTCGACATCTCGGATGCCATCCGCCATCACCTGTGGCATTCCGCAGTCGATGCTTACTTCTTCCCCGCCTATCCGGCACTGCTGTTCCTTGGGAGAGCAGTGTTCGGGTTTCACATGAGATATGAGTTTATGGCTGCCCGTATCACCGATGCAGTCATCCAGATATTCTTCATCGCGTCTTCCGTTGTACTGGTGAACTCTGTGCGAGCAGTCGTGCGTTCGCGCGGCGTTAAGATTGACGAACTCATTCCAGCGAGGACTCTCTCTGTGTGGGCGGCCGTCTTCGCATATATCCTGGCGCAGGACGTCTCAGATATACGTCCGGACGCATTGGTTTCAGCTTTCATGATTCTGACCGCGGCGGCCTTTCTGTTTGCCGTCGCACGGAATAGTCTGGCCGCATTTGCAGCTGCTGGATTTTGTGCCGCGCTGGGGGAATGGACGAAGGCGATTGCTTTTCCGTTCTTCATTCTTTGTTTGTTTTGTGTTTTGATCGCGAATCTGCGCAGGCTTCAGATGTGGAAGGGGCTGGCTATAGCGCTGGTTGTGTACGCGACGGTTGCAGGGCCATGGATCATGGTCATTTCGAAGGCAAAGGGTCGCTTCACGTTTGGGGATAGCGGTCGATTAACGACTGCCTGGATCGTCAACGGAGCGGATGTCTTCAACCCCGTGGCCGATCCATCGGTCTACCACCCAGGTGACGCTGTTGCGCATTTCAAGCATGCCGGCACGCTATTGTCGAGAGAGCCGATAGCCTCCTATTACAACGACGGAATCTATGGAACGATGCCTCAGTGGTACGACGCTTCCTACTGGTTCGATGGCCTGAAACCACGCTTTGTGGTGCACGATAGTGTGAGGGCTGTGCGGCGAAGCCTGGCGGCACTTTACCGGATCGCCGATATCCACCTGCAATTGATGGTGCTGTTCGCCGTCCCGATTTGCTTCTCCTTTGTATTACGTCGCAGGGCTTTCGCCGACTCCAATCTTCTGGCTATGGCAGTGGTGGGTCTTGGTCTGATCGCGATCTACATGACGGTGCTGTTGGAGGCCCGTTACATCGTTTTCGCGCTGATGATGTTCGGCTCGCTATTTGCAGGATCCTGCATCTCGCGGAAACAAAGCGACACCAGATCGCTCCATATCGCGGTACTGCTGGTCGCCGCAACTATATTTCTGGGTCAGTTGCAGGCGGGTGTGGTTCATTGGAGGGAACTGAAAGGCAAAAATGGGACCAGCCCTCTGACTGGAATCTACGACGTGTCGGTGCAATCGGCTGGTGCCGTTTTGCGCTCGCAGTTCCCTGAAGGGTCAGAAGTAGCCTGCATGGGGGGAGAGGCGTGTTTTCACGATCCTTACTGGGCACGATACGGCGGAGTTCGGATCACGGGTATCATCGACACGAGCCACAGTGTCTCGATATTGGTGGCGGACGGTGCGGCCAGTGTTGACCAGGATTGCGTCTCGCTGGAACAGCATCCGGACATTCTGAATATTCTTCGACAGCACAGTATCCGTGCCATTGTCACGCGATTTGACAATGAGCAACCGTGCTCGAATAACTGGAAGAAGCTGGGGACAGGAAATACCTTTTATTACCGCGTATTGTGAAAAGCGTGGCCTGTTCTGTCGTCGGCGACTGCCGGAGGGAAAAATCCCACGACCAGTGGTCAGCTACGTGGAACGATGCGATTCAGACGAGCGATGAAGTGGAGTTTCGCCCCGAAAACCCAGCTGAACGGGCGTGGGTACAATCCAACGTCGACGATCATTTGCTCAGGCCGCAGCCCGAGTTCCTGCCAAACCTGGTTCCATCTTTCCGAAGTCCAGTAGTTATAAGGCAGCGCAACGCCAAACCGCGCGTTTCCCATCCAGTCCATAAAACGTAGGCGCTGCTGTGCAACGAGCCCATCGCGATTGTGGTCCTTGATTACGATGTTTTGTGCCACTCGACGAGCTTCTCGAAGCAAAACAGCTGGATCCTCGGTATGGTGCAGGACGTCAGAGAAGAGCACCACATCGAAGGAATCATCGGGGAAGGGTATGTGGACTCCGTCGAATGCCGCGACAGGAATGCGAGTAGCCGCCCGAACCAGAACGTCAATTCCCTGAATGGTCAGGTCCGGACGCCGGGCATGCAGCATGGAGGAGATCAGACCATCTCCGCAGCCAACGTCCAGGATCCGGCTGTTGGACGGGACAAGGCGGGCGAACCAATCGGAGAGGATTTTTGTTCTTCGTCCGAAAACCAACTTGTTGTGCAGCAGACCTGTGGTGGTGTGAACAGGATTTGTTGGCATTCTATGGGCGCAACGAAGCTCTGAGGCTTCCACAGTATAAGCGCGTGTAATCTTAAGGCGCGCAACCGGACGAAGAATACCGCGAAAAGCCAGAATCTGGTAAGACCATGTCCCCGAACTCGCTGCTGGTACGATTTGACGGGGATAGACACCTCAGCGAGGATAAACTCAGGGAAATTCCTGGAGGCAAAGTCGTGGCTGGATCCCCTTGTGCAGGCAGCGACGCAGTGGACAGGGCCGAGAGCGCCGCTGTTGAGGTATATCAATTCGCGGCGCTGATGCTGGGAGATGAGGCGCTGGCCCTGAATCTGGTGGAGAACACGGTGGCATCGGTGGACATCGATCCGTGTGCAGATCCGGCAGCAGCCCGCGGTCTTGTCCAGGAACGTGTGCTGGACGGAGCGCTGGAAATTATGTTGCGGCAGGATCCGGCATCTTTTGCAGCGGCGGCCGCAACAGCGCAGACGGGCGGCTGCGTCGACGACGACACGGTTCCGCTTTCCGGGACAGAGATTTCCGAGTTGATGGCGCGAGCCGGACGTGGACCGCTGCGCGACTGGCTGACGCGCCTGACCCAGGCGCAGCGCGCGGTGTTCGTTCAACGAGCGGTGCTGGGCCGCAGTAATGCTGATACGGCCAACGCCATCAACCAGCACACCCGACCTTCCAACTGGACATCGGAAGCAGTGAGCAATCTGTTCCGCCAGGCATTGTGTTCGCTGGCCTCGTCCATGCTGCACTCGCAGCCGGCGGCGCATGTTTAACCGAAGGCCCCTTTTGGGTTAACGGCAGACGGGCTTTGCCAGAAAGTGCGCAGCTCAGGTTCCTTGTTTCGCCGATTGTTCGAGACGCAATGGGTGCGCATCGACTACTCTTACCTCAGAGATTCTTCTGAATTTTTTGTTCAGCGTAGTGCATCCAAAGCACATATCTGACCCGGGACCAGGTTGTCAGCGGATTCCCAAGAGAGGCTTTTGCTTGTGGCGGAGGCGTTAGCTACCGATACACGATGTTTGTGCCCAGGTCGAATTGCCGCATTGGCAACAGTATTGACCCTGCTGAGCGGCGTGGCGATCGCTCAGAGTGCACCAGGAGGCGGATCGGTGTCAGTTCCGGCGGGTCCCATCCTGATTCCGCAGCCTCCGGTGGACAGCACGACGTATCAAAGCAGCGTAAGCGACGGAAAGGTGACGCCGGGCGTGCTGCCGCTGTCGCTGAGTGACGCGATCCAGCGCGGCCTGAGGTTCAACCTGGGATTGATCCTGACCACACAGAACACGCTTTCGACGCGAGGGGCGCGCCTGGAGCAGCTGCAGTCGCTGTTGCCAACGGTAAGCGGGACGGTGAAGGAAGCCGTGATGGAGACGGATCTGCAGGCCCAGGGTCTGCGCATCCCGGGATTTCCCACGATCATCGGACCGTTCGGGTACACGGATATTCGCGGATCGCTGAGCTGGTCGCTGGTCAATCTGTCATCGCTGGAGAACTATCTGGCACAGCGACACAACTTCAAAGCATCGCAGTTGTCGGCACAGGATGCGCGAGATCTTGTGGTGCTGACAGTCGGTAACGCCTATCTGACCGTGATTGCCGATGCGGCGCTGGTGCAGTCGGCTCAGGCCCAGGTGGATACGTCGAAAGTGTCTCTGGATCAGGCGGTGGGCAATCACCAGGCGGGAACGGCTCCCCTGCTCGATGAGCTGCGGGCGCGGGTGGATTATCAGACGCAGGAGCAAACGCTGATTGCGACCCGGAATGCATACGAGAAGGACAAGATTGCACTGGCGCGGGCGATTGGGCTTCCCCTGGAACAGCAGTTTGAGTTGACCGATAAGGAGCCGTACGCGCCGTTCGATCAGGTGGATCCGGATAAGGCTGTGCAGCAGGCGCTGGCGAGCCGGGCGGATCTGAAGGCGCTGGAGGAGCAGGTAGAAGCAGCAGACAGAGCCCGCAAAGCCGCGACGTATGAGCGGCTGCCCACGATCACGTTTAGCGGCGACTACGGCGATATCGGGATCAATCCAGGCCACTCGCACGGGACGGGCGATGCGGCGGGTTCCCTGGACGTGCCGATTTTCGAGGAGGCGAAGCTGCGTGGCGATGCAAAGCAGGCGGAATCGCAGCTGGAGCAGACGCGGGCGCGGCTGAGCGACATACGAGGGCAGATCGGAGCCGATGTTCGGGACAGCATCCTCGACATCCAGGCGGCTGAGAAGCTGGTGCAGGTAGCGAAGAGTAACGTGGATCTGGCAAATGAAGCGCTGAGCGAGGCGCAACAGCGGTACAAAGCAGGAGTCTCAGACAATCTGGCGGTATCGCAGGCACAGCAGTCCGTAGCGCAGGCCGATGAGCAGTATGTGGCGAGCTTGTATCGGCACAATATTGCCAAACTGTCGCTGGCTCGGGCGCTGGGTTTGGCGCAGAGTAATTACAAGGATTACGTGGGAGGAAAGTAAGTGGCGGAGCAGAATACCGAGCAGTCCAGAGCAACCGAGGAGCGGCCGGAAAGTACACCGACGCGCCCACGCCGGCGTTTCATCATTATTGGCGTCGTGGCGGTGCTGGTGGTCGGCGCGCTGTTGTTCTGGTGGCACTCAACGTATTACGAAGATACGGACGATGCGTCGGTGGACGGCCACCTTGTGCAGATCAGCGCGCGCATCACCGGACATGTGGCGAAGCTCCTGGTGCAGCAGAACCAGTACGTCGACGCCGGAACGCTGATGGTGCAGATCGATCCGAACGACTACCAGACAGCGGTAAACGAGGCGGAAGCGAACCTGGAAGCCGCAGTGGCGAACTACGAGTCGGCGCGGGTGAACGTGCCGGTGATCAACATTAATACCGGGAGCACCCTGAACAACGCCAATGCCGATGTGCAGAGCGCGACCGCGGGCGTGGCGCAGGCGGAAAAGCAGCTGCAGGCGGCGCAGGCTCGCGTAACGCAGGCGCAGGCAAATTCCACTAAAGCGAAGCTGGATCTGGAGCGGTACACGCCGCTTGTGCAGAAGGACATCATCTCGAAGCAGCAGTATGACGCGGCAGTGGCCGCGGCGGCAGCGGACCAGGCGGCAGTGGCCGAAGCGGAAGCAAGCCAGATCGCGGCGCAGGATGCGGTGCGCATCGCGCACGATCGCGTGACGCAGGCCCAGTCTTCGCTGAAGTATGCGCAGACGGCTCCGCAGCAGGTGGCGATCCAGAAAGCGAAGGCGGATCAGGCGGCTGGTCAGGTAGATCAGGCAAAGGCCGCACTGGCGCAGGCCAAACTGAACCTGAGCTACTGCGAAATTCACGCTCCGGTGTCGGGAATCATCACGACCAAGAGCGTTGAAGTGGGCCAGAACGTTGCGCCTGGCCAGGCGCTGATGACGCTGGTTTCGCTGGACGATGTGTGGATTACGGCGAATTTCAAGGAAACGCAGTTGCGGCACATGCAGGTCGGGCAACCGGTAACGATCCACGTGGATGCATACGGGCGCGAGTTCGACGGCAAGGTGACCCAGATCGGCGGCGCGACTGGTTCGGTGCTGAGCCTGTTCCCGCCGGAGAATGCGACCGGCAACTACGTGAAGGTGGTCCAGCGAATCCCGGTGCGCGTGGACCTGACGAAGCCGGACGAGAATAAGGACCACATGCTGCGGCCGGGCATGTCAGTCGAGCCGAAGGTCAGGGTGAAGTAAGAAGAACAGGGTTTAGGGATAAGAGCTTAAGGCGTCCGGTTTTAGCCGGACGCCCTTTGTTTTGGGTCGGTGCTGGACATCAATAAGGGACAGCCACCCGGTACGCATAGCCGTTGCGGTAAACGACGACCGTGCGTAGCGGCGGCATCATGGCAACAACCGGCGGCGGCGCCATGTAGACGTAAGTGGGCTGAGGCGGAGCCTGAATATAGGTGACCTGCGGCTGGGGTGGGGGTTGCGCATACGTGATCTGCTGCGGGGGCGGAGCTGGCGCGGGTGCCGGTTCTTCGTAAGCGCTCGGGCGCTTATAGAGACCGGATGGATCCTGTTGCAGAGGTTGCTGATCCATCATGGGGATGCCCATATCGTCCATGACCTTCAGGGTCAGGCGAGTTTCTTCCTTCAGTGTCGGCCGGGGACCGCGGCGGGGCAGGTTGATAAGGTCGATGGGCCAGAGAATGGGAATCATCCACTCGACAGTGTCGCGGGTGGCATGGCCTTTTCCGAGAATGCGGCCGTACCGGTCGACGTTAAAGCCGGGCACGTCGACCACTTTGGCGTCGACAGGAATGATGGTGTTAGGCTCGATCACCATGCGATCGAAGCGCAGTTCCATCCAGCCTTTGCCGACGAAGTGGCCAGGGTCTTTATAGTCCTCGAAGCGGCCGACGAGGTAGCTGTTGTAAGGCAGGATCGAGCGGCCATAGCGTTCGGCGTGGCCGAGCTGGCAGAGCACGGGATCGCCAATAGCGGTGTTTTTGGAGCTCAGTTTCGGCTCTGAAAGCGTGCAGGAGATCAGAGAACCGGCTGGAATCAACTGCTCGGCAGCGTAGCTCGATAGCGGCGCTGCGAGAAGCAGAGCAAGAAGAGACAGAGTTTTGCCCTTCATGAGGAAGGCCTCCTGGATGGGTCAGGTTCACCGTATGAACACGATGGCTGGCCAGTCGTTGCGCGGAATCGGACCGGCGCCGATGCGCGTTGGTAACGTGGAGTCCTCGGGAAGGAACAACAGGGCCAGCCCCGGCGTGCAGGAAGGCTGGGGAAACCATCATGGTGCAGCGATGGACTTGTGTCAAGAGATGGAGCGAAGGGACCTGCGAAAGGTATGGTCCCCGGAGAACAAACCGGGGACTGCACCAAATCACGCTACGGGACAGCTTCGAGCCAGACCGGTTCTAGTACTGAACGGTTACGTTCACATCACCGGAATCCGATTTGCCCCAGAGAGCCGTCTGCGCATCGGTGGTGTCCTTGCCCCACAGCGCCGTTTCGGCTTCAGCGTCGCCCTTCCCCCAAAGCGCTGTCTTGCCCCAGAGCGCGGTGTAGGCATCCGGATCGCTCTTGCCCCAGAGGGCTGTTGAGCCCCAGACCGCGTTGTTTCCATTCCCGGAAGTGGAAAATGCGTGGCTGCCATAGACGCTGGACGCTGACCAAAGTCCTGTCGTGGACCAGAGCGCGCTGGGATCGATGACCGCGGTCGTATTGCCGCTCCCCTGGTTGTAAACGGCAAGCGGCGACATCGCGGTGCCGGCGGGCACAGACTGACCGTGCGCCAGAGCCGCGTTAATGGTCGCGGCGATATCGAGATAGCCCGCGCCAATTGTGAAGACGTCGTAGTTGGCCCTGTAGACGATGCCTTCGTCGGTGACGCTGCTGGACACGGGGAAATAACTGCGATCCGCATTGACCATCACGAGCGCTTTCACCTGATCCGGAGTCAGCTTTGGCGCAGCCTGCAGCAGATCGGCGATGGCGCCGCTGGTTACGCCGGTAGCCATGCTTGTTCCGCTGAGTGGAAAGTAACTCTGCGAAGGAGTCTCGGCCCCTTTGGTGAGGTAAAAGGAGTACAGCGTGTAGAACGACGGGTTGTTCTCAGCCAGCGAATCCTGCGAATACTGCAGGCTCGTGACCAGATTGCCGGGTGCCACCACGTCCGGCTTGATCACATGATCGATGAACGATGGTCCCTTTGAACTGTAGCTGGCGATGATGTCGTCGTGAATCGTCGCAGTTTCGCGGGTATTCATGGCACCCACCGTCAGAGCATAGGGGTCATTGCCCGGGGCATCGATCGTGCCGTAGCCCTCGGGATTGAGGTTCAGATCGCGACCGTCATTGCCCGCGGCGACGATAACAACGATGCCGGCCTTCCACGCCTGTTCCACCGCCTGGCAAAGGGGATCGAGTTTGTAGCTCTCGTAGACCGGGCGACCCAGAGAAAGATTGATGACGCGGATGTTGTACTTGTTCTTCAGAGCGATGGCCTGTTCGATCGCAGCGATGACCGCCGAGTCACTGCCGGCGCCATTCTCATCCAGAACGCGCAGGTTGATCAGGTTCGCATTGGGAGCCGAACCTGTGAAAGTGCGGAAGTACTGGCGTCCTGACGATTGCGCGCCATTGCCTGCGATCAGTCCGGCAACGTGGGTTCCGTGCCCAAAGTGATCGAGTGCGTCATGCTCGTTGGGAACGAAGTTCTGGCTGTAGACAATGCGGCCGTTTGCGCCAGGGGCAACTTCGCTCAGCGATGAGAGCAGATTGGTGACCGTGTTCAGAGATGGAAGGCCGGGATTCAGAGCAAGATCCGGAACCGGGGTGATGCCGCTGTCGATCACCGCCACACCGATGTTCGTGCCTTTGTAACCCTGCTGCCACACCGCCGGTGCGTTGATCGGCTCGCTGGTGAACTCCGCTGCTGTGATGGTGCCTGCCTGCCGCGCGCTGAGAGAGCGATCGGGAGAAATGTATTTTACGTTCGGATCGGCTGCGATTGCCGTGAGCTGTTTCGGCGTGATGTCGGCAACCACGGCATTAATGGTGCCGAGCACATCCTTCAGCAATCCCCCCAGCAGACCCAGCAGTCCGGTCTCCAGCGGAGATGGCGGATTGTAGTACTGAATGATGACCGGTTGAGCCGCCGATGACGAGGAGGCCGCAAGATCGGGGGCAATCTTATTGCTGGGCGCCGAAGACCCAGAAGCAAAACTGGTGGCCGTCACAGCCACGAGAGAACCGAGAACAACTGGCAGACGAAACAGGGAACGGGACATTCTTGCGATCTCCGAGTCACCGAGGTAACTATTTCTGTATATGAGCTGCATTCTGCCTCTGGGGAGGCCTTGGGGTGATGCAGCTTCCTTACACCTCGTAACGTATGTCGGAGCATAAATAACAACAATGGCAGGAGTGTGGTAAGGGGGGCGGGCTTCAGTTATCTCTGAGGGTAATCAAGTGTCTGTAGTAACTCGTCGCCGGCGGCGTCTCGAAAGCGCAACAGCGTCTCCGGCGGCACAGGCAGAGCTCGCAGCATGGCCAACAGGGCCGCATGTCTGGCTTCACTTAAATGTCCAACAGGCAGGTTTTCGACGATCGCTCCCTGATGGAGAACCGCAACCCGATCGCAGAGACGAATAACTGAAATCAGATCGTGGGAGATATACAGGAGCGTCGTGCCGTGTCTGCGATTCAGACTTCTCAGCAGATCGACGATCTGCGACTGCGTCACAGGATCGAGCGCGCTGGTAGGTTCATCGGCCACGATGAGAGCCGGCCGGTGCAGGAGCGCCAGTGCCATGAGTACGCGTTGCGCCTGCCCGACGCTGATCTCCCGCGGACGACGGCGCAGGAACTCAGGATCAGTCGGCAACAGGACCTCCGCCATCAGTTCCCTCACTCTCTGAGCCAGCGCCGCGCGGTCGCGCTTTTGGTGAGCCTTCCACGCTTCCTCGAAGTGCTTCTGCAGGCTGATGGCCGCGTTCAGTGCAGTCATCGGGCTTTGCGGGATCAGCGCAATCTGTCTTCCCCGAAGACCGCGCGCCTCTCTTTCCGTCACAGTGAGCAGGTTTTGCCCCTGCAGCAGAACCTCGCCCGTGACACGGCCTCCCCGCCACGGCAGCAAGCCAAGCAACGACAGAACCAGCGTGCTCTTGCCTGCGCCACTCGCTCCCACCAGGCCCAATATCTCGCCTTGCTGAAGCTCAAAGGCGATGTCAGCGAGCGCAGGTTTTCCCGCATAGGAGGCGGACAGATGAACGCGCAGAAGGGTGTCGTCGATCATCGCGATCCCTCTCGCAGCCGCTCGACATTCCAGGTGAGCCTTGGTTCCAGAACGGCGGGCTGAATGCCCTGGAGAGTCGGCGACACAGCAACCAGAGCATTGGGGTAGACCAGATAAATAAAAGGCTCCTGATCGGCCACGATCTGCTGCACGCGATCGACAGCCCTCTTTCTGTCGGCATCGCGCGTCACACTCGCCTGTTGGTTCATCAGCCGGTCGATCTCGGCTTCCCACGGTGTGGCGGGCGACTTCTCCGAGGGATTCCACGGGTGGTTGGGCGAGGAGCTGAGCCAGATGTTCATCATCGCGTTCGGCTCGGGATCGACATTCTCGAGGCCCAGCAGGCACGCCTCATAGTCCTGCGTGTGCATCAGTCGCTCGATCAGTGCGGGAAAGTCCAGCGTCACAACGGTCACCTGCATGCCGAGGGCCGAGAGATCCTGCTGGATCAGCGTCGCCATCTTCGCGCGCGCCGCATTGCCGGAGTTGGTGAGGATCGAGAACTTCACCGGATGGCCCTGTGCATCGACGAGTTGCGATCCGTTGAGCCGGAAACCGGCCGCAAACAAACCAGCCTTTGCCGCGGCAACATCGGTTTGCGGAGAGGAGAGCGAGCGGTTGTACCAGAGCGAGTTTGCCGGAGAAATAAACGAATACGCAGGCGTGGCGTGACCCAAATACGCAATGCGCGCGAGGTCGGAGCGATGAATGCTCTGGGAAACAGCGACGCGGAACATACGATTCTGGAACCACGCTTTCTCCCAGGCAGGCAAAGGCGACGAAGGAGCCTGATTGAACCACATCTGCTCGGTGTTCAACGAGGGTCCGAGGTCCCGCACTGTATTGGGAGCCTTTTTCCGCAATAACTCGAAATAGTCCGGGGGAACGCTGTCGATCAGATCGTAGTCGCCGCGCTGGAGAAGCCGGATCTCCTGCTCCATATTTTCGAGGATGTCGAGGCGGATCCCTGTGGCATAGGGCGGAGCAGCGCCGGGTGTCGCATAGTGAGGATTGCGCCCCAGGCGAACATACTGGGAACGGTGATAATCAGCAAGGAAGAAAGGCCCGGACGTCACACGAGCTTCGGAAGGACGATCGGCGGGCTCGATTGCGATCTCATCGAAGACTTTTCCGATTGCGATCACGCGTTTCGGCAGATGAACGACGACGGTAGTCTCGTTGGGTGCGTCCACGGTGACGCCGGCGGGCGCAACGAACTCCTGTGCAACCGGCGCGGCGGTGGCGGGAAGAAGAACACGCCGCAACGACCAGGCGGCGTCGCGTGCCGTGAGTCGGCTGCCATCGGAAAACTGAAGACCGGAGCGAAGGGTAAACGTGACGGTCTTTCCATCGGGAGACTGGGTCCAGGACTGCGCCAGCTCGGGCTCCACTCTCTGGGTCAGGCGATTGAAACGCAGCAGAACTCCTGCGGTCAGGTACCGCACCGTCTCCGATTCCTCATCGTCAACTTTGGCCGGATCGAAGGTCTTCGGATCGTAGCCGATGGTCCACACCAGTTCTCCGGGCAAACGCGGAGCGGCCTGAGCATCGCAGACAACCGAAGGTGCGATCGGCAGCAGCGCGAAGAGGGTCACCACAATGCGGCGCACGTAGTTCATGCCATCAGGCCTCAGCGGCTACCCCTTCCAGCAGGATCAAAACAACAACCAGCAGGATCACAGGAAAATAGACCCAACGGGTTTGCATGAGCGTGGGCGAATTATTGAGTTCGAACAGCATGCCGCCCCAGGAGGGAAGAGGCTCGCCGACACCCAGCCCGAGAGCACCAAGGTTCGCTTCTGCCATAACAAAGGCCGGAACGCTGACGAGGAACTGCGGCAGCAGCAGCGGAAACAGGTTGGGCACGACGTGCCGAAAAATGCTGACGCAAGTCAGACCGTTCGCTCGCGCATAGAGCATCCAGTCGGAGTTCTTCAGCTCCGTCGCCCCGCGATAGACCGCACGCGCGCTGGCCGGCCATCCGAGAGCCGCCAGCACGAGAAAGGTGATCGCCGCCGAGTGCGCCGGGGAGGTCGTCAGAGGAAGCGCCGAGCGCACCATCATCAGCAGGAACATCCACGGCAGCGCCAGAAACACGTCGCAGAACAGCATCGTCGTCCAGCCCATCGCGGCCCGACCGAACGCCGCGATGGTTCCGATACCCGCAGCCGCGGCCGTGGTAACAGCGGAAGCCGCGATGGCGCCTGCGAGGCTGAGCAGGAACGCCGCAGCCACTCGCACCATGCGGTCGCGGCCCAGTGCATCGGTGCCGGCCGGATGAGTCGCCGAAGCGGAGGCCAGGGTCGCGTCGCGGTCCTGATGAGCGTAGCTCGCTCCCGGCAAGCAGAGGACCGCCACGGCAGCCAGAATGAGGCCCGTCAATGCCCACAAGACCGGACGGCGCAGCTTCATGCGCTCTTCCAGTCCTCGCGCCACACTGCGCCGATTCCCGTGCAGGTGACCGCGATAGCCATCAGAATCATGACCGCCAGCAGCACAGGCAGGTCACGATTGAGAGCTGCATTCCAGGCCAGTTGTCCAAGGCCTGGAACATTGAAGATAACCTCGACCGGGACCAGTGCGCTGAGCGCTGTGACGATGGAGAGAGAGGCAAGTGCTCCGAATTGTGGAGCCAGAGCCGGAACAAGATGCGCCACCAGAAGTCGCCATGCGCGAATGCCCTGGGCTCGCGCGTGCAGAAGATGCGGCTCGAGCCATGCCTTGCGCAGCGCCTGATCCAGAAACTTGAAGTCGCGCGCAGCCAGCAGGAGCGCCATGACGAGTACCGGTCCGCCGCTGTCGGCCAGCAGGCAGAATGTCGCCAGCGCCGCGGTCGGGATCGCCAGCAGGACCGTCGCCGGGATCTGCCATGCGATGGACGCTTTTCTTCTCAGACTCGCAATCAGGGCGGCACACAGGGCTGCAACCCATCCGAGACCGATACCGCGCAACAACAGCACTCCGCTAACGGCGATTCTGGCGCCGATCAGTTCAGAGACGGGGACGTCAAACTGCCGCGAAGTGCCGAAGTCGCCGCGGATCCACCCGCCGATTTCAGCGCCGACCATTTGCGAAATGGAACGGCTGCGGGCGGTTTCGGAAGCGAGTTCGTTGCGCGCCGTAGCAGCGTAACGGCTGTCCATTTCACGCGCGTCGCTAAGATATCCCGGAGCGAAGCGAACCAGGACCGTTGACCCCAGGATGACCAGCAGGACAATCGCGACAACGCGCCCCAGCCAGGCCAGAGCGGAGATCGCGGGGCTCACGAGGTTTGCATCCCGGCCACAAGAGGATTGGGCGTCTCCGTTCTAAGCCCGCCAGTCGAGCGTGCCACGGCCATGCTGGTCGGCTCACCCGCGGTGGGGTCCACGTCGAAACCCGCTCCTGGAGCGGCACCACGTTCGATAAAGATGTCGGTTTTCAGCGGCTCCATCGCGCTGCTCTGCTGCCGCGCCAGCGCCTCCAGGGCCGGATAATGCTCCTCCAGGAGCATGACAATCGCCGGATCGAACTGGATGCCGGCCCTGCCTTTCACAATTGCCATGGCTTCGTCGACCGGCAGCGCATGCCGGTAGGGGCGCTCGGAAGCCAGCGCGTCGAAGCAGTCGACAACCGAGAGGATGCGCGCTCCAATGGGAATCTCCTCGCCCTTGAGCCCGTCGGGATAACCGCTCCCATCCCAGGCTTCATGGTGCGATCGAACGATCGGCACGACAGGATAAGGGAACTTCACCCGTTCCAGAATGTCGGCACCCACCACCGTGTGGGTTTTCATCTTCTCGAATTCGGCCGGCGTCAGTTTGCCCGGCTTGTTCAGAATCTGTTCCGGAATCGCCAGTTTGCCGATGTCATGCAGGAATGCGGCGATGTTCATCGCCTGCATCTGCATCGAATCCAGCTTCATGATCCTGCCCAGCTCGGCGACATAAACGCGGACCCGCATCAGGTGCTCGTGCGTTCCCTCGTCTTTGGCCTCAATGGCCATCGAGAGGCCCTCGATGGTCCGCATATACAGCGCCTCAATCTCGCGAATGTGCTGTTCGCGATCGCGAACCATCGCCATCTGGGCGCAGTAAGCTCGATAGACCGTGTAGACCAGCGGGATGAGCAGCAGCGATGTCAGCCAGCCAAAGCGGATTCCGATGAAGTCGGCGAGTACTGCCACCATAGCGCCAACCAGATAAAACGGCAGATACCACGGAAATTCCTGGCGCCAGTGCGCCAAAGGCGAAGTGTCAGACGACCAGCCGATGACCAGAGCTACCGGGACTGTGTTTGCAAAGAAGTAGACGATCGCCGCGAGCGCGAGTACAGGCGCGCTCTCCGGAAGCACGCGCATCCCACCGGCAAACGTGAGCCATGCAAGTGCCGTGGCCGTGGCGACGTTGGCCACGTTGAACAAAATCTGAACAATTGTGAATGGCTTGATAACCCGGAACCGGCACTGCGCAATGACGCTGCATACCGCCAGGCACACAGCCTGCAGAGGCGACAACTGCAGGATTCCCAGAAAGATGAACGGGAAGTTGACCGACATCGTACCTTCGCTCTTCGGCAAGGCGACTTTCATGCCCGAGCTGAGAAGGATTGCGGTCAGATAGATGAAGAAGTGGATCCACTGCTGCTGAGGGTGTCCGCGGACGACGAACAAGCTCGCGATAGCGCCTGCGACTACGACACTGACGAGAGTATTCACCCGGATCGACACGATGCACTTCCCACACAGAGTCGCTGTTCTTGCGGAGTCCTTCAGAAAAGACTCACCCGCGCCGCCTGTTATCCCAATGGAGTTGGGTCCTGCTGCATGTTAGCGGCTCAGACGTGGCACACCCAATGCGTCTTTAGTTGCAACTCCGGCACGGTTAACCCCTGCGTTTTGTTGCCATGTCGCGGACCGGAATCCGCACTTACATGTCCTGGAATCGGGCGAGGCCGGAGATCATTCAGTGACGACAGTGTCTCTTTAGGGGCCACGACCCCGGAGGCCCGCCCAGACGCGGTCGAGAAGGTTGTTCCGCCGCATTGCATCGCCGCGGGAGCACACCTCTCTCGTCGCCCGTCTGCTCAGCCGATCGACAGATGCCCGGGCTATTCGGCGAAGGCGTGGAGCCGTGCCGGCGGATGATCCTCAGCCAGATGGTGGCCGCAGTAGACGCAGTAGAGGTCCGTAATGCGGGCCCTGCGGTGACAGTTGCCGCAGCAGGGCGACACCTGGTAAGCGCACTGCGGACAGAAGTGGTAATCGCTCTCAATGCGCGCGCTGCAGGCAGGACAAGTGGAGAGCACGGGAAGACGCAGCAGGAAATAGAGTACGGCGCCAATCCCGCTGGGGATGACCACGCAGACCAGCATCCACAGGGGTACGCTCATGCCGCGGCGTGGGGAATCGCGGGTGATATAGCCGATCATCAGCACATAAAGGCCGGCCAGAAGGCCGATGCTGATGTCGATGTAGAAGCGAAACCAGAAGGGCAGGTTGGGGGGATGGTGGCGGTGCGCGGGCACGACCACCCACATGAGGTACTGCATGAGTCCAAAGGCAACAACGCCGCCCACAACGGACCACCAGGGGATCAGACTCAGCTCACCGGAGAAGCCCTCCTGATGAAGCTCTGTGCGTTGACGAAGATCGTGGCTCATCGAATCGGTCCCGGCGACCTATCGTTCTGCGCGGGCGGCCCGGTCTCTCCACGTCACCAGCAGGATGGCAAAGATGGCGGCGAGGAAGACCAAAAACATCGTCAGCATCAGAACGGGCAGGTCGAAGAAGTGCTCTCCTGTACTGAGATCGTTGACCGCGCTCCACAGAACCGGCGCGAACAGGAGCACCAGAGCCCCCATGGCGAGCAGAGCGATGCCGGCGTGGCGGCGCCTGCGCGTCCGCTGCGACTGGATTTCGATAGCTGCTTCCATCACGGAGCGACGCGTACGCAGCACGATTTCGGGAATCGGGTGGCCGTTTCTGCGCGGATGGAGTACTTCGCTGCTCATCGAACCTCCATCCGGTCAGAGGGAATCACAACGGAACGGGTTGCCGGTTCAACGTGCGGCTTCAGAGCGGCGAGTCCCCGGTACAGACGCGACTTGACGGTGGAGAGCGGGGCGCGCGTCATGCGTGCGATCTCCTCCAGCGACATCTCCTCGTGGAAGCGCAGCACCAGGACCTCGCGATGAAGCGGATCGAGCGTCAGCAGCGCCTCGGCGACCAGCTGTCCGTTTTCGAGCGTCGCGAGGTGATCGAAGGGGGACTTGTCGTGGCTGGGGACTTCAAAGGGGCGATCTTCATCGGCGGACTCGCACATCTCCTCGAGGCTGGCCATAGAGCGGCGGCGGCGGACATCAATGACGAGGTTGCGGGCGATGGTGAATAGCCAGGTATCGAAGCGGGAGTTGCCGTTGAACTGAGAGCCCCGCACGAGGACTCGCATCCAGGTTTCCTGGAAGAGGTCCTCAGCCATCTCGCGATTGCCGGTGAGATAGAGGAGGTAGCGCAGCAATCGATGCTGGTACTGGAGGATGAGTTCGTCGAGCAGCTGCGGGTCGTGGCGGCGAAGGCCTTCAACGACGCGCGCGTTTTCTGACCGGACGACCTCAGCAAGCTGGAGCGCTGCCGTGCTCATGTCAATCTCAGAGACGAGGGAAGGAAGCCGAAAGACGCTTTGGGTTACGAGTTTCTCGACCTTTTGCGTCAGATCCATCGCTGACCTTTCTCAAGCGGCGGGGGCACCGGGTCGCTAGGTTCAGGGTAACTCTACCATTATCAGTCGGATTTGCCCTGTCTGCAACGATAGACTTGAGAGAATGGACGTTCTGTTTGGGATTCACCCCGTGGAGGAGGCGCTGCGGTCCGGCTCGCGGCGGTTTGATCACGTTTGCGTGGCAAGGGAGCGGCACGATCACCGGCTGGGAGAGATCGTGACGCTGGCGCGCTCGGTGGGTGTGCCGGTGCGTACCGAGCCAAAAGAGGCGCTGAGCCGGCTGGCCGGGACGACAGCGCATCAGGGCGTGGTGGCGATCGTTGGGGAACGGGCCTTTCTGGATGTGGACGATTTACTCCAGGGTGAGGAGCCGCGACTGGTGCTGGCACTCGATGGCGTGGAGGATCCGCAGAACCTTGGCGCGCTGCTGCGAACGGCCGAAGGCGCAGGGGTGGATGGCGTGCTGCTGACCGAACGCCGGTCAGCGCCGCTGAGTGCTGTGGCGGTGAAGGCATCGGCCGGAGCAGCGGAACATCTGCGGTTGTCACGCGTGGTCAATTTGGTTCGGGCGCTGGAAACGCTGAAGACACGGAACCTGTGGGTCGTGGGTCTGGACGAGCGCGGCACGACGGATTACGACCGCTACGATTTCCGGTCCAACACGGTGGTAGTGATGGGACGCGAAGGAGCCGGTTTGCACGAGTTGGTGCGGAAGACCTGCGATCGTCTCCTCCGGATTCCAATGGCGGGAAAAGTGGATTCGCTGAACGTGTCGGCCGCGGGTGCCGTGGTCTTGTATGAGGCGGCGCGGCAGCGGCGGGCGGTTGCTTCGGAATTGCGCGCGGGCGGGGCAGAGTCGCGGCGCCAGAATCGTCCGGAAAAGGGGTTGGGTTCATGAGGGCTTGGCTGCTCTGCGCCGCAGTGGCTGGCACTTGTCTGCGATTCACGCAGGCGGGATCCGCACAACAGGAAAGCAAGCCCACGGTGCCTGTTACACAGGGGAGCCAGGTGCTGTTTTCGGGCCAGCCCGCATCGAGTGAAAAGGCGCCGGGTTCGGGGAAGAGTGCGACAGCTTCTTCGGTCACCGATGCAGACCGCCGGTCGGTCGCAATCACTGCATGGAATCTGGATGTACACCTGAACCCGCGAGACCAGGCGATGGAGGTCCACGCGCGGGTGACGTTGCGGAACGCCGGTTCAGATCCGCTGAGCAGGATCGCTTTGCAGCTTTCGTCGACATTGCATTTTGAGACTGTGGGATTCCAGGGCAGGAAGGTGGCATTCGCACAGTCCACGATCTTCAGCGATGCCGATCACACGGGAAAGCTTGACGAGGCGGTGGTTCCGCTGGCGGAGGCGCTCGCGTCGGGCTCTTCTGTCACGCTGGATGTCGATTACGGCGGAACGGTGCCGATGACCGCGGAGCGGCTGACCGCGGTTGGGGCTCCGGAAACGACGGCTCAGGCATCAGACTGGGACCGCATCACGGAAGACTTCACCGGAGTAAGGGGATTCGGAAATGTGGTTTGGTATCCGGTCAGCTCAGTACCCGTGCTGCTCAGGGATGGCTCAAATCTCTTCGCGGAGATCGGGCGGCAGAAGCAGATGGACGAGGACGCGACGGTTAGCCTGCGCGTGACCGATGAGTTTGTCTCGCCGGTTCCGAACACAGTGGTGCTGGATGGAAATTCCGTGGCGGGCACGCAGCCCTCGGCCATGCCGTCAGCCTCGTTTCCCGGGGTGGTGACCGCTTCCCTTCCCGCAACGCGGCTGGGGTTTGAGACGCCATCGTTTTTTGTGGCGCGGAGGGGTGCCGTCCAGGGCTACGGACTGCGTGTGCTGGCGACGGATGCAGACGCAGGCAGCGCGCAAAGGTATGTCGACGCCGCAGCACTGGCGGAGCCGCTCATAACAACCTGGTTCGGTAAAGCCGCGCCTGGGGCAGCGAGGACGACCTTTACCATTCTCGACTTGCCAGAGTCGTACGATGCCCCGGCCGAAATGGGCGAGTTGCTGGCGACGCCGCTTTCCAGCGATGACGCACAGCATCTGGCGCCGGTGGCGGTACATGCGCTGGCACATGGGGCGTTCCAGTCGCCTCGCGTATGGCTGAACGAGGGCGTGGCGGCGTTTCTCGGATCGCTGTGGGTTGAGCAAAGTGAGGGACAACAGGCCGCATTGGAGAGACTGAATGCCGACCGGCCTGCCCTGGCGCTGGCGGAGCCGGCGTCTCCAGGCGAAGGAGCAGGCGAAGATCTGCTCCACGCAGTGAGCGCGGTCTACTACCGCACGAAGGCCGAATACGTGTTGTGGATGCTGCGTGATGCGGCTGGCGGCAAAGAACTGCAGAGCGCCCTGCAGCAGTACAACGCGGCGCAGGATACGACTCCCGGGTATTTCGAGGGGCTGGTCGAGAAAGCGAGTGGCCGGGATCTGAAGTGGTTCTTCGACGACTGGGTTTATCGCGATCGCGGTCTGCCGGATTTGTCGATTGGCGGGGTTTATCCGAGCCGGGAGGGGAAGCAGCAGGTGCTGGTGGCCGTCGAGATTCAAAACGACGGCTATGCGTCGGCTGAGGTGCCGGTGACGCTGAAGGGGATGGACGGATCGGTGACGCACCGAGTGCTGGTTCCCGCGCATGGGCGCATCACGAATCGCATGACGTTCGCGGAGGATCCGGTTGAGGTGGACTTGAATGACGGGTCGGTGCCAGAGGTGCGGGACAGCGTTCACGAACGGATCATCACGGCTGCAAAGGCGCAGTAAAAACGGGCTCGGCGAGGGTTCCGCTGATCTTCTCGGCGCCACGCCGTGTTTCAACGTTAAGGTCGAGGTCGCGGTCGAAGGAGATCGAGCCATGGAGGGCATTGCTTCTGCCGGCGCGAATGAGGTTGCCGCTGGCGATCTTCAGCGCGCGCGAAGCGATGGTTCCCCTGGCAGTCCAGCGTTCGAAGAAAACCGGCCCTGACAACGGGGACGCAGTGCTGACTATGGAGCCTTTGCCGGATGTGCCGCCTGGGAACGCGCCATTTTGCCAGGCGACGGAGAAGTCGCCGGAAGCAGAGCCGGCAAGATCGGCCGCACGATAGCCGGTCATGGAGAGCGTGACGTCGGCGTTCACCTGGCCCGGACCCCACTTTTCATCGAAGAGAGCGGCGGCCTCAGAGGCATTGGCTTCAGTGAGGCGTGTTCTCAGCTTCCAGTGGGGCGTACCATCGTCGATGCGCATCTCCCCGGTCCAGTAGAGGCTTCCGCCCAGGACTGTGGCGTCGAATGAGGAAAACGTCAGCGTGTTGCCCACGGTACTGAGTGTGGCCGTGATGTTGTGCAGCGGAAGCGTTCCAAGATCGAGTTGCTCGCACTGAATCTGACCCTCGAGAGGCGGCCAGGCCGGTCGATTTTGGCCGAAACTGAGCAGCCTCCCGAGCAGACTGCTGTCAGGATTGACCCCGACCGCCGTTTCTATGGCGTCGGCGCTGCTGGAACCCAACGCAAGGGTGAATGTAGCGGGACAGCCTGTCGGGTTAGAGCAGACGACAGGAAACTGCAATGAGCCATGCATGGGTATCTTCTGGTATGTGAGGGCAACGTTCTGCCAGGAAATCTGATCGGGAGTCAGGGCGATGTTGGCCGATTGCACATCGACTGGCGCTGGCAGGAAGGCGGGGCGCAGCTGAGCGGATTCGAGGGCGACCGAGCCGCTGGTGGCAATGCCGTTGCCGATTGGGGAAGCCGCGATCGGTCGCATCCACTGGCCGGTGGCGTTCAGATTGAGTGCGACGCGCCCGCGCGCAGCGACGAGGCTGGTTGCATTCTGGAGCACGCCGAAGTTGTCGATCACAGGGAGGAGCCGCGCGAGGGAGGCCGGACCGGTAAGGTGAAGCTCGAACCCTGCGCGCGTGAAGCGGCTTTCGACGACAAGCGGCTGCGTTTCGCCCAGGGCGATGGAGATGGGAAGAAGCTGAATGGTGTTCTCTGCCAGCCCCATTTCCCCAACACCAGGGACACGGTGCACCCGAGATACGGCCTGGTGCGCATGGCGCGAATGCGCGGGTTGCTGTGATGACGCAACGAAGTGCATCACGGGGAGATTCAGTACGCCCCCGGAGTAGCGAAGCGAGACGCCGGTGGCGTCGGCAGTCCCGGTGAGAAGCGGGTGCTCGGCGGTAACGACGTGAAAACTGCCATTGACGATGCCGCTGACCGTGAGGTTCTGCGCGCCGGGCCGGATGAGCTGAAGCAATCGCACGGGGAAAGCAGCGGGAATACTGTTGATTTCGAGCTGGAGGTCGGCCTCTGGTGAGCCAAAGCCCTGGAGGTTGCCGGTGAGGAGCAGGTGCCCACTGGCAACGGGCGAGAAACAGGTGATGTTGTCGAGGGTATGCCGGGCACGAGCGTAACTGCTGCGGCAGGTCGCATCGATGTCGACCGTGGAGGGCGGCTGGAACTCCTGGCGGCGAAGATCGGCGACACGGAGGCGCGACTGCAGCTGGAGATCGCCCAGAGTGCCGCGAATGGTAGTGGTGAGGTCGAGGTCCCCGCGCCATCCACTGTCCATGCCGGCGAGGAGGCGCGTGACCTGGCCGAGCTGAGCGCCGCTCCACTCGGCGCTGAGATCGACCGGCACGGCATCGAGCCCACCAGCACGGCGCAGAGACCCCTCAATGTTGAGCTCGCCGGTGTCCGACAGGTGAAGCTGCAGGTCGGTGCGGACCGGCTGCGCGCGGAGGCGGAGGCGCCACTCGTCTGTGCTCGCCTGCCACATGGCAAACTCGGCGTTCATCAGCGAGAAAGGCTTTTTCTCGACGCCGTCTTTGAAGTCGATCCGGGCATTGGTGGCTTCGATATAGGGAAAGCGAGGACGAGCACTGGCGCGGTGCTGGCCGGTGGGCGCGTTGGAGATTTGCGAGGCGCGGAGCAGGACCGATTCGATGCTCCAGTGGCCCGTCGCATTGCGGACAAGGTTCAGGTTGGCTTCGTCGAGGCTGATGCGGCTCACTTCGAGGCGTCCGCGCCAGAGCGAGCTGACGCGCAGGGAGGCTACGACGGAGTTGGCATGGAGCGCGGGTTCGTAGCCGAAGGAGGGATCTTCGTCGACCGTGAAATCGGTCATGACGATGCCGGGGACAGGCAGCAGCCGAAGTTGCATGCCGCCGACGTAGACGGGGCGCCCCAGCGCTTCCGACATACTTGCCGTGATGGACCGGCGATATCTGCCGAGGTTGAAATAAGGCGGCAGGAAGATGGCCATCAGCAGTATTGCGATGAGGCCGCCGATGATGGCAACACGCAGCCACGGAAAAGGCCGAGGGCTGCGAGACTCCTCGGAGGAAACAAGCTCCTCCAGCGAAGGCATGGCTATTTCACTCGGTGGAGAGTGCGGCTCCAGCGGGTCTGATCGAAGAAGTGGATGGTCTCGTGGAGAATCCAGCCGATGCGGTCCGCCGCCGAGGTTTTGTACTCCTGCGACTCGGGCGTTTCGAAGGACCAGTAGACGAACAGGGGGCGGCCGACGATGTTGGCGCGGGGGACGAAGCCCCAGTAGCGACTGTCGAGGCTGACGATGCGGTTATCGCCCATGCAGAAATACATCCCTGCGGGAACGACGAGATCCTGGCCCTGAATATAGGTGGCCAGCGCCTCGCCCCATTCGGCGGTGACGTTACCACTGAGGCTCGGGGAGATAGAGGGAAAGTCGTCGCGGTACGCATCGTAGTCCGCGTCCGTGGGCTTGCCGGCGTACGGCTCATCGAGAGCGACGCCGTTGCGATAGACGATGCCGTTGCGGAGGTGGATGCGATCGCCTGGGATACCCATGACGCGTTTCACCAGAAAGAGATGATCGCCGTTGGGTTCGAGTGTGGGCTTATAGAAGACGACGATGTCGCCGCGATGGACGTCGCGATAGTTGATGAAGGGTGCCCAGCGCGCACGCGGCGCGAGCGTGATGCGGTCGACGAGAACGTGGTCGCCCACGAGCAGGGCTTTCACCATCGAGGAGGATGGGATAGCAAAATTCTGAAAGATGAAGACGAGGACGAACAGACCGACAGCCAGGACACCGCAGATCGAGGCGAAGGCCTCAAGCGGGGTTTCATCATGCTTGTGTTTCGACGGGTGCTGCTCCTCAGCTTCTGCCATCAGCATTCCTCAGCGTACGACGCGCATCAGGCGATTCCAGCGCGCGACGTTGACGATCTTCTCCCACAAATCATTTTTCTGTCCGAGTCTATCATCCGCCAGCTGCGCAACATCGGTGGCGGAGGGCTCTCGCAGGGAGAAATACACGATGAACGGGCGGCCCACGATATGGTCGCGCGGAACGAAACCCCAGTAGCGGCTGTCTCGGCTGAAGTTGCGATTGTCGCCGAGTACGAAGTAGCTGTCAGGCGGAACGACGAGGTCGCCTTCACGAACGTCGGTGCGCATCTGCATCCACCAGTGCGCGTCGACACCGGGATCGGTATAGAGCTCGGTGGGGAAATTGTCGCGAAAATCGTCGGGGTAAGCGGGCTCGAAGACGACCCAGGGCTCGTCAATGCGCTCACCGTTGACCCAGGTGAGGCCGTTCTGCAGGTGAACGCGATCGCCGGGCAGGCCGATGACGCGCTTGACGACGTGCTCCGGCGGGTCGGGCGGAAAGTGAAAGACGATGATGTCCCCACGCTCGATAGAGCGATAGGGAAGGAGCCAGTTCCAGCGGCCCGGGGGCGCAAAGGCCATCTTGTTGACGAGGAGGAAATCGCCGACCAGCAGCGTGCGCTCCATCGACTCGGACGGAATGCGGAAGGGCTGGACGACGAAGGTGAGGATGTAGAGCGCGACAACGAGCACGATGAGCAGAGAGCGCAACATCTCCATGACACCTGGGAACAGGACAACTTTGCGTTTTGGGGCGGGAGGCGGTGGTGGTTGTGTCAGAGGCAGAACGCCGAAAAGGTCCGGCCCCTCGTGAGGTTCGGGGCCCGGGTGGTAGCCGGGCTCCGAGGTGGTCGGAGGATTCTGGTGCGGGCCGAGATCAGGAGCGCTCATAGCTGCGGCTCCGCGGAGTTCGGGTTTTCGTGCAGCTTATCAACGGCCCGGCGTGCGGCATCCTGTTCGGCATGTTTGCGCGTGCGGCCTTCGCCCTCAGCCAGCACGCTGCCTGCAATGCGGACCTCGACGTGGAACCGCTTGCGATGGTCGGGCCCGGTTTCAGCGGTAATGCGGTAGTCCGGCTGGCCCTGTTTGCGCGCCTGCAGAAGTTCCTGGAGGACGGACTTGAAGTCGCCCATACCGCCGCGGGCGTCAAGCTGCTCGCGCAGGTTGGCAATAATCGGCTGGATGACGCGAGCGTGGATCAGAGCGCGAGCGGCTTCGAGGCCGGCGTCGAGATAAATGGCGCCGATGACGGCTTCCATAGCGTTGGCCAGCAGCGCTGTTTTGGTGCGGCCGCCGCTGCGCTCTTCGCCGCGGCCGAGCAGGAGGAAGCGGCCGAGGTCGAGATCGGAGGCAACGTCGGCAAGGTGGCGGCGGCTGACCAGCGCACCGCGGAGACGCGTGAGGTCGCCTTCGGAAAGCTCAGGGTAAGAACGAAAAACATGTTCAGCCGCGACCATGCCGACGACTGCATCGCCAAGGAACTCCAGGGTTTCGTTGTCTTCACGCTGTGGCTCATCGGCTCCGCGCTCGTGCGCCAGCGAGCTGTGAGTGAGGGCGCGGCGGAGGAGTTCGGGATGGCCAAAGCGGTGGTGGAGGAGTGCCTGGAGCTCGTCGATAGCGGCGGGATCGGCGATCGGTGACTCGGCCGGCGTGGGCTCGTCGATGGGAGGATGTGCGGAGAGCTTCATGCGCGGGCCGCTGAAATGATTATTGCAGAGGGGGCGTTCAGGAACAGCTCACCACGGAGGTCACTGAGGACATGGAAACGACCAGGGCGTCCCGGTTCCGAGCAGATTATTGCGGGTGAGAAGGGTTGGAGGCCGGCGGCTGCCCCTGTTCGCCGGCGTTGGATGAATCGTTATGCTGGGGCAGCGCGAAGGGTTTTTTGATGCCGGCTTCGGCGGCGGCTTTGGTATCAGGCTGGCCGTCGCGGCTGGCAAGCGCTGCGCGGTACTCGGCAACCGCGTCGTCGCGCTGCTCTTTGACGTCGAAAATTCGCCCGATATAAATGTGGGACCAGGCCACCATGCGCGGGTCCTTGCTGGCGGCGATCGTATTGCGGAAGGCCGCCTCTGCATCGTCGATCTTGCCGTTCATCAGGTCGACGCGCGCGAGGATGAAGTTGGCCTGACCGGAATCGCCGCTGTGGGTGTCGAGAGCCTTTTGCGCGATCTCCGCAGCACCGGCAACGTCACCCTTCATGAGGTCGAGTTCGGCGAGGTCGAGCTGCTTTGCCTGCGCGGGGCGCTGCGGCGAGCGGCTCATGATGTCGCCCTCACCCTGCGTGTCGAAAGTGATTTCACGGGCCCGGTGCGTTTCGACGCTCATATCCATGCCATAGACCATGGGACCGATGGCTTCGTTCAGACTTTCGGGACTCTTCTCGAAGCCGCGCAGCTGGTTGTAGAAGTACTGCGTAAGCACATAGCCCTGGGTCATATCGTGATTGACGAGCTGCTGGCGGACAGCCTCCTGGCGTTGCTGAGTCGCGGTGCGTGCCTGCTCGTACTGCTCGGTCTCGCTGTGGGGCAGGTTGGTGGGGACATGAACGTCGGAGATGCCGGTATTCATGGTGCGCGCTTCGATGGCACGGATCATGCATTCGATGACGAGGGCCACGATGTCGCTTTTGAATTCGAACTCGAGCGGGGCGTCGTCAACGGCGCGCAGGATGGGCATGAGGCGATCCATGGAAGTGGCGCGCTGATAGAGGAGCGGCTCGATCTCATAGTGCAGGTACGCGTGGCGGACCAGATCCATGGAGATTTGTCCGTTGCTGGGTGAGGCAACAACGACGTAGTCCGAGCCATAGACGCGGGCGTTGGTTTCCAGCGGCGAGAAGAGCGGTTCGATCACAACCAGAAAGTGGCGCCCGCTAAACGACGAGGCCGGCATTTTGAGGTAGTAATTCGTGGCGACGATCATCTGCGACAGAGGATTGTGCAGCTTGTTGGCGAGATCGTCGTAGGCAACGCGGTTTTCGACAAAGATGTGATGGAGGTCGATGTCGGAGGCGAAGCGGCGGACGAGAGGCAGGACCAGCTCAACGGCGTTGGCATCGGGCGGCAGGTCCTGTTCTTCGACACTGGGAGTGAGTTGCGGCGGCGAGGTGAGGTAGAGGGCGAGCGAGACGTATTGTGAGAGGTTGTGCGCCGGATCTTCAGTGCGATGCTGATCGATGAAGGCGCAAAGCTTGTCACGGTCGTCGCGTGCATCAGCGGATGTCTGCAGGGCGGTGTTGATTTCGTCGCGGACGGTTTTGCGGACGGGCTCGGACTGGTCGAGGCCGTGATCGTAACCACAGGCATTGAGGGCTACGCCGATGTCGAACATCGCTTCGCTGGTCTCGAGGCTCACGTCGGGACCGGCGGGATCAATGAGGGCGGGAGCAGTAGAGAGCTTTTGCTCGGACGGCGCGGTACGCCTGGGGGCGGGGACCTGTGTGGGGTTGAGACCGGGAACCTGGCTGGAACTCGAGCCCTGGCCCTGCTGCGCGAGGCACGGGAGGGCGGAGAGGGATCCCGCGAGGAGAAGCAAGAGAGGACAGTGGCGGGAACGCGACGACATAAGAGGTTGGACGGATGAACTGCCCTTCAGTCTAAGCGCGGGCATTGGGGGGGTCAATGACAGCGTTCAGTTGTCAGCTATCGAGCGAACAGCGTTTTGGCGGGCTACAATTCTCGGAATCGAGTCATCCCCTGTCCTATGAGAATCTGCTGCTTCCGTCTTCTCGCCCTCTCAATCGTCGCTTCTCTCTCCGCTGCAGCGGTCCTGCCGATACTGGCACAGACACCGAAGCCCACCCACGATGCGGCTCCGGACGATGCAGGACGCAGCTCGATCGCATACATGAGCGAGTACCCGGTACGCGCGCAGCACGCGATGGTGGTGACGGTGCACCATCTGGCGACCGATGCAGGCGTGAGCATTCTCAAAGCGGGCGGCAACGCCGTGGATGCGGCTGTGGCGGTGGGGTTCGCGCTGGCCGTAGTCCATCCGGTGGCGGGAAACATCGGCGGCGGCGGATTCATGCTGGTGCACGAGCGTGACGGACGGGATCTCTTTATCGACTATCGAGAGAAGGCGCCGCTGGCTGCGACGACGAATATGTATCTCGACGCGCAGGGGAACATTATTCCCCGGGCCAGCATCGAAGGCTATCGCGCGATTGGCGTGCCGGGCGCGGTGGCGGGGCTGGTCTACGCGGAGAAGAAGTACGGCAAGCTGACCCTGGGAAAAGTGATGGCACCCTCGATTCGCCTCGCCGCAGATGGATTCATCCTGAGCGATGAGGAGGCTGACGAAATGCACGACAAGATCCTGACAGGGTTTCCTGAGTCGCGTCGGATCTTTCAGCGGGACGGCGATTTCTACAAAACCGGCGAACTGTTCCGTCAGCCGGAGCTGGCCGAGACGCTGCGGAAAATCGCGAAGGATCCGGATGGCTTCTATCGCGGTGCGATGGCCAGGCAGATCGCCGACGCAGTCCAGAAGGGCGGTGGCCTGATTACGACCGATGACATGGCGCGATACACGGTGAAGGAACGCAAGCCGGTGACCGGGAGGTATCACGGCTACGAGATCGTAAGCGCGCCGCCGCCGTCGTCGGGTGGGGTAGCCCTGATCGAGATGCTGAACATGCTCGACGGCCACAATCTGCACGCGCTCGGCGACCGCACGGCGCCGGAGATGCACCTTGTCGTCGAAGCGTTTCGGCGCGCCTACATGGACCGCACCGGCTACCTCGGCGATCCGGATTACGTCAAGATTCCGGTGGAACGGCTGATCAGCAAGTCGTACGGTGAGGCGTGGAGGAAATCGATTGACAGGGATCACGCGAGCGCATCGGCTTCTCTGGAGAGACCAGCGGGATTCCTGCCGCCGGCGCCGACCATGGCCGATGTGCGGCAGGAGGCAGCCGACACCACCCACTATTCGGTGATGGATGCCGCAGGAGACGCGGTGTCGGTGACGACAACGCTGAACGGTGGATACGGGTCAGGCGTGACCGTGCCAGGGCTGGGTTTCCTGTTGAACGACGAGATGGACGACTTTGCGTCGAAGCAGGGTGTGCCGAATATGTTCGGGCTGATTCAGGGGCCGGCAAATGCGATTGCGCCGGGCAAGCGCCCGCTATCAAGCATGACACCGACGATCGTGCTCAGGGACAGCAAGGTGGCGATGGTGCTGGGATCGCCAGGCGGCGGCCGAATCATCACGACGGTGGCAAATATTTTTCTGAGCGTGGCCGATGAGGGGCTGAACATCCAGCAGGCGGTGGATGCACCGCGCTTCCACCATCAATATTTGCCTGACGTGCTGTTCCTGGAACCTGGTTTTTTGCCGGCGACGCTCGATGGGCTCAGGGCTGAGGGCTATAGCGCGCGCGTGGGCGGACGCTGGTCGGACGGCGAGTGCATTGCCGTCGATCCGAAGACCGGAGAGCGGGAAGGCGGCCAGGATCACCGGCATCACTATGGAGAAGCGGCGGGGTATTGAAGGCTGCCTATTGCGTCGCGGCGGTCTGGCCCACTCCATAGTCGAGCGAAGTCGAGAGCAGTTTCATCACATCGGGCGGCAGCGGATGATCCGCGTTCTTCAGCAACAATGACACCTGCCAGATCTGCGTGGAGTTGAGAGTCTTGCCAAACGCAGGCATGCCGCTCAGGCGGATTCCGTTAACGACTTTCCACTCGGTCTCACCCACCGGGTCGTCGCTCACACCGACAACACCGTTATGGTGCGGCGCCCATAGCTGGGGAGCCTTGGGATACATGTGCGAAGCGTAGTCGGAGGGCCGGCCATACAACCCATGACACGCGGCGCACTGTTCGCGATAGATTTGCGCCCCCGCCGTCAGGTTGGTGGCGCTGGCCTCAATGGGCGCACTCTTCGGCATCTCGGCTTCAATGCGGGCAGAGAGCGGCACATGCACGATCTGCTTCTCAAAAGGAAATGGCACATCGGCCACCGCGACCGGCGGATGCCCCATTTGGAAGTAGATCAGCCCACATACCGGAACGAACAGCAGCCCAATGACCAGCCCCAACAGAAATCTCATCGGCTCGAATCCTCATTCCCCAAAATAACCGCAGTCCTTCCGGGCATCCTTGCACGGCAATGAAGATTCCGCAATGCAGAGTTTGCGGTGAACATGGAGCGGATCCGTCTGAGTGAAGCTGAAAAGCGCATGGCAAGTCAACCAAACCGAACTCCAGGGTCGCGCCCCTGTACCCTGCACCCTCGACCCTGTACGCTGTATTCAGTACCCTGTAACCAGCAGAAAATCTTCTTCTTTTCGTCTAAGCAGTGGAGGCACCCAGGTTCATGCATTTTCGCAAGTTCTCCGGATACGCTCTGTATCCGCTCCTCGCGCTTGTTCTTGTTTTCCCCTCCGTCATTCGCGCACAGGACTCCAGCTCCCAGCAGCCGGCGGCCAACCCTCAGACGCAGCCTTCAGACCAGAGCCAGCAGCAGCCGACCGCTCCTCAGAATCAGGCCGAGGTGC
>Ga0335073_10000437_pt1 | contig 53318 bp, 46 predicted proteins | sample Lox_Sample_22_FD_207093 | JGI IMG/M metagenome (GOLD analysis project Ga0335073, IMG submission 207093) | Soil microbial communities from Loxahatchee National Wildlife Refuge, Florida, United States - Lox_Sample_2.2 | ecosystem: Environmental > Terrestrial > Soil > Wetlands | place: USA... | reverse complement strand
TCCGGCGAACGCGACCAGTGTCGGATTCACGGCCAGCGTGTCGTCGGTAACGTCTGCGCAGGCGGTGACGCTGACGGCGAGCGCGGGTGGCGTTTCCAAGAGCTTTGCCTTGCAGCTGAATGCCACAGCGACACCGATGTTGAGCGGTGTCTCGCCGAGCAGCGGCTCGACTTCGGGCGGGACGGCGGTGACGATCACGGGGACGAACTTCGCGTCGGGTGCGACGGTGAAGTTTGGTAGCGCAGCGGCAACGAATGTGGTGGTGGTGAGCAGCACGAAGATCACGGCGACGACCCCGGCGGGCAGTGTAGGTGCGGTGACGCTCACGGTGACCAACCCGAGCTCGCAGAGCGGCAGCCTGGCCAATGGGTTTATCTATTCCGTGCCCGCGGCAATCAGCTTCGTGCAGGCAGCCTCGGCCACGCCGCAAACAGCAACAGCGACGGTGAGTGTGGGCTACGCGGCGGGGCAGACGGTGGGAGACCTGAACGTGGTGGTGGTGGGCTGGAATGACACCACGGCGACGGTGCAGTCGGTGAAGGACACTGCGGGAAACACCTACCGTCTGGCGATCGGGCCTACGAGCGGGACGGCCTTGCGGCAATCGATCTACTATGCGGCGAACATTAGGGCTGGTAGCAACACGGTGACGGTGACCTTCAGTCAGTCAGCGGCATATCCGGATGTGCGCATCCTGGAGTACCGGGGAGTCACGGCTCTGGATGTGACGGCGGGAGCAAGCGGGAACGGTGCGGGTGCCAGCAGCGGCGCGGCCACGACGACCAGTGCCACGGAGCTGATCTTCGGGGCGAACATGGTGCAGACATCGACCGGAGGGGCGGGAAGCGGATTTACGTCGCGCATCATCACGTCGCCGGACGGAGATATTGCCGAGGACAAGATAGTGACGACGGCAGGCAGCAACAATGCCACGTCAACGTTGACCTCCGCCGGGCCCTGGGTCATGCAGTTGGCGACCTTCTCGGCGGTTTCTCCTGGTGCACCAGCGCCGACGTTGAGCGGGCTGACTTGCAGCAGCACTTCGATGACGGGCGCGGGTAGCGATAGTTGCACGGTGATGCTGAGCGGGGCCGCAGCCAGTGGTGGTGTGAGCGTGAGTCTGTCGAGCAACAATGCGGCGGTGAAGGTGCCGGCCACGGTGACGGTTCCGGCGAACGCGACCAGTGTCGGATTCACGGCCAGCGTGTCGTCGGTAACGTCTGCGCAGGCGGTGACGCTGACGGCGAGCGCGGGTGGCGTTTCCAAGAGCTTTGCCCTGCAGCTGAATGCCACGGCGCCGACGTTGAGCGTCAGCGCGACGAGTGTGGCGTTCGGCAACGTGGGGGTGAAGATGGCCGCGACGCGGACTGTGACAGTGAGTTCTACGGGGACGGCAGCCGTGACGGTGAGTGCGGCGACAGTGACGGGCACGGGCTTCACGGTGTCGGGAGCCACCTTCCCAGTCAACTTGAATCCCGGTCAGTCGGTGACCCTGAATGTGCAGTTCGATCCTACCGCCACGGGAGCGGCGGCGGGGCAGCTGACTATCAAGAGCAACTCCTCGAACAACAGTACGGTTGTGATCAGCCTGAGCGGCACGGGAACGCCACCTGAAGTCGCACTGAGTTGGGACGCACCTAGCAGTTCTACTGATCCGATAGCAGGCTACAATATCTATCGGTCAACAGGCGGCAGCTCTGCGTATCAACTACTGAACTCGTCGGTTGACCCCGAGACAACCTATGTGGATAGCACCGTCCAGAGTGGTTTGATGTACAACTACTACGTAGAGAGTGTCGACTCGACAGGGAAGCAAAGCGCTCCGTCAAATGAGGTAAGCGTAACCATCCCCTAAAAGCAATTTCGCTGGATAATGCTGTATCGCGGAGTGTGGTCAAGTGAGTATCTGGCTGAGCTGCCCTACAGGTAGGCACAGGATAGCTGCCACTTCCTGGCACTCCGCATACGGCTTTTAAGCGTCTCGAACTCAAAGCCCGGACGCTGTAGGGGGTAGTTAGATCCTTACCTGGTGTGCAACCAGCCCGCGGCCTTCGCCTTGCAGACGGTGTCGACGATGTACTTGCCAATCGCAAGGGACGCAGTTGCCGCGGGCGATGGAACGTTGCACACGTGCAGGATCCCCTCGGTGTAGACAAAATGAAAGTCGTCAATCAGCTTGCCGTCGATGCCGAGCGACTGCGCGCGAACTCCCGATCCACCAGGCACGAGGTCATCCGATCTGAGCTCCGGCATGAGCCGCTGGAGTGCTCGGACAAACGCTGCTTTACTCCACGAACGATGATATTCGCCAACGGCCATTCGCCAGTGTCTTGCGGCCATAATCCAGAAACCGGGGAAGGCGAGATATTCGAGCACGTCTCTCGTGTGAAAGGATGTTTTTGAATATCCCTCCCGTTTGAGCGCGAGCACCGCATTTGGGCCGGCTTCGACTCCACCTCCGATACGCTTTGTGAAGTGAACTCCCAGGAAAGGGAATCGCGGGTCTGGGACCGGATAGAGTAGTCCTTTGACGTAGTGGTGCTTCTCCGGCACGATGTGGTAATACTCACCGCGAAAAGGCACGATCATGAGATCGAGTTTGGCCTTCGCCATGCGGCTGATATGGTCACTATGCAGACCTGTGCAATTGATCACGAGCTGTGCTTCAATCGCCCCCTGAGTGGTTTCGACGATAGTAGATTGGCCGAGGCGCTTCAGTCCGACGACTTCACTCGAGAGATGAATCAGACCACCTCCGGCGACTATGAGTTCCGCATATTTTTCTGAGACCTTGGCGTAGTCAACGATGCCTGTGCCCGGCACTCGAATGCCTCGTATACCCGCGGCGTGCGGTTCTATCTCCCGAATCTCTTCTGTCCGCAGCATGCGGAGCCCCTCCAGCCCATTGCCCTGACCGCGTCTGAATAGCTCTTCGAGCCGGGGAATCTCGTCGTCTGTGACCGCGACAATTACTTTTCCGCAAATGTCGTACGGCACTCCATTTTCCTGGCAAAATCGCAATAGAGCATGCACGCCCTGGACGCAAAGGCGGGCTTTGAGGCTTCCTGGTTTGTAATAAATTCCAGAATGGATGACACCGCTGTTATGGCTGGTCTGGTGGCAGGCGAGTGTTGGCTCCTTCTCGACGATTGCCAGAGAGAGACCCGGGAAACGCCTGGTGAGCTCCAGTCCGGTCGCCAGCCCAACGATGCCGCCCCCGATAATTGCTACCGTATTTGATCGTTTCGGCATATGAAAACGCGACGGTGATCCTTACCATTAATGGCAGACTCTTACACTCAGGGCGAATGCAAAAGCCAGGCTCAAGAATATTGCGCACTTGCGTTGCGTGCAATTTCTTGGAAGCGGTCTTAAAAGTCAATTCGTCATCGCGCAGGAATCTAGTCGGAGGCCACGCGCAAATACTTGTTTGGGAGACGCCCAGTTGCATCTCTTATCAATGTCGAGGGAACCTTCTGTGTTTTCTTCAGCCACTCGGCGGCCAATTGTTCGGCTTGGAGCAGTTGCTCCATCGTTAATGCCTTTGCCACACTTTCGCTGGTTCGTGATATTTGCCGAGTAGCGATCAAGTACCACTTGTACGCTTGGATAAGGTCGTTGGAATCATATCTCCTGCTCCAGTAATACCGAGCCAGTTCTAGTTGCGCCGGGGCAAAGCCCTGTTCAGCAGCTCGCTGGTCTCTAGCAAGGATCGAAGCGCTCTGTAGGTCTTGGTCTGCACCATCCGTTCCAACGCCGCTGACTACTGAGTCCGAAGGGCTACTCCGGCTGAGAGTCATGAAAAGAAGCTCGACGCGGCTCGAGACTCCGAGTTTGTCATATACCCGAAACAGATAGTTCTTGATGGTGTGCTCGCTGAGGCCTAACCGCTTGGCAATTTCACGATTTGTCAGGCCTTCAGCAACCGTATTCACCACTTCCATCTCTCGCTTGGAGAGCTGCTGCATACCCTGAGCATTTCCGGGCGAAAGATTGTGGGAAGCCGCCAGGGCCTCAACGACCAGGCCCATTTGTCGGCTGTCGGCCCAGATCTGTCCTTGATGCACCCTTTGCACACATTTACTCAAGATTTCAATGGAATCTTGTCTGCTTAACACTCCACGCGCGCCGGAACGAAACGCCTCCAGTACCGATTCAGGTTTCGACGAGTCCAGGAGCATTACCGCGCGGACCCTAGGGTGCGACGCGTGCACCTCTCGCATAACCTGGAATCCACCGGAGGGATGATTCAATTCAGAGCTAAGTAGAAGGACATCGATATTGTGCAGGTCCTTGAGCGCGACTAATTCCTGCGAATTCGCACCGACTACTTCCAACGACTCGTCGAGCCTCAATGCATCGGCGAGCAGCTGAGTGTGGAGTCGCGTATCGTCGGCCACGAATACGCGAATTACCGCCCCGACGGTTTTGTCGCGCGTTGTTGTCCTCACAGATCCTCTTTGCACTTTTCAGGCTTACGGTCGGGGGAGGACGTCGCCTTAAAAAGTTTTGGGGCTAAGGCTAACTACGAGGTGCGTCCGGCTTTCAGTCTTTGGCAGACACGACAACAGACAGGCCCATTTGGTTGCAATCTTGCATACGGTCGATGCCGAATCCGGAGATTGCAGCGAATACGTTAACTCCACGGCAATATAAGACGCAAGCTATAAATTTCAGATGCGTCAAACTGCCCGTAACTCCCTCCGTGTCTCCATTTAATCAATGACTTGGGGTATGTTGGCTCGTCCAGTTCTACCGAGCGGTGAGTTCTTGAGATCAACCTACAGTGAGAAGATCGTCTCATGGGCTTTACTATCCATTGGTGGGGCAAAAAAAACCAGAGCTAGGAGAAATGCTTCGCGGAGATGTTATACCACTTGCAGCCATCTGCACCTGACGGTACGCTGTGTCTCGACTTGGGCAATTGGCTGTGACAAATGGCCTCTTACCCCCTGCCCAGGTGCCCCAGCTCCGTGATCCTTTTGTGTGGCTGTGTCTGCAGGCTGACTGGATCCCCCAACCGGTGCTGGATCAGAAGCAGGATTTTCGGCAAAGTAAGGGTCATGAAATACGTGACTCAGAGGGCGAAGCTATACACACCAGGAATCAGGCCCCGAATACTTATCGGCGCCTGCCTCCAACATTGAAATCTGCCGGACCAATCAGCAACCTGCGGGATTGATGGCCTTGAACGTCTGTATCTGATCACGCAATAGAGATTTTCCCCAATCTCGGTTCTCTCGGATCTCCCTAGCGGAGACCTTCCAAAAATCCCTTTTTGAAAGCAGGGCAACCTCCAAGGGGCGCCCATGAGGGCGGAGCTATGTGCACAACAAGTCTGTCAGTTGGCCTTCCGGAGTCGGCTTTAATGGCCCGGAAAGACATCGAAAACTGGTACGCAGTCCAGACTCGGGCTCGTCACGAAAAAGCTGTGGCAAGCAGACTCTGTCAAAAAGGCGTCACTGTTTTTTTCCCTACCGTCACCGAGGTTCATCGCTGGAGTGACAGAAAAAAGAACGTGGAACTGCCACTGTTCAGTTGTTACCTGTTTGCCAAGCTGGTGGCCGGCAATGAAGACCGCCAGAAAGTACTTCGCATCGACAGCGTCCTGGGATTCGCCGGAGATCCCGGGTATGGCACACCAATCCCGGACGAGCAGATCGAAGCGGTTCGGACCCTGGTCGACGAACGGCTACCTTATACCTGCCATCCATTCCTTAAAGCTGGACAGCGCGTGCGAATCCGAAGCGGTGCATTGGATGGTCTCGAAGGAGTACTCGTTTCTCGAAGAGGGGACCGCAAACTAATCATCTCGGTGGATGCGATGCAAAGATCTCTAGCCATTCAAATTGACGGATACCACGTAGAACCCATCTAGTGCTTCTTGCTTCCTGGTGCCCGCGCCCAGGAGCCGACTCGTGACAGAAAAAGGAATCGACACAGCAAGGCTTATTGTTGTTAGCCACGACTCTGCTGTTCTTCGCTCACTCTCGTCGATCGTTGAATCCAACGACTGGCAGTGTGAAAGTGCCGACAACGCCTGGGAGGCGATTGAGCGAGTACTATCCGGGGTGGCGCCGGATCTGCTCTTGTTGGACCAGCCGCACGGGGATGCGGACGGGCTTCATATTCTGCGGTGGTTGCGCCGCCTTCGTCCCGCGCTACCAATTATCTTGATTGGTTATCCAGATGACACCGGCAGAAAACAAGAAGCCATCCGGATCGGCGCGCGGGATTATCTTGTCAAGCCCCTCGACAACCGCCAACTTGAATTGGCCATCGGACAGAACTTTTCCCAGCCGTGGGTAGACGGTGAGAGGGATATCACCAGCGATGACGTCGAGCTGGTTGACAACGACAATTTCTTCATAGGAATCAGCCCGATCATGCGAAAGCTTCGCGCCCAGGCGGCACTACTGGCGGAGGCGAACATGCCGGTCCTGATTCTGGGCGAGAGCGGGAGCGGCAAAGAGACTACCGCCCGGCTTCTTCATAAATTGTCTGTCCGTTCCGGATTTGAGTTCGCAAAGGTAAATTGCGTAGCATTGCCCAGCGATTTACTGGAGCGGGAGCTATTCGGATATCAGCAAAATGGCACGCCCGGACATACCAAACCAGGCAAGTTAGAGCTCTGCGCTAAGGGCACGATTCTACTGGACGAAATCACCGAGATGTCGATGGATCTGCAAGCGCACCTGCTGCAGGTCCTGCAGAACAAACGATTTCTAAGGCGAGGAACTTCAGCTCCCATCGAGGTTGATGCCCGTATTGTGGCCTCCAGCAGCGCGAACATGGAACACGCTCTATCGGAAAACCGACTTCGCGAGGACCTCTATTACCGTCTGAGTGCTTACACGATTCACGTGCCCTCTCTGCGCGAACGTAAAGCGGAACTTCGGGTTCTTTCGCGTCACTTCATGCACCAGCTTGCCAGGCACTACGGCCTCTCGCCGCGCGACTTTTCGCCTGCGATTATCGAGGCCTGCCAGTCATACGCCTGGCCTGGGAATCTGCGAGAGCTGGAGACATTCGTCAAGCGTTACCTCATGATGGGAGACGGTGACCCCGCCTTCGCAAGGAGCCTAGCGTGCCTGCATGGGGGGAAGCAGAGTATTGCATCGAGAGCGCCACAAACCTTGATTCCACCGCCGCCTTTGCTTACGTCACCGCGCGACGGTTCAGCCGGTTCTGGTTCCCTTAAATCTCTCGTACAGGGTGTTAAGTTAGAGACCGAGAAGCACGCGATAGCCGCAGCGCTGGAGAAGACTGGTTGGAATCGAAAAGCGGCCGCACGCCTACTCAAGGTCAGCTATCGGACACTGCTGTATAAGATCGAGCAGTACCAGATGAGATCATCTGATTCCGCTCTTTTTCCAGGAAACAATGGGCTGAAAAGCAAGGGGACCGGATTCCGCGGCGAAGGGCGGACAGATTGAGCCGGATCGGGAAGACAACCTCCAAGATTGTTCACAGAAGTCGTTATGAAAAACAGAGCCGATCATCCAATGGGCGTAGGTTTCGTCCTGATAGTTCTTACCGGTTCCCTGTGGGCGCAAACGCCAGCCTCCAGTGAGGCTCATGTGGGATTCCCCGCACCTGCAGCGACGGCTTCGCTCGCACAACCCCTTGCAACGGCTAACAACCCCCGCGACGAGAGCTTTGTTATTGGCAACGACGACATCTTGTCAATCAATGTGTGGAAAGAACCGGACGTGTCTCGGCCGTCGATCCCAGTGCGGCCGGACGGAAGAATCTCGCTGCCCTTGGTGGGTGAAGTGCAAGCGGCGGGCCGGACTCCTTCGCAACTCGAAGCAGACATTACTAGCAAATTGCGAACCTATATAGCAGAGCCGGAAGTTACGGTAATGGTTCAGCAGATTAATAGTGAAAAGTTCAACATTTTGGGACAGGTGGGAAAGCCGGGATCATACACTCTGATCCGCGGGACAACAGTTCTGGATGCGATTGCGCTTGCCGGCGGCTTCAAGGACTTTGCCAAGCAAAAAGCCATTTACATCCTCCGCCAAAATCCTGGCGGTGGTGAGTCCCGTCTCGCCTTTAACTATAGGGACGTTATCAAGGGCAAGAAGCCCGAGCAGAACATCAAGGTTGAGCCGCGCGACACGATCGTGGTGCCTTGAGAGCTGTTTATGTTTACACGAGTTTGCCTAAGCCTTGTACTGCTCGGGGCCATGCCCGCGTGGTCGCAGGTGGACACGAACGCAACAGAGGCCGGTACCAACACCTCTGATCAAACCCAGATGTTGACACCGCCTCCGGTGAGCAGTGAAGCATATACAACCGCGGTCGGCTCCACAATACGGTCGAATTATCTGCGCACCGGGTGGGTCATCAATACCGCATACAGTGACAACGTGGTCGGCGGCAGCGGCACCAATCCGATCAGCGATGTCAGCTACTCGATTTGGCCCACGATCGCAATCGACAAGACCACGACGCGGCTACACTGGATATTGAACTATAGTCCAGGGTTCACGATCTATCAACACACGAGCGCTCTTAATCAAGCGGATCAAAATGTTGCTTTGGATTTTCGATACCGATTGAGTCCGCACGTAACAGCCAGCGCGCGGGACTCCCTTCAGAAGACCTCGAACGTGTTCAACCAACCCGATTCGTTTACCGGAGGGGCAATATCTGGCGGTGTGCAGCCTCAGCCGATATCCGTCGTCGCTCCGACCGCAGACCAACTCAGCAACACGGCGACTATGGAACTAACTTATCAATTTAGTAGGAATGGGATGATCGGTGCCACGGGAGCATTCACGAATCTGCATTACTTTGACCCCGCTGAGGTCCCTGGTCTCTACGATTCGAATTCGGGCGGAGGGTCGGCTTTCTACAATCACCGTCTGTCCAGGATGCACTACGTTGGTGCAACGTATCAGTATTTGAGATTCCTCACCTACCCCACAACTGAACGGAGTGAGACTCAGACGCACTCCGTCTTGCTTTTTTATACGCTGTATCTGAATCCTACTTTCTCCTTCTCGGTATCGTGTGGCCCGCAGCACTTCGACGTCGTCCAGTCTCCCTTGCCGATTTACCGCTCGTGGTCGCCAGCGCTAACGGCAAGCATGGGCCGGCAAGGGCGCCATATGGATATCGCGGTCGGCTACGGGCGAACCGTTACTTCAGGTGGGGGCTTGGTGGGCGCCTTCCTGTCGAATAGTGCAAATGCGTCTGCGCACTGGCAGCCAGCGCGGGCCTGGACCCTGGGATCAACAGCGGCTTATGCAAATAATAAGAATGTGACGCCGTCCTCTCTCCAATCCAGTTCAGGAGGGCACACCCTTACCGGCACTGTCTCGGTCCAACACCCCTTGGGCGAGCGCTTCAATGTGGCACTTGGATATACCCGTCTGCACCAAAGTTACAGCGGCATCCCGGTGATATCTAACACTCCCAACACCAACCTCGAATTCATCTCTATCTCTTATCAGTTAGCGAGACCACTGGGAAGATAATCATGCCAGAAGTCCCCGAAGAACAGAATTCAGAACCGCTTGACATACAGCGCTACCTGGACGTGGTGCGCCGCCGCTACCCCTATTTTTTGATACCGTTATTTCTTGGGTGGCTTGCAGTCTGGGGAGCTAGCTGGATCTTACCGCCAAGATATAAGTCGGGCACGTTGATCCTGGTGGAACAGCCGACTATGCCGACAAACTATGTCACACCGAATATCAACGAAGACTTGCAAGGTAGACTGCAGAATATCAGTCAACAGATTCTTAGCCGAACGCGCCTTCTCAATATCATCGACCAGTTGAATCTTTATGCTGAGAGTCACACCAGAATCACGCCAGATGAAAAAGTCGAACGCATGCGCAAAGACACTCAGATCGAGCTTGTGCGTGACGCTCGCGAGGCGATCACCGCATTCAACATTTATTATTCAGCACGCGATCCGCGTGTGGCCCAACGTGTCACAGGTGAGCTGACCAACCTGTTCATTAACGAAAATCTGGAAGCACGCCAACAACAGTCCGAAGACACTACCAGGTTTCTCGGGAGTCAGTTGGAAGCCGCACGTCAGAGCCTCGCTGAGCAAGACGCCAAGATTCGAGAGTTCAAGGGAGAGCATGTAGGTGAATTGCCTGCGCAGCAAGCGAGTAATCTTCAAATCCTTGCTGGGCTGCAATCGCAGCTAGAGAGCGAACAACATGCACTCAACACCGCGCAACAGCAGCGAGTCTACCTGCAGACGTTGATCAATCAATATCGGACCCTTCAAGGAACTTCCAAGACGGTCGATGGCACTCCAACGGGTTTGCCGGCAATTGACCAACAGCTCGACAGGCTAAATTCAAAATTGGCAGATCTTAGCGCTCACTACACTGATCGATATCCTGACGTTCAGAACCTGAAGAGCGAGATAGCCAAGACCGAAAAGATGAGGGACGAGCTCATCGCTGATTTGAGGAACAAAGCGAATAGTAGCCAGGGCGAGGGCGTTGCCTTTGCGCATGAGCTGACAGATCCCGCACAAAACTCAGGTATGCTTCAACTGCGGAGTCAGCTGCAAGCCAATCAGGCCGAGATTACGAATCATGAGCAAGCGATTACTGGCTTGAAGGTCAGAATCAACGATTACCAGGCGCGATTGAATCTGGAGCCGACGCGCGAGCAGCAGTTGGCAGATCTGACTCGCGGGTATGATCAATCCAAGGCTAATTACGACGACCTATTGAAAAAGAAAAACGAGTCGGCAATGGCTACCAGCATGGAACAGATGCAAAAAGGTGAGCGTTTCCGCATGCTTGATCCTCCGAGTTTGCCACTGAAACCAGACTTTCCCAATCGGCTCAAATTTTGTGGGATGGGATTGGGCGTGGGTCTGATGTTAGGCCTCGTGGTGGCAGGTGGATTTGAATTCATGGACGATCGCCTGCACAGTGAAAAGCAAATCAAGACCCTGTTGCCGATGAGGGTGATCTCTGAGATCCCGGATATCTTGACCCTGTCGGACGAACGAAGGAGCAAGAAGAGGATGTTGCTCGGATGGGCAATGGCCGCAATCGTAGTTGTCACCATCTTGGCGGGTACGGCGATCAGCTATCGGCTCAGTTAAAAGTTCCCGCTCAATGTACAAGGCCTTCTACAATCTCACACGCAACCCCTTCGATCTCACACCCGATCCCGCGTTTCTTTTCTCGACCAAACGACATAACGAGGCGCTCGCAGCGCTTTACTATGGCATTCGGCGGCACAAGGGATTCGTTGTGGTGACCGGAGAGGTAGGCACTGGGAAAACCCTGCTGCTTCGTTGCTTGCTTCGATTATTGAAGCAGAGCAAAGACGTCGACTACGCCTATCTATTTAACAGCCGGCTCTCTCCCGCGGAGTTCCTGCAGTACATTCTCTCAGACTTCGGGCTCTCTGCTTCCGGTAAGAACAAAAGCGAGCTGCTGCTTGATCTGGGTCATTTCGTGGTCTCACGAGGATCGAAGAAGTTGACCACTGTACTAATTGTGGATGAGGCACATCATTTGTCTCCGGAAATACTTGAGGAGGTCCGCCTTCTGACGAACTTGGAAACAACCGAGGACAAATTGCTTCAAGTAGTATTAGTGGGCCAGCCCGAACTTGACGAGAAGCTGGATTCCGTCGGACTTAGACAACTCAAGCAGAGGATTGCTCTTCGAGCGCGGCTTGACCCTCTGGATGGCAATGAGACCAGCGGATACATTGAACGGCGCCTGCAGATTGCAGGGATGCAGGCAAACACGTTGTTCTCTGAGCAGTCTATTGCTGCTGTGTATCGTCATTCGCGGGGCTTCCCTCGGCTGATCAACACAATCTGCGAGAACGCCCTTATTAATGCCTACGCAAGACAGATGCGAAGCGTGACTCCGGACATTATAGAAGATGTAGCGAAGGAGTTCCGCTTCGATGTGATTCATTCACCTGACGCTGGAACGACCGACGCCCCCAACGGGATGAATGGCCAAGGAGCCACAACACTCGTCCCCGATCTGTACTCCGTCCTGCGCGGACATGTTTCGGGCGAACTTGATTTGGCAGCGCCGATAGTCGTTCACGCGAGCAAAGATGAGCCTTATATTTGACGCGTTACAAAGATCGGAGGCCGAGCGCTCTGGAGTTGCACTGCCGGCGTTGACAGCAGCGACTGAGGTGCTCCGGCTCGCGGAGCTTCACGCGGCGTCCGACCGGGAAACCGCGGCACAGTTCGAGCCCTCCTATGTGACCGAAAGGGCAGCGCTTGACACATCATACCTGCCGTCAGCTGTGCCGCAACCTGCGACGGCGGGTGAAGCTCTCGCAGACACCGAGTTGTCAGTCGATGACAGGTACTTGGCTGCGTTCAGCCAATTCCAGTCCCTACGGGTCGTGGTTCCTCCTGAAAATCGGCTCGTATGCCTCACAGATAACGAAAGTTTGGCCGCGGAAAAATTCCGCTACGTGGGGGTCAGCTTACAACATCTCCGGCGGGACCGGCCGCTCAAGAAAGTGCTGATTACGAGCACAATTCCGTCAGAAGGTAAGACCATGGTTGCTGCCAACCTCGCCTGCACCCTCGCTCGAAGAACACAGCAGCGGACCCTGCTTCTGGAAGGAGACCTGCGGCGGCCGTCTTTATCGCAGATGTTCGGATTGGAAGGGAAGTCTGGCATCTGTGAATGGCTACAAGGCGGGCGGAGTCTGACGAGTATTTACTATCTCGAAGGCGCGGGCCTCTGGATGTTACCAGCCGGCACCGCTCCGAAGAATCCTCTCGAACTCCTGCAATCAGGAAAACTCCCTGCACTGATGGATCAGTTAACTGCATGGTTTGATTGGATCATCATCGATTCGCCTCCAGTGCTGCCATTGGCTGACACCAGCGTCTGGATGCGGGTAGCGGATGGAATTCTTCTGGTTGCGCGTCAGGGAACGACAGAGAAGCGGCAATTGCAGCGAGGCCTCGAAGCGATCGAGTCTAAAAAACTGATTGGTGCGTTGTTGAACGGATCCAAAAACGCGGCCCCAAGCGACTATTACTACCATGCACCCGTGGCTTCACGGGCGAATGACGTCCCAACAGAGTAATTCAGTCCCAAACTAATGCTGTTTGCTCCTGCCTATTAGAACGTGCGGGACAAAGGAGGGAGTCGTGACTCTGCGACATTCGGACGGTGATTCAAGTGTAGCGGCCGCTCTATTCGAGGTGATATCGGCCGGAGAACGCGAGATCCTGAACGAAGAGGCCTTTCAACGGACGATTGCCATCGAGCGCAAAAGAACGGAGCGTTCCAATAAGCCATTCCTACTGCTACTGCTAGACGCTGGTAATCATCACGGTTCGGAGAAGAATAGAAAGGTCCTCGAAAGCATCGTGCCCACTTTGAGGTCATCGACCAGAGAAACCGACGTAATCGGCTGGTATAAGAACGAGGCTACCATTGGCATTATTTTCACAGAGGTCCTAGTTGATGAAAAAAACTTGATAGTGAGCACGATTCTAACCAGGGTGAGCACCACGTTGCGGGATAGGTTGACGATTGATCAATTCGATCAAGTTAGCATCTCGTTCCACTTTTTCCCCGACGAGTGGGATCATGATACGCCTGGGCGTCCAAGCAACCCAGCCTTATACCCAGACTTATCGAATCGCGACGCCGGCAGAAGGCCGTCATTAGGCATAAAGCGGCTGATGGATATTGCCGTCAGCGGGCTGGCATTGATCCTGTGTTCGCCTTTATGCATGCTGATTGCATTGGCAATCAAAGCATCATCTAGAGGTCCCGTTCTTTTTAGACAACAACGGGTTGGCAAGTACGGTAAGTGTTTCACATTCCTCAAATTCCGGTCGATGCATACCGGCAATGATTCTAGCGTTCACAAAGAATATGTAAGGCGACTGATCGCCGGCCGAGCGGAATGCCAAGTGTCCAGTGCGAACGGCGAACGTGTCTACAAGCTCACCGACGATAGAAGAGTCACCGAGGTGGGAAAGTTCTTGCGCCGGAGTAGCCTGGATGAGTTGCCGCAGTTGCTGAACGTCCTAAAAGGGGACATGTCGCTGGTTGGCCCCCGTCCTGCAATCCCCTATGAGGTGGCAGCATATCAGACGTGGCACCGTCGTAGGGTACTGGAAGTTAAACCTGGGATTACCGGGTTGTGGCAGGTTAACGGTCGGAATCGTCTCAATTTCGACGAAATGGTCCGACTGGATCTGAAATACGCCACGTCCTGGTCTCCTTGGCTAGACGTCAATATCCTCATGCGAACGCCACGCGCGGTGCTCAAGGGCGCGGGAGCGTGTTGACTTCGTGGTGTCAACTCGCCGTCTGATTTTGGTCAATACCGCATTTGCGTAAGTCTTATCTTGGGCCTGCTCGCCCTTTCCAAATCAGTGGATCTCCGCAATCAAACCCTACGATGAAAACGGGTAAGACATCTTGAAATTCGGCGTAATTGGATACGGCTACTGGGGGCCGAACGTCGTCAGAAACCTTGAAACTCTAGAAGAGTCCCAGGTTCTCGCGATCGCCGAGCTGAGCCCAAACGCAAGGAAGCGCGCTCAGAGGGCCTATCCCGGCATTCATATAACTTCAGATGCTACCGAGGTGATCGCATCGCCCAAGATTGATGCCGTCGCGGTCATCACGCCAGTATGGACACACTACGAATTGACCAAAGCTGCTCTAGAGAATGGTAAGCACGTCTTCGTTGAGAAGCCATTTACAAGCAATACCGCGCAAGGTGAGGAACTAATTGACCTTGCCCAGCGGAAAGACCTCAGGATCATGGTGGATTACACCTTCTTGTTCACGGGCGCGGTAAAGAAAATCGGACAGCTTCTCGACGACGGGGCCTTGGGCAAACTCTATTACTACGATTCGACACGCGTTAACCTTGGTCTCTTCCAGCATGACATCAATGTCCTCTGGGACCTTGCGCCACACGACCTGTCCATAATGGACTACCTCATCAAGGCGAGTCCCGAAGCGATTGTGGCTACTGGACAGAGGCATCTGAACTGTCACGAAGATGTAGCTTTTATGACCCTCTATTTTCCTGACAAAGTCATCGCGCATATCAATGTCAACTGGCTGTCTCCAGTGAAGGTCAGGACCACGCTTATTGGTGGAGAGAAGCGAATGCTGGTGTGGAATGACCTCGAAGCTGACGAGAAGATCAAGGTCTATGACAAGGGAGTGAATATCACCAACCGTGAAGGCGTCTACGAGCTGCTCGTTAATTATCGTTCCGGCGATATGTGGGCTCCTCAACTAGAGCAGGTGGAGGCACTTCGTGAGGAACTATCCTACTTCATAGACTGCATTTCAAGCGGACAAGACCCATTAAACGACGGCCATGCCGGCCTACGAGTAGTCCAGATGTTGGAAGCCGCCAGCGAATCACTTAACAAACGAGGAGCCCTGATTAATCTATGAACTCCTACAACTGCATTTCGGATGATGTAAAACTGGGAGAAAATGTCAGGCTGTCGAGATTCATCAATCTATACGGATGTGAAATTGGGGACGAGACAAAGATCGGCGCATTCGTGGAAATTCAAAAAAATGCAAGTGTCGGACGTCGTTGCAAAATATCGAGCCACACATTTGTATGTGAGGGCGTGTCTATTGAAGATCACGTCTTTGTCGGCCACGGTGTAACTTTCACCAACGATTCCTATCCGCGCGCAACGAATGCCGACGGAGAACTGCAAACCGAGAAAGACTGGCGTGTCGAGCGAACGGTGGTAAAGCGTGGAGCGTCCATTGGCTCCGGCTCGACGATTCTTTCGAACCTAGTGATAGGGGAAAACGCTATTGTCGGAGCAGGTAGTGTGGTGACGCGAGATATACCGCCAAACTCGATCGTCGCCGGTAATCCTGCGAGGTTCCTGCGCTCCATTCTACCTGTGTCAAAGTGATCTCAATTAAGCGAGCCATGACTTCGTCAAGGTCGCGCGCTTTGGGCAAAGAGTACTTCCCATCTGCTCCCTGAGAAATATTCGAAACAATGAAAATTGGAATAGAGTCGAGATTATTGCGCGATGTCGTGGTAATAGTTCCTGAGATGTTTCAGGACAACCGCGGATTTTTCATGGAGACCTTCCGCAAGGATGAATTCGGCGAAAAGGGTTTGCCCACGGACTTTGTACAGGATAATCACTCGCGATCTGTTCGTGGCGTCGTACGAGGCCTACATTTCCAATGGGACCCCCCTATGGGCAAGTTGATGCGCGTTTCTTTGGGAAGTGCATTTCTTGTCGCCGTAGATATTCGGTGTGGATCGCCAACGCTAGGGCAGTGGGTTGGTGTAGAGGCATCAGCCGAGAATCGAAGGCAGGTGTGGGCTCCCGCAGGTTTTGCGCGTGGGTTCTGCGTGCTGTCTGAAGTTGCGGAAATACAGTACAAATGCACAGGAATTTATAACAGCAGGGCGGAGTCCGGGATTCGTTGGGATGATCCGCGAATCGGCATCGAGTGGCCGCTCAGTGAAGTGCTGCTATCCGAAAAGGATCGAACCGCCCGGACGCTTGACGAGTGGTTGCTACTGCCAGAGTCCAAAAGGCTTGCTTACTAAGTAATAGTCTAGGAGAAGAGGGTGAGACTTCTTATTGCGGGCGGAGCTGGATATGTAGGCTCTACTCTGATCCCTAAACTGCTGAATCGTGGCTACAAGGTTGATGTCGTCGATCTCTTCTGGTTTGGCAACCACCTGCCACGACAGGTGGGCATTCTTAATAAAGACATTTTTCAGCTGACCGTCGATGATCTGGCTTTCTACGATCAGGTCGTCTTCCTTGCCGGTTTGTCCAACGATCCGATGGCCGAGTACTCGCCGAACAAGAATTTCATCTTCAATGCGGCGGCACCCGCGTATCTTGCGTATATCGCCAAACTCGCGAAGGTCCGGCGGTATGTTTACGCTTCCTCCTGCTCCGTCTACGGATATACCGAAAACGAACTCTACGATGAGAGCAGTCCGGCCAGTTCGAATTATCCTTACGGCATTTCGAAGCTGCAGGGGGAGCAGGCGGTGATGCAGCTGATGAGCGAAGAGTTCTCCGTCATCTCGCTGCGCAAGGGAACCATTTCCGGATACAGCCCTCGCATGCGCCTCGATCTGATCATCAACACGATGTTCAAGAACGCGATGCGCGATCATACCATCACGGTCAATAACCCATCGATCTGGAGACCGATCCTCAGCATCGAGGACGCCGCGACCGCTTACATCCGCGCTATCGAGGCCAGCGAACGGATCTCAGGCATCTTCAATCTCGCCTCCGGCAATTACACCGTCGGCGAAGTGGCAGATCTTGTGAAAGTCGCGATGGAAGAGCGTCTGAGCATTCGCGTCAGACTGGACATCAAGCACATTCATGATTTTCGCAACTACAAGGTCAGCACCGATAAGGCCGCGAATGTGCTGAGCTTCCATCCGGCTGGAAGCATCAAATCAATCGTCGATAATCTCATCGACAACGTCGATAAGTTTCGCGACTGGGACAATCCCGCGTACGCCAATATCCAGTGCTTTCGCGCCATCGAAAAAGAGATCGAAGTTCACAACATGGTGGGTGCCATATGAAGGTGGCGGTTGTCGGAGCCAATGGGCAGCTCGGCGCCGATGTCGCGGCGAGATTTCGAGCGCGCGGAGATACCGTGGTTCCGCTGACCCATGGGGAAGTTGAGTTGTCGACCCTTAAATCGGTTCGGAACTGTTTTGAGGGGTCCGGTATAGAGTTGGTTGTCAATACCGCAGCCATGCATCATGTGGAAAAATGTGAGGCCGATCCGGAGCGCGCATGGCTGGTGAATGGATTGGGGGCGCGCAATCTCGCCGAGGTCACCCGAGACGGCGGCGCTACGCTGATTCACATCAGCACCGATTATGTCTTCGATGGAACAAAGGGGCGGCCTTATTTGGAAAGCGATGCGCCGCTACCGCTGAACGTCTACGGCAACACCAAGCTCACGGGCGAATACTTCGTGAGAACGCTTAACCCTCGTCACTTTGTGCTACGAACGTCGGGGCTTTATGGAACGAATCCCTGCCGGGCTAAAGGTGGACGCAATTTTGTTGACCTGATGCTGAAGCTTGGGCAGGAGCGCGGGAAGGTGCGCGTGGTAGACAGCGAATTCGTGAGTCCGACTTCCACCGCGGAGCTGGCACGGCAAATCGCAGCTGTCAGCGGCTCCGCGGCCTTCGGCCTGTACCATGCGACGGCAGAAGGCAGTTGCTCCTGGAATGAGTTTGCCAAAGAGATCTTTTCGTTGGCGGGAATGAAGGTCCAGGTCGAAGTGGCGTTGCCTTCAGAATTTCCCGCGAAGGTGCCGCGCCCACTGTATTCCGTGCTTGAAAACAGCAGACTTAAGGAAAGTGGGCTCAATGTATTCAGGCCGTGGCAAACCGGCCTGGCCGAATATCTGATCGCCGTCCGCGAGAGTTTGAGTGCGCAGATGTTGCCGGTCTGAATACGGCGATGGATGGACGGCGTTCCCAATTCAGGCCGGTCTCTCTCGAAATCACGACTCCTCAGGCTGCAGACCAGGGCGGACTGCGAAGGCGGCGTCGACCCTGACAAAGGCAGCTGCCATCGGATAGGTTGCAACCAGTCTTCCCAATTTCAACATTTGTGAAAGCGCCATGATTGGCGCTCGCAGCGGCGTGACCAAAGACAGTCCCTAACTCAGTCGAAGGAGGCAATCCTGTCCGCGCCCTGCGCGATTTGAAGTTAGAAAGAGGAAAAGATGGCTGCAGTTGATGCAATTCCGTTTCTGGATCTCGTGACGCCCCATCAGCAGATGGAGCAGGAGCTCATCGCGGTGTTCCGGATGGCCCTGCATTCAGGCGGTTTTATCGGTGGCCCGGTTATCGAGTCCTTTGAGCGCTCCTTCGCGGACTTTTGTGAGACAAGGCAGGCGGTGGCCGTGAGCAGCGGCACCGACGCTCTGCGCTTCGCACTCATGGCGGGCGGGGTGCTGGGGGGAGACGTGGTGGTGACGGTCCCTCACACCTTCATCGCAACGACGGAGGCCATCACCCAGGCGGGTGCGCTGCCGGAATTCGTGGACATCGATGAGCAGACCTACAACATTTCTGTTGAAAGGCTGCGGGAGTATCTACAGGACGGCTGTCGCCGTAACAGTGCGGGAAGGCTGATTAGCTGCCGGAGCGGACGCCCGGTAACTGCCGTCGTTCCTGTCCATCTTTACGGCCAAATGGCGGATATGGATGCAATTCTGGATTTGGCGGATGAGTTCCGGTTGGTCGTCATTGAAGATGCCTGCCAGGCCCACGGCGCTGAATACTTTTCCACAAAATCCGGGCGCTGGATGAAGGCGGGTTCTGTAGGACGGGCTGCTGCCTTCAGCTTCTATCCGGGCAAGAACCTTGGCGCCTGCGGCGAAGGCGGCGCGGCAACGACGAACGATCCAGAGATTGCCGAAAGGATTCGGGCTTTGCGCGATCACGGCCAGGCGAAAAAGTATCATCACGACCTCGAAGGCTACAACGGCCGGCTAGATGCAATTCAGGCTGGTTTGCTGCAGGCTAAGCTGGTCCACCTCAGCGAGTGGAACGCGCAGCGCCGCGAGCGCGCCAGGAACTATAACCGCCTTCTGGGCGAGACAGCAGTTGTGTGCCCTTGGGAGCCCCAGTGGTCACGCGCTGTATATCACCTGTATGTCATTCGAACGGCCCATCGTGACGCTCTGATCGACCATCTGAAGAGAGCCGGCATCGGCACCGGCATTCACTATCCGGTACCGTTGCACGAGCAAAAAGCGTATCGCTACCTGCACTACCGGCCCGAAGACTTTTCGGTCGCCTCGCGCGTAGCTTACGAGATCGTCTCGCTGCCAATGTTCCCGCAGCTTACCTTCGAACAGCAGGGAAGAGTGGCCGAGGAGATTCTTGCCTTCTGCTCCGCTCTTGAAATTCCGCTGAAGGCGGAAATCGAGCCAGTCCTAGTCGCAGCGGACTCTTGAACCGCACTGCAGGCGCCACGAGAAGTATTCGTCGCATTGGGACTTACGAATTCGATAACCCACGGTTTGCCCCTTCGCAGAATGAATAAACGAGACAGGACCGCAATCTGTATCGTAGTGGAGAATCTTCCAGTTCCTCTTGACAGAAGGGTATGGAAGGAAGCCCTAGCCTTAACCGAAGCAGGCTATCGAGTATCGGTGATCTGTCCAAGACGGAAGGGCTTTGAAGCGGCTTATGAACTTCTGGACGGAATCGAAATCTACCGTCACCGCGCCCATGAGGCTTCAGGGGCCGCCGGGTACCTACTGGAATATAGCTGGTCGCTTCTGGCGGAGCTGTATCTCACCTTGAAAGTCTACGCGCGCACCCGCTTCCGCGTGCTTCAGGCCTGCAACCCGCCCGACACGATCTTTCTTATCGCATGCCTTTTCAGATTATTCGGTGTCCGATTTGTCTTTGACCAGCATGATCTGGGCCCCGAACTTTTTGAGGCTAAATTCGGCATGCGGGGCCGGCTGATCTATTCAACCCTGCTGTTACTGGAGGCCTGTTCCTTTCGCCTCGCCCACAGTTGTCTCGCAACAAGTGAGTCGCTGCGGGAGATCGCGATGACCCGCGGCGGGAAGAATCCGGAAAGAGTGTTTGTGGTCAGGAACTGCCCGGACCTGAGTACCTTCGATCGTCCGCGGTACACTTCCGGGAACAAGTTCGGAAAAACGCATCTAGTGACTTATGTAGGATTCATGGGAGATCAGGATGGCCTTGATTTGTTACTCGATGCAATCGAACATCTGGTCACCCGGATCGGAAGACGCGATGCGCACTTCCTCCTCGTGGGCAACGGCACCTCGCTCGGCTCTCTGAAAGCTCTTTGTGCGAATAAAGGCCTGAACGAGTACGTCACTTTTACCGGCCAGGTGACGCACAGCGAAGTGGCCGATTATCTCGCGCAGTCAGATCTCGGAGTCGCTCCTGATCCGAAGAACGCCATGAATGACAAGCTGACCATGATCAAGATTCTGGAATACATGGCGTTCGGACTTCCGATTATCCTGTTTGATCTTGAAGAAGGCCGGCGCATCGCGGGTTCTGCTGGAGTGTATGCAACGCCCAATGACCCTGCTGATTTTGCAGCAAAGATAGCCACTCTGCTCGACTGCTCTGGATGTCGCGCGAAGATGGGTATTGTAGGACGACGCAAAGTCGAGAGTGAACTTAACTGGAATCAGGAAAAGAAGTCCCTGATCCGGGCGTATGAAGCCGCGCTTCATGATTCTCGCGTTGGGTAAACGAGACGGGTCCATTGTGCAGCTGCTCCGCATTGCCTTGATCACCGTACTGTTCCTGGCCGGTTCGGCCATGGCCAGAGCGGCGAAGCTGGTGTTCGTGCGCAGCGCGGCAACAGCCGTGGCGGATCAGAGCCAGCTCGAACTTGCCTGTCGGTTTTATGGCCTGGATCTAAAGGTAGTCGGCGGCGGCCGCAGTGAAGTGGCTGCTGCACTCGCCATCATGAGGGACAGGGATACGGTCGCAGTCGCCATCGATGCGCATGCGCTGGAGTCGATTGACAGGCGCCAATGGCTGCAATTGCTCAAACGCGGCAACGACGCTCCTGCTCCTCTGTTTATCACAGGACTGACGACAGCGGCAGACTCTTCCCTCCTTAGTCAGTGGTCGGGTGGTGCGCTGAAGGAAGTCGATCGTCTCGCCGGCAGCAACGGCCTGAGTTATATGGTCGGACGGATTGCAGGTGTTACCGGGGAAGTCAGTGGAGTCTTGCTGCCGTACCGAGGCCACGCTCTGTATGTCTTTAGGCTAAGTACTGGTGTCTCTGTGCAACAGATCCTCGCGATCCGGCAAGGCGATTGGATGTTGCCCACTTTGGTCGAGACACAGTTGGGCAGGCAGCGGATCTTCTTTGCCGCCGCCAACACTTTCGAGAGGCGCGATGATCGGAATCTGCCCGGTCCTGATGTAATCGATGCATTTACCGCAAATGCGGCGGCCATGCTATTTGTCAGATATGCAGCGGGCGATCGGGGCTGGCACCCCCCCCAGCAGTTGGCGAATCTGACCATTGACGACCCCTGGCTCCGCGAACCGTATGGCGACCTGAATTATGCCGGGCTGCTCGCGGAGATGAAGGCGCATAACTTCCACACGACGATCGCATTTATTCCGTGGAATTATGCCCGCAGCACCCCGGAAGTAGCCTCGATTTTTCGCAACAATCCGGACCGCCTTTCAATTGCCATTCATGGCGACAATCACGATCACAAGGAATTTGAAGGTTTCGACAGCGTGCCCCTCGCAGTTCAGGCACCGAAGCTGGAGCAGGCAGTTGCCAGAATGGATGCCTTCCGGAAACTGACGAATATTCACTTTGATCGTGTGTTTGTTTTCCCGCACAGCATCGGCGAATGCGGGATCCTTCGGGAGTTGAAAGCGGACAACTATCTGGCGACCGTCAACTCCACGAATGTACCCATGGGATGTAAGAGGCCGCAGGAGCCGCTCTTTAATCTGCGCCTGGTCACCACTGCGTACTACGATTTTCCCAGTATCCTGCGGTACCCAGCGGAACTGAACGATCGCCGGGCTCTAATAGCGGTCAATGAATTCCTCGGTAACCCGCTCTTGTTCTACGTGCACCAGGGTTTCTTTGCGAGAGGTATCGACGCGTTCGATCCAACGGCCGATGAGGTCAACGCTATTGGACCACGAACGGAATGGCGCAGCCTAGGCTATATCGCATCGCATCTCTATCTGATCAGGCGCGTCATGGGCTCAGAATACGACTTGTTCTCTTCATCGAGCAGCGTTGACTTGAAGAACAGTTCGCAATCGCCCGTTGTCTACGATGTGACGAAGAAAGAATCGACACCGCTCCTCATTCATGCGGTTCTGGTGAATGGCCGACCCGTTCCTTACACGGCCGAGGATGGATTCCTGCACTTTATGATCTCCCTGCCAGCTGGCGGCGCCGTCCATGCTGTAGTTCTTTACAGAAATAGCACGAATCTCACAACGATCGATATTCGGCACCGGTCGGCCAGAGCTTACCTGTTGCGGATGGCCTCTGATCTTCGCGATATCTGGCTGTCCCGTTTCACCGTCGGCGAGGGGATCATCGCCTGGTACTACGAGAACGACGAGACACCTCTTCGTCTGATTTTTCCGGTCTGCATTCTGGCGGCGACGATGGCCATTTTGGTGTGGTTAATGCTGGCCGTGCTGCGGCGACGCAAGCCGTCGAGCCTCACGCGATGAACGCACCCCCTCTAATGACCCAGCCGCTATCCACCCGCTACGTTGTCATCACTCCCGTGCGTGACGAGGAGGAGCACCTGACGACGACCATCGAGAGCATGGTCCGGCAGACCGTGCCGCCGCATCAATGGATCGTGGTCAACGACGGCTCGAGAGATCGTACCGGCGCGATCATCGACAGCTATGCTGCCACCTATTCGTGGATTACCGCTATACATCGCCCGGATCGTGGTTTTCGAAAGTCCGGCGGCGGCGTTGTCGAGGCGTTCAATGCCGGGTTAGCGGCCCTTACGGCCAGCGAGTGGGAATTTATCGTAAAGTTCGATGGCGACCTAACCTTCGATCCGGACTATTTTGCGAGTTGTTTCGCCGAATTTGCGGCCGATCCCTCCCTGGGCGTGGGTGGGGGCGTCATCTGCTATCTCAATCAGGACGGCTCGAAGGACTTCGAAGAGGCGCCGTCCTTTCATGTCCGCGGAGCAACTAAGATTTATCGCCGAGTCTGCTGGGAGGAAATCGGCGGCCTGCTTCTGGCGCCCGGGTGGGATACCTTCGATGAAGTCAAGGCCAACAGTTTGGGGTGGAAAACAAGGAGTTTTCCTCACCTGCACCTCCTCCATCACCGCGAGACAGGCGCAGCAGATGGCAACTGGCGAACCTCAGTGAAATATGGCCGGGCTAACTATATGTGTGGCTATCACCCCCTCTTCATGCTCTGCAAATGTCTTCGGCGCGTGATGCAAAAGCCTTATTTCATGGGCGCGGCGGGGCTTATCTATGGATTTGTGACCGGATATCTTCAACGCATTCCGCAGGCTGGCGACCGAGCCACAATTGCCTATCTCAGACGCGAGCAGGTCAGTCGGCTCTGGGGTAGAGAAACGATCTGGCGTTAAGCAGATTGGTCATTAAACAGAATTCTTACGATTCGCTGGCAATAACTCTTCCTTCCTGAGATTCAATCTGCGATGTGCGGCATCTGCGGCATCCTGAAATTCGACTCTTTAGCCTCCGTAGACCCTGGAGCGATCAGGGCCATGGCGGATACTATTCGCCATCGCGGTCCGGATGATGAGGGATACCACGTCGCCGGGCCGATTGGGCTGGGTTTTCGCCGCCTGTCCATCATCGATCTCAGTACCGGCCATCAGCCGCTGTCGAATGAAGACGGAACAGTCTGGATCGTTTTCAATGGCGAGATCTATAATTTTCAGGAACTCCGCGCCGATCTGCTGAAGCGCGGACATATCTTTAAAACGAAGACCGATACCGAAGTCATCGTTCACCTGTATGAGGAATTCGGTCCGGACTGTCTCGAGAAGCTGCGCGGGATGTTCGGATTCGCCATCTGGGATAAGCGGACTGACACGCTGCTGCTGGCGAGAGACCGTGTCGGCATTAAGCCCATCTATTATGCGTTGACCGATAAGTCCCTGATCTTCGCATCGGAGATCAAGGCGATCCTTACCGATCGCTCCGTCGACCTACAGATAGCACCGGAGCTAATCGACCGCTTCTTGACCTTTCTGTATGTTCCTGGCGAAGAGACCCTCCTGAAAGGAATTCGCAAACTTGCCCCAGGGCATTATCTGCTGGTGAAGAACGGACAGATTACGATTCGCCAATATTGGGATCTGGAGTTCACCCAGTCGTCCAAGGAGAAATCGGCTGCGCAGGCGGTGGAGGAGCTTCTCGCTCTGCTTGCCGAGACGGTAGGTCTGCACATGATTGCCGACGTGCCGGTCGGAGTGCTGCTGAGCGGTGGCGTTGACTCAACCGGCGTCCTCAGCCTCGCTGTTAGCGAAACAGGGAAGCGGATCAGCAGCTTCACGGTTGGCTTTTCGGGGGAACAGGTGGCCGACGAACGGCCGTACGCTCGGCTGGCTGCCGAGAAGTTCGGCACCGATCACCACGAGATCACGATCACGCCGGAGGAGTTCGCGGCCTTCCTGCCCAGCTATGTCTGGTACATGGAAGAGCCGGTCTGCGAGCCGCCCGCGATCGCACTTTATTACATATCGAGACTCGCCAGGAAGCATGTTGCGGTGCTGCTCTCGGGGGAGGGTGGCGATGAAGCCTTCGCGGGGTACAGCAATTATCGAAATCTCCTCTGGCTCGAGCGCGTGAAGCGAGGCGGCCCGCTGCTGAAAGCCGCATTGGCGGGTGGAATTTCGGTTGCCGATTCCGGATTCGGCCTGAAGAAGTTCAGAAGATATATCCCGCTCATGAGCGAGCGGTTTCCGGATTACTACTATAGCCGCACCTCGAACCCGCATCTGACCACCGGCAACGGACTGGGCAAAGTCTATTCGGCAGAATTCCGGAGTGCTATCGACCGCGAGCGGAGTGTGGAGCCGCTGCGCACCCTGCAGGCTCGCATGCGGGGAAAAGACACGCTGCACACGATGTTGTACATCGATACGAAGACTTGGTTGCCAGACGACCTGCTCATCAAGGCAGACAAGATGACGATGGCAAATTCGATCGAACTCCGGGTGCCGCTTCTCGATCACAAAGTGCTGGAGTTTGCTGCGTCTCTGCCTCCACAGCATAAGATCAACGGGAGAAATACCAAATACATTCTGAAAAAGGCCTTGTCGCAAAAGATTCCGGATCAGATTCGGAACCGGAAGAAGGCAGGATTTCCGGTTCCGTATGCCTCTTGGATTCGGAGGGAGCTGCAAGGCTTGGTTCGCGACGTGCTGCTGGATTCGAAGACCTGCGAGCGGGGCTACTTTCGTAAAGATGCGGTGGAGAAGCTGCTCACGGAAAACTCCAGCGGCAGGGACTTCTCGAAGGAGATTTTCTCCCTGCTCAGTCTGGAATTGTGGCAGCGAACCTTCATTGAAGGAGAACGCGTTGTCTTTTAGGCGGCTACGCGAGGTTGCGATTCGGGCATGCGCAGGCGTTTCCTGGCGAGTTCCGGGACGCTTTCAGATGGTCCATGTGCTCGGCAGATTCTGCTCGCTGCGATGCGTGGTCTTCCACCACATCGCGGCTGAGCCAACGCCCTTCACATCTGGAATCAATGTCACCGTTTCGCCGCGCACCTTGGAGAGAGCTCTGCAATTCCTTACGAAGCACTATATCCCCGTGAGCCTCGACGATGTGCTCACGGACTATCGGGGCTGCGGGTTGCCACTTCGTCCGGTGCTACTGACCTTCGACGACGCTTATGCATCGGTCACCGAAATTGCCGCCCCCCTGTGCCGGAAATATGGTGTACCTGCTGTCTTCTTCGTCAACGCTGCATTTGTCAATAATCGCCGGATGGCTCCCGATAATCTTGTCTGTTATGCCGCCAATACCGTGGGCATGGGTGTGGTCAACTCTGCGGTCCAGGCAGTTCCCGGGCGGGAAGACACGGTTTGTCGAACTCTGAAGGAAGTCTTCGGCGGTTTTTTCCCTACGCTGTCTCTGGAAGAGCGCGAACTGTTTCTCAATACGCTTTGCCGCCTGGCGGGAATCAACGACAGCCGACTGGCAAACGAAGCGAATCTGTATCTGAGTGCTGCCCAGCTCCGGAGTCTGGAAAACTACGGCGTTGAGGTGGGAAATCACACCTACAGCCACACCCATTGCCGTTCTCTCTCCCATCGGGAGCTAGTTGCTGAAATCGAGACCAACAAGGGCGAGCTTGAAGCCCTTTGTGGAAGGCGGGTGCGCGCGTTTAGTCAGCCTTATGGTTCATCGAAGGATCTGACCGCAGCCGTCTCAGAATGCCTGCGGCAGTCGGGACACGAGGCGGTGTTTCTCAGCGAGAGTGTGGCCAACCAGAAGAACGCAGACCCGTTTCGCCTGGATCGGGTCAGCACCTGCGCGGAGAGCGATGAAGCGTTCTTCTTCGAACTTGAGGTGCTGCCACGACTTCGCTTGCATCGCAATCAGCTGAGTCGGAAGGCCAGTCCTGTTCAACCGGGCCGAGCTCCGTTCCCCTGTGAGGAATTGCCTATAACACCCCGCATCAACAGCAAAACGCACGAACAAATAGGGTTTTGAGGAACAAGACACGATGACTTGCGAAGAATTCCTGCTCGAGATGGATGCAATACTTGGGCTGCGGCCAGGCACGCTGCTCGGTACAGAAAGGCTTGAAGAACTCGAAAACTGGATTCCGCCGCCCTGATCAACATGATCGTGCTGGCGGAATCAGCGAACAATGCCGAGATTACCCTCGATGAGGTCGTCGGTTGTTCGACGGTTGAGGATCTCTTGCGAATTGCGGGTGTGGACTGTAACCGCAACTGAGCCGCCGGGCCATCGACGCGTGAGACTGCTCGCGATTTCAGGCGAGAGTGAGAAAGGGATTTGGGCTGCGAGAACGGTTGATTCCAGAGAATATGCACATCCAAGACGAGACTCTCCGGGAACTCAGATTCCCGGTTACTGCTGCTAATATCCTGCGCAAGCGGCAGCAGCTCAGGAAGGAGCTGCTGGCGCAGCCGAACCTCCTACCGAAGAGGATCGCCATTCTCGGCGGCTCGACGACCACGGAAGTCCGGAGCATGCTGGAGCTGTTTTTGCTGGCCCACGGCGTCGAGCCGGCCTTTTATGAGTCTGGATACAACCGCTACGCAGAGGATGTCCTGTTCGACAATCCGCAGCTCGTCAGCTTCCATCCGGAGATCGTGTTCCTGCACACTGGCTGGCAGAATGTCTCAGAGTTCCCGGAACTGCTCGATTCCGATGAGCAGGTGGAGCAGCGTCTCCGTCGCGAATTAGACCGGTTCCAAACAATCTGGGAAAAGATTCACACCCAGCTTGGTGCGGTGATCGTTCAGAATAACTTCGACTTGCCGCGTCTGCGGCCTCTCGGCAATTTCGACGCCTCCGAGCCCTATGGGCGAGTGAATTTCCTGATGAGGCTCAATGCGGAATTTGCCGCTTACGCTCGCAGTCACCAGCATTTTCTGATCAACGATATCCATTACCTCTCCGCACAGGTGGGGCTGGATGCCTGGTACGGCCATACCTACTGGTATAACTTCCACATGGCTGTGACCCCCACAGCCACGGTGGCTCTCGCGCGAAATGTGGCCGGCATTATCAAAGCGGTCTTCGGTAGGTCCAAAAAGTGTCTTGTCCTTGACCTCGACAACACTCTCTGGGGCGGGGTCATCGGCGACGACGGAGTTCAGAATCTCATCCTCGGTCGCGATCACCCGGTCGGCGAAGCCTTCCTTGATTTCCAGCGGTATGTGAAAGCATTGCAGCGGCGAGGCGTGATTTTAGCCGTTTGTTCGAAAAACGATCCCGAGAACGCGAAGGACGGCTTTTCTCACCCGGACAGCATTCTCAGGCTGGAAGATTTCAGCGCCTTTAAAGCGAATTGGGATCCGAAACCGGACAATATCCGCGAGATCGCCGCGGAGCTCAACATCGGGCTAGATAGTATAGTCTTCGTGGACGACAATCCGGCGGAGCGCGCTCTGGTGGCCAACCAGCTTTCCGAGGTGGCGATTCCTGAGGTCGGAACGAACGTCGCTCGGTTCGCGGAGATTTTGGAAGCTGAGTATTTCTTCGAAGCGAACAAAGTGGTGCAGGACGACCTTGATCGTTCCGCGTACTACAGTTCCAATGCCCAGCGCATCGCATCGCAGGGTGCCTTCCGTGACTATGGCGAATATCTACTCTCGCTGGATATGAAGGCGGAAATCGCTCCATTCACGCCCGTATATCTCGAGCGAATCACGCAGCTCACTAATAAAACCAATCAGTTCAACCTGACCACGCGCCGCTATACTAGCGCCGAGGTCGAAGCCATTGCTCAGGACCCAGGCTATGTTACGCTCTATGGGCGTCTGGCCGACAGATTTGGAGATAACGGCCTGGTCACGGTTCTGATCGGGCACATCGCCGGCGAGATGCTGGAAATCGATCTGTGGCTGATGAGCTGCCGTGTGCTGAACCGGCAGATGGAATTGTCCATGTTCGATGCCCTGGTCGAAGCTTGCCAGAGTCGGGGCCTGAGTCGCATCGTCGGGACTTACATACCCTCTAAAAAGAACGCGATGGTTGCGGACCATTACTCGAAGCTTGGCTTTCGGTCAATCGAAAGTGCGTCGGAAGGCCAGACTTCCTGGGCCTGGGACATTCCCAGAGTCAATTCGCCGGTGCACCGCTCGATCGTAAGGACCAGCAAATCCGCTGCTGCTGACGAGGCGCGTACCGGATCTGCAACGGCCGTGCTCGAGCCGGTGGGTGCCTGAGCCCGCTACGCCAGCTCGCTATATCGAACGCGAGTCCATTACCGATTTCGCAGGATTTCATGACACAAAACAGCTGGCAGGTGGAAGTCGATCAGGCGAGCGACAGCGAATGGTCGGACCTGATCGAACTCTTCGATGACGCGAACTTATATCAGACGGCTGCGTACGGCCGCGTACGCTGGGGAACTCGCAATCTCAGCCGGATCATTCTCAGGCGCAATGGGGAAGTCAATGCCGTTGCCCAGCTGCGCATCGTCCGGCCGACCCCTCTGAAGTTCGGCATCGCCTATCTGCGCTGGGGACCCCTTTGGGAGCGGCGCGGCTGTCCAACAGACCCTGAAATTCCTGAACGCATGGCGCGGGCTATCGAGGAAGAATACGTGAGGCGGAGAAGGCTCTTCTTGCGCATCGTGCCTAACGCTTTCGCGGGGACCGCGCGTGCTACAGCCTTTCAGGATGCCTTCTCGGAGTGCGAGCGGCAACTTCCCCAGCCAGGAAATATTTACCGGACCTTCGTACTCGATCTGCATCCGTCGCTCGAAGAGATGCGCAGTCAGCTGGATAAGAAATGGCGCAACCAGCTAAATCGGGCAGAAAAAAACGATCTAACCGTCACGGCGGGTGACGGCATCGACGAGTACCGGGCTTTCTGCGAGATTTATTCGGAGATGCGCAGACGGAAGAGCTTCGGCACCACTGTGGATGAACGGGAGTTCGAGCGCATCCAGCAAGCTCTTCCGGCCTCTCAGCGTATGCGGGTTCTGCTCTGCCACGAGAAGGGAACTCTCGTGGCCGGTGTTGTAGCGTCGGCGCTTGGCAATTCCGCGATCTACCTGCTTGGTGCCACCAGCGATGCCGGTCTTAATGCGAAGGGAGCGTATCTTCTGCAGTGGACGCTGATCAGCTGGCTTCGCGACCGGGGTGTCGTCTCGTATGACCTGGGTGGCATCGATCCTGAAGCCAACCCCGGCGTGTACCACTTTAAAAAGGGACTTTCGGGACGGGATACGACACAGATCAGCCCCCTCACCGCCTCCGGAAGTGCAGTTTCGTCCTGGATGATCGACGCGGGCTCCTGGCTCCAAGGCAGGCTTCGTGGTTCGTCCAGATCTGCAACCAGCAACCTGTTGAAACAGCCAGCCGCAAGAGGCTGATCTCATGCCGACTGCCAGCACTCCCAAAGATATTTCGGTCGTTATCGTGGCGTGGAATGCAAAGAAGTACGTTGAGCTTTGCCTGCAGAGTCTGGCTGACGCTCCTCCTCGGCGCAGCATGGAAGTATTCGTTGTTGACAATGCTTCTGCAGATGGAACCTCGGAAATGATCGAGACCCGGTTTCCTTCGGTCAGGCTGATCAAGAGTTCCGAGAACCGTGGGTTTTCGCGGGGCAACAATGTCGCGATCCGGCAAACCGCAGGGCGTTACGTGGCTCTCGTGAATCCCGACGTCATCGTCTTTCCTGGCTGCCTGGATGCCCTGGCCGACTTCCTTGATGAAAACACAAAAGTCGGGAATGTGGGCCCGAGGGTCTTCAATCCGGACATGACCCAGCAGAGCACCTGCCGCCGATTTCCCACTCTGTGGAACAACTTCTGCTCCGCCCTACGGCTAGAGGGCATTTTGAAGGGCTCTCGGCTCTTCGCCGGTGAACATATGCTCTACTTCGCCCACGACCGTACCCTGCCTGTCGATGTCATCGTGGGTTGCTTTTCGATGATTCGCCGCGAAGCGCTGGATCAGGTGGGGCTGCTCGATGAAGGTTTATTCATGTATGGCGACGATGTGGACTGGTGCAGGCGAGCGCGCAATGCAGGCTGGGACGTCGTATTCTATCCCGGCGCCCAGGCCATGCACGACCGCGGAAAAACGACTGCCCCCTTCCCGGTCCACTTCGCAGTCGCGCAGCAGCGCTCTGTGCTGCACTACTGGAAGAAGCATCATTCACCGCTAAAGGTGCTGGGAATCCGGATCATCATGGTCTTCCATCACCTCCTGCGATACACGTTGGCCCTCGTTCCCTCAGCCGCTCGCCGCCGGAACAATCCCCATTCGGAAGTCCGCAGGCAAGTTAGTAGCGCCTGCCTGCGGGAAATTCTGGTCGGCGGTGGCAACAACAAGGCCTGAAAGATTCGAATGAGCATTTCCGCTTGGTTCACGCGACTGGTTGAGTACCAGAAACGACACGGGTTCCGCGCGACCCTGCGCCGCGCCGGAGTGGCTGCCAGACGAACGGCTCTGGCCCGTGATATGGTCGTCTTCTATTGCGATCTCGATCCCGGCAAGCTTCGCCACGTCAGGATTCCCGCAGGATTCTCCATGGAACGTCTCGCATCTCTGACAGATCTCAGCCGCGCGAACTTCGAACAGGTGACATCAATCTGGAACCCGAAGCTCGCCAGCGCCAACATGCGCGAGAGATTCGCCCGGGGAGCTGTGCTCTGGCTGATCAAATCCGGAGAGTCTGTGGCCGGTTATGGCTGGACGCTGCGGGGAGGCTCCATCGAGCCCTACTACTTCCCGTTGGGTGCGGACGATGTTCACCTCTTCGACTTCTACGTCCTTCCGGAATTCCGCGGGCGCGGCATCAATCCGCATCTGGTTGGATCAATCCTCAATGAACTGGTGACAACCTGCGATGGGAGGGCATTCATCGAGGCAGCGGAATGGAATACAAATCAGCTCCTGTCGCTGCGCAAGACGCCTTTCCGGTGTCTGGGACGGGTCAGGACCTTACGGGTATTCCGTCGGGTGCTGATCCACTGGAAACCGAATGAGCCGGTTAGCAAGCGGCGGTCGACATTGGCGCGGATCGGCAAAGTGAGCGGATTGCTGAGGTCCAATGAGTAACGCTGCACTGCACGAAGTCAGTCCGCCGGGAAAGGGGAAACCATATGGGATTCGTCCTACATTCGATTCAAAACAGTGCCGAGTACTTTGCGCGTTCGCTGGGGCGACTTGGGACGGCAACATCATATTTGGATCCCATCCAGAAGGAGAGGGTTACCTTCTTTCCGGCGGCGCACGCCCACGATTCTCTTATTGAACTCGTGGAGCCGGGAGGTCCGGATTCGCCGGTTTCTCGCTTCCTGAGTGACGGCGGCGGTCTGCATCACATCTGCTACGAAGTGGAGGACTTGGACTCGCACTGGCGTTCTGCAAATCTGTCCGTACGTTAATCATGAAAACGCTTGCCCCGCCGTGGCTTTCGGCGGGCGACGTATTGCGTGGGCGCTGACAAAAAGAAGGTTATTGGTGGAGTTCCTTGAGGCACGGCGATGAATCGATAACGATTTCGCATGGAGCAAAAGGTAGTTTCAATTACCGACACGTCGGAATGGAATCGGAGCAAGCCGTTCTGAGCTAATCTGCCCGCGTGATCCAGGTTGTTCCTGACCGGTCGATCAGACGTGAATTCTCCCTGATGAAGAAGCGCCGTCACGGATCGTGTTCGCCCGAGATCGGCCGCGCAATCCGCGCCTGCTCCACCACACGGCCGGGAGTGACTTCCCAGCAGCTGCTATTTGATCGCTTAGGCATGCGGTCGGAACGGTGATCGTTACATTGCTATAAACGCCTCAACATCGGGATAAACAGGTGCCAAGGCTTAATCAGTGTGTTAGCGTCTTCAGCATCTGGGATATTCAAATGCCAGTCAGCAGGATCGAACGAATTGCTCTGCAGTAGCGGTCGGCTGTTCAGGAAAAATCTGCGTTATCAGGCAATTTTTACTTCTCCGGAAGAGATTTCGGCGTTCACGAGTTCGGCCGCTTGGCATGAAATTTAAGGGCAAACCGCACTTCGATTTAGCAATTTAAGAAACTGCTAGAAAAAATGAAGCTGAATGGTGCTCGGCGTGCATGACGTCTGGTAAATTGTTACTAAAGCCAAAACAGTCAGGAGACAAACACCGGATCAAATCAGGGAAGTGGCTACTTGTCAAAAGCAAGACGCAGGCCGCCGGTGCCAGAACCTTCTTGTAATTAGTACGAAAGTAAGCAGTAGTTACCACGTAGAAGTAGTTTTCCTGTACCGCCCCTAGTGGGTAACTGTTGCATAATCCCAACAAACTGAAGACACCGGACCAATCCGGGGCGGCCGCTTTCTGCTCAATCCTTGAACTACTCGGAGTTTTCTTCAGATCGAGAAGGGATTGTGGCTCCAACACTGAAAAGCGCATGAAAGTTTTGTAAGAGGTGAATTAGTTGAACGATAATTTTGTTCGTCCATCGGATCCCGAACTTCATACACACGCTGTTTTTTCGCGAGGCGATTTTTCGCATTGCAATCAACGTTGTGCGAGCGATCGCTGGGCTGCTAGCAATGTAGACTGTGAGGCGCACCTCAATGTAAGCCCAATAGTGGAGATGATTTGGACGAAGGGGTTTGTGATGGCCAGAGTTTTTTTTGCCATGATCAGCAGTGCTAAGAGTGGCTTAGCGAAACGCACATATTCTGTCTATAAAACGAAGATTCTATGCTTTGCGGCCTTGATTGTCATGCTTCCCTGCAGTGCTCGTGCGGCTTGCCATGCGGTCACTGCTTCCGGTTCCGGAAACCATACAGGCGCCGACTGGAATAACGCGCTCGCGAATCTCCCCCCAACCCTGACGAGGGGAGATATCTATTATCTTGCCGATGGCAGCTATGGAAGCTATACGTTCAATCAATCAGGAACGACAGCGGTCGAAATTAGAAAGGCCCAGACTTACGATCATTGCACCACGGTAGGATGGAACGCTGCCACGATGGGTTCGGCACAGGCTATTTTCGCTACTAATCGGCAATTCTCTATTTTGAGTGCTGGTTTAATCATCAATGGGAATGGCCAGCAAACCACACAAGGGTGTGGCGGCGCGGTGGGTAATGATCCTACCGCTGTGCTGACCACTCCCACCGATTGCGGAATTAAAATAGATAATTCCGCGTCGGGCGCTACGGATGGCATCAGCGATGGGGGAAACGCTGTCCCATTCACGTTGAAATACGTCGAATATTACGGCTCTGGAAATGCGACCACAGAGAATTATCTGATTCGCGCCGATAATAGTCCCGGGGCCACGCTCCAGCACATGTACATTCATCGCTTTGGCTCTGTATGTGTCGTCGTGGGGGGCGCCAGCAACTTTGTTTTTACCGACAACTACGTGTTCCGTAACCAGGTAACGATAGGAGCAGACCCAGCACATGGCCAATGCCTGCAAAGCGGCGGTGACAGTGGCAATTTCACGGTAGCTCGCAATGTTTTTCGCGACCTAGGCGGCACGGCGATCATAATGTCGTGGGTCGGTAGCGGTATAGTGGAATCAGGCCCATATATCTACTATGACAACTTGATTTGGAACACTCCCGGCTACACCCCCGCATTTCCAAGTGCCAATGGTTTGCTCGCTTGTATCAATGGATTTAGCTGCAATGGGGTCACCATGAGCCAAAATTCTATTGTGGGTATGCCAAGCGGTGCCCAGACCGGAATAGACAGCGAAACAGGTGGAAATTTTACAGTGCAAAACAATATCTGGTATAGCGATGCGGTGATTGGAGATATGGGAACAGGCGGGACTTTTACAGAGGGTCATAATTCCTATCTCGCGTCAGGAACTTTGTGTCCCTCTGGAACCGCGAACGTCTGTAATAGTACGGCATCGAATCCCTTTGCCAACTGGGCGGGCGGCAACTTTTCACTGGCAAGCGACGGGTCAGACTGGAAAGGCCGGGTGTCTCTGGGCTCTCCCTACAATGTAGACGCTGCGGGCAACACATTTACGACTGACCGCGGGGCTTTTCAGTTCGATGACAGTTCGTTGCAACCACCCCCCAATGTCACCGCTACGATTGAGTAGGCATCTGTTTCTTCTTGTACGAACACACGCGCCAGGCGCGGATAGTCAGACTGGATTGTGCGGATGCCATCGTGAACCGAAGAGCGAGTGGGCATAGCTTAGGTAGATGCCTTCCGGACGGATTACAGCAAAATTCGCATCTAGGAGTTTGTTGGAAGAACTGAAAGCGTGCGAGAACTGAAAATTCGAATCACGTCAGAATGTCCGCAGAACGACTTGCGGGACCATGCCGAAGGTTAAGTATTCAGATTCGATCTTTTCGCCAGTCCAAAACTGCTTTTCAACAAGCTCCTGGACGGGAGGGGTTGATGGGAAGGCGCTGGTGGTGCAGGGCCACCACCAGCTCGGTTAGGCAGTGGTCTGGCATGGCAATCGATGCGAGCGCGAGCTGCGACCGCGCAGACGGGCCGTGAACCTTGTTCTCGATGACGGCAGACCCGCTTGGCGGCCGTCTTGGGCTCGCTCTGAAGATGGCCGCGGCAAGCATTAACGTCCATCCCTCGACAGGAACTTTTCTCGCTACTGCTCTCGACGGTAAGTCGTCAGTCGGGTATTCTGGTGATAGTCCGTTCGGTCTCTCTCTCGAAGAGCTGCCGCTGGTCACCATCAGCTTCTCTGATCCTGATCGAATGGACAACCTCCTGAAACCTCACATCTAGTCTCACCCAAAAGCTCCCGGATGTAGCACGATCCATGGAACCCAAGGGCATTCGATTCGGAGGCGGTGCGACTGCTATCCTTCTGCATCCGCTAGTGGCAGTGTGGATGCTCATCGCGATAGCGTTGATCCTGACCCTTCCGCGCCGGAAGGCGATCGCCCCATTTCTTCTGGCGTTTTTCACGATCCCTCTTGGACAAGTGGTGATAGTTGGAGGTCTGCACTTCCCTGTCCTGCGCATCGTGATTTTGGCAGGATTGGTTCGAAGAATGATCTCCCGGGGAGAGGGATCGGAAGACAAGTTTCCGGGAGGCTTCGGCGCCGTCGACCTGGCGGCGGTGATGTGGCTAGTTTCGGCCTTGGTGGTCGTTTCTCTTCAATGGATGGAACTACCGGCATTCATTAAGTTTGTGGGAGATTTCCTGGATGCACTGGGTGGTTACCTGGTGGTGAGATTCCTGATTCCGGACGGTGAAACCGTCCGGCGTACTATTAAGATATTTGCCGTGATTTGTTTGATACTCGGCGCCTGTATGGTTAATGAGCATTTCACTCGTAAGGACGTCTTCTGCTATCTCGGAGGATGTGGGATCGATGCAGAGGTGAGAGACGGGCGCGTGCGCGCGAGTGGCATACTGGGAACAATTCAGAGCGGAACGTTCGGGGGCGTTCTGATTCCCTTGTTTCTCTGGCTTGGGACAGAAAGAAAGTGCCGATTAGTGGCGGGCGTTGGATTTTCCGGGGCAACAGCGATGGTCATTACGTCGGGCGCAAGTACGGCGGTCATGGGTTATGGCGCAAGTTTCCTTGGGCTGGCACTCTGGCCGCTGCGCAAACAGATGCGCCTCATCCGGTGGGGATTGGTCGCGACTGTTCTGGGATTGCATCTCGTGATGAACGGGCCGGTCTGGTCCCTGATTGAGCATATAGACTTGAACCCGGGTTCCTCCAGCTTTCATCGCTATATGCTGATAGATACCCTGATACGCCACTTCGGAGAATGGTGGCTCTTGGGCACGAGGAATAATGGTTCCTGGGGATGGGAATCGTGGGATACATGCAACCAATTTGTTGATGTCGCAGTGAAGGGCGGTCTATTGACGCTGGCACTCTACATTACGACTCTCAAGCGGAGTTTTGCGGCTCTTGGCAACTCCAGGAAACGAGTGAGCGGCGACCGGAAGCAAGAATGGTTCCTCTGGTGCCTTGGGTCATCCCTCTTTGCCAACATTGTGGCGCAGTTCGGGATCAACTATATGGTTCAGCTACAGTTGCTCTTGTTTCCTTTGTTGGCCAGCATCTCGATCGCCGCGTTCGAAACTCGCCAGCCGACTCCTCGGAAGGAAGAGTCGTTCAATGACATGCAGCCTGAGCCGGATCTAGCTTTAGTGGAGGTTGTTCGCCCTTGACCCGACAGACAAAGCGGGAGTTCTGGATAGTGTAACCACTTCTGACTCTTAAAGTGGTGAGGTGACTCCATTTTTTAAGGAGAGCGGCTCTGGGGCGACTGTCATATGTGGTGCACGTCGCTGATGCAAACGAGATTCAGCCGAACAACCACTATAAGCGACAATCAAGAATCCCGCCGACATAACATCGACCATTCGCGCCTACTTACGGCACATAGCAACGAGCGCTAAACACTTCATATTGCTTATCCGTCTCACCGAGATATCCCTTGAAGTCAACCTGCCACGCACATCCCATCCCCGATGGAAGCGGGGAGATAGGAGTAGTTGTCGTGCACCCCACGGTCTCCGTAGTTATTCCAACGTATAACCGAGCCGCTCAGATCCCGCACGCAATCGAAAGCGTACTGTCGCAGACAATCCCTCATGTTGAAGTGATCGTAGTGGATGATGGATCATCGGATGGAACAGGACCGATGCTCAGAGAGCTGTATGGGGATCGTATCCGCTACTTCGCCCAAGTTAATCAAGGTGTTAGCGTAGCGCGGAATAAGGGGATCGCAGAGGCCACGGGACAATGGATAGCGTTCCTCGACTCCGACGATCTCTGGGAGAAGGAGAAGCTGGAATGGCAGTTTAAGGCCTTAGAGCAGTTCGCGCCCGAGTGCGGCGGATGTTATACAGATGCCCGATTATTGAATCACCCCGAAACGCGAACGCTCTTCAAAATGGCAGAACAAGGCTATCAGCATGAAGGCACGATAGGGATCAACACCGATGTATTACGTCTCTTGGTAAGACCGGGAGGAGCCGGGATGGTTGTCTGTCCATCCTCTTTTCTGGCTCGCGCGGATGCGGTAAGGAAGGTAGGAGGGTTCGATCCTAATCTGCGGTTTAGTGAAGACAGTGAATTTCTCTTCCGATTAGCAATGATCACTGGCTTCTGTTACGTCCATCTTCCACTCGTCTGCAAAGACCAATCGCCGGCCGAGATTCGCCACGTGGGAGTAAGCACAGAATGGAACAAGTTGGAGTTCGTGCTTCAGCAGAGTCAGATCCGACTGGAGGGACTGTTGCGCTTGAGAGAAGACCTACCGAAGACAATCTACGAACTCATTCGCAAGCAGCTGGGATCTACACAGAGCGGGCTGACAAATTGTTACCTCGAGGCCGGAAAGTACGCCAAGGCCCGTGAAGCCATTTCGAAAGCAGTCCGTTTTGACTTTGCGCCCAACGTCATGATCAAGTGGCTGTTGACATGGATGACTCCTACTTTGGCGCGCCGAACTGTGCGCCGTCACCCTGGCAGAAAAAAAGATTCGGTTCCCGTCATTTGAGAAGTTCCGCGTCGAGAAAAAGCACATATGAGCGAAAAGGCATTATTAGGAAGGGCCGAAGAGCCGGATGTTATGGTTGTTTGGGACCGGCGCACAAGTCAAGGGAGCGTTACCCCAGGATCATGTCCCCTTTGTGGAATGATCGGTCCAAAGCTGTGGGTCCAGGCGCCCGATCGACTTCACGGCAGAACGGAAGACTACACATTGATGCGCTGCGCGGCGTGTTCGCTCGTCTGGCTGGACCGCTCCCCGAAACCCGAAGAAATGCACCTGCACTATACTGAGGCGTATCACAAGTTGATCTCGGCTGCTGGCGAGAACCCTGCCAAGCGATGGAGAACACGGAAGGCAGACTTAGCGCAACACAAGCAGTCGGGCGCTCTGCTCGACTTAGGCTGCAGCTCTGGATCTTTCCTAGAGTCCATGCGTAGCGAGTCCTGGAAACTGTATGGCATCGAAATGTCCCCGGACTGTGCAAGAGCAGCGGAAGCTAGATGCGGCGCGCAGGTGTTTGTCGGAAACATCCTTGACGCACCATTCCGCTTTGAGACGTTTGACGTGATTACTTGCTTCGATGTGCTCGAGCATCTCTTTGAGCCACGACGAGTGATGGAGAAAGTAGCGAACTGGCTGAAGCCGGGGGGGATTTTTTTCGTCCAAGTGCCCAACATTGACTCGGCCGAGGCGCGTGTCTTTGGAAGCTATTGGCACGGGCTAGAGTTGCCGCGGCACCTATTCCACTACTCCCCGGCGTCTCTCAAATTCCTAGCCCACTCGGCGGGACTCCTCGACGTGTCGCTCGAAACCCACCGCAATGCCGCCGTGGGGACCAGCCTGCGATATGTCTGGGATGATGTTTTCCGCGCCGCTAGCGTCCGGCGGACTCCCGTCGCCTACCGCGGCAAGGCGAGCCTTCCCTGGAGGGCGGGGCGAAAGCTGGTACGTCTGACTGTATTGCGGTTGCTTCTGGCGATGGCGCCTGCTGTGGGCGGTGGGGAAGCCATCCATGCGATTTTCCGAAAGGAAGATCCTACTGGCTAAGAATGCGTCATCGGCACATGTATGCAACATGCTCCGGTTTCGACGGCGACGAGAATTTCTCTCGGCAGACTTGTTTGCGAGGCTCTCGGCTCTCTTGAATAAAATCTAGCTAATCTATCGTTTGAAATAGATCCAAATGCGAGCCGATGACCGCGTCCCTTGTCGAGTAAGATTGTGGGAGTAGAAGCATGAGCCGGGTTGTCCTGAAAAATAGGATTCAAACGATGCCCCTCGTCTTGAGGACGAGTCGTTGCTTAATCCTCTTACCCGTCCGATCTTATTTTCGGTATTTCCCTTTACATAGCGGAAAGTGTTTCTTTTGGCGGAACGTCGCATGCCACGTTCGGTGGCTCGAGTCTTGGACCACTGCAACGACTCTATTTGGGAGTAAGCTCTGCGTCGATCCTAAGGACGACGTCGGAAGATGCATTTACTACTTCGGTGTGTGGGAACCCAACTTGACCGCTTGGATTATGCATTCTCTCTCTCCGGGGGACACCTTTGTTGATGTTGGGGCAAATATTGGATACTTTTCTGCCTTGGCAGCCGGAATCGTGAAAGGTCAAGGAAGCATTGTATCCATCGAGTGCATGCCAACGACGTGTGAAGTGCTCAATGCAAACTTCCAGCTAAATGGAATCCGCAACGGGAGAATTGTGCCCATGGCGGTCTGGGACGCTGTCGGAAATATTGAGATGTTCGGGCCCTGTACCGGAGTAGTCGGAACCGCCAGCGCCTTCAAGAGTTCGGCTGATAAGTGGGACCATAAGAACAAGGTGATGGTTCCCTGCGCTCCGTTGTCTTCGATTCTCACGGCAGAGGAGATCAAAGCCGCCCGTATAGTTAAAATTGACGTAGAAGGCGCGGAATGGCGCGTAGTAGCCGGAATGAGTGAGCTGATGAAAAACGGAAGAGAAGATCTTGAGATTGTCTTAGAGGTTAACCCTGACAGTCTTCGTCTGGAGGGACACTCCTGCCAAGATTTGTACGCGCTCTTTAGGAAGTTCGGTTTTCATCTCTACCACATTGAAAACCTATACGGTGATCTCTCTCGCATTTCCTTGAACCGGCTCTTACGGCCGAGACGAATCGAGCAAATCCCCGAGGGAGAGCAGTCCGACGTCATTTTTTCTCGTCGAGATGTTGACGTTCTCTAATTTCAGCTTCATCCGCCTCGAATGCTAGAGGTGCCGGTTACCCGAACTTTTCGCACCATTTAAGAACGAGAGGCAGCAATCAACTCCGATCCGAATTACAATCGCGTCAAGGCATTCATCCCAGTTTTAGCCGCTGCAGTGACGCCTCGGGGCCAAAGCCATGTGCGTTGGTGCTTGGCCGGTGGGTCACCGAACAGGCTATAAGGTTTGACAATAACATGCTCCTGGCGCGCTTTCTGGAAGGAGCCGTTGGGACAATGGTGAATGTAGTTACTTCCGGCGCGCTCATGGATATGGGCTCTAGCCATAGGCTCTTGCCGCGAGAGCGCTTCGCTCTATACGGCTCATGCCCTGGGCGTTAACTCCCTTTGCAGTAGTTCGATGGGCGTTCTCGCAATCAGCCGCCCGAGCTGTGGACGTTCAGACGCGAGGGAATGACTGCGCGCGCCCGATCGCCTGCATGGCCGTGATCTGGAATACATCCTGGTCCGCTGCCCCTTCTGCTCCTTGGTTTGGCTCAGGAATGCGCCGGAGCCAGCGGAGATGCATTGTCACTACACCGCAGCCTATGGTCGGCTCATCGCCGACGCCGGCGAGAATTCCCCAGGAAGATGGCGCGACCGTAACGAGGCCTTGGCGCCCTACAAGCGATCAGGAGAGCTGCTCGATCTCGGATGCAGTTCAGGCGCCTTCCGGCAAGCGCTTAGCGGCAGGGGATGGGAACTGTTCGGTATCGAGATGTCGGAGGAATCGGCGAACCTGGCGCAAAGACGCACCGGCGCCACGATTTTCAACGGCGACATCCTCGAAGCCGAGTTCGCCCCAAAACTCCTTCGACGTCATCACTTGCATCGATGTCTTCGAGCATCTTTACGAGCCGTATAAAGTGATCGCCAGGGTCGCCCAATGGCTGAGGCCGGGAGGCATCTTTTATCTCCTCGTCCCCAACATCGATTCGGCTGAAGCGCGTGTCTTCGGCACATACTGGCACGGACTCGAACTGCCGCGGCACCTGTTCCATTATTGCGGATTCGCTCCGTCATCTGGCGGAATCGGTTAGACTGACGACGGTTTCGCTTCAGACCCGACGCGATCCTGCCGTGGCCACAAGCCTTCGTTATGTGTGGGACGACATCTTTCGAGCAGTGGGTGTTCGTAGAACCCCCGCAGCCTACCTGAAAGAAGCGATCTGCCAATGGCGAGCCGGACGTAAGCTCACGCGGCTCACGTTACTGAAACTCCTGCTGGCTCGTACTCCTCTCGCGAGCGGCGGAGAATCGATCCACGCCATTTTTCGGCAGGACGGCACTGGTTCAGGAGCCGTCTAACCTATCTCGGCTTCACAAATTGAAGGCTATGATCAATCCCGTTTCCATGAAAGTGCCGTCAGAGGATCCAGTCAACATCCTCTCCCGTGCCGTTACAAAGCTTTATAGTTGGTGGGTTACGTCGACATACCCTTTTGCATGTGTTGGGCGCAATTGCTTGATCCACCGTACGGTCATCTTGAGCAGGCGGATCGCTCCGGGAATCAAAATTGGTAGTTCCGTCATCATTCGAAATCACGCGTGGATAAACACATTCAACTTAGCTAGCCCCGAGGAAGTGAAGATCATCATTGATGACCATTGTGTTATCAATGCGCAATGCGTGATATCGGCCAAGAATAATATACAAATTGATAGCAATGTCATGGTGTCGGCCTGCTCGCTGATTATGGATCACAACCACGCCTACGAAGACGTTACCCAGCCGATTCAAGCCCAAGGCCTCACGTCCGGAGGCACAATTCGAATCGAGCAGGGATGCTGGATTGGCCACGGTGCGGCAATCGTATGTGGCCAAGGCGAGCTGGTCCTCGGACGCAACAGCGTCGTTTCCGCGAATGCATTAGTTACTAGGAGCTTTCCCCCAAATTCCGTAATTGTGGGTAATCCGGCGAGGCTGGCCAAGCAGTTTAATCCTGCAAAAGGCGCTTGGAGTGGTGCCACGGGTCAGCCGGCCTCAATGATAGAGGCTGGCTAAGCTGAAAGGAGCTACTAAATGAGCACTATTGTCCAACCTCTGGTTAGCATAGTTACTCCTGTCTACAACGAAGAGGAATACCTGGGAGAGTGTATAGAAAGCGTGTTGCGACAAACCTACCAGAATTGGGACTATACGATTGTAAACAACTGCAGTACAGATCGCTCACTGGAAATTGCACGGGAGTACGCGGCCATGGATCCGCGCATTCGGATACACAACAACGAGCAGTTTCTAAAGATGTTGCCCAATCATAACCTGGCGGTTAAACAGATATCTCCGACAAGCAAGTACTGCAAGATGATTCTTGGGGATGACTGGATCTTTCCCGAATGTCTCGAGAAAATGGTCGCCGTAGCCGAGCAGTATCCATCCGTCGGTGTCGTCAGTTCCTACCAGCTGCACGGCACGGTAGTGCGCGCCGCAGGTCTACCCTATACCCAGACGTTTGTGAGCGGCCGGGAGGCGCGTCGACTGTATCTTCGCCAAGATCTGGGCCTCTTCGCCACTCAGAGTTCCGTGTTGTACCGGTCTGACCTAGTACGTGCCAGGAATCCCTTCTATCTCGAGAGTAATATGTGGGCCGACGTCGAGGCCTGCTTCGCTCTTTTGCGCGATACTGATCTCGGATTCGTTCACCAGGTGCAGACTTATTCGCGTCCGCGGCCGACGTCCATCGGCGCCGTCACATCCGACACTGGTGCACACTTCGGCTGTTTGCTGGAGATCTTGCGGACCTATGGCGGGGAGTGCTTAAACGAAGGAGAATTTGAGAGGTGCCTCGCGCTGCAGTTATTTCAGTACTATGAATTTCTCGGCCGCCGGTTCTGGGTGGAGCGTCACCGCAGGTTTTGGAGTTTTCACCGCAAAGTGCTGGATCAGGCGGGTATCGGCTTCAGCCGCCTGCGGGTAGCGCGCTCTGCGTTCGGCGCTTTGTGGGCCTTGGCCGCCGATCCGCAGACAGTTCGCGAGCGAATCGGCCGATTATCCATACTCAGAAGAATGCGCAACGAGCAGTCGCGAGAGGTCATTGCGGGTTTTTCCGATGCCCCAACGGTTGGCCCGGCCTGCCGAATTCCACGGAGGAGAAGCGGATGAGCCGAGCGAAAGCTGGATCTCCAGGACGTATCTGGTTCTTTGGTCACTTCGCGCAGTCAAACTTCGGCAATGAGAGCACTCTCGATTCATTTCTCCGCAATATGGAGAAGCGGGTTGGCAATGTCCCCATGGGTTGCATTTGCACCGGCCCCGAGCCGACGTCGCGTGTCTATGGTATTCCCACGGTCCCGGTCAGCCGGCCGATGCTGGCCGGCGGGATCCCAAAGTCACGCATTGGACAAGTTGTCCGCTCCGTTCTGCTGGGCATTCCGTGCGAAATCATCCGCTGGGTGGAGGGGCTTATGCTGCTCCGACCGAGAGATGCGCTGATTGTCCCCGGCACAGGACTGATCAGCGATGCCTATGGACTCCGGGGATGGGGTCCCTGGAACCTTTTTAAATGGACGGTCATCGCAAAATTGCGCGGATGCAAGATAATGTTCGTCAGCGTCGGAGCCGGCCCGCTCTATAGCCGCGTGGGTCGCTTCCTCGCAACCTCTGCTCTCAAACTGGCCGATTTGCGCTCCTATCGCGACGCTTCTTCTCTCAACTACCTCAACAGTATTGGGTTCAGCGGTAGTGGTGACAAGGTGATGCCTGACCTGGTCTTCAGCCTCCCAGCCGCCCGTCTTGACAGGACTAAATGCTTCGCTGCGAAGAGAAGAACGTCGCGGCGCATCGTGGGTCTCGGAGTCATGATGTACGCGGGGAGATACAGCGTTGAACATCCCATGGATCGTACGGTCACCAACTACCTTGACGCGCTCGCCAACCTGGTCGAGTGGTTGCTCGCGAGAGACTATAACATCCGACTCCTCATCGGCGATGTTTACGATCGTCCCGTGGTCCAGGGCTTCCGGCAGATGCTCAAACAGCGCCAGCCAAGCTGCGACGAGAGCCGCATTCTGGACGACGACGTGACTTCGGCCGGCGAGTTGTTAGATCAAATTGCCGAGACCGATCTGGTCATCGGCACCCGCTTCCACAACGTTTTGCTCGCGCTTCTCTGCGAGAAGCCGGTCGTGGCTATTTCCTTCCACCACAAGATCGCATCTCTGATGAAGGCGACAGGACTCTCAGATTATTGCCTCGAAATCGAAGGGCTCACGGCCGAGAGACTGGAAGCAAAATTGCGAGAGGCTGAGGAGAATGCTTCCAGCCTTAAGCCAATGATCCGAGCGCACGCCGAGCGGTGGCGGGCCGAGTTGGACGCGCAGTATGACGAAATCATCGACATCCTGGGTCTTTCGACAATTACAGCCAACCGATAAACCAGCTAACGCGGTCGCTGCGGGATCGCAGCAGTAGTCAGGCAGTTCTTAGGGAGTACTCTTTCCTTTGCTCGACGGATCAAGATAGCCATGAAAGACAACACAGTCGTGCGGCACGTTATATTACTCGCAGATATATAGACAGCAGCACAAAGGGATATCTGGGCAAAGTCGGGATAAAGTCTATCGTTCTGGAGTATCGAGGCACTATGAAGGATTTGAGAGAGAGAGCAATCAAAGGAGCACTTGCCAGACTGTGCGCCCAGTCTGCAAATCTGGCACTTCGTGTCGGCTCGCTCGCAATTCTTGCTCGGCTGCTTACCCCTAAGGACTTTGGTCTCGTTGGGATGGTCTCCGTCCTCACAGGTGTGCTGATGCTGTTCCGCGATTTCGGACTGTCGGCCGCGAGTGTGCAGCATGCGACGGTAACCGAAGAGCAAGCCAGTACGTTGTTTTGGATCAATGTTGTTGTGGGCTTTCTGCTTAGTGCAGCAGCCGCGGCTTTGGCCCCAGCCGTTGCCAGCTTCTATCACGAACCACGGCTTTACGGGATCACGATTGTAATGGCGAGTTCCTTCATCTTCAATGCGACGGGAATTCAACATTCAGCGCGTCTGCAGCGTCAGATGCGATTCGCTACGCTGTCCAGTATTGATACGGGTTCCTGGCTGGTGAGCAGTGTAGTTGCGATATGTGCGGCGAAGGCCGGCTGCGGATATTGGTCTTTGGTTATCATGACGGTCACGCTGCCTCTCAACGCTACGATTGTCTTCTGGCTCGTATCTGGCTGGGTCCCACAACTGCCACGCCGCGGAGCCGGTGTGCGAGCGATGGTGCGCTTTGGTACTACTATCACTGCGAACGGCCTCATCGTGTACTTGGCATCTAACTTTGAGAAGGTGTTGCTTGGTCGTTACTGGGGTGCGGATGCCATCGGGATTTATGGACGGGCTTACCAGTTGATCAGAATTCCAATCGATACTCTCAATGGAGCTATCGGCGAAGTAGCATTCTCTGCCCTGTCCCGGCTTCAGGATGACGCTACTCGTCTGAGGAGTTACTTTCTGAAGGGCTATTCCCTTGTTCTAGGACTAACCCTGCCGGCAACCTTTGCATGTTGCCTGTTTGCGAGTGACCTAATCGCTCTACTGCTTGGGCCGAAGTGGAGGAGTGCTGCACCCATCTTTCGGCTCCTAACCCCAACGATTCTGGTATTTGCTATAGCGAATCCTTTGTCCTGGCTACTCGGTGCCATGGGATGGGTGGGCAGGGGCGTCAGAATGTCCCTAGTAATCGCGCCACTCATGATAGCGAGCTACTTTGTAGGATTACCTTACGGACCGAAAGGGGTGGCCTGCGCATATTCGTCCGTTATGGTTGCGTGGCTCTTGCCTGTCACCGTCTGGTCTCTTCACAGGACTGCAGTTTCGCTCAAGGATGTCTTGTTCACAATTGGTCCTCCGCTAGTGTCTAGTGGTGTTGCTGCGGCAGCAGCCCTGATCCTTCTACCGGAAATCGGCTCGTCTCACCTCGGTAAGCTGTTGGGAGGGGGGAGCACGTTCGTAGGCGTCTATCTGATCATGGTGTTCTACGTCATGGGTCAAAAGTCATTTTATATCGATCTGGTACAAAAAATCTTTGGCCGATCCGCGAGCAGCGAAACCCTCTTTGTATCCAGTTCTTAGTCCTTATCAAGGATGATAGTGCTAGATTTAGCCTGACAAGACGGCGTGGAAAAGCAAATATTGCTGCGCCAGGTACGATTCAATCCTCAACAATAAAGCGCGCGTAAGGCGATAGGAGATCATCAGTGGACAACATGAAGGAACGTCTGGCCGCATGTTTTGCGGCTGTTTTTAGCGACTTGGAAGGAGTGGACATTACGCGGGCCAGCGTAGATTCCCTAGCCAACTGGGATTCGGTGGCTACGGTGACGTTGATTACGGTAGTTGAGGAAGAATTCAACATCGCGACTGAGATTGATGACCCGGCGCAATTCGATTCGTTTCAGGGGATTCTGGAGTATCTGCGTAGGCAGATCGGCGTCGGTGAGGCGGCCGGCGAATTGGTCTGAAGCAGGGAATGACCACAAGGCGCGGTTACAAAATTGCATTCTGCGCCGATCCCCAGAAGAAATCGAAAGCGTAGGACGATGATTCAACGGTGAGCCTGTCGGTGACCGAACAGCAGAGATACGGAACCAGCAAGATAAGCCCTGCGGATCCAGGTCAGCCCGGACGCAAACCGCTCTCCCGGTCGTTGCGCCGATGGATCGGGCGACCTTTTCTTGGGCTGAACGAACGGCTGTGGTGCCGACTTCCTGAATTCGTGAGGACGAGCCGCCTCGGACATTATTATGGGCGGTTTCTTTATTCGCTCGTCCTCCTTCGTTCCCAGCGAAGGCAGTATCACGGAACCTTCTTCTTCCGGAATCGGCCCGAACTGCGGTTGCTGTGCTCGCTGGCCTCCAGGCAGCCGAAGGGTTCCAGACTCAGAGTTGCCGTGCTGGCGTGCAGCAATGGCGCAGAAGCCTATTCCATGATGTTCGCGCTCCGTTCGGTGCGGCCTGATCTGAAGATCGCCTTTCATGCGGTCGACATATCGTCCGAGGTCGTCGAGATCGCGCGGCGGGGAGTCTATCCTCGCGAGAGCCAGAAGCTGATCGGCTCGGCAATCTTCGAGCGAATAACCGACGATGAAGAACGAAGAATGTTTCAGGTCGATGATGGATCTGTCCGTGTGCAGGAGTGGGTAAGGGAAGGAATCGAGTGGCATGTGGGTGACGCAGGTGATCCGGCCCTGCGCGCCCAACTCGGGCCTATGGACATCGTTGTTGCCAACAAATTTCTCTGTCATATGGATGCGCCAGATGCTGAGCGATGCCTGCGCGCTTTCGCGCCTCTGGTGTGCCCCGGGGGCTACCTATTTGTATCGGGCGTGGATCTGGAGGTGCGAACCCGCGTGGCGGGCGATCTGAACTGGACGCCGGTACGGGAACTGCTGGAGGAGATTCACGATGGCGATGCCTCGGTAAGACGTGACTGGCCCTGGAGATACTGGGGGCTTGAGCCATTTGATCGCAGCCGCAAAGACTGGCGGATGCGCTACGCATCTGTCTTTCAGCTGGGCAGTGCGGCCGTCACTCAGGATCCCGGAGAGCTGGTGCCGTCGAGTGACGTTGCCTCGGCGCTAGGATAATTTTTGAACCTGCTGCTTTAGCCATCCGACAAGAAAGTTATGCAATTCTTGGAAACCAGGCTGTCCGGGGTATTTGAGATTCGGCCCGAACCCCACTGCGATCATCGCGGATTTTTTGCCCGGACCTGGTGTCGCGACGAATTCGAGGCGCACGGCCTCAATCCCCGGCTAGTGCAGTGCAGCATTTCGTTCAATACCAGCAGGGGCACGCTGCGGGGCATGCATTTTCAGCTCGCGCCCCACGCGGAGACCAAGCTGGTGCGCTGCACCAGCGGAGCGATTTACGACGTGATCCTGGATCTGCGAACCGATTCTCCGACTTACAGAGAATGGGTTGGGGTCTGTCTGACCGCACAGAATCGCCATATGATCTACGTCGCAGAAGGCTGTGCTCACGGTTTCATAACAATGCAGGATCAGACCGAGGTCTTTTATCAGATGTCGGACTTCCATGCGCCAGCTGCTGCGCGCGGCGTGCGCTGGAACGATCCGGCATTCGGTATCGCGTGGCCGACTGAGGTACAAGTCATTTCAGACCGCGATGCAACCTGGCCCGCATTTGGATAACCCCGTGGATACACTGCTGGAGAAGATCGAGATTGATGGTACCGCTGAGCTGGGCGGGAAACTGCATCAGTTTGCCGCGGATCTCTACCCCACCTGCCGGAGCATCACGGGGAACGGCATCCGGCAGACGCTTCGGGCTATTCAGCAGCGAATTCCGTTACAAATATTCGAGGTGCCTACGGGCACCGCCGTGTTTGATTGGACCGTACCGAAAGAGTGGAACATCAGCGATGCGTACATCAGGGCTGCCGACGGGCGGAGGGTCGTCGACTTCCGCAGTCACAATCTGCACGTGATGAGTTACAGCAGTCCGATTCATGCGGTCCTTCCTCTCGAAACAATCCGGCCGCACCTCCACACCATTCCTGAATATCCGGACTGGATTCCATACCGCACCTCATACTACCAGGAGAATTGGGGATTTTGTCTTACTTATAACCAGATACTGTCTCTTGAGGACGGCGACTACGAGGTATGCATCGACTCGACTCTTGAAGATGGACACCTGACTTATGGTGAATGTTATCTACCTGGTCGGTCATCAGAAGAGGTGCTGATCTCCTGCCATACATGTCATCCGTCGCTTGCGAACGATAACCTCTCCGGAGTCAGCGTGGCTGCCTTCCTGGCGGAGCATCTTGCCGGGCAGGATCTGCGCTACTCCTATCGCTTTCTCTTTATACCCGGGACGATCGGTGCGATTACCTGGCTGGCGCAAAATCGGGAAAAGGCGGCGCAGATCCGTCATGGTCTGGTTCTCACCTGCATCGGCGATAGTGGCGGCTTCCACTATAAGAAGAGCCGCAGAGGAAATGCAGAGATCGATCGCGCGGTCGCCTGCGTCCTCAAAGATTGCGGGGAAAGGTTCGAGATCCTGGATTTCTCTCCGTATGGTTACGATGAGCGGCAGTATTGTTCGCCCGGCTTCAACCTCGCCGTAGGATGCCTAATGAGAAGTGTATGGGGAACTTTTCCGGAATATCATACGTCGGCTGACAATCTGGAATTCATTCAGCCTCTCTCGCTAGCAAAATCGCTTCGCGCCTGTGCGGCGATTGTGAACCTGCTCGAGAAGAACCGGCGTTATTTGAACCAGAATCCGTGTTGTGAACCGCAACTGGGTAAGAGAAATCTTTACAAGTCAACGGGCGGAGAACCCGTTGGTCAACAGATTCACGCTCGCCTCTGGACCCTGAACATGTCAGACGGGGAACATTCTCTGCTTGACATTGCCGAACGTTCCGGTCTTCCCTTTGAAACCATTGCCGGCGCCGCCGAAGCCCTGTGTCAGTCGGGATTATTGCTTCCGCTCCCCTAAAAGTGCGGGCGCCTTCGCCAACCGTAGGGCAATCACATCTGAATGTAAACGAGAAATCCCATGAGAATACTTTTGACAGGCCACAAGGGCTACATCGGATCTGTGGCGGTACCGATGTTAATGGAAGTCGGGCATCAGGTGACTGGACTGGATGCTGACTTGTATGCAGGCTGCGATTTCTCCCCGAGTCAGGCGCCCTTCAGCGAAATGCGTAAGGATCTTCGCGATCTGGAGCTTTCCGATCTGCAAGGCTTTGATGCGGTGGTGCATCTGGCGGCGCTTTCCAATGATCCGATCGGCAATCTCAATCCGCAGCTGACTTACGACATCAATCATCTGGCGTCGGTGCATCTGGCGCGGCTCGCGAAGGCTGCCGGGGTCAGCCGATTTGTATTTGCTTCATCATGCAGTACCTATGGAGCCGCTGGCGATGAATTCCTTGGTGAGGATTCAAATCTCAATCCCGTTACACCCTATGGGGAGTCGAAGGTGCTGGTGGAACGTGACGTCGCAGCCCTTGCCAGCGATGATTTCAGTCCGACCTTCATGCGCAATGCCACTGCCTACGGCGTTTCGCCACGGCTGCGACTCGATATCGTTCTCAACGACCTGGTTGCCTCCGCCTTCACAACTGGACGCATTTACATCAAGAGCGATGGCACTCCGTGGCGCCCCATCGTCCACATCCGCGACATCATCGGCGCCGTGATCGCAGCGCTCGAGGCCTCCAAGGAGGCGGTACACAATCAGACGTTTAATGTGGGTCGGACCGAAGAGAACTTTCGCATCCGCGAACTGGCGGAAATCGTTGCCGAGGTGGTCGGCGGCTGCCGGATCGAGTACGCCCCGGGCGGTGGTCCAGATCTTCGCTGCTATCGCGTGAACTTCGAGAAGATCGCGCACCTGCTACCCAACTTCCGGCCGCAGTGGACTGCACAGCGCGGAGCCGAGGAGCTTTACAACGCGTATCGGCAGCATGGGTTGACCGAGACAGACGTAAAGGATGGCAAGTACCTACGCATCTCCGAGATTCGTAGGTTACAGACAGCGGCAGTATTAGACGATCAACTGCGCTGGATGAACAAATATTCAGAGGCGGCAGTTAGCGTCTGAGAGGAACCAGTGGCTACCATGACAACTAGCGAACTATTAAGAGAAGTGGATGTGCCGTCAGCTGTAAAGGCCTGCCGCTTTTGCGGGGCCGATCTGCGGCGAACATTCGTCGATCTCGGCATGTCTCCTCTGTGCGAGACCTACCCTGCAGCGGCCAACCTCAACCGTGGTGAGATGTATTACCCGCTCCATGTCTATGTCTGCGAGAAGTGCTTTCTCGTTCAGCTTGATGAATACGAGAGCGCGGAGAACATCTTCACCGATTATGCGTACTTCTCTTCCTATTCGGATTCTTGGCTGCGACATGCCGATAGCTACTGCGGGAAGATGAAGGCTCGGTTTGCTCTTTCCGAAGACAGTTTCGTCGTCGAGGTTGCCAGCAACGACGGCTACCTGCTGCAATATTTTGTTCAGCGTGGTGTTCCGGTCCTCGGTATTGAACCGGCCGCAAACGTGGCTGAGGCCGCGGTACGCAAGGGCGTTCCGACACTGGTCCGATTTTTCGGCGCGGAGCTAGCCCAGGAATTGGCGGATCAGGGACGCCAAGCCGATCTGGTTGCTGCGAATAACGTGCTCGCGCAGGTCCCAGCGCTCAACGATTTTGTGGAAGGACTGCGGATCATTCTAAAGCCGGAAGGCGTCCTGACGCTGGAATTCCCGCACCTGCTAAAGCTGATCGAGCACAACGAGTTCGACACTATCTATCATGAGCACTTCTCTTACTTCTCGCTACTGACTACTGTCCGACTGCTCGAGGCGCATGGCCTGCGCGTTTTCGACGTGGAAGAACTGCCCTCGCATGGCGGATCGTTACGTGTGTTCGCGTGCCGCTCGGATGCGGAGACCCACCCCGTCGAGACGAATGTGGGGCGCATCATCGCAGAAGAAGAATGTGCAGGCCTCGGGACTATCGAAGGCTATGACAGGTTTGCAGCGCAAGTGAAGGACACGAAGTTTGCCCTCCTGGTGTTTCTGCTGGGTGCCGCCCAGGAAGGGAAGACAGTTGCCGGTTACGGTGCACCAGGGAAGAGCGCTACTTTGCTGCACTATTGCGGCATTGGCAAGGATCTCATCTCCTATACCGTGGACCGAAGCCCGTACAAGCAGGGTCGATTCCTGCCCGGTACGCACATTCCCATCTATGGTCCCGATCGCATTCGCGAGACCCAACCGGACTATGTGGTGATCCTCCCATGGAATCTGAAAAGCGAGATTATGCAGCAGCTTCAATATATTCGCGAGTGGGGCGGCCAATTTGTCGTGCCTATTCCGAGAGCGACAGTGTTCTAGAGAGAAGGAGGTCAGGTTATGAAAGTTGTCCTGTTTTGCGGCGGAGCCGGCATGCGACTTCGCGGTTATGCTGATGATGTCCCAAAGCCGATGGTCCAGATTGGCCCCCGGCCAATTCTATGGCATTTGATGAAATACTATGCCCACTTCGGTCATAAGGACTTCATCCTTTGTCTCGGTTATAAGGGCAATGTCATTAAAGATTACTTCCTTCATTATGATGAATCTGTCTCCAACAACTTCGTCTGGTCGCACGGTGGAAAAAAGGTTCAGTTGCTGAACCGTGACATCGATGACTGGACGATCACCTTTGTCGAAACTGGAGCCACTACAAACATCGGTCAGCGCCTGAAGGCAGTGGAACCTTATCTTCAGGACGAGGAGATATTCCTCGCGAACTACGGAGATGGACTAAGCGACCTGCCGCTGCCCGGGATGCTCGACAAGTTCTGCCGCAGCGGAGCGGTTGCATCAATGCTGTTGGTCCAGCCAACAGCAAGCTTCGATATCGTCTATACCGGGTCGGGAGGAGCGGTC
>Ga0335073_10000436_pt1 | contig 53363 bp, 48 predicted proteins | sample Lox_Sample_22_FD_207093 | JGI IMG/M metagenome (GOLD analysis project Ga0335073, IMG submission 207093) | Soil microbial communities from Loxahatchee National Wildlife Refuge, Florida, United States - Lox_Sample_2.2 | ecosystem: Environmental > Terrestrial > Soil > Wetlands | place: USA... | reverse complement strand
CACATCTTCGCGGGGATCCTCGGTGAAACGAACCTGGTCGGGATGGCGTCCGTCGCTGTAACCGATGTCGCTGCGGAAAGTAGCGACTTCAATCTCAGTAGCATGTCCCGACATTGAAGATTCGCCCGCGGCCGGAACCAGCACAACGCCAAATTTTGCTCCCACGTCGAAGCTGTCCGGAAAAATCTGCATCACTTCATCAGGGTTGGCGCTGGTAGCGACGTCATAGTCGGCCGGTTCCCGTCCCAGCAACTCATCGCGCACGCAGCCGCCGCAAAGATAGGCCTGATGCCCATTCGCTCTCAGGGTCTCGACGACCTTTACGGCCTGTTGCCTGGAGTTCATGTTCGAGCCGGAGGCATGCTGCGCTCCGATCCTAGTCCATGATATGGGTTCCCGAGTGCAAGTAGAAATCGACGGCGGTGCAATCGACGATGGCAGACCAGATTCCCATAACGACTGCGATTTTCCCGAAACCGAAGTCGGCAGAAGTGAAGACAAGGCAGATTAATTGCACTCTGGTGGTTCGGGATGCTTCTAAGTCGTTGCATCGCCAACAAGACTGCTCCTTTGGACGTGTCCCATAGAAAACGGCCTGTGAAATGCACTGGCGATGGCGTATTTGGAGAGCTGAAATGAGTGAAACCGACATAGATTCAGCATCGACGCCGCTGCCTCTTCCCCTTAGCATCGACGCAGCAAAACCGCGAGCCTTAGCCGTTATTCTGCTGGTCGAGGATGAAGAATTCGTCCGGGAGGTTGTCGCAGATATCCTTGAATTCGAAGGCTACCGCGTGTTCAGGGCGCGAAACGCGGACGAAGCAAAAGCGGCGTTCCATCGATATGGGGAAATCGTGCGACTGCTAATCACGGACGTCGTTCTGCCCGGGCAGAATGGTCTGGACCTGGCTCGTGAACTAAGATCGGACGATCCATCGCTGCGAGTTCTTTTTGTCTCTGGTTTTCCCGAGAATACTTGGACGCGGCAAGAACACCTCCACGGCGAGAATTTCTACTTGCCGAAGCCCTTTTCTGCGGAATCTCTCATGCGGGCAGTGAGGCAAGCCTTAGTTTTTCACTTCGAGGAAGTGGCAATTTAAGCGCGCTTACGATACCGCGTGGCCTGGAGAATTTGTTCCGGAATCTGCGCAAGCGAAACCACACGTTGTAACACGCCTGCTTCGGCACAGCTGCGCGGCATTCCATACACAGTACAGCTCGGTTCATCCTGGCCAAGCGTGAAACCGCCAGCGCCGGCGATCGCTTTCATCCCGAGAACGCCATCCGCGCCCATGCCGGTCATGATGATTCCCATGCATAGCGAACGAAACACTTCCGCGACGGAGAGCATCATGACGTCGACCGAAGGGCGATGCAGGCTGTTGTCAGGTTGCGGCGAAAGGCGAATCGCAACTTTCGAGGTGGTTTTTCGGGCGACAGTCATATGCAGCCCCGCCGGCGCAATATAAACGACGCCGGGCTCGATCGTCTCCTCCGCCGTTGCCTCGCGAATCGAAATCTTGCACAGATTGTCCAATCGCCGCGCGAATGGACCGGTAAAGCCGGGAGGCATGTGCTGCACGATGAGAACACCCACAGGAAGATCGGCTGGCAGCATGGGAAGAATCTGTTGCAATGCTTTGGGACCACCCGTCGATGTGCCCAGGGCAATCACGGCTGGCGGAGTTACCAAACTGCTTCGAGGCGCGGGGACAGGAGTCTCGGGTCGAGGTGCCACTCGTGCCATGGGGCGACGGCGGCCCGTCTCGGCCGCAGCTTTGATCTTGGCTACAAGATCGTCACGAATTTTTACAATGTCCAACGAGACATAAGAAAGCTGCTTAGGAACATAGTCGAAGGCGCCAAGGTCGAGAGCCTCAAGGGTGGTTTCCGCGCCTTCTTGCGTCAGAGAACTGACCATAATGACCGGTCGCGGCTTATCGGCCATGATTCGCTTTAGAGTCTCGATCCCATTGAGGCCGGGCATCTCTACGTCGAGCGTGACCACATCGGGCTGGCTCGAAGCGATTTTTTCTAATGCTTCGGTCCCCGTCTGCGCCGTGGCAATGACACGCAGAGATGGATCGGACTCGATCATGCGCGTCAGAGCAGTCCGCATAAAGGCGCTATCGTCTGCGACCAGGACGCGAATGAGCTGCGGATTGTAGTTAGCGCTACTCATGCGAGCCGTGATAAAGAACGTCAACTAGCCGATGCACCTCTTCCATGTAGGCCTCCAACTCAAAGGTGAAGCGTGCCCAATCGAAAGCCTGCAACGGCGGACACTCTTTCAGTAAGAGGGAGAAGCCGGGCAGATCGGTGAAGCTGACTTGCCGTTCTTCGAGGTAGCCATACCCGAGGCCGCCCATGCGGCAGAGCAAATCGCTCAACGAAACCAGCGCCACAAAATCGCGATTTGTATGGGCATTTTCGGGATTGTGATGACAGCTCAGAACGGCGATAAGGTCGTCGCTTAAGTGCCATCGTTCAGCGACAATCTTGCCGGCGTCACAATGGGTCAGCCCGAACAGGTTCATTTCGGCTTCGTGCAGCGGAGTACCGTTGCTGCTGGCGATTTCAAAAACGTCCTGAAATTCGTTCGGCAAAACTGCAAGTTCCGCTAACACTCCGATGTCATGCAACAATCCCCCGAGATAAGCTTTTCCTGGATCGGCGAATCCGATCCTTCGGGCGAACTGACGGCAGACCAGAGCGCATCCCAGGGAATGTTCCCAGAAGACCATGGGGTCTAGCTTGGTGTTACCCTTCGGTGAGAGTTTGAGTAACGAGCAGGAGACGGCGATATCCCGCATCCGATGCAGTCCCAAAGCGACCACCGCGCTGCGAATGCTATCGATGCTTTGCCATCTTCCATATAAGGGAGAGTTGGCCATGTGCAGGCATTGCGCCGCCAGCGATTTATCTTGCGAGATGAGATCTACCACTTGTTGGACCTCGAGTGTGTCGAGGGGCTGTTCCAGATAACGCAGCAAGGGAGCGAGAACCACGGGGATCGTCGGCATTTCTTCGAGCCGTTCCAGTCGCGACCGGAGTTCGATGGTAGAGGCATTGCTCATAAGTCACCTAACGTGTTACTTGCCGTTTTTCCGTCTTCACATACGCAGTCGCAGAGGGCAGATGCACCAGCCGAAAATCTTCGCTCACGCCGTAGAGCGACTCCGAATGTCCAAGGAATAGATATCCGTGGGGCAGGAGATTGTTGTAGAAGTGCTGAATGACGCGCTTCTTAGAGAGCACGTCGAAATAAATCAGCACATTGCAGCACATAATGATGTCGAAGCCTTTCATAAAAGACATGCGCACATCGTCCAGCAGGTTCAAGCGATTAAACGAGACCCGCGCCTTCACTTCGGGATTGACTTGCAGGTTCTCACCCCGCGGCACGAAATACTTTTGCTTGAAGTAGGCGTTGAGATTCCGCGTGCTGTATGTGCCATACGATCCTTGCTTGCAATGCGCGACCGAACGCTCGTTCAGATCAGTGGCGGAGACTTCGAAATTCCATCCCTTTAGCTTGCCGTTGAGCTCTTCGAGAAGCATCATGCTAAGGGTGTAAGGTTCTTCTCCGGTCGAGCATCCCGCGCTCCAGATTCGCAATTGGGGCAAGGCCATCTTGGTTCGGGCTTCGAGAATGCGCGGGAGGACGATATTACGCAAAGCATCAAGCTGCGGCTGATTGCGGAAGAAACATGTTTCGCCGATGGTGATTTCATTCAACAAGCTAACCAGTTCCACCTGGCGGATTGGCTTTACAGTCAGACACTCGTAGTACTCGCTCAACGCTGTCACGCCCAGCACTTGCATGCGCTTGTGGCACCGGTCTTCTAGCAAGCGGAGTTTGTTGTCTGGCTGAAAGATTCCGGCGACTTGGTAAATCAGATCGCGGATCTGGATCAGTTGCCGGCTAGGTGGCGTACCGAGTGTGGACGCATTGGTTGTGGCCGCTGAAGAGCTCATTGAATAACCACCTGAGTTGCTGCCGCTTCAGCGGAAGCAAGTAAGCCTGCCGGATCCAGAACCAGGCGTACGCGGCCATCGCCGCCAAGCGTGGCGCCAGCGAAGTTCGACCCGTGGTGAAGATAACTGCTGAGAGGTTTGACCACCGTAGATTCCTGGCCAATCAGGTGATCGACGAGCAGGGCAATTCGTTTCTCGCCGACCGCCAGAATCACCACTTTTTCGTCCGCTGTCTTACCTGGCAGCGGGGCTGTCGAAAACATCTTCTTCAACCGAAGCAATGGCAAGGTTTCTCCTCGGAGACGCAGTACCTCATTCCCTTCCACTTCATGAACCTGATCGGTTCTCATGCGCGATGTCTCCAGCACTGAACGCAATGGCAAGGCATAAGCCTCGTCTGCAACTTTCACCAACAACACCGGCAGAATGGCGAGGGTAAGCGGCAAGCGCAACAGTATCGTTGTTCCCTTTCCAGTAACGGTATCCAATTGAATCGTGCCGTTCATACGCTTCAGGTTGGAGCGCACCACATCCATGCCCACGCCACGACCCGACAGGTTGTTCACTTTTTCTGCAGTGCTGAAGCCAGGCAAGAAGATGAAGTCTAGAATCTCTCGCTGGCTGAGTTGTCGTCCTCGCTCTGGTGTTACCAGATCCTTTTCGATGGCCTTTCGCAAGATTCTCTCCGGATCGATGCCCGCTCCATCATCCGCAATGCTGATGACGATCTGATCGCCTTCCTGCCTTGCTTCCAGACGGATTGTTCCTTGTCGCGTCTTGCCCGCGGTCACCCGCGAGTCCGGCATTTCGATACCATGGTCGAGCGAGTTGCGAACCAGATGTACCAGCGGGTCGCCAATCAACTCGACCATGGTCTTGTCAATTTCCGTATCCTGTCCTCTTACTTGTAGCTCGACTTCTTTTTGCAAACTATGCGCGACGTCCCGCACCAGGCGGGGAAATTTGCGGAATACCGCGTCGATCGGGACCATGCGCGTCTTCAGTCCGCTGCTCTGCAGTTCTTCGGTAATGAAGCTGAGCCGTGCTGTTGACTGGCCGAGCGCGGAATCCAGGTCTTGCATGTTCAATCGGGCGGCGCTGAGATCGCGGCTGAGTTGCATCAGACGATTTCGTTCCAGCACCAACTCGCCGATCAGATTGATCAGTTCATCGAGCTTGCGCACGTCGACCCGCATGGTTTGAGCCGCCGTATCGCCAGTCACCGCTTGTTTTTGATTGACCAGAGCATTGCCTACCTCTGCGGGGGAAACCGCGCCCTCCTTGACCAATATCTCCCCCAACTTTCCGCTGGTGGAGGATGCCGCTTGCTCTTGCAGAACTCCGTCGAGCGTGGTTGGAGCAATCGACCCTTGGGCAACCAGGATCTCGCCCACTCGAAGCGGCGCTTCTCCCGGTTTTTGCACTGCTTCCAACTCGGCAATCAAGCCATCGATGACGTACTCTTTCAATCCACCCTGGCGGATGTCGTTCAACATTTTTCCCAATTGATCGCGGGCGCTCAATAGCGCGTCCATCATGCGTTGACTGAGTTCGATTTCGCCACGGCGCAGCGCGTTCAAAACGTCTTCAGCCCGATGGCTCAGCCGGACGACGGCATCAAATCCCAGGAATCCCGAAGTGCCCTTGATGGTGTGCAGGGCGCGAAAAATCCGGTTGAGCAGGTCGGCATCTTTCGGCGTGGACTCTAGCGTGACCATGTCCTGGTCCATGCCCTGCAGGAGTTCCTCAGATTCCACCAGGAAATCCTGGATCATCCCCGGATCTTGTAGAAAGTCGTTGTCCACGCGAAATCTGCTCCTCGGCTTGCAATCCTTCAGCTACGCTTTTGCACTCGCCGGCGAAATAAGGCCTTCCGAATCGCTCATCAGCCGGTCAACATCAAGCAGGATCAGCAGCCGGTTGTCCAACTTGCCGACGCCCGAAACATATTCGCGTTCGACTTTGCCGAGCCGCGGTGGAGGTTCAACCGTATCGGTGGGAATGCGCAACACCTCCGACACCGAATCCACGATAAAACCCAAAACATTGCCTTTGACCTCAATCACCACAATGCGAGTCTGCTTGTCATGGGCGAGATCTTCCAGTCCAAAGCGCTTGCGCAGCGCAACCACGGGAATCACTTTGCCCCGCAGATTAATCACGCCGTCGACAAAGTCCGGCGAGTTGGGCACGCGAGTGAGGGCCTGGATGCGGATGATCTCCTGAACCCGCAGAATGTCGAGTCCAAATTCTTCGCCTCCGATGTGAAAACTGACAAGCTGAAGCAGTTCTCCATGGCCCTGGTGAGAATCATGCAGGCTATTGGGGCTTTTAACGGCCTCGTCGAGTTCGATTCGTGGTTCCATGTGCTGTCTCCATTCCTCCAATTTTCGTGCCGGGCTAGCGGGCGGTGGCGGCGTAAGCCTTGGGCGATTCAGTCTTACTCTGGCTCGAGTTTTCGTTGAGCCGAGAAGCCATTCCTCTTCCTCGTCCGCCAGGGGTGTCCAGCCGGAAGGCTTCCACCATCTTCTGGAGGTCCAATGCCAACCCCGACAATTCCTGGCAAGCTTTCGCCGACTGCTGCGCTCCGGCTGCCGATTCCTTCACCAACCGCGCAATCTGTTCCATGTTGTTATTAATTTCTTCGGAAGCGCTCGATTGTTCAGTAGAGGCGGTAGCGATGTGCATAATCATCTCCCCAACTTGTTCGGCCATGTGGATGATCTCTTTCAGGGAGTCTCCGGCCTTAGCGGTTGAACTCACGCCCTCCTCTACCTGCTTTGTGCCTTCTTCCATTGCTGTTACCGCAGTCTTGGTTTCGTCCTGAATGTTCTTGATCATCTGGGCGATTTCTTTGGTGGCCGTGGTGGTGCGTTCGGCCAGCTTGCGCACTTCATCAGCAACCACCGCAAAACCGCGTCCTTGTTCACCCGCACGGGCAGCTTCAATGGCGGCATTGAGTGCCAGAAGATTGGTCTGGTCCGCGATATCGTCGATAACGCCAATGATTCGTCCAATCTGATCGGAACTCTTGCCCAGTTCCTCCATCTTCTTGGCTGTGGCGCCGACAGAGCCGACAATGACGCGCATCTTATGCAAGGTTTCTTCGACAATTGCGCCGCCTTGCCGCGCAGTATCTGCGGCATGGCGGGAAGATTCGGCGGCTTTATTGGAGTTCTCCGATACCTGGAGAACCGTGGAAGACATTTCCTGCATGGCGGTGGCAACCTGCGTCGCCTGATCCTTCTGGGTCTCAGCGCTATTGGCCTGCTGCGTGGCAGAGGAAGAGATCTCCTCGCTGGCGGAAGCAACATGCTCGGCCGTGCCGGCGATCGACTGGATCATTTGCCGCAGATTGTTCTTCATCTTGTTCAGCGCCAGCGTCGCTTCCCCGATTTCGTCCTGGCTGTCGACGGCAATGTCTTCGACCGACAGATCGTTGTCCGCAATACGGTTGGCCAGGTTCACCGAAACCGAGAGCGGTTTCACGACCAGTTTGCGGATCAGAGAGAACACGACTCCCACGGCTGTCAGTAGCGTGAGCAGGCTCAGCAAAAACAAGGCAATGGAATTGGAGGCCGCGGTTTGCACCAGTTGCTGCGTGGAGGCGGTCACGGAAAACGCTCCGCGCAGGTCGCCCGCCTTCATGCCCTCTTTAGTAAACCCGAACGGGTCTTTTTCTCCTGCCGGGTTGCCGTGGCAGAGCAGGCAATCCTCGCTAACCCGAACCGGCTGGGCGTATCGCATTACGTCTTTTCCGTCTTCGACCACGCGCTCGGAATACTCTTTCAGCGAGGAATTCGACTGAAATGCCTCCAAAGCCTGACGTTCAAACGCATCGGGCTGATTCTTGGGATCGCGCGGGCTCAGCGACGGAGTGTGAAACTTCATGCCTTGCCCCTCGGCGTATTCGCGGGCAACGCTCCAAGCTGCGACCACCGGCACCTGAGTGAGGTGCTTGAAATTATGATCAGGTACCAATGTCGCCAAGTTGCCGGAGAACCATGTGCGGGTGGCGCCGGCCATGCCGGTGATCTGGCGTACTTTGTCACGAAATGATTCTTCGGCCTGCTGGTTGATGCGTCGTTGTGTAACCCAGAAGCTTATGGCAGACGTAGCAACCAGCGTCACCACGATTGATCCGATGATTTTTCCCGTCAGTTTGAGATTCTTGAACATGGCCTTTTCTCCCGATCGTCAAAAACCGCCTTAACTGGCCGCGGCGGCAAATGCCTTGGGCGGCTCTTCGATCTCCGGCGCTTTGCCGCCCGCCGGTTTTGTGCTACGACGCACATACCCACTGCCGTTTCCGTCGTCCACCTTGAAATTGCCCACCATCTTCTGCAGATCGAACGCCAACCCGGACAGGTCCTGGCACGCTTTGGCCGATTGCTGCGCGCCCGTCGCCGACTCCTTCACCAGCCTCGAAATCTGTTCCATGTTGTTGTTGATTTCTTCGCTGGCGCTGGACTGCTCAGTCGCCGCAGTGGCGATGTGGGTGATCATTTCGCCCACCTGCTCCGACATCTGAATGATTTCCTTCAACGAGTCGCCAGCCTGGGCAGTAGATTTCACTCCATCCTCGACCTGTTTGGTGCCGGCCTCCATGGCAGTGACCGCGATTTTGGTTTCATCCTGAATGTTCTTGATCATCTGTGCGATCTCTTTTGTGGCTGTGGTAGTGCGTTCGGCCAGCTTGCGCACCTCGTCGGCGACCACCGCAAAACCTCGACCTTGCTCCCCGGCTCGCGCGGCTTCAATGGCGGCATTGAGCGCGAGAAGGTTCGTCTGATCGGCGATATCGTCGATGACCCCGATAATGCGTCCAATCTGGTCCGAACTCTTACCCAACTCTTCCATCTTCTTCGCAGTCGCACCCACAGATTCGGCAATGGTTCGCATCTTGTTTAAAGTTTCTTCCACGATCGCGCCCCCGTGGCGGGCGGTCTCTGCGGCTTGACGAGACGCGTCAGCAGCCTTGTTTGAGTTTTCGGAAACCTGCAGCACAGTCGACGACATCTCCTGCATCGCAGTGGCGACTTGCGAGGTTTGATCCTTCTGCGTTTCTGCGCCTTGCGATTGCTGCGTCGCGGAGGAAGAAATTTCTTCGCTGGCGCTGGCCACGTGCTCGGCGGTTCCGGCAATGGACTGGATCATGTGCCTTAGGTTGTTTTTCATCTGGTTCAAGGCTGTGCCAGCTCTTCCAATTTCATCCTGCGAAGTGATTTCCATGTCCTCGATGGCCAGATTATTGGCTGCGATTTGCTGGATTAGATCGACCATGCGACCCACCGAACCGGTGATGGACCTCACAATCAGAATTGCCACTACCAACCCGACGATGATTCCCACAATCGCCAGGATCGAGACCAGAAGGGTGGTGCGTTTTTCCGTAGCCGCCTGCTCTGCGTTCGCGGCCTCCTTCAGTTTCAAAACGAAATCAAGAAAAGACGAGGCGGTGGTTCTAAGGTCGTTACGCAAATTCTCCGCGTTCGGTGCGTTTATCAGTGCCATGGCCTCCTTCTGCTTGCCCGCCCGGTGGATTTCGACTACCCGCCCAATGACTGCGTGGTATTGAATAAGAAGCTGGCGGTAATGGCCGATCATTTCCTTACCTTCCTGCGTCGTCAGCGTCGCCTCCAGTTTGTCGAAGTTCGCCTCCAGCTTTTGGCTGTTCTCGGCGTAGCGGGTCATGTCGTCCTGTTTGTCGGTCAGCAGATAGTTGCGGTACTCCGCCTTCTGGTTGTTGATCATGGAGTCGATGGACACGGTCATAAATCTCTGGTCGGCTCTGAGCCCGACCATGGCGGACAGTTCCGCCAATTTCTGCACCGAGGTGTAACTGATGACGCCAATGGTCGCGATAATTACCAGTAACGTTCCGAAACCCACACCTAGCTTCATCTTCAAGCTCAACTTGTTCATGATTACTGCTCCTTCTCTGGAGTGATCGTGCGCAAACGCCAAACGATCGCCCTCCGCAACTCTATTGAAGAACCGCCCTCTTTATCCGACCTGCATTTGTTTCCAGCACGATGACCGGCGCTATCGAGACAATCAATCCATCGGCGGATGGGGACGGGACTTTAATGCAAAAGCAATGGCGCGGCGTTTCGCCGCGCCGTGCCAAGTCTCGCAAGCTTTACCGAAGAGCTCGATTGAACAAGCTGGCGAAGTGATAACACACCGTCACCTGTCCGCGATACCGGGTGCTTGGTGTATTATCCGTCCGCGTCGATCCCATCAATCCCAGCTCGAGATTCCTGATCGGAATAAAACGAACATTCGGACCGAAACGCTGCCCAAGAACATAAAAATCGCCGTTGAGAAAAATCGTCTCATTGTCTTTCACAAAGATCCCTTTCGGCATATCGCTAACGAATGCGCCTAGTCTGACGCGTCCCTTACGATCGAGAGTTTTGAACAGCGTTCCTGACCAGCCGAACGTAGGATTGTCCGAGGCACGAGTCATGGTCTCCGCGATCATCTCGTCGACCACGACCAGGGGCAGCTTTTGCAGGTGCAGAGCTTCTCTCGTATAACGGATCGCCTGAATCGAATCCATCTCCGCCGACACCTCGCGATTCATGCCGAAGTGTTTGTCGGCGAGAAACTGCATATAGTTCTCGTCTTCCATGCGGTGAAAACGGGCGAACATGTTCGGCTGCGTAAAATCGCCCGCGTATCCGACGGTTGCACTCAAATCGGGTATGTACTTGCTTCCGCCGGAAGTAAAGTGCAGACGGTAGCCTTCCAACCAGGCATCATTGTCGGCATAGGTTGCCTCAGTGCCGGCCCCGCGATCGTATTCAAGGCTGCCAGCCTGGGCCTCGAAATGGGCGCCGATTTTTTGCCCGATGAACAGCGACTTCATGTTGAAAGACCAATAACCGGGGTGCAGACCAACTCCGGCATAGTCGTAACTGGAAGTGAAGCTGCGTCCCGATTCGCCCCGCCACTGGATATAAGTCCTGTCTTCACCGATCAGGCTGAGACGCATCACGGTGCTGACTTTGTACATCAGATCGCGTTGAGCGATCTTGCTGGGCGCGGTATCGGCATAGCGGTATTGGTTGTAGCCGTCCATCGAAAGAAAACGAAGATGGCGAGCCAACAAGTCAATTTTTTTCGACGGAGGAGGGCTGGTTTCTTCCGCGGCGTTCGCTAGAGTCACGGCACAAAACAAAAAAGCCAAACACAGAAACGTAAGACGGAACGTGGATCGAAGCATGTTTCAGTCCTTTCGAGGGGGCGAATTGCCGCCTACAGGGCTGCATCGACAAGGGCTGAGCCGGCTTTAGAAACCAAAGTTCTTCCGGGAATTAAGCTGCGGGGGTTCGCTGCCTCGATGCGGTGCTACGCGATCGCTAGACCAGAGTGCTGAATGGAGAGTTAGAGTTTCACAGCCACGCGCTAGCCACTAGGCGTGATCGCTTGGGCCGGAGTGCGCACCTGCCACAGCAACTTCCCCGTCCGGCTGCGCTGGGCCGGCGTTTTCAAGCGAGCGGCGGGCGGTCGCGTTCGAGCCTAAATAATGCCCGATGGTTTCCGACAACTTAGCGATATTGTTCATCGCGGAGATTGGAAGCCGCATCAGCGTGGAATTACCGGTGAGAGGCTTCACTTCGACCGACGAATTCGCCTTCTGCACGCGCACGGTCAAGACAGTTCCGGATACCGGAATTCCCAATACGAGATCGATCACTTCGGCTGCAGTATTGCGACGCTCGCTAGCAGCCGTCAGTTCCTTACGCGATTCGTGAGCCAGAGAAGGAAAGTCATGGCTGAAGAAGTTTGCTCGATCCGCTTCAGCCTTGCCGAACGAGAAAAGCAGGTGATTCGTCGATGGATCCGATACCTCGAACTTGTCGCCGCGGATGTTACCTTTTATTCTCACTCGAAACAATGCCTCATTGCCGGCCCCTGAGCTAAATACGGTCGTATCGACCTGGAAGCTATTGGCTACAAAGTCGAGCAAGTACAGATTTGCCGCGCCGGAACTGAGCGAACGAACCGGGGCAAAGCTTCGATCGCGTAGAAGTTCACCCGCCATGTAGGCTGCTGCCTCCAACGCCGAGCGGTCGCCTCGTGCCCGCACTCCCATGAGATCGCTCGCTTGCTGAGCGCCGGATAACAAGGGCAAGAACAGCTGTTCCAGTTGATCGTACTTGCTCGCATGGAAGTGGCAAGGGATTGACACAATCTCAACCCGGCTGCCAAGCGATGGTGACAATGCTCCGCTTTTATCAGTAGCGACGATCATTTCGTCCTTTTCTTTTTCATTCTCGGCACAAACGCGGTCTAGTAGGAGCAATCGACAGGAAGACAAGATGCTTTAAGGCCGAGTAACCGGCGAAGGCAAGCAAGGCTCGGTTACTTTCGAGCCGAAGCATCTCCCACTTTCCCCACGATCGCCACATCCACGCGGCGATTCTGGGCGCGGCCTTCTGCTGTCTCGTTGCTAGCAATCGGATGAAATTCGCCATAGCCGGCGGCCGAAAGCTGTGCCGGCGGGATCTGGTATTCGGTGATTAACAGTCGTACCATCTCCGTGGCTCGTGCCGTGGAAAGCTCCCAGTTGGAAGCGAACTGAGAGTTATGAATCGGAACGTTGTCGGTGTGGCCTTCGATTCGAATCGAGAACTTATGTTGTGCCAGTAGCTTGGCCATACGCTGAAATGCAGCCTGGGAGCGTGCTTTCATGCCCGCTGAGCCGCTCTCAAAAAAGCCAATTTCTCGTAGACTCACTGTGATGCCGTCGGTCCCGGGACGCACAACAACTTCACCGCGGGCAATTTCAGAGGCTAAGGCCTGCTGCAATTCGTTTTGCAGATCCGTCAGATCGTCGCTTGGTTTGTTCTCAGGCGCGACCACCTGTGCAGCGGGTATCGATTGCGGCGCCGCTGTCGGCGGCGAATATGGGAGCGGCCTAGCGGGTAACGCCCCGAGTTGCTGAAAGGCAGTCTGGATAGAAATAGCAATCTGGGCGGTTTTCTTTTTGTCAACTTCCGCTGCAGCGTACAGCACTACGAAAAAAGCGAAGAGCAAGGTGATGAAATCGGCATAAGAGACTAGCCAGCGGTCCTGGTTGAGGCGCGGAGTATTTTTGCTTCGCGGCTTCATACCGGTAGTGTTGGCTGCGGTTTGCCGGCAGCAGATTTCTCTTCAGCCAGAAAGCCAAGCAGACGAGTTTCCAGCATGCGCGGATTCATGCCTTCCAAAATCGATGCCACTCCTTCCAGAGTCATTTCTCGCAATACCTGTTCCTCGCGCATGCGAATGCGCAATTTTCCAGCAGTGGGTAAGAAGAAGAGATTTGCCGCACCGACTCCATAAATTGTCGCCACGAACGCGACCGCGATGCCGCGTCCCACTTCGTCGATTTTGTCCAAGTGCTGCATCACCTGAATCAGGCCCATGACAGCGCCGATGATTCCGATCGTCGGCGAGAAACCTCCCGCCGACTCGAAAACCTGGGGAATCTTTTCCTCGCGATCCGCCTGGTTTTGCAGCTCGAGTTCCATCATGCTGCGCAGTTCCTGCGGCTCTGTCCCATCGACCGCCAGCATCAACGATTTCTTGAGAAACGGTTCGTGGATATGTTCCAGTTCATCATCCAGCGAAATGATTCCGGAGCGACGCGCGCGATTGGCGTACTTGACTAACTCTCGCACTAACTCCTGAGGATCAGACGTCGGCTGCAAAAAGACTCGGCCAAGGCGGCGAACTGCTTTCAGCACTACCGGCAAAGGAAACTGGATCAACACGGCTCCCACCGTGCCGCCGAAAACAATGATGGCGGCAGTGGGCTGCAATACCTGCGCGAGGTTGCCGCCTTCGAGCAGCAGCCCGCCGATCACTCCCATCAGTCCCAGAATTAGGCCGCCCCAACTGGCTTTGTCCACGGCCCCTACCTTTCGGACGGCGTTTCGGCATCAGCGGGTTTGTCTTCGGCCACAAGGCTTTCGGCGTGTCCAGCGAGAATCGCCTGCCGAAACCGGATAATCCGCTCCAGTACCGCGTCGGCTTTTTCCCGCACCAAAATCTTTTCGTTGTTCAGGAGCGTGATAACGGTATCCGGAGATTGTTCAACGAATTTGATCAGATCCGAATTCACCATGAAAGGACTGTTGTTAAGCCGAGTGAGTTGGATCATGTGCGTTTCTCCGCAGACACGTCCGCGAGCTGGCCGTGGTCTTTCTTATTTCATCGGCGAAGCGAAAAGAGAGGTTATGGCCGAGCCATAACCTTCTTGGTTACAGAAGTCCGCGGGCCTTTGGAGCGCGGATGCCTAAAGCCCGTTGAGAACCCGCCGATGGGATGCAATGAGAGTCAAAAATCAGGTTCCGCCACCAAGGAACGGGAACTGACGCGAAAGCGGGCGATTCCACCAACGGAACCGGTTTAATCAAGAAGGGGAGGAAATATGGCTTTCAGTATTCTCAATAATATTCCGTCCTTGGCGGCGGAAAATCAACTGAACATCACGAACGCCGCGATGCAGAAGACCCTGGCGCAATTATCCTCGGGCTCCCGCATCAACAACGGCGCTGATGACGCTGCCGGTCTGGCGATCGCTAATGGCCTGCAGGCTAACGTCACCGCACTTACCCAATCGGCCGCCAACGCTAATGATGGAATCGGTGAACTGCAACTCGCCGATGGCGCATTAGCTCAGGTCACTAGTCTGCTCAACCGGGCTGTCACACTGGCGACCGAAGCCGCCAACGGCGGCTTGGGGAGCTCTCAGACGAGCGCTCTGGATGCCGAGTACCAGAACATTCTGTCGGAAATCACGCAGATTGGCACCAGCACCACATATAACGGCCAGCAGGTCTTCAAGACTGCGAGCGGCCCCGACCTCAACGAATGGGTCTCGAATGGAGGCGCCACGACGGCATTAACGCCCGATACAGCACTCACCGGCGCGGGCACTACTGTGCAGTTCACCGCTGGAGGCAAAACCTTTACTTATGATGAAGCCGACGGCGACACTGTGGGCGACCTGATCAGTGCCATTAACAATCCCGCCACAGACTCCGCCGGCTTGCAGGCCTACATTGGTACGAGCGGCAGTCAAGCCGGAGAACTCGTGGTAGTTGATCCCAGCGGCAACAATGATATTGCTACGGGCGCAGCCAACACCGAAACTGTGTTGGGAACCTTTAGCAACCCAACTGTTACCGGTTCAGCCACAACGGACATCTTCCTCGGCGACTCAACCGCAAGCGGCGATTACACCATCGGCGTTACCATTGGTGGATTGACCACCAGCTTCACTGATGCCAACGGCCTGCACCCTGCAGACCTGACCGGCACAGACCTCACTGGTGGCACCAGCGCCACGCAGACAGTGTTACAGACCATCAACACTGCCATTGCCGATGTCGCGAGCATTCGTGGCGAATTGGGCGCGAAATCCAACCAGTTGACCGCAGCCAGCAACGTGGTCAATGCCCAAGTGCAAAACCTAACTTCTGCCGAAGACACCATCACCGCGGCAGACATTCCCACGACCGTGGCTAACATGAGCAAGTACTCCATCCTGGAACAGACCGGCATCTCGGCTCTGGCGCAAGCCAACCAGATGCAGCAGCTAGTGCTTAAGCTGCTCCAGTAAGCCAGTTGCAGAGAGGGCGAAATGATTCGCCCTCTCTGCGCTTTATTTGCACCACTTTGGAACTCCGTTTCTAACTGACACGCTCGCCCACCGCAAGGCAGGTTCAAAAGCCTCGACCTCAAGCAAAATGCAGTGGAATTGCAAGTAGGAAATGGGAGAAAACGATGGGTATCACCTTTAACGCCTCAACTCTGCTTAACGGAAATGGGATCGACGTCGACTCGGTCGTCAGTCAGATTCAGGCTCAGGAAAGCGGCGAGTTGACCGTTTGGCAGAACCAGCAGAGCACATTGCAAACCCAGGCAAGCGACTTAACCAGCATCAGCACCGATCTCAGCAGCCTAGCCACCGCAGTGCAGTCGCTTGCCGATCCCCTGGGCGCCCTGGCGGGCATGTCAGCCACTTCATCGGAGCCCGGCATTCTCACGGCAACCGCACAGCCCTCAGCGACTGCTGGGAACCACACTGTCGTGGTTAGCACCCTCGCAACCGCTGGAACTGTATATACCGACCCTGTCTCCAGCGCAAGTGCGTCCATTTTGCCTAGTGGAGCGACCGGGGGCGATCTGCAACTGCAGGTCGGAGGAGCCAGCGGAACCACTTACGATATCCCTATCACTCCCGGAGGCAATGACACGCTCACCACCCTGGCCAGCTACATCAATCAACAATCTACTGCTGGCAAATGGGGAGTCACGGCCTCAGTTCTGAATGACGCCAACGGGGCCCGGCTGGCCATCTATAGCACCGCTACGGGAACCGCTGGAGCCCTAGCCATCACCACCAATACCACCACCGGAGCACTGTCGACGGCAGATTTATCCGGCGCTGACAGCTCAATTTTGCCTGGCGGGCAACAGAATGGCGACATCCAACTGCAAATCGGTGGTTCCAGCGGCTCCACCGAAGACATTCCTATCACCGCGGGCAGTAACGACACACTCAACACTCTTGCCAGCTACATCAACACTCAGAGCACGCAGAACAATTGGGGCGTTACCGCGACCGTAGTTCAGGATTCCAACGGGTATCATCTGAGCATCTCCAGCCAGGCACAAGGGGCGGCCGGAGCATTGGCCTTCACCAGCAACAACACGACTCTTACGACCGTTGCAAATGCGGCGACTGATCTTACCTTTGAAACCCCGGTGGGTGGAGGCAATGCGACATTCACCGTGGACGGAGTTCCCTTTAGCAGCACTACCAACACCATTACCGGAGCTATTCCCAACCTAACGCTAAACCTGGTGAGTGCATATCAAGACATGCCTGTCACGGTTTCGGTCGGGATGAACACCGATGGCGTCACTACTGCATTGAACAACTTCGTTTCCGCGTACAACAAGGTGATTACCGACCTCAACCAACAATTCGCCGTCAACCAAAGTACCGGCGAACAAGGACCTTTGGGCTCCGACACGGCTTTGAGTTTGCTGCAGTCCAGTCTGCTGAACGACGTAACTTACTCAGTCACTGGCAATAGCGGCATCGTCAACCTCGCATCGCTCGGCATCAACATGAACGACGACGGTACCTTGACCGTGGACAGCACTACACTCAGCAACACTCTCCAGAGCAACCCCGACGCGGTGCAGACTCTCTTTCAGGGCTCATCGTCGAATGGATTTGCTAACAGCTTTAACACGGATCTCACGCAATTGACCAATCCGACCAGCGGTCTGTTGAACGTTGATCTAACTCAAAATCAAGCCGAGCAAACCGACCTCACCAACCAGATCAACGCGTTTCAGACCCAATTGGCTTCTCAGAAGCAGGAACTGCTTCAGGAATACAATAATCTCAATGCCTCCCTCGAAGAATATCCCTACCTGCTTCAGGAAGTGACCGAACAGCTCGGCACGCTTGGCCTAAGCAGCTCCAGCAGTTCCCAAAACTCCAATTCCACGCCGACCTCCGGTTCGAGCAGCAATTCGAATTCTGGCACGTCGAGTGCTTCAGGATCCTGATATGCCGAACGTTCGAACCCTTTACCGTGAGAACGCGGTGCGTGGAGCCAGCCGGGTCGGCTTGGTTGTCCTGCTTTACGAGCAAATCATCGAAGATTTGCGCTGTGCGGCGCAGGCGATGGAAGCGAGACAAATCGAGGTTCGCACCCGTTACATCAATCACGCCATCCTGATTCTCGGCCACTTGCAAAGCACCTTGGACATGGAGCAAGGCGGGAAGGTAGCGCAGAATCTCGAACATTTATACAAGGTTCTGCGCGCGCAACTCGTGCAGGCCCATGCGCACGCCTCGAAAGAAATCCTGCAGACGCTGATCGAAAATCTTCTCAGCCTGCGCGATGCCTGGATTCAGGTGGATCGCGCTGAGAGCACACCCAAGCCGGCAGGAGACGTCGCGGTTAGTTCGCCTGAAGGGTCAACGGGACGAAAGTGGCAGACGTGAACCCTGAACAAGAACTTCAACGCTTGAATCAAGGCTTAAGCCAGGGGCTGGCGCGGTTGCGGAAAAACCGCCTGAATGCCATGAGACACGATGGGTTCGCGAATCTCCGAAAAATTCTGCTGCAGGCTCGTTCTTGCCTGGAGGCATTACAATCGCATTCCGCGCTGCAGCCATCCCTCCAAGCGGAAATCCTGCGATATCAAAACCACCTGCGACAGCTAGCGCAGATTTTACCTGCCTTGCATGGCCACCTCTTAGCGGAAAAAGGCAGACTGCGAGATCGCTGCGAGCATCAGCAACGTTCGCAAGCATGGGCCAACGCCCAGCATCACGGCGCTTAATCAAACCAGGATAATTCCAAGTAAGGCATGTGCAGTTTCACATCTTGCTCAGATAATCAAACAAAGAATTTTGCGGTATATCAGCGATGGCCGACAGTGTGGCATTCAAAGCGGTTGAGTCGCTCGAGACTTGGCTTGCAACTATGGAAACGTCCGCCGCGCTTATGGCATTCTGCTCCTGGCTTAGATCCACCTTCTCTGTTCCTAAGTAGGTTTGCTGTGCCTGGGTTTGGTTGAGAGCATTTCCGAAAAAGGCTTGCTGGGCTGACACATTATTTAGGGCGTCGCTAACTTCGCTGACCGTGCTGCCGATATTGGTGTTCGTATTCAATGCATTGATGAGATCGTTGATCGCTTGAAATACGTCCGCCCCCGGCTGGCTGAATACTTGCGATCCCGGAAGGTTCACTTGCACAGAGTAGCCGGCTCCAATCGCGACCGAGTTTGTGCCTTGATTTCCGTTATAGCTCACTCCCGAAGCAGATTGCGAGTCCACCACGAACGGCTGCGTATTGGCAGTACCGGCAAAGATGTACTGCCCTTGATAAGAAGTGTTGGCCAGGCTAACCAGTTGGCTTTGGATCCCGCTAACTTCCTCTGATAGGTCCGCCCGGTCGGAATCGGAAAGAGTACCGTTCGCCCCCTCTGTACCCAAGCTGATCGCACGCTGCAATGCCGTGACTACCGAACTCAGAGTTGACTGGGCCGTCGAGAGCTGGCCAGTAATGCTGCTAATGCTTTGCTGATAGGTGTCGTTCAGACTGGATGACTCTTGAACCATCACCTGTTCGGCGGCACCAGCGGGATTGTCTGAGGGCTTGTTGATGGTGCTGCCAGTCGAGAGCTCCAAGGTGGCTGTGTCCTGCTGTTGTTGCAGCTTTTCCAGCGCGTCCAGAATGTCTGGCATGGGATAAGGGTTCACTCGAATGCTGCTCATCCTGTTAATGTCCCCATATTGATCACGGTATAAAGCAGGTCATTGATGGTGGTGACTACCTGGGCGGCAGCGTCGAAGGCGTTTTGGAACTGAACCATGTTGGCGGCTTCTTCGTTAAGAGAAACTCCGGAAATACTGGATCGCTGATCCTGCAGCTGATTGAGAATCGCCTGAGAAGCGCTCAGCTCCGCCGAACTGTTGGAGACGTCATTACCGACGTCAAAGACAATGTTCGAATAGAAATTGCTCGGGGTTTGACCGTTGATCACCGTATCGCTTTGCACGGCGGATAGATTCGCAACATTGCCATTGCTACCAGGGGAATTGGGATCAGAACTCGCCGCAATCAGTCTTGGGTCGGTAATCGCGATAGTCATGGCGGCAGCAGCCCCTTGCCCCGACGCGGGCGGAGCCACAAAAAGATTTCCTCCTGGGTTGCCATTTAGATCGAAGCCGCCGTAGGGATCGCCGTTCTGGTCATAGCCACCCGTGTTGGCCGCATTCAGTGAGTTACTCAAGCCCGCCGCCAAGGTGTCAAGGTTTGATTCCAGCCCCGGAATGGTCTGGTCGCGGGCCTGAATCAATCCCGCCATGGCGCCGGAGGTTAATTCCGAGGTGATGTCAGTGCTTTGCGAATAGATATCGTGCAGGCCGGCAGAGTTGACTTGAGTGCTCAGCGCGAAACTCTGCCCGCCGACCACTAACGGCGTTCCACTGGAAGTCGTAAGGGCGACGCTATTGTCCTCCGGAATGGTCGAGACATCAATCAGTCCTGAAAGCTGGCCGATTAAGACGTCCCGCTGATCGAGCAGAGAACTTGCATCCTGGTTCGTTCCCTGAAGTTGGCTGATCTGATTGTTAAGTGTGGCAATCTGGCCGGTAAGCACGTTGACCTGCTGCACATCCTGCACCACGCTGAGATCCAAGTTAGACTGCTGCTGCTGAAGATTGTCCGCTGCGTTGTTGAATGCCTGCGTCATATCTCCGGCTGCAGTCAGCACGCCCTGCCGCAAAGACAGATTCGTGGGATCGGTGGCAAGCTGACTGAGGCTACTAAAGAAGTTGTTAATCTCCGTGCCGATGTCGCTGCTGCTTGTGGTGAACTGTGTTTGGGCTTGTTGCATGGCCGTCAAATAGGCGTTCAACTGCCCTTGCTGTTGAGTTTCCTCCTCGATTCGCAGTTGTAGTACGGGATCGCGAATACTCTGGAGTTGTTGCAGCGAGACGCCTGTGCCGTAACTCAGCCCGGCCACCTGGATGGCGTCGTTTTCTGACAAAACGGGTTGTTGCCGGCAGTAATCCGGCGTATTGACGTTGGCGACGTTGTTGGTGGTCGCGTCCATAGCGCCCTGTTCGGCGCCCAACGCCCCGGTGGCGATTGCTAGTGTGCCGAACAGACTCGACATGATTCAGTCCTCCGTGCTCCAGTGCGAGGATGAAGGCTCCGGCTCAGGTGGGAGATAGGTGGCTTGGGAGTTTGCCAGCACACGGCAGAAAATTTTTACGGTTCGCTGTGCCCGCGCCAGTAAAGCCCCGTACTCTCGATTTAGACGAAACACTTGAATCTCAAGTTCTATGGTTTCCCTCAGCAAGCTGTTCCAGCGCTGTTCGGCCGTGCACGAACCGAGACCTGGGGATTGACCCAGCGCTGCGCACAGTTCGCGTTGGCGGGCCGTTTCCAGGGCTAGGCGTCTCGGATCAGAACTCAAGACTGCAGCCCGCGCCTGCTGAAGCGAAACCGCAAGCTCCCTCAGCCAGCCGAGCCTCTGTTCAGCTTCTTGATACGAGGGAAAGGAGCACGGTTCCACGCTACCTCCGTTTTGCCTTAAACTCTCCACCTTCCCCCAGCACTATGCAGCCCGCATCTGCGCAACCATTTCCTCGGCAGTCTGACTTGCCGAGACCTTATAACTCCCGCTCTGCACTAGGTCAGCTAGGGCGGCTACTTTGTCTTGACGCACTTCGGGAACTTGGCTGGCTGCGGCCGTAAGCGCAGCAATGGACGAAGGCCCCGACCAGAGCTTGGCGGAGTCGCTTTCTGGGGCGCTAGCCCCGTTGGGACGTTCAGACAGTGTTCCTTTCCGCGCTGCCCCAGGACCTTCCGTTGGCAGAAAGCTGCTGCTTCCTAAGTCAATTCTCATAGCTTTTTCCTCGCCTGCCATATTCCCTGCAATTTAACTATCGGCGGCGAATTAATTTTCTTTAACCTTGGGCGTCATTAACGGAACCCTTGCCGTTACTATGCATTCTCTAGTCTTGATCGGTTCCCGGATTGGAGGGTTTAGCGAGAAAGCTGGATTTTGTTGTGAGCCGGGGTTGTATGGGACGCTGACTCGTGCTAGAAACGCGATAGGTCAAAATTACGGAGACGGGTATCTGGAGTCAGCTCATGAGTCCCCGCGGCAAGGCAAAGGCGGCCAAAACTACAGACATAATCATCCCCGACAAGCTCTATTTCCGTATCGGCGACGTTGCCGAACTATGTGACTTGCCGGCCTATGTTTTGCGGTTCTGGGAAACCGAATTTCCCCAGCTTAAACCCGTGAAGAGTAGCACGGGTCAACGAATGTACCGCCGCAAGGACGTAGAGAACGTCCTGCAAATCAAGAAACTTCTCTATGAGGAAGGTTTTACTATCAGCGGCGCCCGCCAGCATTTGCGAGTTGAAACCAAGACTCATAAGAAGCAAGCCCCCCTTCCATTTCCAGCACGCGATGTCCCGGATCTGAAGTATATCCGCCAGGGCTTGCAGGAGATTCTTACACTGCTCTCCGCTCGACACTAGTTCACGCTCAGCCGGAGCAGGCGACGCGGAATCCATAATCAGCGTATTGGAATGCGGGCGGGATACTGGACCGCGCAGCGCAGCGGGTGACCTTCACATGATGGCGCCACGAACCTCCCCGGGACGATCGCCGTTCGCCCGTTTCCGGTCCCGGCGGATTGCGTTCGGGCGACGCGCGATAATAATCGGGCTGGTACCAGTCACTGCACCATTCGTGCACGTTTTCGCACATATCGTAAAGACCGAATGCATTCGGTGAACCGCTGCCTGCCGGTTCTGGCCCGCTTTGCCACCGTTGCTTGTAATTTGGCAGCCCTTCTGGAGGATCATCGCCCCAAGGGAAAGCCTTGCCCTCAACACCGCCGCGAGCCGCCCGTTCCCATTCAGCCTCGGATGGCAACCGATACTGGCGTCCAGCAACCTGGCTGAGCCATTCGCAATACTTTGTCGCTTCGCACCACGATACGCCAACGACGGGTTGCTTCGGGTGACTAAGATTCGATTCCTTCCAGAATGGTGGTGGCTGAACATCGGTCGAAGTCAGAAACTCTGCATATTCTTGGTTCGTAACCTGGCACTCCCCAAGATAAAATCGATCTACCCAAACCCGGTGCACTGGTCGCTCATTCTCTTGACCGCCTTCCGATCCCATCAGAAACCATCCAGCCGGAATCTGAACCAGATTCGGTAATTGGGTAGGCCTCGCGGGTCTGGATCGGCGTTGCGTTGTCATCATTTGTGCTTGTTACCCGCGTAAAGCTTGCACGACCCGCGCAATGTCATTTTCCTGGAATAGCCGGATGCCGGCGACGCCTGCAGCACCTGCTTCCACACAGGCCCCCGCATTTTCGGTGGTTACTCCACCCAGGGCAAAAACCCGGATGTGTTCCTGACTCGCCACATGCAAAGCATCGAGCCCCGCCGGCTTTACCCACGTATCTTTCTTTTCAAAGATTGGTGCGAGAACTGCAAAATCGGCTCCATCATCTAACGCTTGTGAAACCTGCGCCTCGGAATGACAGGAAACGCCGATGACCGCGGACGCCCAGAGATGACGAACCTCGCGCGGGGAAATATCATCCGACCGCAAATGAACTCCGTCCGCGCTACAAGCGATTGCAATATCGGTTCGGGAATTAATAAGCAGTCGAGTCTTCGACGAATTGCTGCGGACAGCTGCAACCGCGGTGCACGCCAGTTTTTCGAGTTCGCGCGCGCAGAGATCTTTTTCCCGTAATTGAATGAAGTCCACGCCACAGCGAGAAGCTTCGACGATCTTGCTTAGCAAAGCGCTGCGTCGTTCGCTTTCGCTGCCGACAAACCGCGTGCGATCGGAGATGTAATAAAGAAGCAAAGAAAAGTTTACAGCGGGTCACAGCGCGGGAGCCAAAGCCTGCGACCGGCTATGGATTGGTCTTCGCGATTTCCGGCATGGCTTCACCTTTGCGTTTGGGATCCGGTCCAAGGTGATACTTAGTCAACCCATCACGCAGAACCTCAAATCCTTCCTCTGGCGAATCCACCATCTTGAATAACTCCAGGTCTTCCGGCGCAATGGTTCCGTCCTCTACCATCGCGTTAAAGTTGATGATGCGCTTCCAGTACTCCCTGCCATAGATGACCACCAGGATTTTTTTGGCGAGTTTTTGCGTTTGGGCGAGAGTGAGAATCTCGAAGAGTTCATCGAGCGTGCCAAATCCACCGGGAAAAATCACCAGGGCCTTCGCCAGGTAGGCGAACCAGAACTTTCTCATGAAGAAGTAGTGGAATTCGAAGTTCAGAGAAGATGTGATGTAAGGATTCGGAGTCTGCTCAAAGGGCAGGTGTATGTTCAGCCCGATCGTCTTCGCGCCAGCTTCCTTCGCCCCTAAATTAGCGGCTTCCATGATGCCGGGTCCCCCCCCAGTTGTCACGACGAAGCGGCGGCGGCGTGCGGGAATCTGGGCAGACCACTGGCTGAGCAGGAACGCCATACGGCGGGCATCCTCATAGAATCGCGCCATGTCGACCGCGGCAAGAGCGCGTTTTCTGCGGGAGGCGTAATCACGGCTCGATGCCTGTTGTTCCTCGTCGCGCAACGCGGCCAGGTCCCGCTCAGTAGCCGACAGGCTATGGAATCGGGCAGAGCCGAAGAACACGACCGTATCCTGGATTTGCTCGCGGCGAAAGCGGGCCAGCGGTTCGATATATTCCGACAAAATACGCAGGATGCGTCCATCGGGGCTGTTCAGAAATTGTTCATTCTCGTATGCCAGTGGCGCACGCTGGATCGGGCTATCGCTCATCGTGAACTCTCTCTTGTAAGATTTGGCGTCGCAGAGGGCCTTAACTCAGGCTTACCAAGTTGTATCCTCTCAGCTAGGTTTTTCCTCGTGATAGTGAACCGCTTCCCAGAATCCGATCCAGATATCCAGCAACCCTAATCCGCTACAGAGCCCGCGCACAAATCCATTCGAAATGAAGGATCGTAAAGCTGGGTACGCCAGCGACAGATGGTTGTCCGTCCACTCTGGCCGCCAGGGAAGGATGACGAGAAGCACTCCCACCACGGCACACACAAAAACCAGCATCAGTATCGTGATCCGGTGCAACCAAAGATCAAAGCCGGTGTAACGGTTGACCTCGGGCTTGTCCGGAGGGATCTGTAACGAGGGTGGCGGAACGTCAGACTTGACCGCCGGACGAATGTCCGTTTTTAAAGCTCCAGGACCGTTGCTTTGAGGCGGCGGTTGACTCGGATTCACGCCTCGCTCCCCGAAGGTGCGAGCCTTTGCCTTTCAACACGTTTCCCAAGCACGCGGAATTGAAAACCCATTGGGACATTCTACGACTTCAAGGTCTTGATGCGCTCGGCCACGTCGCGGTAGTCGATATTGGCGCCATACACTTCCATGAAGTGATTCAATGCAAGTGGTTTGTTTCCGGCAGCTTCGTAGGCGGAGGCCAGTTCGTAATACAGAGCCGTGCGGGTTTCTTCTTCGAGATTCGGTAGTTTCAGCGCCCGTTCGTACCATCGGATCGCCGCTTCGGGCACGCCCTTGTCAAGGAAGCATTGCGAAAGCCAGGTGTACGTCTGCATGATGAACGGGAAGGGATGACCGCGGTCGACTGCCTGGCAGACTTTCTGCAGTTCGCTAATGGCTTCATCCAACAATCCCATTTCGCGGAAGGCGACGCCCAGGTTGTAATGGGTTTCCGGATCGTCCGCGGTAGTCGCCTGATCTTCTTCAAGTTCTTGCTTCAGGTCGCCGAACATCCCGGCAAGATCAACACCGGCTGCTGCGTCGTTAGCCGGGTTCGTGCTTGGCGCCGGCGGTGGAACTGCGGTTTTCTGATGCGTAAATGCCGGAAGGGCGATCGGTGGCGCTAACTGAGCGCCGGCAGCAGCTGCCATTGCGACTGGCGCTGCAGATAATTTCTCCGTCGGGCGCGTTTCGGCTGGGGCGCTTGCTGCTTTTGCGGTAGCTTGGGCCGCGACCTTTGGCTCACTTGGAGCCGGAGGGGCCTCAGGGAAGCCGTCGCCGAGCGAGGCCTCAAGGTCAGTGACAAAACTCTTCAGAGAAAGATCCGGCTGGGGGCTAGTCGCCGCGGCGGCCGGCGCCACCGGCTGATGGGGCTGTTCAATTCGTTCTTCAGCAGGGGCTGTTTGCGGCCACGATCCCGGTTTGAGCGAGGATTCGAGGTCTTTGGCGAATCCATCCAAAGCGGCAGGCTGAGCTGTTGCTACGACGGTAGGACCATCCACTTCCTCGACCGAGACGTCTTCCGGTCCCTCCGCAGCACCCCTGGATATAGCCGCCTGCAACTCGGCGCGAAGCGTCAATAGTGCCGAGCCATCTGCTCCCATAGCCTCTAGCTTGTGGAGCGCGGCTCGTGCCTCCTCGATCATTCCATTGCCGAGGTAGAAGCGAATCTCTTCCGCGGCCTCGGTGATAAGCTTGCGGCTGGAGGCGGGAGCCGAAGCCGGTTTTGCGGGAGTTTCCCCTGGGTCGTCAGAAACCGTGCCCTCCCACTCGGCGGAGAGGTCGATTTCCTTTTTCGCTTCTGCCGACGAGGGAATTTCGTCTTGAGTCGCGAATGCGTGCTGTACCGGAGCCTCGGAAACCGCTGCTCCTGAACCCGCAGAGTCTGTCATTGCATCTGCGACGACAGCAAACTCTGGTGTCGTGGCGCCCGCCGGAGGAGCGATTGCAGCGCCTGGCGAGACTCCAGCGCGCTCTTCGTACTTCGCAGCTAATTCGCCGTAGCGGCTGGCTTCGTCGGGATAGCCGGCATCGTGATAGATGCTTTCCAACGTCCGGCAACAAACTGCAGCTTCCGTAAAGCGCCCGGCTCGCGTATGCAAGGCCGCTAACCGCTGATTCATCCGCAAATCGTGCGGAGCCTGCGGAAGCGCGGAAAGCAGCGGCCCCAGAGCTTTCGCCGGCATGTTGTAGGAAACGAAAAGTTCGGCATCCGTCAATGCCGCACGGACGGCAAGAGCCACGTCATCCGCATAACGCTGATCAATGAACGGAGCGGTCGCTTCCAATTCATCCACCATCACTGCGCCTTCTTCGGCGGTGATTAAGCGTGCGCTCGACGGCGTGCCCAAACGGCTCAGCACCTGCTGATAATTCTTCGCGTGCAGTTGATTCTCGGGCTCAAGTTGAGTGAGCTTGAGGTAATAGCCGCGTGCCTTAGTCAGCTCTCCCGATTGAACGTAAGCATGAGCCAGCAACTCGTAGACTTCGGTCAGATGTGTAGTGTCCGAGGCCTTGTTGAGAAGTTCGAGCACCATTTCCAAGGCAACGGTGTTCTCGGCAACGTGTCCGATCAGGGAATGCAATGTTTCAAGGATTTTCCCCGAATCGGCAGCCAGCAAGCGTTCGCTGTGCTGCTGGTACATCTTCAACGCATTCTCGAACTGTCCAGCTGCAATCAGCCCCTCGGCATAATTCAGCAGAGCAGCGATGTCGTTGTGAACCGAAACCAGCTTGGCTGCCAATGTACCGGCTTCGGCCAGCCGTCCACTCTGCAAGTAAGCTTGCAGCAACGTCCGCAGACCTTCGGGATGACTATCGAGGTCTGCAACTTTTTCGAGGAATTGAACTGCAGCGGCAACATCCCCACCTTCGAAAGCGGTGCGGCCGCGCAGCAATAGCGCATAACTGTTGTTCGGATCCAGCGTCAACATCCGCTGCAAAATCTCTTCCGCTCCATTCAACTGACCTTTGGAGCGCAGCGTTTCCGCAGCCGCGGAGAAGATCTGCCATGCTTCGGTCTTTTTATTGAGACGGATATAAACTTCGGCCAGCTTGGTGCGCATGGCCACGTTCTCGGGATCCATCTCCAGCGTCTTCTGGAAAATGCGCACCGCTTGTTCCAGCTCGCCTGCGCGAAGGAATTCTTCCGCCACCTGCAGATATTGGGCCCGCGCGTCGTTGAATAATCCCTGCTGCGTGTAAAGCTCGGCGAGCCGCAGCACGATCTCGAGCGAAGTTTTCAATTTGCTGAGCTTTTTGTACATCGCAATGGCTTTGACCGTGAAGCCTTGCGATGCATAGGAATCGCCCACGCTCTTGAAACACTCCACGGCCTTGTCGGTATTGCCCAGGCGGGCGTAGAGATCACCCACAGTGTTCAGTACCGTGAGTTCCTTAGGATCGTTCTTTAGGATCTTTTCGTACTCAGCAATGGCGTTCTGCAGCTTTCCCTGTTGAACAAACTTCTCCGCCGCGCTGAGTACCTTCTGTTTGTTGAAGCCAAAGCCAAACGCCATAGAAGTGCGGACCCGCCTGCCGTTTGTCGTTGTCCGAGAACCTTATTGCCCTGCTGCTGTCTCCGAACAGTCCTTAAGCAAGGCCACTGCCTGTACCCGATAATGATCTTCCGGACAAAGGCCATTGTACGGCTGGGCGATGCAAATCGTATGGTTACCAAGGGTTACCGAAAGGGAGTGTACGATCGGGTTACCTCGGGAACCAAAGTTCGGGTGAGTCAATTCCGGTTCAGGCCGACTAGTCCTCGGTCACTGAAGAACGCTCGCTTTCCGCCGATTTCCCAAGAGAGTAGCGATCATAAGGAAGTCTTCTCTAGGGACGGAAGCGGATGCCGGAAAAAGTGCTACTGGTTGATGATGAGCCAAACGTTCTTCTTGGTTACCAACGGTTGTTGCATGGCGAATTTCAGGCCGACACGGCAGTGGGAGGTCCAGCGGCGCTTACTGCGATTCAGACGAAAGGACCGTTCGCAGTAGTTCTTTCTGATATGCGGATGCCGGAAATGGATGGCATTCAGCTTCTGATGAAAGTAAAGAGCCTGGCGCCCGATACAGTACGGATCATGCTGACTGGGTATGCCGATGTGCAGACGGCCCTCAGTGCAGTCAACGAAGGCAACATTTTTCGCTTTCTCACCAAGCCTTGTAGCAAAGGAATTCTGACAGGAGCATTGTCGGCGGGGTTGGCGCAGTATCGGCTCGTCACCTCCGAGAGGGAAGTGCTCGAGAAAACTTTGACCGGCAGTCTCACCGTACTGACCGAGGTACTCAGCATGGCGAGTCCGGCAGCCTTCAGTCGGGCGACACGTTTGAGACGCTACGTGAGTCATATCGCGAAGGCCCTGGGTTTGCCCAACCACTGGAAGTTCGAAGTGGCAGCCAGTTGGGCTGCGTCACCATGGCAGTCGAGACCATCGACGCCGTGTATGCCGGTCATCCCCTCGCGCCCAAAGAGCAGGCACTGTACGATACCCATCCCAATGTCACCTGTGATTTGCTCAAGAACATTCCCCGGATGGATGCTATCGCCTGGATGATCGCTCATCAAAATCAACCCACTACTGTCGACGGAGACATCAGCGACCAGGATATGGCTGAGATGCGCATGGGAGCTGAACTGCTGCGGATCGCGTTGGGATTCGATTCTCTGGTGCGGCAAGGAAGGTCTCGCACCGAAGCCGCGCATACCTTAGGACGACTACACAAGGGGCTCGACTCGCGCATTCTCATGGCCTTGGTCGAAGTGGAGCCCGAGGCTCGCGAAAAGAAGGTGCGCACTTGTCGCATCGAGGAGATCGCTCCCGGGATGGTCATTGACCAGGACATCCGAACCGAGTCCGGCCTGCTCATCACCGCACGAAACCAGGAAGTAACATCTCCTCTGATCCTTAAATTGAAGAATTACTACGAGAAAGGCGCCATCGCTGGCGATATCGTGGTTTCCGTTCCCTGAGCTGCAGCTCAATCAAACCGTTAACGTTTGCTGTGTCGGCTTCACACAGTCCCAGAGATTGGATTCTGGGGCACGAGGACGGCGACTTTGTCCTTGATAGCCCGCCGTTGATAAAGATTTCTCAGGCGCACCACCAGAGGATACGTAACCTCTTGCCCTTTTCCCGCCAACAACAGGCCTGAACTTGATCGGATCTCTTGATCCAGCACCATCCCGGACTCGAGATCGGAAATTTCGATTTCCCGAGCTGTCGTTTCCGCATCAGTTGGAGGCAGCGTCGTCAGCAATGGAACGATCCGCCCAGCATCTTTGCAGGTGGGGCCGCCCTGAAGTTTTGCGATTGCCTGACGATCACTGTAGCCCTGCATCTTTAGCTCATCGAAGGCTAAAGCAACTCGCAGGATCACCGCTCCAGTCCTGATACTTTCTGGGACTTCTTTGTCACTGCAAGGGGCTCCAGATTGCTGGCCCACGATCCAGGCAATTCCTTCCAGACGAGGAATATTGGCAAGCAGATCGCGAGCCACGATCGGATGGTGAGCGAAGCTAGCCCGGTCCCCTTCGTTCAGCGGATGGCCGCGATAGGCTGCTTCCAATATTTCAGGCTCCAGTGTGATGCAACCCAACTGCGAGAGCATGGCCGCGGCTTCGTATCGCCATGGTGCTTCAAGGTGCAGCTCGCGGACCAGGTGTTGCACGTAGCGGTTGATCCGCAGGGAACGGCCGAACGCCGCAGGATTGGCGAGGCTGAGCACATCCGTCAGCACTTTGATGCTGCCCATCAGCGTGTTTTCCAACAGCTCTCTCTCAGCCGTCAGCAGACGATGCTGCAATAGGCAGGTCGTCAACGTCCTCCGCAGCAATGCGGGATTGCACGGCTTGGTCAGGAAGCGAAAAACAGCTTCCTCATTGACTGCAGCGAGAGCTGTATCGATATCGGCATGACCGGTCAGGATTACACGGATCGTGTGCGGTGAATTCTTGCGCACACACGATAACAGTTCAAGCCCATTCATGCCGGGCATCCGCATGTCGGAGACCACTACCGCATAAGGGCCGTTCTGCTCGAGATCTGCGAGGGCCGCCTCGCCGCCGGGCGCGGTGCGCAACTGGAAGTCTTTATGCAAGATGCGTCTGTAGCCTTCCAGGACGGCCGCTTCATCGTCGACAAAGAGAATTCTCTCGGTCATCTGCTAGCCCCAGCGGTGCTCGACTTGGCCTGTGCGATCTGTTCTTTGTACAGATCTCTCCACGCACACTCGTGGTCGCTCAGTTGCAATTCCTGGAGGTATCCCCGGTCTAATTCGATGTCGCGCACAATGAGAGGGCATTCGGGGGAACTTGCGACCGCATCAGCTGCATGGACGAGCGTCAGAGAAGAGAAACTCCGCTCCAGGCTTTTGGAAGGACGGTCGTGATATGCCACAGCGTGAATCAGGGGATGCGGAAGGCCCCATATACTCATCAGATATGCACCCAGATCAGCGTGGGTACAACCGAAGCGCGCGCGTTCGGCCGATGACAATGTACCTGGTTGTGGCGCGATGGTCTCGAGAATGGCGGCATATTCCTCTGGCATTTGGGCCAACAGAACAAGTTTCCCGATCTCGTGCAGCAGCCCCGCCGTGAAGCTTTCGTCGACCAGTGCTTTCCCGCATTTCTGGTGGACTGCAATACGCTGCGCCAGGCATGCGACCGAGAGACTGTGCTCCCATAAGGTAGTCCAGTGTGAGGTCACTCCTTGCTCAGCCTCGAATTGCGAAAATACGTGCACCGATAAGACCAGCGCCCTGACCATCTCCGTTCCAATCAAAGTCACTGCCTGCGTAGGGCTCGAAACTTCGTGGCGAACCCCCAGGAAAGCTGAGTTCGCCAATTGCAGGATCTTGGCGGTCATTCCCGCGTCATTCGAAACAATCTGTGCCACTCTCTCCAGGGAGGCATCTTCGGAGCGCAATTCATCCAGAATCTGGTGATACAGACCGGGCAAGCTCGGAATCGACTTCAGCCCCGACACGATGGCGCGCACTGCGGAATTCCGCAGCAAGTCCCGCATAGCGAAGGCCTGAGCAAGTTTGAGCCTCAGTTCCTGAGGATCGCTTGGCTTGGAGAGGTATTGGTGGGTAGGGCCGATAGAACGCAAAATAGCTTCGCGCCCAGCTTGCCCGGACAGCACCATGCGCACGACTTCCGGATAACGCCGTTTCACTTCTTCGAGCAATTGCGCGCCATCCATTCGCGGCATCTTCATATCGGTAATGATGGCGTCGTAAGGTTCTCGCGCCAGTGCTTCCAGCGCTTGCTGGCCGCTCTCGACAAACGTCATCTGCCACTCGTCTCGCATGACATGCAATGTTCTTCGCAAGCCCTGCAACACTAAGGGCTCGTCATCAACGAACAACAGGCGACGGCATACAACCCTCGATTTTTCAGAGTCCAGACTCATGGCGCAGACACAGTTCTCTCATCGGATACTTCGGCAGGTTTGCAGGAAGCTTTAGGCCTTCTTAAATTTCCTGCGTGATCGGGGAGACCGGCAGAGACACAAAAAAGGTTGTCCCTTTTCCCGGTGCGGTTTCGAACCAGATACGGCCCCCGTGCTTGCGGACGATCGTGGCGTGCGCCAAGGCGAGTCCTTGACCGCTTCCTTGGCCGACCGGTTTGGTGGTGAAAAACGGCTCAAAAATTCGCGATTGACTTTCTTCCGGAATGCCGCAACCCGTGTCTTGAATCGAAATCTCGACCCAGTGCTGATCTCCTCGGGTGGAGATCACAATTTTGCCTTTGTTGCCGGAGTCGTTTCCGATGACTTGGCGGACCGCATAGGCCGCATTGATGAGTAAATTCAAAATCACCTGGTTGAATTCGCCGGCCAGGCAGTGCACCAATGGCAATTGCGGGTCAAAGTGAGTTTCCACGTCAGCGACATATTTCCACTCATGATGTGCGACCGTGATCGTGGTCTCGATAGCCCGATTAATATCTAGCGCGGTTTTTTCCTCCGCTTCCGGATGAGAGAATTCCTTCATGGCGCGGACAATTTTGGCAACCCGTTGCACTCCTTCCATCGATTGGTCGATGGCTTTGGGAATCTCGTTGAGCAGATAGTCAAGATCCGCGCGTTTTACGCAGTCGCGCAACCCGCTGGCCACGTCCGCAGGAAATGCACCTGTCGCGTACTCCCGCTCCAACGATTGCGCGAGGCGCGCCAGTTGACTGATCGCGGACCAGGATTGCTTCAGGAACGTGATGTTGTCTCCGACGTATTGGGTGGGAGTGTTGATTTCGTGGGCGATGCCGGCGGCTAGCTGTCCGATCGCCTCTAGCTTTTGCGCTTGCCGTAATTGTTCTTCAAGATTTCGACGTTCTGTAATATCCGCACCGGTGATTAAGAACCCAAGGTTTTTATCGTCGGCGAAGTTTACGCGATGGATGGCGACGCCGAGAAAGTGCCGCTTGCCCTCTTTTTCGAAGGGCAAATTGATGTGCCGGCTGCTTTCCTCCATGTCGAGCCAGGAGTCGATTTCCTGTTCAATGTCGGCGCCCAGCCACTGAATCCCACAATTTTTTAGCGATCTGCCACGGACTTCCTCGCCAGACAAGTCGAAGAGGTTAGCGGCAGCCAGATTCCAGCGCCGGATTCCTCCCCGGGCATCGGTTCCAATCAGAAGTGACGGAACCGAGTTGATGAAGAGCTCGGATTCCGCGTGCGCTGCGCGAATGGCATCCTCTGCCCTTTTCCGGGCTGTGATATCCAGAAAAGTAACAACGGATCCCATCAACTTTCGTTCCCGCCAAACTGGGTATGCCCAGTATTCGGCGGGGAAGCAGGTGCCATCCGCCCTCCACATCACTTCTGTGTCGACATGGACGGTTCCCCCTTTGCGGAACGTCTGAAAAATGTGGCATTGCTCCACGGGGAACGCCGATCCGTCGGCATAGCTATGGTGCACCAGTTCGTGCATATTCTTGCCTAACAATTCTTCCGGCGCTGTGTAGCCCAACAACTTCAGGCAACTGCGATTGCTGAAGCTACAATTTCCGTCCAGATCGAGTCCGTAAATCGCCTCGGCAGTGGAATCGAGCAGCAGCTGCAGTTGGGCCTCACGCTCGCGCAAGTCTTCCTGCGCCCGTTTGAGCTTGCTAACATTCTCGATTTGAGCTTGCAGCGAAGAAGTCTCAGCCATGATTGCCTCGCGCCCGGTCCGGTAACCTCGAATTCGAGGCCTGCCCCATGGCTAGAATCGCCATGGAAAGCAGGCCTACTCACCCTTCATCGGCAATTTCCGCTTCGGCGTTAACCTTAATATGAAAGCTTTCATCTCTTCTCCCAATGAGATTGGAAGAGTGGCATAGCCTGCGCTGCGATGGATGTCCCTCTCTATTCCGTGCTGGCGGTATGCGTCCTAACCCTGCATGGGTTGTTCATCTTGTGGGTTATGTTCGGTGTACTCGTTGCCCGTCACCGGCCTGTGCTTCGTAGCTTGCACATCCTGTCTTTGGTGTGGGCCATTCTGGTGGAAGTTTTTCCCTGGTCGTGTCCTCTGACTTTGCTGGAGAACTGGCTGGAAGGCCGAGCTGGTGTCCAACCGTATCAGGGCGGCTTTCTCCTGCATTATCTCGATGCGATGGTTTATCCGGATGTTTCTCCTTTGCTGCTGACCGTAATCGCAGTTGTCGTTTGCGGTTTCAATCTGGCCATGTATGCCTGGTTCTTCCTAAAGCAGACTAAAAGCAAGTAGTCTGTCACGCTTGGTTGCTTGACAATAAGGGAACCAAGTCGCACAGTAATCACCATGCGCGTCTGCATTTCTCTTGGTGGTCGCGGCTTTACTTGAATCTAGCCACCTCGAACGCCGCTCCGTCGTTATCTTAATCAACACTCCGTCGACGAAAGGATTTCCTATGCGCCGCCAGCCTGCGATCTTCATCGTGTTGTGTGTTGCCGGGTCTCTGTTTGCCCAGAGTTCATCTCAGCCGAAACAGCGTCACTTTTCATTTCACTATTCCTTCACAGTGAAAAACGTGCCCGCTGGCAAGCCGATCCAAGTGTGGATCCCCCTTGCGCACAGCGATGCTTCCCAGCAGGTTCAGATTCTTCAGCAAAAAGGAGACTTGCCACTCAAGCGGACCCAGGAGCACGAATACGGAAACTGGATGTTGCACGCCCATGAAGCGTCAGCGAGCAAGAGTGAGTATCACTTTTCTGTCGACTATGACGTTGCCCGGAGCGAGGACGTGGTTCTAGCGGAGGGTAAACCGGTCGCGCCTCTGAAGAAGCCAGCTCATTTGCAACTTGCACGGTTTCTCGAGCCCGACAGTTTGGTCCCCACCACCGGATTGCCCGCGCAACTCGCGGCCGAACAAACCAAAGGGGCCACAACCCAACTGGAAAAGGCACGCGAAGTCTACGATTACGTCTTCCACACCATGAAATACGACAAGACGGGCACGGGGTGGGGACACGGCGACACGCTCTGGGCGTGCGATTCGAAGCGCGGGAACTGCACCGACTTCCATTCTGTTTTCATTTCCATGGTGCGCTCTCAAGGCATTCCCGCGCGCTTCGAAATCGGCTTTCCTATTCCCGCCGACAAGCACTCGGGAGAAGTAGCCGGTTATCACTGCTGGGCTGACTTTTATATCGATTCCATCGGCTGGATTCCCGTCGATATCTCCGAAGCGTGGAAGCATCCCGAAATGCAGAACTATTATTTTGGCGCCCGTGATCCTAATCGCGTCCAGTTCACCGTAGGCCGGGACCTAAAACTGAATCCTCCGCAGGCCGGGCAGCCGCTCAATTATTTCGTTTATCCCTATGTGGAAAGTGATGGAAAGGGATTTTCCAATGTGTCGATAGCTTTTTCGTTCGAGGATGTGGGAGACGCAAAACACTAGAGCAATTCAGGATTGCCTAAATCCTGCGAAAGCTCAACCAAATTCGCGGATGAGCCGGTCACGATGCCGCGGAGTGAGGCACGCCGAGCACCGCCGGCCCTGACTTGAAATAAGTCTGCTTGCATAACAAAGTTTCAACGCCCTTGATCACCTCGGCGCCGGTGCCCTTGGAAACTGCTCCTTGGAAACCGGCCTGGCGCGCCTCTTTTATCAATTGGGTTGAGACTTCCTGAACCGTAAGCAGCAGCATCGCGGCGGCTGGCGACATCTTCGAAATTTCCCGCGCCGCTTCAAGACCGTTCATACAGGGCATGGCCAAGTCGATGATCGCAATGTCAGGGGTTAATTTTTCGGCTTGTTGAATGGCTTCCTGGCCATTTCCAGCTTCCCCGCAAACCTCCCAACCCTCATGTTCTCCGAGGACACGGCTCAGAAGGCGGCGGATACAAGCGTCGTCATCGGCGATCAGAATACGGACCGGCATGTGTTTCGCACCGGAAAGTGCCGCCATTGCGGTGATGTTAGTGGCGTCGAAACTGGGGCCCTTACGTATAGACCCAATTTTGGTCTGCGCTCCGATGAGTAGGCAATACAGTGGATACCTGATAACCAACGACGGAACGGGGGACAACCCCATCCTGCGAACCTCTTCGACCGAATAAAAACTTATTGCCCACCGATCTTCCCGCGAATCACCACTACCGACGCAGCGGGAATATCGTATGCTGTGTCTTTTCCGGCGACTTGCTTGGCATGGATGATCGGGCCGTCTGGATTCGCGTGGCCCGGCAAGTACGCGATCACCGGCCATTCTGTGGGGTGCTCCGCGTGGGCGAAGAACTGCATCTTAGCCGGATGCCATTCATATTGTTCGCGACCGAATGTCGCCATGTTAACGTTGCCGACGAATTGCTTCGAGGCATTTGTCACTTGATCATTGAACAAGATTTTGACTTTGTGCGAATTCTCCTGGTCGCGGTTGACCAACATCAATGACCACTGTCTATCCGGGCGTTTCACAGCGTATGCCGTCACCAGCGCATGACCTGCCCCGTCATCAATGTCACTCCTGGCGGGAAATACTTGGTTCTCACCCGACCCCGGCTGCACCCATTCCAGGTTAATCATTTGGGAAGTGAAGAATTGTGACAGCGGTTGCTCGAGTTGAAAGCTGGGGCCGACCGTGAACATGCCAAAAGTCCCTGGGGAGTCGTTGCAACCGTGCTCCATGACCAGCGGCAAATAGTGGAAGTAATATACCTCACTTCCCCCAGCGTTCAGAAACGACCCAATGTAATCCGCCAGCCATAACCCGGCAAATAAATCCATATAGGTTTCGCTGGTCTCAGACGAGAGATTCGACTCGGTGATGAACATCGGGACGGTAGGCGGTAAGCCATCGTCCCGCCAGACTTGCATGATGTGGCTGATGAGCTCCGGCTCGTCATACAGGCTGCCCCAGTTTATTTTGCAACCTTCGTACGGATAATGTTCGAAAGAGAAGAATGCCAGGTCGTTCAGCCGGCTATGCTGGCGAAGATAATCCAAGAACCGTCCCAGCCAGGAAACTTTTCCGTTGGCATCCGGCCACGTCTCGATGTCCTTCGTTTGGCCGGTGAAAGAAGGCCCACCCAGCTTCAACGTGGGATCCAGCTGATGCAATGCCGTCGCCCACTGCAGATAGAGCGCTCCATAATCCTCCGGCGCGATATATTGCCCGTCTGCTTCCTCGCCCATCTCAATGTAAGAGACCGGATAGTGCCGCGCTTTGAGATAGGAAATCTCTGCGGCGGAATCTTCCGGAGTGCTATAAAGCAGGGCAATCGGAATCATCGCCGGCAGGCCTCGCGTGATGCCGCTGGTGAAGAAAAGATCAAAGCCTACTTGTGCTTGCCGGGTTGGTCCGAGGTCGGACTGCTCGTGCCAGGGATCCACCGAGGAGCAATAAGTCGTGGTCTGTTCCTGGTCGGCGGTGTGGCGCACGACGTCGTGGAGCCTGCCGTCTGGAGTTGTGGTCCCGACGTACACTTCGTTGATCGCAAATCCCACGCAATTTCGCAGATCTCCCGCGCCATGGCTATCGCAGGTATTCGAGGATTCGGTCATCAAGATACGCAAAAAGCGGACCGCTCTCGGAACAGGATTCAGTCGAATATTTTCGTCGCCGCCCTTGCCCGCGGTCACAACGCCAGATGGGAAAATCTTCCACGCACCCTTAGTTGGCGTCTGGATCGGATCCTCGCCCGTCCAATACTGCAGCGAGTACTGAGTCGCGTAAGGCTCGGCCCAGTTGATGCGGATGGTGTCTACGGGTTGGTTTTGATTCAAATCAATCACGATCCACTGCGGATGTAGAGAGTCGCTCTCGCCCGTGAATTTCTGCGCGAGGTATGGATTACTCTTCCAATAACTGTGCGGATCGCCATCCGTGATCCGCGAAAAGCCGGCGTTTCCCGTCCCGCTGTTGCGGGTGGTTCCGCGATGTGGAAGCAAGTAGCCATACGAGTAGTTGATGGGGTCGCCCGGCGTGGATGAGCCGGTGAAATAACCCTTGTCTCCGACTTCGCTCCAGGTTCCTTCCGGGTTCCAGTGCCACGCTTCCATGGTGAGTTCGGTGTTTTGCCGGTAGGTGACCGGTTGCCACCCGGCGGCCAGAACCTTGCTTACAACTTCGGGCGTTAGATCTTTATCGATTGCCTCAACCGGAATCCGATCCACCCCCGCGCCGAGCGCCTGGTTCGGCACGAAATGATTGGTTTCATGGCTGATGTCGACGGTGATCGTCTGCGCTATAAGCGAACTGGAAGCCAAAAGCAAAAGAATTGTCGCGCTCTTCAAAGAAAACCCCGCTGCGTGGATACGAACGATCCAGTGTAACGGAAGCGAAAGGATTCAAAATGGGCGGTTGGTTCACCAATTAGAGTCTTACTTTGCGACTTTCCTCAACCTTCGCGATCTCTACGGTAAGTGCCTTTTGAACCGCGAAGGACGCAAAGAAATGCCGCCCCAAAGCTGCTAAAATCTTCAGTTCGCTATCTTCTTTCGAAGGTGCTTATATGCCCGACACCATGCTGCAAACCCCAGTCTCCACGCCCCTTACCAGCCTGAGCGAAGACGAAATTCTTTTTCGCGACAATGTCCGCCAATTTGCCGACGACAAGATTCGCCCGGCGGTCAAAGAAATGGACGAAAAAGGCGTCTTTGAGAAAGACATCATCCACGAATTTTTCCAGCTTGGGCTGATGGGCATCGAAGTCCCGGAGCAATATGGTGGCGGCGGTGGCAAGTTTTTCGACGCCATTTTGGCGGTAGAGGAACTTTCCCGCGTCGATGCCTCGGCGGGCGTCATCGTCGATGTGCAGAACACGCTGGTGAACAATGCCCTCTTGCGTTGGACCAGTGATGACCAGAAAAAGCGCTACCTTCCACGAATGACTGCCGATACCTGCGGTGCTTACGCGCTAAGCGAGGCCGGTTCCGGTTCCGATGCCTTCGCGTTACAATCGCGCGCCGAAATGAAGGGCAGCGATTACGTTTTGAACGGCCGCAAGTTATGGATCACCAACGGCAAAGAAGCCGGCATCTTTATCCTTTTCGCGACCATCGATCCCGCCGCTGGATACAAAGGAATTACCGCTTTCATCGTCGAAAAAGAATTTCCGGGATTCACCGTCGGTAAGAAAGAGGACAAGCTCGGCATCCGCGCTTCTTCAACCTGTGAGCTGATTCTCGAAGATTGCCGTGTGCCCGAATCGAACGTCCTTGGCGAAGTTGGCAAAGGTTACAAAATCGCCATCGAGACTTTGAATGAAGGCCGCATCGGCATCGGTGCGCAAATGGTTGGCGTCGCCCGCGGAGCCTGGGAGTACGCCGCCAAGTACGCTCAGGAGCGCAAGCAGTTCGGCAAGGCCCTCTCTGACTTTCAAGGCATCCAGTTTCAGATCGCACAAATGGCGACCGAAATCGAAGCTGCCCGCCTGATGGTCTACAACGCCGCCCGCATGAAAGACGCCGGGGTGCCCTTCGTCAAGGAAGCCGCTATGGCTAAGCTATTCAGTTCCCAGGTCGCCGAGCGCGTGACTTCGCTATGCATCGAGATTTACGGTGGCTACGGCTTTACCAAGGACTATCCGGTCGAAAAGTACTGGCGCGATTCGAAGATCGGCAAGATCTATGAAGGCACCTCGAACATGCAGCTGGCCACGATCGCCAAGTTGGTAATGGGCGTAAAGTAGTTTCATCCAGGGGCGAAGGCCTCCACCAATCCGAGAAAGGACGACGGCTAACTGCTTCAGGACCGGCGTCTTTCTGGTCTTCAAGTCCCATTCGTAACGCATCAGGGTTACCTTTATCTGCAGCCAGTTGCACTTCCAGTGCGACATTTGCCCCGTGAAATCAAGCTAAGTTCTTTGCTCAAAATAGTTTTCATCTTCCCGTCCTTATGGTTCCCAAGCTGCACTAGACGGGCTGCCCGCTTCTATGGGGCGCCGATGGGAGTGTCACTTGTTGAACTGGACGCCAGATCAGGCAATTGCGCCGAAGCCAGTCTCGGATGAACCGCTTTTGGTTAGCCCAACGCCGCTACCAAACCCTAAACGGAAGCGTTCCATGCTTCCGGTCTTGGTGGTGCTGTTCCTGTTCTCCTGGGGGCTTATGGCCTCACTGATTATGGAACAGGGGCGCACGATTCAATCGCAGCGCGGACTGATCCAGTCGCTTTTCCAGGACAGTACCCAACTAAGCCACATAAAAGGTGAGGCGTTCCAGAAGCAGCGTGCTGCAGCCCAGGCCCAGGCTGCGGCAAAAGCTCACTCCCAGGTACAAACTCCGTCGACCCAGGACAAAACGCAAAATCAGGCTAGTCAGAACCAAGCCAAGAGCCAGAGTTCAGGCAAACTTCGCAAACGGGTTCCGTTCCAGCCTCCTACGGATGCCGTTACCATGGCGGATGAGCGCAGGACAGTCATGATCATCTGATTTTTCGGGCCAGGAGGCGTTATGAAAATCCTGGCAAGTTTGATGGTGTTGTTGTCTTTTTCCGTTCCTAAGATCTCTGCGCCGCCGAAGCCACTGCCCGAGCAAGTTTCATCCCGTGCGTCGCATCCGCACGGCAAGTGGTATCTTGCGGAGAATGGTCACGCGGTCTATTGCTTCGGTCCAGTCAGGGTCATCGATGACCCAATCGCTGGAATGCAGCGTGTAGCCACCTTCTGCAAAGGCGATCGTCTTGTGGTTCCGCTGAAAGACTAGCCACACTGTCGCCTCCTCTCGCCTCGGCCGAAACTCCAATCGGTGTAAATTATCTTTATGCCCAAGTTTGAGAGGCATATCTTTATTTGCGGGAACCAGCGTCCCGAAGGACATCCCCGCGGCTGCTGCGATCCTACCGGAAAGGCCGAACTGCAGAAGCTTTTCAAGCAAAAGTTGGCGGAGCGAGGCCTCAAAGGTAAAGTGCGCGCCAATCAATCAGGCTGCCTTGATCAGTGCGAGCATGGCCCGAACCTAGTGGTCTATCCCGAGGCAGTTTGGTACGGCGGCGTAACCCTGGCCGACGTGGACGAAATCGTCGACTCGCATATCGTTGGCGGAAGACCCGTGGAGCGGCTGATGATGGCCGACGCGTGCATCAATACCGAGACATGCCCTCATAAACCGCGCAAGAATTAGCGCATTCTGGTCAGCAAGCTGGACATCTCCTCGCGGACAGAGTCAGCTCGTGGCCCCGTCGCTTCCTCCACCAGAAAAAGTTGCAACTCAAACAGAGCTTCTCGCAACTTGCCTTCCGCCTCGAATGCGTGAGCGGCGGCTGTGTGTGCCGATGCATGTGGCGCTGTGGTCATGGAATGAACCTTACGAGCCGTGACGATGGCTTGCTCATAATGTTGATTGAGCAGTTGCATATTGGAGAGCAGCACCAACGTGGTGACTTCGGTTGGATTGATGGCGGTCGCCCTGTTTAAGAGGGTTTCGGCATCGGGGAAATTTCCGTCAATGAGATCCATGCGCGCCAGATTCACATATGCGGGAGCGAAGTGATCGTTCGCCGCAATGGACTTTTCCAGCGCAGCACGTTCTTCGCTTCTACTTCCGAGCCGGGCATCTGCAACTGCGAGGTTATTGTAGGCCTCTGCGTAACGGGGATAGATCGATACCGCTTTCGTCAGCTTCTCGGCTGCCTTTTTCCAATTTTCTTTCGCCATCAAAGCCGAGCCCGCGTCGAATTCTTTGCGCGCGTTCGCAGGGATGGCCAGCTCCGCAACCGAGACAGGCGCTGCGCCGGTTGCCGCGTTGTCCATGAATCTATCGGAGGGCACGCTCACTGATATTTCCTCATGGTTGCGAGATTCCACCTCAAAATTGGCTGCGTTGGGAAAGTCAACGCCGCCCACCGAGACCGAAACGTGATAGCTGCCAGCCGCCACACTTCCGAAATCAACTACGCAATCGCTACCAGCGTAGGCCTGCGCGACGTCGCCGGAGATGCCGATCAATCTGGCGTGAACCGATGCATTGCACGGCTGTCCTCCGGCTAACGCTATTCTGACCTTCAGGCTGTGGACTCGTTGGATCGAACGTTCCTCCAATTGAGCGGCCGCGCTGGAAACCAGCAGTAGAAACAAACACAGGCGATGCGTCATGTCAGCCTCCTCGGAAGGAGCAGCCGCGGGTCATCTGCGGAGGTGAAAACCTCACGCGCTAAATGCAGCTTGGGACAAGAGACGCGCCAGACTACAAAATGTCGTGACCAAATTATGTCGTTTTACGATTTTGTTTCTGCAGAGGGAAACTTTCGATGTCGACAAAAAACAACGTAGGAATCACCAAAGCAGTGAATGATAGTCTTGTTTCTCAGACAACAAACGCACGCCGAAACAACCTGTTTAGACAAAGTAATTCTCGCCGCGCATTGTCATGGACTGTGACAGCAAGTGAAGTGAGCGCTAGTGCAGCTGTGCTTCTCCTGCCTCGGTCTTCGATGACCGCCCGCCTCGCGCTGAGAACCTCGCTTTCCCACTCGTTCGGCCAAACCTGTAAAATGCTAGGTTGCGCGGAACTCAAAGATGATCCATTGCAAACCTAGCAAACACACTTCACTCCTGTTTTCGTTTCTGACATTCACCTTCTTTTTTCTGACCGCAGTTTTTCCGGTCGCTGCACAAGAGTTCAGCCCCGGGATGCTCGATGCCATGCATTGGCGGCTGATCGGGCCGTTTCGCGGTGGCCGTATCACTTCGGTTTGCGGCGTGCCCAGCCAGCCCAACGTTTTCTACGCCGGTACTCCCAATGGTGGAGTCTGGAAGAGCAACGATGCTGGCAGGGTTTGGAGACCGATCTTTGACCGCGAGCCGGTAGCTTCGATCGGCGCGGTCGCTGTTTCGCCTTCCAATCCCAACATTGTTTATGTTGGAAGCGGCGAGCAAGGCCCGGGCGACGGCGTCTACAAGTCCACGGATGCGGGAGCAACGTGGGTCAATCTCGGATTGCGCGACACCCATTACATAAGCGACGTCGTGGTTGATCCTCGCAATCCAGATGTGGTTCTGGTCGCCGCGTTGGGCGATCAACATTCGCGCGCCGAACGCGGTGTTTACAAGAGCACGGACGGCGGCAAAAACTGGCAGAAGACTCTCTTCAAAGATGAAGAAAACGGAGTCGCCGATCTCCAGGTTGATCCCGACAATCCCAGCATCCTTTACGCCGCCATGTGGCGCCGTCCCGCCGAGATGTTTCCTCCTCCCGAACAGAAAGGCCAGGATGCCGCGATATACCAATCGACCGACCAGGGTTTCACCTGGAAGGTGGTCGATGGCAAAGGCCTGCCGTCAGAACCCATGGGGCGCATCGGCATAGCGGTGGCGCCCGGGACCAACGGCATGCGCGTCTACGCCTATGTTCGCCAAGGACTGTTCCGCTCTGACGACGGTGGTGCAACCTTTCAACGCAGCACAACAGACCCGCGCGTCTTTTCCAGCGGTTACATCAGCGAAATGTCAATCGATCCCAAAGATGCAAACATTGTTTACGCCGAGCAGACTTCACTGTATCGCTCGACCGATGGAGGCAAAACCTTTGAAGCATGGGTCGGCGCGCCGAGCGGCGACGACTATCACGTGATGTGGATCAATCCCCTTAACACGCAGTACATCATCCTTGGCGTGGATCAGGGTGCGATGGTAAGCGTGAACGGAGGTCAGACCTGGAGTTCCTGGTACAACCAGCCCACAGGTCAGTTCTATCACGTCAGCACTGACAATCAATTTCCGTACAACGTGTACGGTGCGCAGCAGGATAGCGGCACGGCCAGCGTGATGAGCCGCAGCAATAATGGGCAGATCACCTATCGCGACTGGACGCCGGTCGGCGGCTTCGAATTTTCTTATATTGAAGCCGATCCGCTGAATCCGAACTTCATCTATGCTGGCGGTTGGTACGGCAGCGTGCTGCGTTACGACAGGCTTACCGGGCAGATCGTGCACGTGTTTGCCCGCACCCTCAAATATCGCTCCTCCAACCTCGCACCAGTTGCTTTTTCTCCTCAGGATCCGCACTCGTTATATGTCGGAGCGCAGTACCTGTTGAAGAGCAAAGATGGTGGGATGACCTGGAGAGAAGTTAGTCCGGACTTGACGGTTAAGCCTCAACCTGCGGGAAAAACTCCGACCCCAGGCGAGCAAAGAGGGAATAATCGCCGTGCCGTAATAACCACGATGTCGCTTTCTCACGTGAAGGCCGGAGAGATTTGGGTGGGCACCGGCAACGGCCTCATTCAACTCACCCGGGACGGCAAGAACTGGGAGAATGTCACAGTTCCTAACTTGCCCGAACGTGCGGGCGTAACTGTCATCGAAGCCTCGCGGCACGATGCCGCTGCTGCCTATGTCATCACTCAGATAGGACGTGGAGAGGAAACATCCGTCTATCGCACTCGGGATTTTGGCAAGACCTGGCAGCCCATTACGGGTCTTCCGGCAAATGATCCCACTCTGGTAATTCGCGATGATCCTGAACGCGCCGGACTTTTATTCGCCGGCACCGGAACGGGTGTTTACATGTCGTTCGATGACGGCGATCACTGGCAATCTCTGCAACTGAATCTTCCAGTAACTCCCGTGACCGACCTGCAGATTCACGAAAACGATCTGGTTGCCTCTACGTTCGGCCGCTCGCTCTGGATCCTCGATGACATCACTCCGCTGCGTCAGCTTGATCCCAAGATGCTGCAAGCGGATGTAACACTACTTCGTCCCGAAACGGCCGTGCGCGTTCGCTGGGACACTTATCAAGATACTCCTCTTCCCCCAGAAACTCCGGCGGGTAAGAATCCTCCCGACGGCGCGATTATTGATTATTTTCTGAAGTCCGCTGTTGGTAGTGGCGTCAAGCTCGCTGTCTATGATTCGCAGAATCAATTAGTGCGCGAATACACCGACATCGCTGCACCATTCGACACGACTCCGGCCAATGTTCCCGATTACTGGTTCGCACCGCAGGAGGCGCTCTCGAAGAATGCTGGACTGAACCGCTTCGCGTGGGATTTGCGCTACCCAGAGCCGAAAATCCTCCGTTACGGTTATTTCGGTGAGAAATTGGATTACATCGAGTACACATTGGCCGATCACGCGATTCCTGGCGAGTTCCCGCGTCCGCCCGTGCTCGGGCCCTATGTCGTACCGGGAAACTATACCGTCGTACTCACCGTCAATGGCCAGTCGTACCGGCAACCGCTAACCATTACGCCGGATCCGCGTGTCCACGTTTCGCAGGGCGATCTCGTGGAGCAACTGCGCTACGCGCAGAATGTTTCGGCGCAGATGAATGCAAGCTATGACAGCTACCAGCAGGTCACGGCGCTGCGAGACGCCATTTCGGATCGCCAGAAGGCATTGGCGTCAAATCAATCCGGTAAAGACGCGGCTGACGCGTTGAAGGCATTGGATGGCCCAGTAGCGGAGGTCGAGAACGGCAAAGGAGCCGAGGATCTTGGCGTGGGCCCGCTCAACAGGGAACTGGCTCGCTACGCTTTCATGATCGAAAGCGGCGACGCGGCTCCGTCCGAGCCACTCACTGAAGGCGTGGAACAGGGTTGCCAGCAACTTCATCAGCGGCTGGCTGCGTGGGCCGATATCAACCAAAATAAGATTGCTCCGGTCAACGACCTGATTCACAAGTACAACCTTGCGCCTCTGCCAATTGCATCGAAGGTTTCTTCGGCGCCCGACTGTGCATTTGCCGGTCGCGGCCATTAGAAGCTGTTTTGATCATAATTTTCGGTATTGTACACGCATGACTCGCTGGCTGCGATCCGCTGGAATTATTCCGTTCGTCTGCCTTCTCGCATGCCTGCCTGCCGTTGCTCGAAAGAACCAGCCGCTCCGTATTTTCTTTATCGACGTCGAGGGTGGCCAATCGACCCTGATCGTCAGTCCTTCCGGCAAGTCAGTGCTGATTGATGCCGGATTTGCCGGAGCTCGCGATGCCGCGCGCATTCAAGCCGCCGCCAAGGAAGCTGGTGTCAAGAAGCTCGACTATGTGCTGATCACCCACTATCACCCGGACCACGTGGGCGGCGTTCCTGATCTGCTGAAGAAGATGAAGATTGGCATTTTTGTGGATCACGGGCCGAACCAGGAGAATAGCGAGTACACGCGAGCCGCTTATGCCGCATACGAAAAAGCAATCGCGCACTCCCACCGCATGACGATTAAGCCCGGCGAAGGGTTGCCGCTGCACGATCTCATTTTTCGCATCGTAGCCGGAGCGGGAGAGCAGATCTCCGAGCCGCTACCCGGTGCTGGTGAGGCCAATCGCTATTGCAGTTCCGAGACCGCGCCGGAAGATGCCTCAGAGAATGCGCAATCCTTGGGGGTGCTGATCAGTTACGGGAAGTTTCAGTTCCTTGACCTCGGAGACCTGGTCGAGCAAGAGGAACTAAAGCTGGTCTGTCCCGATAATTTACTCGGGACAGTGGATCTTTACCTTTCCACTCATCACGGATTAGCTCCCGATAATCCCAAAGCTCTTGTCTGGGCAGTGCATCCGCGCGTAGCCATCATGAACAATGGGGTGAGGAAGGGAGGCAGCGCCGAGACCTGGCAGATCATTCACGAGTCTCCCGGCTTGGCAGGCTTCTGGCAACTTCACTATGCCGTGGATGCCGGGGAAGCCCACAATGTCAAGGAAGATTACATCGCCAATCTCGATGATGCCGACGGATACTCCATAAAAGTAACCGCCAAGTCAGACGGTAGCTTTACCGTACTGAATTCGCGCAACGGTAACCTTCGAAAATACGGTGCCGAGTAAAAACCGTGTTGGAGGTTCTCAGCAATTGGGCGCGGCGTTGATCGATATGCTCGCCTCAGCAGCCAGCAGACGCTCCACTGTCCCTTGCCACTGGGTACGCTGTGCCGGAGTCGAACCAAGTTCCAGCTTACGCATCGAAGGAAGCTGAATGGATAGAACGTTTGTATGTTTGCGCCCAACCTCGCAGACATATTGCGGCGCTCCCACCAGCAGTGCGATGCGTTGTCGAGGCTTACTCTTACTCTTCCTCAGTTCGCCGCACAACAATTCGGCTTCTTCGGAGTGTTCCGCAGCCGCAAGCAACACCAGGTCATACGAACACTTTGCCCACAGGTTGCCCGCATCCGCGACCGTATCGGCCATGTGAACTTCCACTTCGCAGCTTCGCAGGACTGCAGCGCGTACTTGCCGTTTCAGAGAATTGCAATCGATGAGTAGAACTCTCCGCCGATCGTCTGTCGAGAAGTTCATGAGGAGTCTCCCTTCGCGTCAGAATTGGAAATGATGAGACAAGCCTATTAGCAGCAGGTTTCAGGCGCTTTTCTGAAGTGTTAATTTTCGAAGAATTTACGCTTGGTCCTGAGGATATCTATTTGACCCAAGCTACGCCCAGAAGGTTCGATCTAACGTTCGATATTGAATCGCTTCCGCGATGTGTTTAGGTTCAATCGCGGGCGCGCCTTCGAGATCGGCAACGGTACGGGCGACTTTTAGAATGCGGTCATGCGCGCGTGCGGTGAGCCCTTGCTGCACCATGGCGCGTTCCAGCAGACGTTCGCAATCGGCGGACAATTCGCAGAACGCGCGAATGTGCCGCGGGGCCATCTGTGCATTGCAGTAAAGCTTGTCACGAGAAGAAACCGAAAATCTCTGCAACTGCGTTTCACGCGCGCGCATCACTCGCCCGCGAATCGCCGCCGAATTCTCCGGCTCTGCTCCCGACCGCATCTCTTTATAATTCACGGCGGGCACATCGATGTGAATATCAATGCGATCCAGCAGCGGTCCGGAAATTTTCGACATGTAACGCTGGATGATCGGCGGTGTGCAATGACATTCGCGGCTGCGGTCGTTGAAATACCCGCAAGGGCAGGGATTCATCGCCGCCGCCAGCATAAAACGCGACGGAAAAGTGAGCGACATTGCGGCGCGCGCGATGCACACCGTCCCATCTTCCAAAGGCTGACGCATCACCTCGAGAACATTTCGCGGGAACTCCGGTAACTCATCCAGAAATAAAACGCCATTGTGCGCCAGCGAAACCTCGCCCGGACGAGGCACCGCCCCACCGCCGATCAGTCCCGCGTCGGAAATTGTGTGGTGCGGCGAGCGGAATGGCCGCACTCCAACCAACCCCGCGCCGGAATCGAGTACTCCAGCGACGCTATGAATTTTGGTCGTTTCGAGCGCTTCTTCGAACGTAAGCGGCGGCAAGATTGTTGGCATGCGCTTGGCCAGCATAGTTTTGCCCGAACCGGGGGGGCCGATCATCAAGATATTGTGTCCGCCGGCACACGCTACTTCCAGCGCTCGCTTAGCAGTTTGCTGGCCGCGCACGTCTTTGAAATCCACGACGAAATGCGCCGATTCGTTCAGCAACGTTGCGCCATCGACTTTGCATGGAAGGACGCCATTGCCTGTGTTTACGAAGCGGATCACATCCAACAGCGATTTGACCGGATAAACGTCGACACCGCTTACCATAGCGGCTTCCTTGGCATTGAGTTCCGGAACGACAACGCGGGAAATCTTCCGTCCACGCGCTTCGATCGCAATCGGTAGTGCGCCGCGAACACCGCGAATACTGCCATCTAACGAAAGCTCGCCCACGAACAAGCAATCCGGCACTTCCTTCTTGTTAAGCCCGCCGTAAGCACCCACGATGCCTAGCGCCATTGGCAAATCGAAGCCAGAGCCTTCTTTACGAATGTCGGCTGGCGCCAAGTTGATGGTGATGTGAGTGGGGGGAATGTCGTAGCCGCAATTCTTGAGGGCCGAGCGCACGCGGTCCCGGCTTTCGCGCACCGCCGCATCGGGCAAACCTACGGTGTGGAAGTGGTCTTCGTTAGTCTTAATTCCGGAGACATCCACCTCTACCTCGATGATGTTGGCGTCAATGCCATAGACTGCGGCGCTCATGGTTTTGTAAAGCAAGAGTTCCTTCTGCCCGAAGCTGGCTCCCTGAAACCTCCACGGTAAAGCCTTGAGCTGAACTTTGTGGTGACCGCTGAACAGCGGGAATGTGACCATCGACCACGAACTATCGTTTGGCTGTGAACCAAGATTCCCAATGAGTTTTGTTTGTGAAAGTCCGGATTCTGAACTACGATGCAGCTACAGGCCCGATTTTCACCCAAACGCACTGCGTCCAGCACGCACTGCTCATGGAAGAACAAAGACAATCCGTATCGGCCCGCACCCCGAGTCACCTGGAGAAAGAAGAAAACTGGCTGTGGCGCACCGCGCTGCTTTTTCTCGTTCTGCTCGCCACCGGGCTGGCCGCAGAGTCCTGGGACCGCCTGCAAGATCTGCCATATCACCTGGGCTTGCTTTCCATCGCAGTTCTTTTCGTTGCCCTGGCATTCGCCGGCTTCGCTTATGGGCGGAGGAAGCGCGTCAGCGAACTCAAAGCGCTGGTGCGGGACTTGCGTGTCAGTGCACCTACCGAGGAGCAGTTGGATCAACTGGGGCAGATTATCGCCCGCTCGCAGCGCAGCTTTAAAGAGCTGATTGACTCGTTCGATGACGCCGCTTTCGCAATTTCCCTCGACGGCAAACTGCGGACCGTGAACCGTCGAATGGCGGGATTGCTTGGCATACCCTACAACGAAGTGGTCGGCCACAAGCTGGATGAGTTTCTCGATGAGCCCAGGTTGGATGGCGCGAATCACGAGTTGAGCCGGTTCCTCGAGAAGCGCCGCTGGTCCGGCGTGGTCAAGGTCCAGCTGAAAGTCAGCAAGCGTGTCTTGTACTTCGATTGTGTGTTGAATGCGATTGTTAAGAACGACGAAGTCGTGGGTGCCAGCGCCCTCGCGCGAGATGTGACAGAGGAACGCGAAAAAGAGCATCGCTTTACGGAATTGTTCGAAACTCTGCAAGAGGGCGTCTATTTTTGCACACCGGAAGGAAAACTCCTTGATGTGAATCCGGCATTCGTCCGCATTCTCGGGTATGAAGACAAGACAGAACTCCTCGGGCTTGATCCAACTACCCTGCAATCAAATCCGGACCAAAGCGCGCTCCTTGGTAGAAGCGCCAACGATCAAGGGGGAGTGCGCGCCCGCGAAATCACGCTGCGACGCAAGAATGGAAGGCTAGGCATTTTCCAGGACACCTCGCGTGCGGTATGGGACGCGTCCGGCAAGATTGTTCGCTATCAGGGCACGCTGGTAGATGTGACCGAACGGCGCGAAATGGAATCAGCATTGCGCCGCCAGGAGGAGTTTCGTCGCCATCTCCTGGAGAGTTTCCCCGATCTGATTCTGGTCATTGACCGAGCCGGGAAAATCAGTTTTGTGAGCGCCCGCATTCGCGACCTGCTCGGCTTTGCACCGGAGGATTGGCTAGGGAAGAAGCTGGAAGACCAGCCACAGCGTTCACTGGAAATGCTGGAGATGATGAACGATTTGTTAGCTGGGCGCAAGGCGGTCGCGTCTTGCGAATGTCCAGTGCAGCACGAGGACGGGAGTTGGCGAAACATGCGTGCCTCCGCTGGGCCATTGTTTGAGTCGGAAGGCAAGATCAGCGGCGTGATTGTGTCGCTTCGCGATATCACGCTTGAGAAAAAACTGGAACAGCAGATCATTCAGAGTGAACGCCTAGCCGCCATGGGCCAGATGATCGGCGGATTCGCGCACGAACTCAATAATCCGTTAACCAGCATCCTGGGAATGAGCGAGTTGCTGCAGGATTCTGGAGCTGCAGAACAAGCCCGTAAGCAATTGGAGATTTTGCAGCAGCAGGCACGCCGCGCGGTCGAGATTGTGCAGAACCTTACATATTTTTCACGGCCGCCGGCGCCAGGCAAGACAGCGATCGATGTTGCTGAGCTGGTGCAAAGGACCCTGCATCTGCATGCCTACTCACTGCGCAAGAGCAACATCACGGTTGATTTTCTGCGCGAACCATCGACTCCTCCGGTGCAAGCCGACCCGCATCAACTCATGCAGGTTTTTCTCAATCTGATTTTGAACTCCGAGCAAGCCATCCGAGAGGTTCGCGACCGCGGGACTTTGCGTATCCGTTTGGAAAAGGGAGATAAGAACGTTTCCGTGATTTTCCAAGATGACGGTCCCGGAATTTCACCCGAGATTTTGCCGCATATCTTCGATCCGTTTTACACGACGAAGCGCCCCGGGCGCGGCACCGGCTTGGGACTGAGCATCTGCAAGGCGATCCTGCGCGAACACAACGGCAACGTAGAGGCGGCGTCCGGACCGGGCGGCGGAGCGCTGTTCACAGTGACACTGCCGACAGCTGAGGCGCTCCCGAACGCAGCCAGCGCTGGAGCCTAAGATACTTATCTTTCGACCGCCATTGCCACCGCATTTCCTCCCCCCAGGCACAACGCAGCAATTCCACGATGCACATCGCGGCGGATCATTTCATAGATCAGAGTTACCAGTACGCGCGCGCCGCTGGCACCGATCGGATGGCCGATCGCGACGGCGCCGCCGTTCACGTTTACCTTGTTGGGATCAAGGCCGAGTTCGCGCATCACACCCAAAGCTTGAACGGAGAAAGCTTCATTCAATTCGTAGAGATCGACATCTTCATTTTTCCAGCCGGTCTTCTCCCAAATTGTGCGAACAGCTCCAACCGGCGCCATCATCACCCACTTGGGTTCAACGCCGCTGGTGGCTTGCGCAACGATGCGAACCAGAGGCTTCGCGCCGAGCTCTTTGGCGCGCTTGGCGCTGGTGACGACGACCGCGGCTGCCCCGTCGTTGACTCCCGGTGCGTTGCCGGCGGTGACCGTGCCGTCTTTCTTGAAGGCGGGCTTCAGGGATCGAAGGATCTCGATGGAAGTGTCTTCGCGCGGCGATTCGTCTTTATTGAAAATCACCGGCGGCTCACCTTTCTTCTTGGCGGGCAGTTCGACCGGAACGATTTGCGATTGGAAGCGACATTCCTTCATTGCGGCGACCGCTTTTCGGTGCGAATTCAGCGCAAACTGATCCTGTTCTTCGCGGGTGATGCCATATTTTTCGGCGACATTTTCGCCGGTGACACCCATGTGGTAGTCGTTATAAATGTCCCAAAGGCCGTCGTTCACCATGGAGTCGATCACTTGCGCGTTCCCCAGCCGATAGCCTTTGCGCGCCTGGGGCAGCAGATAGGGCGCGTTGGTCATCGATTCCATTCCGCCTGCCACGACGATGGAACTGTTCTCCGTCTGAATCGCTTGTGCCGCGAGTGCGACCGCTTTCAATCCCGAGCCGCAAACTTTGTTGACAGTCATGGCACCTACCTCCGGTGACAATCCCCCGAAGATCGCGGCTTGGCGCGCGGGATTTTGCCCTAGCCCGGCCGACACCACGTTGCCCATAATGCATTCGTCGACTTGACTCGGATCAAGATTGGCGCGCTTCACGGCCTCGCGGACCGCGATCGAGCCGAGCTTAGTGGCGGGGAACTCGGAGAGACTTCCTTGAAATTTTCCTACCGGTGTGCGGCAACCGGAAATGATGACGACATCGTCGAAAGCAGCCATTTATAACGCTCCTGCAATGATTTTCTGCCTCTCGATTATAGATGTGCCGCGGCAGAAATGGGTGCAAGGCTGTCGCCGGTGCTGAATCCGGTCGGCCGCTCGTTTCGTCACAGCGATCGAGTGCAAGCCTCGTCACATGCCAGCGAGAAAATCGGCGTGCGCAAAAATTCGTCTTGGTTTTTGCTGACAATCTTTTTCTTTTATCTTTCGCGAGTGACCTTAGTGCATCGGTCGAACGCGTCATCACGCGCATTTTTTGCTTGACATCACTTTTCATTGACTCTAGATTTCAATCAGTTAGCAACAGAACATCGTTGTGATATCCATGAAGAATGGAAAGGGAGAATAGTTCAATGGCAACGAAGAAGAAAGCAACCAAGAAGGCCGCAAAGAAGAAACACTAAGCCTTCATTAAGGGTACTGCGAGGGGACGCCGAAAGCGTCCCCTAAGTTTTTGCGTGGATCGATTGCTGTCGAAACCGCGGATTCTACTTCCTGGAGAGAACAATGAAAGCATTTCTCACTGCTTTGTTGTGTTGTTCCCTGACGCTTGCCACTCTGGCCTTTGCGCAAGGTGCTGACGAGGGCTATCAAATGGGCAAAGTTGTCGCCTTCGAAAAAATCGCCGCCAACGCGCAGCACATGGAGAATTCAGGTCAATACAAGATATCGATGCGTCTCACCGACACGATTTACAACTGCACTGCCAACGGGGATGCTGCCACGTTCCTCGACTGGACCGTAGGGAAACAATTTCCGACCAAACTCAATGGTAAAGAGTTGATGGTGAAGAACCCGAATGGGGAGATGGTGGTACTGAAGATCGCCGGCAAGAAACAAGTGAAGTAGAATCGCCAACGTAGTTCACACGAGATAGGTGGGGTTCAGTTCGAGCGTTTCCCGTTTTTTTCGACGCTGTACAGCTGCTTTTCGGTCGCCGGACACAAGCTGCGATAAGCACAGAAGCGGCAGTTGAAACTCGGCTTAGGATCGAAGTTTCCGGCTGCTATCGCGCCTGCGACTTCTTCTACTCTTTCTGCCGCTGCGCTTAGTTCCGCATCGCTGCGCTGAGTCACGACCTCGTTGTTTTCATCTAGGTTATAGAAAATCAGATGGTCAGCCTTGTATCCCCATTTCTGCCGCGCTGCTAAGGCATAGATGGAA
>Ga0335073_10000435_pt1 | contig 53398 bp, 41 predicted proteins | sample Lox_Sample_22_FD_207093 | JGI IMG/M metagenome (GOLD analysis project Ga0335073, IMG submission 207093) | Soil microbial communities from Loxahatchee National Wildlife Refuge, Florida, United States - Lox_Sample_2.2 | ecosystem: Environmental > Terrestrial > Soil > Wetlands | place: USA... | reverse complement strand
GATCGCGATCGAGGCCAGCACCCAGAGCCAGCTCGCCTGGCCCGCGCCGGCATGAAATGCGGCGAAGGCGCGGATGAGATCGGCCGCGGTGACGCCGAAACAGCCGAGCGCCATTTTGGTGATGGTCGACGGCTCATTGCGGCGCTTCGCCTGCCGCGCCCACAGCATTACGACAAAGGGCGTGAACGCAAAGATCATGAACGGATTGAAGGCGAGAAACCATGTGGTCGGGATCCGCATCGCGAAGCCGAACAGATCGATGCTGCGGTCGACATTCTTGTCGATCCACAGGATCGTGGTGTTTCCCATCTGCTCGTAAGTTGCCCAGAACAAAGTATTCGGCACGAACAGCACCAAGAGCGCGGTGATGGCGCGCCAATCGTCGCGCGTCAGCGGCGCCCGTGCGTCATGGGCCGATCCGATTTGCGCGGACTTGTGCAACTCGTCGGGCGGCAGCGCCGGCAGCGCGTAAAGATAGATGCAAAGTCCGATGCACATGCCGACGCCGGCAGCGGCAAAGCCGTAATGCCAGCCGGCTTTTTCCCCGAGCGTGCCGCAGATCAGCGGCGCCAGGAACGCCCCGAGATTGATGCCGACATAGAAGATCGAATAGGCGCGGTCGCGACGCGGATCGCCGGGCGCATAGAGGCCGCCGACCTGCGTGGAGATGTTCGGCTTGAAGCAGCCGCTGCCGAGGATCAGCGCCAGGAGCGCGAAGAGAAAGAGATGCTCGGCCGCCATCATGAAATGGCCGATCGCCATCAGCACCGCGCCGATGACGACCGTGCGGCGCTGGCCCAGCACTTTGTCGGCGAGGAGGCCGCCGAAGACCGGCGTGAAATAGACGAGCCCGGTATAGAGCCCCCAGATCTGCGACGAAAGCGGCTGCACGTCGAGCGGGCCGAACACGGATTCGAGCGCATGCTTGAGCGTATCGAGCCCGGCAACGTCGCCGACATGATCCGGCAGCAGCAGATATTTCGTCATGTACAGAACGAGCAGCGAGCGCATCCCGTAATAGGAGAAGCGTTCCCACATTTCGGTCGAGAACAGGAAGGTGAGCCCGCGCGGATGGCCGAACAGGTCCGTGCTGCCGGAGACAACGAGAGTCGATTGCACACTTTCCGCCAAGCTCAGGCCTTCTCCGAATTCGTCATGACCGGGCTTGTCCCGGCCACCGACGGCTTTATTGTCCTTCGCGATCAAGACCGGGCACAAGGTCAAATCTTGGGCCGGATCTGCCTTGCCATATTGGCCTGCCAGAGATCGGAACCCATCCGGAGAGCCATGCAGATCAATCTTCCCTGTCGCGCCGCGGTGCTCGTGCTATGCGTCTGGGGCCTGACGATGGCAGCGCCGGCCGCCGAACCTGCGCTGCTGCACGTCAATATTTTCCGCTCCGCCCGCTCGCTGCCGTTTTTTGCCGGGATCGAGCGCGGATTCTTCGCCAAGCGCGGCTTGGCCATCGACCTGCAATTCACCGAGAACTCGGAACGCCAGCGCTCCGGCCTCGCCGACGGCTCGGTCGACGTCGCGCATTCCGCGGTCGACAACGCCGTTGCCGTCATCGATGTCGCCAAAGTGGATGCTGTCATCGTCTCCGGTGGCGACAGCGGCACCAACGAATTCTACGTCCAGGACAACATCAAGGACTTCGCCGATATCAAAGGCCATGCCATCGTCGTCGATGCCACCAATACCGCTTACGCGCTGCAGGCAAAAAAACTCCTGCTGCAGCATGGACTGAGGGCCGGCACCGATTACACGCTCAATCCGGTCGGCAACGGCACGCATCGCCTGCAGGCACTGGCGGACGACAAGAACAATGCCGGTGCCATCCTCAATCTGCCGTTTTCGCTGATGGCTGCCGGCAAGGGCATGCACAGCCTCGGCCGCACCACCGACCTCCTTGGCCCCTACCAGGCCGACGGCGCCTTCGTGCGGCGCGACTGGGCGCGCGCGCATGCGGAACTGCTGGTGCAATATCTCGCCGCCTTCATCGAATCGCTGCGCTGGTCGCTCGATCCGAAGAACCACGCCGAAGCGGTTGCGATGCTGGTCGACAAGTTGAAGCTGCCGCGAGACATGGCGGAGACGAGCCTCAAGCTGATCGCCGAGCCTGGTTTCGGTTATAGCCGCGACGCCGCCTTCGACATGGCCGGCTTCAAGAACGTGCTTGCGCTGCGCGCCGAAACCGAAGGCGGCAAACCCGCCGATCCGGAGCACTATCTCGACTTGTCCTATTACGACCGCGCCCTCAAGCTTGCGAGCAGCGAATAAATTCTCCCCACAAGCGGAGAGCAGAGAGAACTGCAAGGAGTGCCCATGCCCGCTATGTTCCCCGAAGAAGCCAAAAAATTCCGCCTGCTCGGCCACGATCCGAGCGCCGCCTGGGGCGGTGGGAGTCTCGTGCAGATTTACAAGGGCCACGCCTATGTCGGCGCGGTCGGCGGCTCGAGTTTCAACGGACCCGAGGGCTTCACCGTCCACGATGTCCGCGACCCGAAGAAGCCGAAGAAGGTCGGCGAATTCCGTGCGCCGCCCGGCGTGCATTGCCACAAGCTGCGCATCGTCGGCGACGATCTGCTCTATGTGAATTCGGAGCGGCTTGCCGGCGACAAGGGCAAGAACGCGCGCGCCGGCTTTTTCATTTTCGATATTTCGACACCGTCGGCGCCCAAGGCGATCGGCTTCTACGACATGCCGGGTTCCGGCCCGCATCGTTTCGGCGTCGACTTGAAGCGCAACCTCGCCTTCATGCCCAACGACGCGCCGGGCTGGGACAAGCGCGTGATCTGGACGCTCGACATCAAGAATCCGCTCAAGCCCGAAGTCGTCAGCATCTGGGGCCTGCCGTGGATGAAGACCGACTCCGACGAAGTCGGCAACGATCCGCACCCGCATGAAGAAGCCGCCACTTTGCACGGTCCGCCGATGATTCGCGGCGACCGCATGTATTGCGCCTGGTGGGGCGGCGGCATTTCGATCATCGACTGCAGCAATCTCTCCGATATGAAGCTCGTCGGCCACATCAAATGGTCGCCGCCGTTTCCGGGCTCGAACCATACCTGCTGGCCGATCGGCGACCGGCCCTATCTTGTCGTCACCGACGAGGCGCGCGCCAAGCAGAAATATTGGGATGCGCAATTCATGTGGATCATCGACGCGCGCGACGAGACAAACCCGCTGCCGGTCGCGACCTTCATGCCCGAGCGCGAGAAATATTACGACCGGCCCGGCCGCTTCGGCGCGCATAATATTCTCGAAGACCTCCCCGCCGACGGCCCATGGAAAGACGTCGTGTTCCTCACCTATTTCAACGCCGGGCTGCGCGCCGTCGACGTTTCCGATCCGCTGCACCCCACAGAGATCGGCTGCTACGTGCCGGAAACGCCGGAAGGCTCACCCGGCATTCAGTCGAACGATATCGGCAGTGACGAGGAAGGCCGGCTCTATCTGATCGACCGCTGGGGCCAGGGCATGCACATCTTGGAATATACCGGGTAGTTCCCTTTACCGCTGCGGCGCAAAGCCGAAGGTGCGCTCAAACCGCTTGGCGTAATCCGGCCAGACCTCCGGATTGACAATGCGCGGCAACGGCTTGCCGTCCAGCGCGTCGAGAATCTGCTCGGCGGCGATCTTGCCCATATTGGCGCGGGCTTCGCGCGTCACGCCCGCGGTATGGGCCGTGACCATCACGTTGTCATATTGCATCAGCGGATGATCGGACGGCGGCGGCTCCTTGGCCCAGACGTCGAGACCGGCGCCGGCGATGGTCTTGTCGCGCAACGCCTGGCCCAGCGCCTCTTCGTCATGGATGAAACCGCGCGCGGTGGTGATGAAATAAGCATGCGGCTGCATCAGCGCATATTCGCGCGCCGAAATCATCTTGCGCGTCTCGTCGGTCAGCGGGCAATTGACCGAGACGACATCGGCCCGGCGCAGCAGGTCATCGAGTTCGACCTTGGTCGCGCCGCGATTGCGGATTTCGTCGGCGGAGAGATACGGATCGTATGCCAGCACCTGCATGTGGAACAGATTTCCGCACAAAGCCGCAACCCTGCGGCCGACATTGCCGAGACCGATAATGCCGATGGTGCGGCCGAACACTTCGTTGCCGGTGTAAGCGTTGCGATCGCCGAGCGCGCCGGAGCGCAGCGCGCGATCACATTCGCCGATGCGCTTGACCAGGCACAGCATCATGCCGAGCACATGTTCGGCGACGGATTCCGCATTGCCGCCGGCTTGATTGACCACCAGCACGCCGTTCTCGGTGCAATCCCGCACCGTCACGGTATCGTAGCCCGCGCCATTGGTGGAGACGATGAGGAGATTCGGCGTCTTTTTCAGGAGATCGCCGGAAACGTGATAGTGCCGGGCCAGTTCATCCCGCGCCGAGCTGATCTGGTAGGCATGCGCCGCCGACAGCACGTCCAGCGCCGCCGTCCCCGGAACGTCCTGCGCCAGCATGTCGAGCCGGACGTCGCCGCGCTTGCCGAGCATTTCGCCATAGCCGACCGGCCGGTGCGGCGCCACGCAGAACACACGCTTGTTGTTGACCGGATTGTTCATTGCTCGCACCCCGACAAAAACTCATTACGCCAGAGAAAATCCCGGCCGGCAATGCCGGCTTTGACCATTTCCTTAAGCGAATCATGGAATTGTCGCCAAATCGCTCTTGCGAGCGAGACCCGGAACTGCCACATCCACGCCAGCCATGAACATGCCTATTCGCCCGCAAGAGGGCGCTCCGACAGCGAGCCCGGCCAATTCACCGGCCCAAAGTGCCCTCGCCACCGAGGTGGAGCGGCGGCGCACCTTTGCCATCATCTCGCATCCGGACGCCGGCAAGACCACCTTGACGGAAAAGCTGCTGCTGTTCGGCGGCGCCATCCAGCTCGCCGGCCAGGTCAAGGCCAAGCGCGACCGGCGCTCGACCCGCTCGGACTGGCTCGCCATCGAGCGCGACCGCGGCATTTCCGTCGTCACCTCGGTGATGACCTTCGAACATGCGGGCTGCATGTTCAATCTGCTTGATACGCCCGGCCATGAGGACTTTTCCGAAGACACCTATCGCACGCTGACTGCCGTAGATTCTGCTGTGATGGTGATCGACGCCGCCAAAGGCATCGAGCCGCGCACGCGCAAGCTGTTCGAGGTCTGCCGGCTGCGCGACATTCCGATCATCACCTTCATCAACAAGATGGACCGCGAGAGCCGCGATCCGTTTGAATTGCTCGACGAGATCGAGAAAACGCTCGCGCTCGATACCGCGCCGATGACGTGGCCGGTCGGCCGCGGCCGCGACTTCATCGGCACGATCGACGTGGTCTCCGGCGGCGTGCGGCTTCTTGAGGGCGACAACAGCGCGCCCGGCGCGCTGCGGAAAATGTCGATCGCCGAAATTGCCGCGCTCAACAAGAATCTCGATGCTGCGAGCATCTCTGGCGAGGTCGATCTGGTTCGCGACGCCTGCAAGCGGTTCGATGCCAAGGCCTTCGCCGAAGGCCATCTGACGCCGGTCTTCTTCGGCAGCGCCCTGAAGAATTTCGGCGTCGGCGATCTGCTTGATGCGCTCGCCGCCATGGCGCCGCCGCCGCGGGCGCAAAGCGCCGACAAACGCGTGGTCGCCGCCACCGAGCCCGGCATGTCCGCCTTCGTGTTCAAGATCCAGGCCAACATGGATCCCAATCACCGCGATCGCATCGCCTTCGTGCGGCTGTGCTCGGGAAAGCTCATCCGCGGCATGAAGGTCAAGCAGGTGCGTTCGGGGAAAAGCATCACGCTCAGCGCGCCGCAATTCTTCTTTGCTCAGAATCGCGCGCTCGCGGAAGAAGCCTATGCCGGCGATGTGGTGGGCATTCCCAACCACGGCACGCTGCGCATCGGCGACAGCCTGACCGAGGGCGAGGATCTGAACTTCATCGGAGTGCCGAACTTCGCGCCGGAGATTTTGCGGCGTGTTCGCCTGCCCGATGCCATGAAGGCGAAAAAGCTGAAGGAAGCGCTGGCGCAACTCGCCGAAGAAGGCGTGGCGCAGGTGTTCCGCCCGCACGACGGCTCGCCGGCCATGGTCGGCGTCGTCGGCTCGCTGCAGCTCGATGTGTTGAAGGCGCGGCTTGCCGCCGAATATGGACTTGAGGTCGATTGGAGCCCGTCGGAGTTTCAGCTGGCGCGATGGATTTCGGCGGAAGACCGCAAGGCATTCGATGACTTCGTGAAAGCGCGCCCCTCGGCCATCGCCGACGATTTCGATGACGATCTCGTCTTCATGGCGCGCAACGCCTTCGATCTCGAATATACCGGCGAGCACAATCGCGGCATCACCTTCACCGACGTGAAGGACATTCACAAGCGCAAGGCCGGCACGTAATTAGCCGTCGGCGATTTCCTCGCGCCGGATTTCGAGCTCGAGCCACTGCTCTTCGGCGGCGGCGATCTTCTGCTGCAATTCGCCGAGCTGGACGGTGATTTTCTCGAAGCCGGCGCGATCACGCGCATAAAGGCCCGGATCGTCGAGCTTCCCCTGCAATTCCTTCATCTCGGCTTGCAGACCGGCGATGGTCTTGGGCAGGGTTTCCAACGCGTGCTTGTCCTTGAACATCAGCCGGCGTTTGCTTGGCTGAGGTTTGGCGCTTGCGGACTCGGGTTGTTTCGCCGATTTCGGCGGCGGCGCCGTTGCCTTGGCGCTCTGCCGCGTCAGATCGGCGCCGCGCTGTGCCAGCATGTCGCTATAGCCGCCGGCATATTCGATCCAGCGGCCGTTGCCTTCCGGGGCGACAACGCCGCTGACCAGCCGATCGAGAAAATCGCGGTCGTGGCTGATGAGAAGTACGGTCCCCGAATAGTCCGCCAGCATGTTCTCGAGCACATCCAGCGTCTCCATGTCGAGATCGTTGGTCGGCTCGTCGAGCACCAGAAGATTGGACGGTTTGGCGAGCGCGCGCGCCAGCATCAGGCGGCCGCGCTCGCCGCCGGATAATTTACGCAGCGGCGTGCGCGCCTGCTCGGCCGTGAACAGAAAGTCCTTCATATAGCTGACGACATGCTTGCCCACGCCATTGATCATGACGGTATCGCCGGAACCGCCGGTGAGCGCTTGCGCCACGGTGACATTGGGATCGAGGCTGTCGCGATGCTGCTCGAGCGTCGCGACCGCCAGCGCAGCGCCGAGTCTTACCGTGCCTTCGTCCGGCGGCAGCGTGCCGGTGAGCATATTGATCAGCGTGGTCTTGCCGCTGCCGTTCGGCCCGACAATGCCGATGCGGTCGCCGCGCTCGACGCGGATCGAGAAATCGCGCACGATCGGGCGTCCGCCGAAGCTTTTGCCGATACCCTTGGCCTCGATCACCAGCGCGCCGGACGGCGCCGCAACGCCGGCGATGATCTTGGCGTTGCCGGCGCTGGCACGATAATTAAGTCGCCGCTCGCGCAGCGCCTGCAGCTGGCCGACGCGGCGCATATTGCGCTTGCGCCGCGCGGTGACGCCATAGCGCATCCAGTGCTCTTCGGCGACGATCTTGCGGTCGAGCTTATGCTGCTCACGTTCTTCTTCGGCGAGCACCGCATCGCGCCATTCCTCGAAGTGAGCGAAGCCGCGCTCGATGCGCCGTGTCTCGCCGCGATCGAGCCAGACCGTGCTGCGCGAAAGCGTCGACAGAAAGCGACGGTCATGACTGATAATCACCAGCGCGGTTCGCCGCGCGTCGAGATCGTGCTCGAGCCATTCGATCGTGGTCAGGTCGAGATGATTGGTCGGCTCGTCGAGAAGGAGCACGTCCGGTTCCGGCGCCAGCACACGCGCGAGCGCCGCGCGTCGCGCCTCGCCGCCGGAGAGTTGCGCCGGATCCTCGCGGCCGGTGAGGCCGAGCTGTTCGAGCAGATAGCGCGCCGCGTGCGGATTGGCGCCGGGCCGCAATCCGGCCTCGGCATAAGCCAGCGTCGTGGCGAAGCCGTTGAAATCCGGCTCCTGCGGCAGGTAGCGAATGAGCGCGCCTGGTTGCACGAACACCGTGCCGCGATCCGGCTCGACCAGTCCGGCCGCGATCTTGAGCAAGGTCGACTTGCCCGAGCCGTTACGACCGACCAGCGACACCCGCTCGCCCGGCGAAACGCTGAGTTCTGCCGCCGTGAGCAACGGCGTGCCGCCGAAGGTGAGTGCAATGTCTTTGAGTTGGAGAAGCGGAGGAGCCATTCGCCCTTGATGCGCCGTAGAGTGCCTTTTTCCGGCGCCGACCCGATCAGCCGCGCGGTACGGTCAGCGGCGCCAGCCCTGAAATATCCTCGGCACCATCCAATTGCCAGATGGCCTCGATCAGCGGCATGACATCGTTGTCCGGAATGGCGCCCTTGGCCGCCAGCGCCAGCTTGCCGGCCAGATCCTGATCGCTCATCGGGTTTTCGGCGCTGCCGCGCGCCGCGTGCTGCATGACCTTATGGGTCTTGCCGTCGGCGGTGACGATTTCGGCGGCTGCGGACGTGGTGGCGAAGGTCTCATCGCGCAGGACTTTGACCTTGCCGCGCAAGGCAACGATTTTCGGATCGTTGACACAGGCATCGGTGAATTCCTCGACGCCGGCCCTGCCTCGGATCAAAGCCGCCGCAACCGCGTGTTGAGTACTGACCTGCGCCTCGCGGCCGGTCGAAATCTGCGGCCGGTCGGCGCGCACGGCGAGCAGCGGATTGCCGGTGACGGTCACCTTTTCCACGACCGCCGCCGGATTGGCTTGCCGCCAACCGAGCAGGCAGTCGAGCACCGGGTGGATCACGAAGCCGCAGGGATAAGGCTTGTACGCCGTGCCGAGGATTTCCCAGGTTTCACCGAGATTTCGCGTAAGCGATGCTAGGTCCGCCGTCTCGTTGAGCGCATGGTAGTAGCCCTGCGCGCCGGTGAGCGGTTCGGCCGGCCCGTCGAAATTCTTTGCGGCCAACAGCGCCGACAGCAAGCCGTTGCGGGCCGCATTACCGACGCTGACGCTCTTGGCCGGCGTGCCGAGGCATTCGCACAACCCGCCGGATTGCGTCGCCGCGATACCGAGCGCCCAGACCATCTGCTGCGCGCTGAGCCTCAACAGCCTGCCCGCACCCACCGCGGCGCCGAACACGCCGCAGGTCGAGGTGATGTGCCAGCCTCGTTTGTAATGGCTCGGCGATATGGCCATGCCGATGCGGCATTCGACCTCGTGCCCGAGCACCAGCGCGAGTAGAAAATCGCGGCCACTCACCGGCGTCATCTCGGCGAGCGCCAGCAGCGCCGGCACGACCGGCGCCGTCGGGTGGATCGCGGTCGGCACATGCGTGTCGCAGAAGTCGAGTACATTGGCGCTTGCTGCATTGAGGAAGGCCGCGCTCAGCGCGTCGATCCGTTCGCAGCGCCCGACAATGGTCGCCTGCTGGCCGCCGGAGAACACGGCAAATGTTTGCAGCGCGGCCGCGATGGTCCCGTCGCGGCAGCCGGTCAGCGCCACGGCGAAAAAATTCATCAGCGAGCGCTTGGCCTGGTGCACAACTTTTGCGTCGAGATCGTCCCATTGCGTGGCCACGACAAAGTGGGCCAGCCGCTCGGTCACGCCTGGTGTTTGCAACATGGCTTCCTCTCGCCTCGACACCGAGCATCGACCCGCGGCGGCAAAAGTGCAAGGATGCCGGAAAGCAATGCCGGCCAGCGGCACGGCGCAGAAACGATGCAGGGAGGACATGCCTTTGAAGACATGCCGTCGCAACGCCGGCCGGCGTCTCGGTGAAGCAGAACTTACGCGTGCACCAGCGGCCGCACTGACGCTGTTAACGCTCCTTTAAGCGAGGCCGCGCCCATTCTCAGGACCAAGGTTTCCTCCTTAAGCCTTTCTTCTTCGCAGACGCCTAGCTTGGCGCACACGACAACAGCATGATCCCGCAATCGGAAAAGATCATGCGCAAACAAAACATTTAGACTCCGCCCAGCACCGTTCCTCGACGCATCGGACGGCGGATTTGCAGTGCGGTCGAGTGTGGCGCATGACGGATAGTGACGTGATCGATACGGATTCGGCGGCAGCGTTGCCTGAGTGCGAGCAAACGCCGCCGCTGGCGCCGCCGTCTGCGCCGCCGGCCGAAATGCCGGATCTGCAGCGCCGGCTCGACGAGGCGCTCGCGCGCGAACGAGATGCACGCCGCGCGCTCAATCTCATGGTCACAATCCTTGACAAGCTGCCGGTCGGCCTGACCGTGCAATCGAACGACGGGAAGACGCTGTTCACCAACGACACCGCTGCGGATTTTTTCGGCGCTACGCCGGTCTCGAGCGGCGAACAATCTAAGGTGCCCAAATCGGACGCCGTGATCTCCGAAGACTATGTCAACGGCCCGGACGGCGAGCGCACGTTTCTGAAATCCTGCCGGCCGGCAAAAATCCTCGACCACGACCTCGTTATCTCCGCGTCGATCGACTTCACCGAACGCAAGCAAATCGAGACCGAACTGTCGAAGCGCGCCTATTTCGACGATCTCACCGGATTGCCGAACCGCACGCTGATCCAGGACCATGTCGAGCAGCTTTTGGCCAAGCCGGAGGAACAGCGGCGATTCGCGCTCGCCTTCATCGACATCGACAATTTCAAGCACATCAACGACTATTACACCCACGCGATCGGCGACGCGCTCCTGGTGAAAGTGGCCCAGCGCATCGCGGCGCACGTCCGCAACTCTGACGTCGTTGGCCGCATCAGCGGCGACGAATTCCTGCTGGTGCTTGAACCGGTGACCAGCGACAGCGACCTTGCCCTCATCGTCGATCGCATCCTGCAGGAGCTTAAAGAGCCGTTCCTGATTGAGGGCTACGAGATTCTCACGTCCGCCTCGATCGGCGTCAGCATCTATCCCGATCACGGCCTGAACTACGAAATGCTGCGCCGTGCGGCCGACACCGCGATGTACCGCATCAAAGGCGGCACCAAAGGCGGCGCCGCTCTGTTCAATTCGGACATGGGCCGCGACATGACGGTGCGCATGGCGCAGGAACAGCGGCTGCGGCTTGCGGTGCGCGACGGACATTTTTGCTGCGCCTTCCAGCCCAAAGTCGACATGCGCACGGAAGAAGTCGCCGGCGTTGAAGCGCTGATCCGCTTGCGCGACCAGGACGGTTTGATCCAGACCCCCGGCGAGTTCATCGGGCTCGCCGCCGAGCTCGGCCTGATCGACGATCTGACCTATTTGGCGCTTGGACAAATCCTGAAATCCATGGCGTTGATCGACGAGGCCTTCGGAACGCATGCCACCGTCAGTATCAACGTCGCCGCCCAACAAGCCGGTGACCTCGAATTCATGCGCGGCTTCTGTCAGGAAGTCGCTTCGAGCTCCTGTGCCGAGCGATTCATCGTCGAAGTCACCGAGGATGCTTTTCTCGCCAAGAGCCGCTTCCAGAGCCACGTCCTGCCGATGCTGCGCGAGGCGCGGCTTCGGGTTTCCATCGACGATTTCGGCACCGGCTATTCGTCGCTGGCGCAGCTTGCCGACATCACCGCCGACGAATTGAAGATCGACCGCTCTTTCATCACCGCAATCCATCAGCGCTCGCGCAGCCAGAGCATCCTCAAAGCCATCGAGGCACTGAGCGACAGCCTCGGCATGACTGTAATTGCCGAAGGCGTCGAGACCGCGGAGGAAGCCGCTTTCCTCCAGGCCGAAACCCGCATCCGCTACGCGCAGGGCTTCTATTATTCGAAGCCTATCTTCATGGAAGAACTCGCACCGACGCGCCGCGGAGCGGCTTCGCGCAACGTGGCTGCGCCGCGCGAGCGCTCCATGGTGCGGGGCGCTGCATTAACGCGGCGCTAGCCAAATCCGTCGCGACTCAGTTCGACTCGATTCAATGTTGAGCCAAGCCGGTGGCCACGGGGCAATCCGACTAATCTCCGATTAACCCTGGCGGCGCCAATTCACAGACCGATTAACGGAATTGCCAGCGGAAGCCGTCCATGTTGGCGTGGCAGATATTCAGCCGTGCGCAGCGGAGATGATCGTGCCGATCGGTGATCCCCAGGCTTGCCCCGTCGCGGCGCAAAATGCAGAGCTCGTTGGCCGCGTCATTTCGGTGCGCGGTTCGCAGGCCAGTGTCGGCTTGCCGCCGGCGGCCGCGCATGCGCCCGAAGAGACGCGCGCCACGGTCGGCAAGTTCCTCGGCGTGCGCGCCGGCAAGTCGCTGTTGATCGGCCTGATCGCCGACGTGTCGCTGCGCGCCGAGCCGCTGTTGCAGAATCAGGAACAGGTCGCGGTCGCGCAGGTCGACCTGATCGGCGAAATCCGCGACAATGAAGCGGCGTCGGCTTTTTTCCAGCGCGGCGTCTCGAGCTATCCCGCGATCGGCGACGCGGCGAATATCATCGGCTCGCGCGAGCTGCGCCTGATTTTCCAGAATCTCGGCTCGCGCATGATCGAGGTCGGCCAGCTGCAGCAGGACACCACCATCCCCGCCCGCCTCGATGTCGATGAGATGCTGAGCAAGCATTTCGCCGTGCTAGGCACCACCGGCGTCGGCAAATCGAGCGCAGTCACGCTGCTCCTGCACCAGATCCTCGGCGCACGGCCGGACCTGCGCGTGCTCCTTCTCGACGTGCATAATGAATATAGCCGCTGCTTCGGCAACAGGGCGCAAGTGCTCAATCCGAGCAACGTCAAGCTGCCGTTCTGGCTCTGCAATTTCGACGAGATCGTCGACGTGTTTTTCGGCGGCCGGCCCGGCCTTGAAGAGGAAGTCGACATTCTCTCCGAGGTTATTCCGCAGGCCAAAGCGGCCTACGCGCAGGCATCGTCGTCCGGACGGCTGGCGCTGAAGACCGACGCCGCGGCGGCGCGCTACACGCTCGACGTGCCGGTACCCTATCGCATCGCCGATTTGCTCACGCTGCTCGATTCGCGCATGGGCAAACTGGAAAACCGTACCTCGCGCATGGTCTATCACAAGCTGATCACGCGCATCGAGACGATCTGCAACGATCCACGTTACGCCTTCATGTTCGAGAACGCCAATGTCGGCGGCGACACGATGGGGGAGATTCTCTCAACGCTGTTCCGTCTGCCGCCGAAAGGCGTGCCGATGACGATCATGCAATTGGCGGGTTTTCCTTCCGAAGTCGTCGACGTCGTGGTTTCCGTCACCTGCCGTATGGCTTTCGATCTTGGGCTGTGGAGCGACGGCGCCGACCCGCTTCTCGTCGTCTGCGAGGAAGCGCACCGCTATATGGCGGCCGATCACAGCGTCGGCTTCGCGCCGACCCGCCGCGCCATTTCGCGCATCGCCAAGGAGGGCCGTAAATACGGCGTGTTCCTCGGCCTGGTCACGCAACGTCCGGCGGAGCTTGACTCGACGATCCTGTCGCAGTGCTCGACGCTGTTTGCCATGCGCATGACCAATGATCGCGATCAAGGCCTGTTGCGCTCGGCGGTCGCCGACACCGCCGCGAACTACCTCGCCTTCCTGCCGTCGCTCGGCACCGGCGAAGCCTTTGCCTTCGGCGAAGGCGTGGCGCTGCCGACGCGGATGAAGTTCCGGCAATTGCCGGCGCAACTGCTGCCGAAGAGCGAAACCATGACCGCGGACGACGGCACGGCCGCGACCGACAATCATTCACTCGCTGCCGTCATCGAACGCTGGCGCGGCCGGGTTGCCAAACCGCGCTTTGGCGGCGAGCGACCGGCAGAAGAAACGCGGCAGCCGACGCTCGCGGCGGCCGAAGCGCCGCAATTGCAGCCGCAGCATCCAGCGACGCCACAGCAGTTGCAGCCTCAGGCGCAACCGGCGGCCCTCGATCCTAACCGCTTCAAGCTACTGAAGCGGCCTTTGGACCCGGTCGCCCCGGATCTGGAGCGCCGTTAGAGCCTGGAGCATCCGCTTCCATCACCGGCCGTGCCAACTTCAAGAACACCAGAAACAGCGCCCCGATAAAGCACGGCACCGCGGCGCCATAGAATATGCCGCCGACCTTGTAGCCGGCCCCGACCAACAGTCCCGCCAAGACCGGCCCAAAGACCTGGCCGACCCGGCCCATGCCCATGGCCCAGCCGATGCCGGTCGAGCGGATCGAGGTCGGATACATGCCGGCTGCCACCGCGATCAGGCCGGTGCCGGTGCCGCCGACAAAGAAGCCGGCGAGGAACGACGCCGTCGCCAGCATCAGCACCGACGACGTCGCCTGCCCGAACCAGCCGAGCGACAGGCCGCCGAGGATGAAGCCCGGAATGAGCACGACAAACGCGCCGCCGCGATGCACCAGCCAGCCCGACAGCGCGCTCGCGATAGCACTGCCGAGATTGTTCAGGCCGATGATCAGCGCCGCCGACGACAGCGAGAAGCCGACCGAGTGCAGCACCGCCGGCGTCCAGAACGTGACCGTGACCAGAACCATGAACACCATGAAGAACGGCACCCACAACAAGATCGTCGGCGCCGCGCGGCCTTCGGTGAACAGATGTGTCACCGGAACGCCTTCGCGCGCAGGGTCGGGCGGCGCGGTGAGTTCCGCATCGGCCGGCACTTCGCCCGGCATAATGCGCTCGAGCGTGCGGCGTACCTCGTCGTGACCGATATTGCGCGCCAGCAAGAAGCGGATCGACTCCGGCAGATACACTGCAAGGATAACCGCGATCACGATCGGCGCGACCGCGCCGATATAGAACAACGATTGCCAGCCGAAAGCCGGAATGAACCAGGACGCAATCAGCGAGCCGATCAGCCCGCCGCCGGGAAACGAAGCGAACAACACCGTAACGAACACCGAGCGCAGCCGCTTGGGCGCAAGCTCGGCGCCCATGGCGAGAAATGCGGGCGTCACGCCGCCAAGACCGAGGCCGGCAAAGAAGCGATAGGCCAGAAGCTCGTGCAGCGTGCCTGATTGCGCGGTGAGATAGCTGAACACCGCAAACACGAACATGGCGAGGATCATGAACCATTTGCGGCCAAAAAGATCGGCGAGCGGCCCGAACGACAGCGCGCCGATGGCGGCACCGAGAAGGCCTGCCGAGCCGACTTGACCGAATTGCGGCATCGGCAGATGGATCTGCGCCGCGATCGCAGGCGCGGTATAGCCGATCGCCTGGGTGTCGAAACCGTCAAGCGCCGCCACCAGCATGCATAGAATCAAAACGCTGATCTGAAAGCCGGTGACCCGGTGCCTGTCGATCAGATCGATGACGTCCACCTTGGCAGTGGCCATAAACTTTCCTCCCCGCGTCCCGGCCGCATTCGAACGGGCTCATTTTCATGCGCCGTCGGCGCCGAAGCTCTGCTTACGGCTCGCGCCGCATTTGCGCAAGGGCAGCCGCCAGGAGGCGGGCGCCACCGCAGGCAACCACAGCGTGGGATTCTGCCCTCAGATCTTGCGGCGCAAGTCCTTCACGCGTTGCGCCTTGAACTCGGTCTTGGGCAAGGTGCCGAGCGCCAGCACATCGGCGGTGACACGCACCTCGCAGCGTGCCCGGATTTCATGCTCGAGCCGCCGGCGCAGGTCCGCGCCGCCTGCCGCATGATCGGCGTGCTCGCAGCGCACCGTCATGACATCGAGCCCGCCGTCATCGCTCGACAACACGATTTCGAATTCATCACCGGTGCCCGGCAAAGCGCGCACCGCCTCTTCGATCTGAACCGGAAACATCTTGATACCGCGCAGATTGATCAGATCGTCGGCGCGGCCGGCAAAGGAGCCGACAGCGCGCACGTGGGTGCGGCCGCAGGCGCAGCGTTCGGTCGAGAATGTCGTGTAGTCCCCGACCAGGAATCGCAGCTGCGGTGAACTCTCCGAATTCAAATTGGTGCAGACCGTAAGCCCGCGCCGGCCCGGCGGCAGTGCCTGCCGCGTCTCCGGATCGACCAGCTCCCAGATCTGGATGTCTTCCATCAGATGCGTCGCCGAAGGCGACGTGTCGCGCTGCTGCGCCGGGCAGGAATACCCGCCGACATGCGGCGAGGCTTCGGTGCAACCGTAGAATTCGACGATGCGCGCGTTCCATAGCGTCTCGATGCGGCGCCGCGTCGATTCGATCGCCAGCGCCGGCTCGCCGGCGACAAACAAAGTGTGCACGCTTGTCGCCGCGGGATCGTGCCCCATCGATTGCAGCAGTCGGCCGAGATGCAGCGCATAGGACGGTGTGCACAACAGAATTGTCGGCTTAAACCGCAGAATGACGTTGGCACGCGCCTTGGCATCCATGCCGCCGCCCGGAATGGTCGGCAGCGCCATCTTTTCCAGCGCATATTGCACGCCCCAGGCCCAGACATGCGGTCCATATCCGGTCATCATGAAAACGACCTCGCCCGGCCGAAAGCCCATGGCCAGAAGCGCACGCGCATTGGCCCACGCCCACGCCTCGCGGTCCACATGCGTGTAGCGGAACACCCGCGGCGCGCCGGTCGAGCCGGAGGACGAGAACATCATCCAGCCGCGCTCGGCCCAGATCGCGTCGGTTGTCGTGGTGTAAGTGCCGTAGGGCGGATGCGCGACGGCGTCGGCCATCATCTCGGCCTTGTCGACCACCGGCCACTTCGTCAGATCGTCAACACTGCGGATGTCGCTCGGCAATAGCCCGAGCCGATCGAAGCGCCGGCGATAGAACGGGCTGTTCTCGTAGAGAAACGGAACGACCACGGCGAGTTTCGCGTTCTGGATCGCAACAAACTCGTCGCGCGACGCGCAGTCGAGGCGCGGCGACCACATGTCCGGCCTCGCGGCGCGGTCCGGGTCATAGCGGAATTTCGTCAGCGTCGTGAGCCATGCGTTCCGCGTCGCGTCAGCGCGCGCATTGTCCATGTTCGAGTCCATTGCGGCGTTCCCCTGATCGTTTCTCTTGTCACGAGGTGCCCCAGACCGCGGCGGCGACTTCAACCGCGCGCGCAAGCTTCTTCCACTGATCGGCCTCGGTCACCGGATTGCCGGCGACCGTGCTGGCAAAGCCGCATTGCGGCCCGATCGCCAGACGCCCGAGATCGATATGGCGCGCCGCTTCATCGATACCGCGCCTGAGGTCATCTACCGCTTCAAGAGCCGGCGTCTTGCTGCTGATCAGGCCGAGCACCACACTCTTGTCCCCGGGCACAAAACGCAACGGCGCGAAGTCGCCGGCCCGCTTGGTGTCGTATTCGAGCAGGAAATGCGTGGCCTTGACGCCAGCGAAAAATCGCTCGGCGACCGATTCATAGCCGCCTTCGGACAGGTAGTGTCCCTTGAAATTGCCGCGGCAGACATGGACGCCGACGGCGATATCGCGCGGGCAATGGGCGACGGCCTCGTTGATCGCCTCGATATAGAGATCGACGAGCGCATCGGGATCCTGTCCTTCCGATCTTGCCTGTGCGCGCAATTTTTCGTCACAGAGCATGGCGATCGCCACCTCGTCGAATTGAACGTAACGACAGCCCGCCTCGATCAAGGCGTCGAGTTCCTGCTGATAGATCAGCGCCAGATCGGCGAAAAAGCCCGTCGCATCCGCATAAATCTTCGGATCGGCGAAGTGGCGGCCGGCATAGAAGTGCATGGTCGACGGTGCCGGAAGCGTGATCTTCGGCGTTATGTTCGACGCGGACTTTGTCGCTTCGCGCAGGAACGCGAACTCGTCAACCGCAAGCTCCCGCACGCGGCTCAGCTTTCCCGACGCGTGAGGCGTCGTGAACGCCATTTCGTGGCCCTGTTCGTCGCGGAATTTGTAGGCCGCCGTGCGAATTTCAAAGCCCGTAGTCCGTTCAACAAAACGTCCCCAATACGAGGCGCGGCGAAATTCGCCGTCGGTGACCATTTGCAGGCCAACTGCCGCTTGCCGCTCCACCGCCGCGCGGATGCTCTCATCCTGAATGCGCCGGAATGTTTCGCCGTCGAGATCGCCGGCATGAAAGCGCCGGAAGGCCTGCCGTAACTCGGCCGGGCGCAGCAAACTGCCGACGTGATCGGCGCGAAACGGCGGACGGCCCATGCGTTCGCTCCCGAATAATTTCTATAGACCTATAGATGAAATCTAACGCAGCCCCGTGTACAAAGGCAATGGGTCGACGGCGAACGACGCATGGCCAAGAAGAGCGACAAAAAAGAACACCCCAGACGGCGCAGCGCCGCTATTCTGGACGCGGCCGCCGAAGTCTTTGCCACCCGCGGCTTTCACGGCGCGTCGACGCAGGACATCGCCGACGTGCTCGGCATCAAACAAGCGAGCCTCTATTACTATTTCCCGTCCAAGGAAGTGGCGCTCGAAGAAGTATGCCTGCGCGGCGCCGAGGGCCATCTGGAAACCGCGATCTCCATTGCCTCGGCGCCGGATGCCGCGCGCGACAAAGTGCGGCGTCTGATTGCGGCGCATCTGGCGTCACTGCTCGATCGTCGCCCCTATGTGCGGACGTTTCTCAACGAGCGCCAGCACCTGCCGACTGAAAGCCGCCGGCGGATCGGCCGGCTGTCGCGCGCCTATGAGCGGCTCATCGAGGACGTGCTGACATCCGGCGTGCGCGGCGGTGAGTTCCGCCACGATCTCGATTGCCGGCTCGCCGCGCTCGGACTTCTCGGGCTCATCAATGCCGTCGCCGCCTGGTACGGCAAGGAGCCCAAGGCGACGCTCGATCGGATCGTCGCGGAATATGCGCGGCTTTACCTTGGCGGCGTCGGCGCCAAAGGCTCAACCGAGCGCCGGACCAAACGCTCACTTAAATCCTAACGCCTTGCTCGCCAGAGCCGCGCCTTCGACCATCGCCCGCAATTTCGCCCAGGCGATCTGCGGATGCGAGCGGCCGCCGAAGCCGCAATCAGTCCCCGCCATGACATTCTCTTTGCCGACCAGCCGCGCATAGCGCTGGATGCGCTGCGACACCAATTCGGGATGCTCGATGACATCGGTCGAATGGGTGACGACGCCCGGGATCAGAATCTTGCCTTCGGGCAATTTGATCTTTTCCCATACCGCGTATTCGTGCTCGTGCCGCGCATTGGCGCCTTCGATCAGAAGGGCTTGCGCCTTCACTTTCAGCACAATGTCGGCCAGCGCCGCGAATTCAAGATCGTAGGCATGCGGGCCGTGCCAGCTGCCCCAGCACAGGTGATAGCGGATGCGGTCCTCAGGAATGTTCCGCAGCGCGTGATTGAGCGCGGCAATTCGCATTTCGCTGCGTGTGCGGAAGGCGTCGAGCCCCATGGCCATGCCGATACGGTCCCACAGCGCCGGCAGCCAGGCATCGTCGACTTGCAGGATCAGGCCGGCCTCTGCGATCGCCTCGTATTCGACGCGCATCGCCTCGGCCAGCGCATAAACATACTCCTCGTCGTTCTTGTAGTAGCGGTTGCGGCGATAGACTTCGAGACTTCCCGGCGCGGTCGAGGTGAGAAAAACATTGTCTTTGCCGGCGGTCGCAAGCGTGACGTCGATCTCCTTTTTCAGCTCGGCCTGGCCGACATAAGTCACCGGCCCGGTGCAAGCATGCACCGGACGCTTCTTGGCGATCTGCGCGCCGGGCGTAAAGAACAAGGTGCCGCGTTCGGTAGCGTAGCGATAGAAGTCGGCGAATTGCTCGCGGTCCTTGCCCTGTTCGATCAGCGGTTTGCCGTCCGGCGCCTCGATCTCGGTGAAGCCGCCGAAGCGATTTTGCATATAGCGCAGCCAATCGCCGCCCTTGGCATATTCGCCTTCATTGACCACATCGATGCCGATGGCGCGCTGCTGTGCGACCACGGCGGCGACGTCGTCCTTGAGATGCGTTTCATCTCCGGCGCCGACGCCTTCCTCGAGCGACAGGAACGGCAGGCTGCCGACATGCGTGGTCAAAATCCTGGTTGTGCTGCGCTGCATATGGCTCCTCCCCTTCTTCGCCGATTTCAGCGATGATATAGGCCCAACAAAATAAGCTGCAATGTTGGGCGGTATCCCTTGCGGAGCGCAATAAAGTGTTCGAATTCCTAGAGCAGATTCGGCTTGCCGGGCGGGCCTTCGCCGAGTTCTCAACCTCGCTGTTCGAGCCAACAGTCAGGCTCGGCGTGACCGGGCTGTCGCGCGCGGGCAAGACCGTGTTCATCACAGCGCTGATTCATGCGCTCACCCGCGGTGGGCGTTTTCCCATTTTCGAGGCGCTGGCCACCGGCCGCATCGCCCGGGCGCGGCTTGCGCCCCAGCCCGACGACGCGGTGCCGCGCTTCGATTATGAGGGCCATGTCAATGCGCTCATCAAGAAGCGCAACTGGCCGGACTCGACACGCCAGATCAGCGAATTGCGTGTCGTCGTCGACTATCAATCGCTGAGCGGTTACGAGAACAAGCTCACGCTCGACATCGTCGACTATCCCGGCGAGTGGCTGCTCGACCTGCCGCTTCTGGAACAGAGCTATGAGGCATGGTCTGCGGAGAGCCTGCGGCTGTCGCGGCTGTCCCCGCGCAACCGCGCCGCCGCACCGTGGCACGCTTACCTCGCGACGCTGAAACCGGGGGGTGACGCCGACGAGCAGTCGGCGCTGACTGCGTCGCGCCTGTTCACCGAATATCTGCACGCCTGCCGCAACGTAAATTACGGCATGAGCCTGTTGCCGCCCGGACGCTTCCTGATGCCGGGCGAATTGGCCGGCTCGCCGGCGCTGACCTTCGCGCCGCTCGATCTGCCGGGCGCCGGACTGGCACCCGCGGGCTCGCTGTGGGCTATGATGCGACGGCGCTATGACGCCTATATCGATATCGTGGTGCGGCCGTTCTTCCGCGATCACTTTGCGCGGCTTGACCGCCAGGTCGTGCTGGTCGACGCCATGGCCGCGATCAATGCCGGGCCGGAAGCGGTACGCGATCTCGAAGGCGCGCTCGCCGCGGTGCTCGACTGTTTCCGTGTCGGGCGCAAGACCTTCTGGGGCACTTTGTTCCGACCGCAGATCGACCGCATCCTCCTTGCCGCGACCAAAGCCGACCATTTGCACCACACCAGCCATGACCGGCTGGAAGCGATCCTGAAGATGCTGACCGAGCCCGCCCTTACCAAAGCTGATCTTGCCGGCGCGCAAGTCGATGTCGTCGCGCTTGCCGCGATACGGGCGACGCGCGAGGCGACCGTCATGCGCAGCGGCGAAAGACTTCCCTGCGTCATCGGTACGCCGGTCGCAGGCGAGATTGTCGGCGGCGAGACCTTCGACGGAGAGACCGAAGCGGCGCTGTTTCCGGGTGACCTGCCCGCCAATCCCAAAGACCTGTTCCGCGACGGCGGCCAGGCGTTCCGCGGCCTGGCCACGAGTTCGCCGCAAGAAGCCGATTTCCGCTTCCTTCGTGTGCGGCCGCCGGTCCTTGAACTGACCGAAGACGGCACACCGACGCTGCCCCATATTCGCCTCGACCGCGCGTTGCAATTCCTCATTGGAGACCGACTGCAATGAGCCCCGACCGGCGGCACCGCCGCCCCGCAGCGTTCCGGCTCGACGACCGCCGCATCACCGTCAGTCCGGTGCGTGAGCCTGAGCGCTCGGCAATCCAAGTTGTGCCCGAGCCCGACTCGGCCGCGCTTGCGGTGCCGGCCCCGGAGGCGCGAGCCCCGTCACGCCGCGGCCTTCGCTGGGGCGTGCTGTTCTGGGGTGCCACGGGCGCGCTGGTCGTGCTGGCCATGGCGCTTGGGCTCTACGATCTCGTCAAAGACTTCTTTGCCCGCAGCGTCGAACTCGGCTGGCTCGGACTTGCGCTGGTCGTGATCGCCGCTTTGTCCCTGCTCGTCATTGGACTGCGCGAGGCAGCAGGGCTTATGCGGCTCGCCAATGTCGAACATCTGCACGAGCGCGCCGAAGACGTCATCGCGTCGGACGATCGCGACGCCGGCGGCGCTTTAGTGAAACAACTCATCTCGCTGACCCACAAAATGCCGCAGCTGGCCCGCGCGCGCGCCAATCTTAAGGACCATCTCGACGAGATTATCGACGGCGCCGACCTGGTTCGCCTCGCCGAGCGCGAATTGATGGCGCCGCTCGATCAGGAAGCGACCAGCCTGATCACGGCCTCGGTCATGCGCGTATCGGTCGTCACCGCGGTGAGTTCGCGCGCGTCGATCGACATGCTGTTCGTGCTGGTCAATTTCCTCAATCTGCTGCGCAAGCTGTCCTATCTCTATGGCGTGCGGCCGGGCACGCTCGGCATGATGCGGCTGTTGCGCCAGGTCATCTCGCATCTGGTACTGACCGGAGGGCTGGCGACCAGCGACAGCTTGATTCAACAGCTCCTCGGCCACGGCATCGCGGCAAGACTTTCGGCGCGACTCGGCGAAGGTTTGCTGAACGGGCTCCTCACGGCGCGCTTGGGTCTCGCCACGATCGACGTGGTGCGGCCCTTGCCGTTCACGGCGCTGCCGCGTCCGACCTTGAGCGATCTGATGAGCGAAGCCTTACGCCGGCGCAACGACGCCGACGAAGCAGAGCGGCTCGTAACGCCGGATATCGAGACCGTGTCAAAGCCGGATTGATACGGAACGCCGTTACTCCGCTGCCGCCAGCGCCGCGCCGTCACGGCCCGCACGTACCAAACGCCCGGGCATCACGCCGGTATGTTCGCCGCGCTCGAAGATCGGCTCGCCGGCGACGAAAGTTGCTTCGTAGCCGGTCACGCGCTGCACGAAGCGCCGGCCGCCGGCCGGCATGTCCTGCACGAGCTCGGGCTTGTGCACCTGCAATCCGTCGAAATCGATCAGATTGACGTCCGCACGAAGCCCCGGCGCCAGCCGCCCGCGATCGGCGAAACCGAAGAAGTCGGCGGTTTCGCTGGTCTGTCGCTTGACCAGATGTTCGAGCGGCAGGCGCGGCCCGCGGGCGCGGTCGCGTCCCCAGTGCATCAGCATGAAGGTCGGCACACCGGCGTCGACGATCGAAGTGCAATGCGCACCGCCGTCGCTCAATCCGAGCAAACATGCCGGATCGTTCAGCATGTCGTAGATCGGCGAATGATCGCCCGCGACATAGTTGACCACCGGGAAATACAGATACTGCCCGTCGGCCTCGGTGATGTAGTCGTAGGCCACCTCGTCGGGCGGCCGGCCGGTGCGCACGGCGATCGCCGCGACGCTCTTCTCCGGCCCCGGCTCGTAATCCGGCGGATTGCCCATGGTGTAGAAACGCTCCCACTTGCGCGTCACTGCCTGGCGGAATTGCGCGAGCTTGGCCACTTCGGCATCGGACGGCTGCTCGGCGAGGATCCGCCGCCGCACTTCCGGATCGCGCAAACGCCTGCGCTGCTCCTCAATCGGCAGGCTTTCAAGCTCCTTGTAGCTCGGTCGCACCGTGAACGGATTGAGCGCCGTGCCGACGCCCATCATCACGCCGATCGGCCGGCCGGCGATCTGCGCGGTGAACGACAGGCCGTCGGCGCGCGCCGCGTGCGTGGCCTTCAACAGCCGCCTCCAGCGCGCGGGATCCTCATAGCGGTCGGTGAGCAAGAACCAGATCGGCCGCCCGGTTTCCCGCGCCAGCTTGGTCATCCAGGCGAGTTCATAATCCTCGTCGTCGAAATCGCTGTTCATGCCGAAAGCGCCGCGGCCGACGGCGCCGAGCGCCGTGCCGATGCCGACCAGCTCGTTGGCATCCGCGTCGCGCGAGGCAACCGCCTCGCCGTCCGGCGTCTTGTGCGAATCGGTGCGCGAGGTGGTGAAGCCGAAAGCGCCCGATTGCATCGCTTCAATCGTCAAGCGGCGCATTTCAGCGATGTCGTCCGCCGTCGCCGGCTCGCGCCGGATGGCGCGGTCGCCCATCACGTAGACCCGCAGCGGCAGATGCGCGGCCTGCGCCGCGATATCGATGGCGCGCGGCCGCCGCTCCAGCGCATCCATGAATTGCGGAAAGCTCTCCCATTCCCAGGTGAGGCCGGCGGCGAGCACCGGATTGGGAATTTCCTCGACGCCCTCCATCAGATCCATCAGCGCGCCGCGATGCTCTTTCTTCACCGGCGCGAATCCGACGCCGCAATTGCCGAACAGCACCGTGGTGACGCCGTGCCAGCATGATGGCGCCAACAGCGGATCCCACATCGCCTGCCCGTCATAATGGGTGTGCGCATCAACCCAGCCGGGCGTGACCAAAAGGCCGGTGGCGTCGATTTCGCGCCGGCCGGGGCCCTGCTTGCCGCCGACCGCGGCGATGCGGCCGTTGGCAATGGCAACGTCGCCGGTAAAAGCCTGTTTGCCGGTGCCATCGATGATGGTGCCGCCGCGAATGACCGTATCATGCATGGGAGCCGCTCCTGGCGTTCCAGTCCCTGTTTTCGAGCGTGACCTTTTGACGATCATGCTCCAAGGCGGTTTTTTGGACTTGAATTCCCAAGCGGGTCAGCCGGAGGCTAGGAATACAAATCCGCCGCACTGGCTTATGACGGCAAGATCATGCACCCTGACCGAACCCGGCGCAACGGCCTGAAAACCTGCTTGCCTGTCACTGTGCAGCAAAAAAGCTTGGAACGTCTGATTTGGAACGTCTGAAATGACATGCCGGCTTATCCCGGGACTCAAGCGGCGCCATCTGTTCACCGCGATCGTGCTTGCAGCCGTGCTGTCCGACTTTTCAGGACCGCGTAGCTTTGCCGAGGACAATCCGAGCTTGGTACGGCTCGCGCAATTGACAGTGCAGAAGGGCTTCAAGAATATCTCTTTGGGCGACGTCTGCGACCGCTTGCATATCGGCGCGAATTGCAAGGCCTATCAGCTCAATGCCGTGATCGAGCCGGCGGAGAGTCAGAAATTCGACCTGCCCGCCGGTTGGCAGACTTCGCTGAACGTGCTGGTGCAGCGAGGCGGCACCGACATCGTCATCACGGATCACGACGACCATGTCGGCTATGCCTATCTGATCGGCGCCGACGAAGGACTGCGTGCCGTGATTGTTGGGCTGAGCACGAGCGGCGACGGCAGGAATTGGCGCTGGCGGGCCGGTTTGATCAATGACGACACCACGCAGAAATTCGCCGCGGAAAAGGCCTATTGGCTCGCGCAGATCAAAGCCATTCAAGCGCTGCCGGACCGCAAGAACTGACTGTTGCGCGGCCTCCTTGCACGAAGCGGCATTAACGCTTCATTCACCACAATCTTTTACCAAGCGTTAGGGGCGCCGCTACGCCTGCTCGGCAATACGACCGCCGCGCCGGCTCTGACAGACATCGTGGCCAAGATCTTGCGTGCGCTTCCGCTATTCGCAATCAACGCCGTCGCTCCATCTGCGCCTGACCCGCGCGCGCCGGCGCTTGGCAGTTCGCGCCACGCATCCAGCTTTCGTCACCAAAGATCCACGGAGATAAGCATGCGCAAATTTCTTCTCTCGGCTCTCGTCGCAACCATACTCTCGGCCGGCCCGTTGGCGACCCGCGCCGCGGCAATGCCTTTGACAGGGGTGACCGCCGCTCCACATGCGCTTGTTCGCATGGCTTCAGTCGTCTGCGGCGGCAGCGGCTGCAACGTGGTGCAGACCAAGGGCCCGAAAGGGCGCAAGCTGCAATGGCTCGGCCACGGCTAGACCCAGTTCGCCGCCCGACATCGCATGCTGCTCGGCAGATCCATCACGCTCGGTCCGCTCGTGCCGGAGGATTTCGGCCCGATGTTCTGCTGGGCCAACGATGCGGCGGCGGCACGGCTCGACTTCGCCTATCGGCCGGTCGACATGATGGCGCATCAGCAATGGTGGGACAACATCGGCAAGGACACGAGCAAAGTCGTGTTCGCGATGCGCAAGATCGATGCGCCGGTGATCATCGGCTACGTGCAGATTACCGGCATCAATCCGACCCACCGCTCGGCGGAGCTCGGCATCCGCATCGGCGCCGAGTCGGATCGCGACCAGGGCTTCGGCAAGGAATCGCTGCGGCTAGCCATTGATTTCTGCTGGAACCATCTCAATCTCAATCGCGTGCAGCTCGTCGTGTTCAGGCACAATCGGCGCGCGATCCGCGCCTATGAAGCCGCGGGTTTCAGAAAGGAAGGCGTGCTGCGCAAAGCCGCCTTTATCGGCGGCGAATGGGTCGACCTCGTCCCCATGGCGATTTTGCGCTCCGCGGTAAAGCGGCGGCCCGGCCAGCGCGAGGCGCAACCGCCGCACGCGCTTCACGCCGCGGCCGCCACGCTTGCTGCACAAGATTTGCAGCCATCCGCTGCCTGATTGCCTAGCTTTTAGATTTGCCGGCCGGCGCGTCGGGACATTATAAAGAACCGAAACAGGAGTTTTGGTTCCGGCGTGACATCTTCTTCGATTTCTACGATCAGGCTTGGCGTCGACATCGGCGGCACTTTTACCGATGTGGCGCTGGAAATCGGCGATCGTCGCCTCACCGCAAAAGGCATGACCACCCCGCGCGCGCCGGAGCAAGGCGTGCTGGCCATCGTCGGAACCGTCATCGCCGAGGCCGGCATAAAGCCGGAAGACGTCGATCTCATCATCCACGGCACCACGCTCGCGACCAATGCGCTGATCGAGCGCAAAGGCGCAAAGACCGCTCTGCTGACGACCGAAGGATTTCGCGACGTCGTCGAAATCCGCCACGAAAACCGCTTCGAACAATACGACATCAATATCGACTTGCCGCCGCCGCTGGTGCCGCGCCGCTTGCGCCTGCCGATCCGCGAGCGCGTCGATGCACAAGGCCAAGTGCTGGTGCCGCTTGACGAGCACAGCGTCGCGCATGCTCTCGACATGCTTGCGCCGCAAAATATCGAGGCCATCGCGGTCGGCTTTCTGCACAGTTTCACCAATCCGGATCACGAGCGGCGCGTCGGCGACGCGATTGCGCGCCGTTTCCCCAATGTCGCGGTGACGCTGTCATCTGAAGTTTCGCCGGAAATGCGCGAATACGAACGCTTCTCGACCGCGGCCGCCAATGCCTATCTGCAGCCGCTCATGGGGAGCTACATCACGCGGCTCGAGGGTGAACTGGCGACGGCCGGATTCCGCTGTCCGATGCTGCTGATGACATCGGGCGGCGGCATCACCACGGCCGACACCGCCAGCCGCTTCCCGGTTCGGCTCGTCGAATCCGGCCCGGCTGGCGGCGCGATTTTCGCCGCCAGCATCGCGCGCCAGAACGGCCTCGATGACGTGGTGTCCTTCGACATGGGCGGCACCACCGCGAAAATTTGTTTCATCGACAAAGGCCGGGCGCAGACCGCGCGCATGTTCGAAGTGGCGCGCATCTACCGCTTCGTCAAAGGCTCAGGCCTGCCGCTGCGCATCCCCGTCATCGAGATGGTCGAGATCGGCGCCGGCGGCGGCTCGATCGCCAGCGTCGACGCGCTCGGCCGCATTGCCGTGGGGCCGGAGAGCGCGAGTTCCGAGCCTGGCCCGGTCTGTTATGGCCGCGGCGGCAGCGAACCGACCGTCACCGATGCCGATCTCATCCTCGGCCGCATCGATCCTACGACATTTTCCGGCGGCAAGATGCCGCTCGATAGCGCCGCCGCGCAAAATGCCATCGCCAAGCGGATCGGCACGACACTCGATCTTGCCACAGAGCATGCCGCGCTCGGCATCAGCGAAATGGTCGACGAGAACATGTCCGGCGCCGCACGCGTGCATGCGATCGAAAGCGGCAAGGATCTGCGCCCGCGCACGCTGATCGCCTTTGGCGGCGCGGCACCGCTCCACGCGTCTCGCGTCGCCGAAAAGCTCGGCATCGCCCGCGTTCTCATTCCCGCCAATGCCGGCGTCGGCTCGGCAGTCGGCTTGTTGCGGGCGCCCGTTGCTTACGAGATCGTGCGCGGCCGGCTGATGCGTCTTTCGAACTTCGATGCCGCGGCGGTCAATGAACTTCTGGCCGAAATGCGCACCGAGGCCGAGGCGATCGTGCGCCGCGGCGCGCCGCAAGCCGCGCTGAATGAGCAGCGTTCCGCCTTCATGCGTTATCGCGGCCAGGGCCACGAGATCGCGGTCGAACTGCCGGTGCGCGGTTTCACCGCGGCGGATCGGCAGGTCATCATCAAATTATTCGAAGAAGCCTACCGGCGGCTCTATAGCCGCCCGATCCCTGGCGTCGATATCGAGATTCTGAGCTGGGTGGTCACGCTCGCCGCGCCGGCCGAAGGCAAGCTCGCCGAGCCTGCCGAACTGAAATCCGCCAAGCCGGGACCGCGCGGGCGGCGCCTGGTGTTCGATCCGCAAAGCGGTGAATTCATCGAAGTGCCGATCTACTGGCGGGGAGACCTCGCTCCCGGCGCGCAAATTTCCGGGCCGGCCGTGATTGCCGAAGACGATACGTCGACCGTGGTGAGCCCGTCATTCGACGCGCGCATCGACAGATTCGGCTATATTGAGCTTACGCGCCGGGGCAATCGAGAATCAAACCGAATTTAGGATCAAAAATGGTTGCACGTCCCAATGCCGCACTGGCGCAGATCCATACTCAGATTATGTGGAATCGCCTGATCGCGGTGGTGGAGGAGCAGGCGCAGACCATGATCCGTACGGCCTTCAGCACTTCGGTGCGCGAGGCCGGCGACCTGTCCGCCGGCGTGTTCGATCGCCAAGGGCGTATGCTGGCGCAGGCCGTCACCGGCACGCCGGGCCACGTCAATTCCATGGCGAACGGCGTCAAATATTTTCTTGACGTGTTTCCGATCGAGCGCATGAAGCCGGGCGACCATTACATCACCAACGATCCCTGGCTCACCTCCGGCCATCTGCACGACATCACCGTGGTGACGCCGAGCTTTTATCGCAGCGAAGCGGTCGCGCTGTTTGCCAACACCATTCATGTCGTCGATATCGGCGGGCTAGGCATGGGGCCCGACGGACGCCAAGTGTTCGAGGAAGGCCTGTCCATTCCGATCATGCAGCTCGCCCGCGAAGGCCGCATGAGCGAAGACTTGTTGCGGCTGGTTCGCGCCAATGTGCGCGAGCCGCTGCAGGTCGAAGGCGACATCTACGCCTGTGCTGCCTGCAACGACGAAGGCGGCCGGCGACTCATTGAGATGATGGACGAATTCGAGATCACCGATCTCGACCGCCTCGGCGACACTATTCTTGAAGCGTCGCGCGAAGCCACGCTCGCTCGCATCCGCGCTCTGCCGAAGGGTACTTTTCGCAACAGCCTGACCATGGACGGCTATGACAAGCCGCTCACTTTGAATGCCGCTTTGACGATTTCCGACGGCGGCATTCATATCGATTTCGACGGCACGTCGCCGGCATCGAGCTACGGCATCAATGTCGTGCTCAATTATTGCCTCGCCTACACCGCTTTCGGCGTCAAATGCCTGGTGGCGCCGGACGTCCCGAATAATGCCGGCTCGCTCGAGCCGATCACCGTCAGCGCACCGGAAGGCTGCGTGCTCAATGCCAAACGGCCCTGGCCGGTCGCGGCGCGCCATACCGTCGGGCAGATGCTGCCGGATGTGGTGTTCGGCTGTTTGCATCAGGTCATCAGCGGCGGCGTACCGGCCGAAGGCGCCTCGTCGTTATGGAATCCGCAGATTTTCGGCGGCGGCTCGCTGGTCGATGAAGTCGAAGCCGGCACCGACGCCAATACGCTGCCGGAATTTTCGACCGTCATCTTCCATTGTGGCGGCGCCGGGGCCCGTCCGGAGAAGGACGGGCTGAGCGCGACTTCCTTTCCCTCCGGCGTGCGCACCATTCCGGTGGAAGCCACCGAGAGCATCGCGCCGGTCGTGTTCCACCGCCGGGAATTCCGCGAAAGCTCGGGCGGCGCCGGCAAGCGCCGCGGCGGGCTCGGCCAGGTGATCGAGATCGGCGGCGCCGGCGCCACGCCGGTGGCGCTCCTTTGCAATTTCGAGCGCGTGCGCAATCCGGCACGCGGCCGCGACGGCGGGCGCAACGGCGCCGCGGGCACGGTGTCGCTACGCTCCGGTCGCCCGATCCGGCCCAAGGGCCGGCAGACCGTGCCGCCGCGCGACGCCATCCAGCTTCAGCTTCCGGGCGGCGGCGGTTTCGGCGATCCGCGCACGCGTGATCCGCAAGCGGTGCGCGACGACGTGCTCGACGGGCTGATTACCGCCGAGGAAGCGCGCGACGATTATGGCGTTGTGATCGACGCGCGGGGCGAGATTGACGCCGCTGCGACAATACGGTTGCGATCGGCCTAGAAGTTCTCACGCCGACATCGCCATCGGCGCGCTCGCGGCATCCTGCAAAATCATGTCGGAACCCTTTTCGCCGATCATCACCGCGGCCGCATTGGTATTGCCCGACGCCACCGACGGCATGATCGAGGCATCGACGACGCGCAGGCGCTCGAAGCCGCGCACGCGCAGCCGTTCGTCGACCACGGCATTGGCATCCGAGCCCATGCGGCAGGTCGAGGTCGGGTGATAGACCGTCGTCGCCGTCGCGCGCGAGAAGGCGAGGAAATCCTCGTCGCTGACGCAGCATTCGCCCGGCTGCAATTCCTCGGCGATATATTGCCGCATCACTTTCTGATTCATGATGCCGCGCAACGCCTTCAATCCGGCAACGATGGTGTCGCGATCGTTTTGCGCCGTGAAATAGCGCGGCTGGATCGCCGGCGGCATCATCGGGTCGGCGGACTTGATGTGCACGAAGCCGCGGCTCTCCGGGCGCAACTGGCACACCGAGGCCATGAAGCCCGAAAACGGATGCAGCGTTGCGCCGGCGCTATCGGCGCTGAAGATGAGAAAATGAATCTGCACGTCCGGGGTCGCCAGTTCCGGCCGCGTGCGGATGAAAGCCGCGGCATAGCCGGCGCCAATGGTCAAGAGGCCCTTGCGCGACACCAGATAGCGCAAGCCCTCGGTATAGCGGTGGCGCCAATCGTTGATCACGTCGTTCATGGTGATCGGCGCGGTGCAATGATACTGCATGCGGATCTGCAGATGATCCTGCAGGTCGCTGCCGACGCCCGGCATGTCGGCGATCACAGCGATGCCGTGATCGCGCAGCAGGTTCGCTGGTCCGACGCCGGAGAGCTGCAGCAATTGCGGCGAGTTGAACGCTCCACCGGAGAGGATCACTTCACCGTCGGCGTAAGCCGTGTGAGTGGTATTTCCCTGACGATATTCGACGCCAATCGCGCGGCGGCCGGAGAACAGGACCCGCGTCGCCAGCGCATCGGAGACGACTACGAGATTCGATCGCTTGCGCGCCGGCCGCAGATAGCCGACCGCGGTCGACCAGCGCCGCCCGTTCTTGGTCGTGAGCTGAAAATAGCCGGCGCCTTCCTGCGTTGCGCCGTTGAAATCGTCATTGCGCGGATAGCCGGCCTGCACCGCGGCCTCGATGAAAGCTTCGCACAGCGGGTGCGGCTCGCTGACATCCGACACCGCCAGCGGCCCGCCGACGCCGTGCAACTCATCGGCGCCGCGCTGCTGATCCTCGGCGCGCTTGAAATAGGGCAGCACGTCCTTGAAGGCCCAGCCGGCATTGCCGAGCTGCCGCCAGTGATCGTAATCCTCATGCTGACCGCGAATATAAAGGAGCCCGTTGATCGAACTCGAGCCGCCCAAGACCTTGCCGCGCGGCTGGATCACGCGGCGATTGTCGAGCTCCGGTTCGGGTTCGGTCTTGTAGAGCCAATTAACCCTGGGATTATCGAACAGCTTGCCGTAACCGAGCGGAATGTGAATCCAGACATTGCTGTCGCGCCCGCCTGCTTCCAGCAACAAGACACGATAGCGACCCGAGGCGGTGAGCCGATTGGCCAGCACGCAGCCGGCGGAGCCGGCGCCGACAATGATGTAATCGAAATGCGCAGCGCTTGTTGTCGTGGAATTTGATGACATGGCCCGGCGTTCTCCCTGACGCCAAGCATAGCGCAGAAAGTGGACCTGGAAACAGAGCGGCTCGCACCGCCGTAGATGCCCTATTCGTCGTCGGTGCCTGCCGTGGCAGCGCGAACAGCCGCTATGAGCCGCTCGACCAGCGGCGATCGCGGCGCCCGCCGACGCCGCAGGCAGATCTCACGGGTGAAATGCCGCTTGCGCATCGGAACGCAGGCAAGACACCCGGCCCTGACTTCGAGCTCCACGAGTTTCTTCGACGAGATCGTCACGCATTCGGATTGCATGACGATGGATTTCAGCGCGGTAATGGAATTGGTGATGATGGCCTGCGACGGCCATGGCTGGTTCTCCGCCGAAAACAGCAATTCGATTTGCCGCGACATCGTCGTGTGCGGGCTCGGCATCACCCATTGCGCGTCGCGCAAGTCGGCGATCAACAGTGACTTCTTGCTTGCGAGTTGATGACCTTTGCGCATCGCCACGACAAAGATGTCGCGCGCCAGGGTCTCGCTGACGATATCGCGACCTTCGGCGAGGAGGCCGGCCGAATTGACCACGAGATCGATCTCGCCGCTGCGCAGGCCGGCGATCAGTTCGTCGTCGGCGCGTTCTTCAATGGAAACGACGATATTCGGCGTTTCGCGCAAGAGCAGCGCCACCGCTTTCGGAACGATATCGATGCAAGCGACCGGGGACGCGCCGACAACGAGCGAGCCTTCAAGCCCGCGCTTCTTGGCCTCAAGCTCGCCCGCCGCCCGCGACAGCACGGAGTCGATGGCGGCGGCGTGACCCGCGAGCAACTGGCCGAATTCGGTCAGCGAAGCGCCATTGCGCGTGCGCTCGAAGACGCGCACGCCCAGCATGCGTTCCAACACGCCCATGCTGTTGGATAAAGCCGGCTGCGACACGCCGAGCGTCGCCGCGGCGCGCGTGAAAGAGCCATGATCGGCGATGCGCAATAGTTCGATCAGCCGCTTGGGATCGACGCTTGCTGTCATAATCATAGATTATGTCAAACAGGGATATTCTTATTGGACATTATGGCTCACGGGCTGTCAACTGAAGTGGTGAAAAGCCCGGCGAACGGGCGAAGCGGGAGGAAAGCGTGATGAACGTTCATCTCGTCGGCAGCATCGGCCTCGACACCGTGGAGGACGTATTTCGCATCGTCGGCAAAGAACTCGGCCCGCATCTCAAGCGCATTCCCGACGGCGAAGTCGGCGGCCGCAAGCTCTGGATCAGCTGGCAATATCCGCTATTGCGCGCCTCGACTTTCCTGCGACCGGACCCATCCGGGAAGGTGCGACCGACCAATCGCTTCGCGCTGCTCACGCTTGCCGAAGGCGTCAGTCCTGCCGACGTGCATTTCGGCGAGCTCGGCTATATGCGCGAGGCGCGCGCCTCCTATCTGGATTTTGTCGCAGCGCGCGAACGCGGCGAACTGCCGAAAAACATCCGCTTTCAGGTCTGCCTGCCGACGCCCTTTGCCGTCGTCAGTTCAGTCGTCATGCCCGAAGCGCTCGCGGCGGTCGAGGCCGGCTATGAGAAAGCCATGATCGCCGAAGTGGCCGCGCTGTGCCGCCACATTCCGCATCGCGATCTCTGCATCCAGTGGGATCTCTGCAACGAGATGGTCGTCTGGGACGGCCAGAAAACGGAGGCCGTGCCCTTTGCCGCCGAGCCGCGCGAGACGATCATCGCGCGCATGCAGCGGCTCTGCGCCGATATCCCCGACGATGTCGAGCTCGGCCTGCATCTGTGCTACGGCGATTTCGCCGGCAAGCATTTCGTCGAGCCGAAAGACGCCACGGCCATGGTCGATTTCGCCAATGCGCTGTCGCGGGGAATCGCGCACGGGCTCGCTTACATTCACATGCCGGTGCCGATCGACCGCAGCGACGATGCATTTCATCGACCGTTTCGCGACCTCAAGCTCAATGAAGGCACGGCGCTGTTTCTCGGCGTCGTGCACGCCAAGGACGGCGCCGAAGGTACCAAGGCCCGCATCGCCGCGGCGCGCCGCTACGCGCCGGATTTCGGCATCGCCACCGAATGCGGCATGGCGCGCGCCCGCTCGGAAGAAACCGTGCGCAGGCTTCTGAAGATCCATGCCGCGTGCTGCACCTAGCCGTACCGCACCAATCGCAAGAGACGATCAAGAAAGCATCGGAGAAGTGCAAATGTCGCGTGACGTTTATCTGGTCGGCAGCCTGCCGATGGCGAGCGCCGCGGAGGTCTTCGAGAAAGTGAGCGCCGCGCTCGGGCCGCGCATCAAGCGGCTGCCCGACGGCGAGACTGGCGAGCGCGGCGACTGGATCAGCTGGCTCGAGCCGGCATTCTCCGAGCACCCGGCTTTCGAGAAGTCCGGCGAATTCTTCCGCATCCATGCCACCGGCACCGGCCGCGAGCGTTACCGGCTGAAAGCCGGCCTCAAGCCGCAAGACGTGCGCTTCGATAATCTGTTCTATGCCGATATAGCCAAGACTTCTTACGCCGAGTTCAAGCGGCTGAAACAGGCCGGCAAGATTCCGCCCGGCACCAAATTCCAGGTCGACCTGGTGCCGGCACATTCGGTGATCTGGCTATTCCTGGTCGATGCGCTTCATGCCGCCATCGATCCGGTCTACAACGACGCGCTCAAGCGCGAGATCGACAAGATTGCCGCGAGCATTCCGCACGACGAACTGGCGATCCAGTTCGACGTCGCCTCCGCCGTCTTTGCCCGCCTCGAGCGCAACGAAGCCTCGAGCTACGGCCGCACCAAGGCGGAGATGCAGGAGACGTTCGGCAATATCCTGGTCGAGCTCGGCAATCACGTGCCGACCGGCATCGATCTGCTCTACCACCTATGCTATGGCGATTCCGGCCACAAGCACGTCGTCGAGCCGACCGACATGAATGACATGGTGGATTTCGCAAACCGCCTCTGCGCACGCATCGCGCGCGCTGTGCAGCTCATTCACATGCCGGTGCCGCGCAACCGTTCCGACGACGCCTATTTCGAGCCGCTGAAGCGGCTCAAGCTGCGGCCGGAAACACAACTCTGCCTCGGCCTCGTCCACCACACCGACGGCGTCGAAGGCACGCTGCGACGGCTGCGGACTGCCAAACGGCATGCCTCGCAGTTCTCCATCGCGACCGAATGCGGCTTCGGCCGGCGCGACCCGGCGACCATCCCGGAATTGCTGCGCATTCATGCCGCCGTTGCCGACGCCGCCTGACGCTGTATAAGCCAAACAGAGATTTAGGGAGGATAATGATGCGGACGAGATTATTCGGCGCTTTGGGATTGGGGGCCTTAAGCGCGCTTGCGATCGCGCTCGCCGGCGCCCAAGCCGCACAAGCCGACCCGATCAAGATCAGGGGCGCCTATGTCGTGCCGGTGGCGAACTGGGCTTCGCTTCTGGCCGAGAAGAAGGACCTCGCCAAGCACTGGGGCACATCCTACGATTTCGAGGCGGTGCGCTACCAAGGCACGCCGCCGATGATCACGGCGCTGGCGACCAACGAGCTCGAGATCGCCGATCTGGCTTATTCGACGCTTGGGCTCGCCATCCAGAACGCCGGCATCGATGATTTGCAAGTCATCGCCGACGAATTTCAGGACGGCGTGCCGGGCTACTATTCCGACGAGTTCTTCGTCCGCAAGGACGGCGGCATCAACAAGATCGAGGATCTCAAGGGCAAGGTCATCGCCACCAATGCCGCCGGCAGCGGCGTCGACGTCGCCATGAAGGCGATGCTGCACAAGCACGGCCTCGACGACAAGCGCGACTATACGACCATCGAGGCGCCGTTTCCGGCCATGTCGGCGATGCTGGCCGAAAAGAAGGTCGACATGGTGCCGGGCGTGCTGCCGTTCTCGCTCAATCCGGCGCTGCGCGATTCCAGCAACGTGCTGTTCACGCAGAAGGAAGGCGTCGGCCGCACCCAGATGATCATCTGGACGGCGCGCAAATCGTTCATCGACAAGAACCGCGCCGCGATGGTCGACTTCATGGAAGACGTGTTGCGTATCGAACGCTGGTATCTCGATCCCAAAAACCATGCCGAGGTGGTCGCGATCGCGTCGCGCCTCCTCAAAGTGCCGCCGGAGCGGCTCGATTGGCTGTTCACCAAACGGGACTACTATCGCGATCCCGATGGCAAGCCCGATCTCGACGCGCTGAAGAAAAACATGGACGTGACCAAGGAGCTCGGCTTCTTCAGCGGCTCGGTCGATCTTGGCCAGCACACCGACCTCAGTCTCGTTCAGGAGGCCGCCAAGCGGCTGCAATAGGGCTGCAAAAGCATGGCGGCATCCCGCCGCCCTGCATTTTCATCGGCTCAAATCGCCAGTATAAATTGAACGAGCCTGCTCCGCCGTAAGCGAAGGAGGCATTCGCTTGGCGAGGAGAAAGCCCGTGCAAAAATTCGGCATCGGTCAGCCCGTACCGCGCGTCGAGGATCCGCGCTTCATCACCGGCCGCGGCCGCTATGTCGACGATCTCGACCTCCCGCATCAGTGCTACGGCGTCCTCGTCATGTCGCCGCACGCGCATGCACGGATCAAACGCATCGATACCGCAAAGGCCAAAGCCGCCGACGGGGTGCTGGCCGTGCTGACCGGCGCCGATGTCGCGGCCGATGGACTTGGACCGCTGATGCCGCCGATGCCGGAGGACATGGGCGGGCCAAAAGGCTTCCGCACGCCGCGCCCGATTCTCGAAGGCGGCAAGGTCCGCGCCGTGGGCGAACGCGTCGCTTTCGTCGTCGCCGAGACGATCGACCAGGCGCGCAGCGCCGCCGAGCTGATCCAGATCGATTATGAGCCGCTGCCGGCGGTGATCGGCGTCGAGGATGCGATGAAACCCGGCGCACCGGCCCTATGGGATGAAGCGCCGAACAACGTGTCGTTCACGCTGATGATGGGCAACAAGGAGGCGACCGACGCCGCCTTCGCCAAGGCCAAACATGTCGTCACGCTCAAGCTCACCAATGCACGCATCAGCGCCAATTCGATCGAGCCGCGCGCCGCGATCGGCCAATATCATCCCGACAGCGACAGCTACACGCTTTATTCGACGACACAGAACCCGCACGGCACCCGTTCGACCGTCGCCGGGCAGGTGCTGAAAGTCGCCGAGACCAAATTGCGCGTGCTCTCGCCGGATGTCGGCGGCGGCTTCGGCATGAAACATGGCGGCTATCCGGAAGACGCGCTGGTGGCATGGGCGTCGCGCCACGTCGGCGGCCGGCCGGTCAAATGGGTGTCGACACGGTCGGAAGCGCTCCTTGGCGACTCGCACGGCCGCGACCAAGTGGTCACCGGCGAATTGGCGCTCGACGAGCACGGCAAGATTCTCGGGCTTCGTGTCAAGGCGCTGCATGCGATGGGCTCGCATGTCTTCGGCGCCTCGATGGTGGTACCGCTGTTTGCGGTACGGCTGGCGCCCGGCGTCTATCAGATCCCGGCGGTGCACGCGGTTGCGCATGCAGTGCTGACCAATACGATTCCGCTCGCGCCCTATCGCGGCGCCGGCCGGCCAGAAGCGGCCTTTCTCATCGAGCAATTGCTCGACCGCGCCGCCAAGGTGATCGGCGTCGACGTCATCGAGATCAGGCGGCGCAATTTCATTCCGCCGTCGGCCATGCCGCACAAGATCCAGACCGGCATCACCTATGACAGCGGCGACTTCGCTCATGTCATGGACGAGTGCCTCAAGCTTGCCGACTGGAACGGCTTCGGCAAGCGCGCGGCCGAATCCAAGAAAAGCGGCAAGCTGCGCGGCCGCGGCATCGGCTATTTCCTCGAAGAGGCCGCGGTGTTCAACGACCGCATGGTCATCCGCTTCGACCCGAGCGGCATGCTCACCGTTCTCGCCGGCACGCATTCGCACGGCCAAGGCCACGAGACCGTCTATGCGCAGATGGTGTCGGAATGGCTCGGCGTGCCGTTCGAAAATATCCGCTTCGTCCAGGGCGACACCGACGCGGTGCCGTTCGGCCGCGGCACGTATGGCTCGCGCAGCATGCAGGTCGGCGGCAATGCGCTCAAGCGCGCAGCCGACGGCATCATCGAAAAGGCCAAGCCCATGGCGGCGATGATGCTGGAAGCCGCCGCGGGCGACATCGAGTTCAGGGACGGTGCATTCCGCATCGTCGGCACCGACCGTGCGCTGCCGCTCACTGCGGTCGCGCGCGCCTTTTATCGTCCGGCAATGCTGCCGCCGCAATTCGATGTCGGGCTTGAGGCGTCCGGCACCTTCGCCGCCGAACCGCCGAATTATCCGAACGGCTGTCATCTTTGCGAAGTCGAGGTCGATCCAGAGACGGGTCTGGTGACGCTTGCGCGCTATGCCGCGGTCGACGATGTCGGCCGCGTCATGAATCGCCTGCTGTGCGAGGGCCAGGTTCACGGCGGTGTCGCCCAAGGCGTCGGCCAGGCGCTGATGGAAGCGATCGTCTTCGATGCCGAGGGTCAGCTCGTCACCGGCAGCTTCCAGGACTACGCTATGCCGCGCGCCGAGGATTTTCCCGATCTCCTCTCGGAGATCGCCGAAGTGCCGGCGAAGACCAATCCGCTGGGCGTCAAAGGCGCAGGCGAAGCCGGCGCAACCGGGGCGCCGCCGGCGGTGATCAGCGCCATTCTCGATGCATTGAAGCCGCTTGGCATCGAGCAGATCGACATGCCGGCAACGCCCGGCCGCGTCTGGGCGGCGATCAATGCCAGCAAGGCAAAGATGGCGGCGGAGTAGAGATGTCCGCCTTCCGATGCCGGTTGGCATCGGCGTCGCATATTTCCGTGCCTGCACTGCTAGTATCGCGATTGGGCGGAGCGGATTTGCAATCGCCAGTGCTTTTCATGCCGGCATTTTCCGCGCGCGTGAATGCGTCGGCCTCACCACCGGCAGCACCGCATTGATGCAGCTGTCGCCGCTACCCCTGCTTCGGCGGCGTCCCGCAAAGGATCGCATGCAGCACCACCAGCGTCAGGCCGCCGGAAATCACCGGCTGCGTGGCGATCAGCCGGACCAGAAGCGGCATCCGCGCCTGCACGTCGGGTGCGATGAACATGCCGCCAAGCGCCACCAGCATGGCAAGGCCGGCGACGATATAGGTGCGGTCGTCCCAGTCGACCTTGGCCAGAATGTGGACGCCGTGCATCAGCACGATGCCGAACAACAGCGTCGCCGCGGCGGCGAGGATCGGCAGCGGCACCACCACGAGCAGCAGGTCGAACTTGATCGACGCGCCGAGCACGATCAGCAGAACGCCGGCGGCGAGCGTCGCGTAGCGCGAGGCGACGCGCGTCGTGCGTAACATGCCGATATTATCGGGATAGACGATCGTGCTGAAGCCGCCGATCAGGCCGGCGAGCACGCCGCCGAGACCGATGGCGAACACACCCTGCGACATGCGCGCCGAAGAGACGTCCTGGCCGCCCCAGGTGCCGACCATCTGGTAGAGCGCCATCGAGCCGATGCTCGCCGGCAGCAGCACCAGCAGGAACACGATCACGAGATCGGTCTGCACCGCGAAACCGAACGGAAAGATTTTCGGCGCGACAAGAAGCGGCGCATTCATCACCGCCGCCAGCGAAACCGGGCGGAAGACAGCATAGGCGATCGTGCCGGCGGCCAGCCCGATCAGGATCGCGGCGCGGCGGAATTTGCCGCCCCACAGGCTGACCGCGACGATCACCGCGACCGCGAGCGCGCCGGTGAGGAAATTCACCGCCGGGAAGCCCGGGCTCTGCGCCAGCCCGATCCAGCCGGGCAGCGCCACATTGGAAACCTGGATCATGATGAAGATGACGATCATGCCGGCGATGAGCGGTGCGCGCAGAAAGCGGGCGAACAGGCCGATGACGCTGATGCCCGCGACCGGCACGCTGAGCAGGCACCAGATCAGCGCCGCGACAAAGAACGAGCCATAGGCCGCGCCCAGCCCGGCGCCGGGGATATGGCCGACTGCGAGCAAGCTCGCGAAGCTGCCCGCATAGGGGCCCTGGATGATCGGCAACCGCAGCAGCAAGGTCGACTGCAAGATGGTAACGAAGCCGCAGACCAGGAAGGTCACGCCGTAGAGATAGGCGATCTGCTCCGGCGCCAGATTGAAGGCGCGGCCGAGAATGCCGGGGAAAACGAACATCCCGGTCATGCCGAAGATGTTCTGCAGCCCCAGAATGAAAAGCTGATCGTAAGACAGCCGCTCGTCGATGCCGACGTCAAAGACCTTCTCGGCGGTTTCTTTGGCGTTGGCGGTTTCCCCGGACGTCATGGCGCAATGCCCCCTTCTTCGCCGCGGCAGTCACCCGTCCCGCTTGGGGCAAACACCTAGCCCCTCGCACGCCTCAGGGAAAGCCACTTCGGGTTGCCGGCGAAGGCGGTCCTGAAAGATGCCGCGCATGCGGCATGCGACAGAGCGTCACCGCATCGCGTCGGGAAGCGCCGCCTGGCGGCCGAGCTGCTGCCAGCACATCGGCGCGCCGGCCTTTTGCGCAGCAGCGTCCGGCGATAACGCTTTGTCCCAATGAGCGCCGATGAAGCGCTGGCCGGTGACGCCGTCGGAGGCGTTGGAGCACAGCCAGAGCAAAGGCGTCACCATCACCTCCGGCGCAATCAGCTTGGAGCGATCCGGCGCCATGGCGCGCGACACCAGCCGCGTATCGGCGGCGCCACCCGGCACCAGCACATTGGCGGTAACGCCGGTGCCGTCGAGCTCCTGCGCCATGGCAAGCAAATGCGCCTCATTGGCGGCTTTGGAGCCGCCATAGGGCTGCATCATGCTGCGCCACATCGTATCGAGGCTCGTCGTTACATTGATGATGCGGCCCCAGTGCTGCGCGATCAGTGTCGGCAGCATCGCGCGCGCCATCAGAAACGGCGCGACCACATTGACGTCGATGACGCGGCGGAACTCTTCCGGCGTGGTTTCCCACAATTTGCCGACCGCGCGGCCTTCGCCGCGCAGGATTCCGGTACTGACGCCGGCATTGTTGATCAGAATATCGACCCGGCTGAAACGCTCGGCGCAGGCGCGCACAATCTTCGGTCCGCTCTCATCCCACGAGACGTCGGCGACGATGCCGAGGAAGCGCTCGCCTGCACCGGCATCTTCGGCGAGGCCTTGCATCTCTTCCAGGACAGGCTCGTCGAGTTCGACGCCGGCAACGCAGGCTCCGGCCGCAAGCAAACCGAGCGTCATGACGCGGCCGAGACCGCGGCCGGCCCCCGTGACAATGGCGACTTTTCCGTCAAGCACAGCAACCATTGTGACAGTCCCTCGACCTTTCCGCCCGCGACGGCTTTTAGAACAAAGGATCGAAAGGCGGAAACCGGATTCTGAAAAAACTTCGCAAGCTAACGAAAATCAAACGTGCTTTTATTTCATCTAAAACTGAATCGGCCTGCGGTGCGCCAGCGGAGAATCGGATTTATTGCTGATATAAGTGATGGTTGATGAAGGTCCCGGCGTCGGCAAGCGCGCGGCGGCCAGCATCGAGATGTGCGTTCCACATATGCCACGCATGCGTCATATGCGGCCAAATCTCAAGCGTAACAGCGACATCGGCGGCGCCGGCGGCCGCAGCGAAGCGCGTTGCGTCGGCCAGCAGCGTCTCCGCCGAGCCCACTTGAATGAGCACTGGCGGAATTCCTTTGAGGTCGGCGAACAACGGCGAGATGCGCGGATCTTTGCGATCCATGCCGGTGGGCACATAGGCGCCGGCAAGTTCTTCCAAATAAGCTTTGTGAATCAGCGGATCGACTGTGTCTTTTGACATCAGTGTTGAAGCGGACATTGTCAGGTCCGTCCACGGCGAGCACAACCAAGCACAACCTGGAATCTGTTCGTGCAGGTCGCGCAGCCGGTTGATCAGCGCAATCGTCAGCCCGCCGCCGGCGCTGTCACCGCCGACGGCAATGTGCCGCGCGGCGATTCCCTGCGCGCGCAGAAAATTCCAGGCCGAAAACGCATCATCGAAAGCCGCGGGAAACGGACATTCCGGCGCCAAGCGGTAGTCGACGGCAAGCGTGCGGATTTTCGCCGCGCGTCCGGCTTCCGTCACCATGCGGCGATGGCTGACCAGCGAGCCCGAGCAATAGCCGCCGCCATGGAAAAACATCAGCACGCGCGAGGGATCGCTGCCTGGCACGATCGACCATTCCGCCGGCACGCCGCCGGCGTCGACCGGCGTGAGTGTGACATCGCCGGCGACCGGCCAGACGGCGCCGACCTCTTCGATACGGGCCCGCCGTTCACCCCAGCCAACCGGCCGTGGCTTGGAACTCAGCAGCGCGCGAATGGCGCCGATTTCGCGCAGATCGGTTTCTGTCTGGTACACACCAAGCTCCTGTAAAAACTAGATTTTTCGGCTTTTTTGACGTCTACCGCGAAGGCCGGGCGCCCGTTCTTTTGGTTGCACGGACAGACCCCTGCGCCTATATTGCCGTTACTTCCCTGTCATCCCCGATGACGTCAGTGGCTTCGCCCCGCCGGGCGGGCGGAGCACAGAGGAGATTCATCCATGGTAACCGCCCCCTTGATGCCGAAAGCCACGGCCGTGTGGCTGGTCGACAATACGTCTTTGTCGTTCGACCAGATCGCCCAGCTGTGCAATCTGCATCCGCTGGAAGTGAAGGCGATCGCCGATGGCGACGCCGCGCAGGGCATCAAGGGCCTCGATCCGATCCTGACCGGACAATTGACCCGCGAGGAGATCGCTGCTGCCGAGGCCGATCCGGATTACAAGCTGCATATCGCCGATCCGAAAGTGCGCCTGCCCGAGGCGAAGCCGAAGAAAGGCCCGCGCTATACGCCGGTGTCGCGCCGCCAGGACCGGCCGAACGCCATCCTTTGGCTGGTGCGCAATCACCCCGAACTGCGCGACAGCCAGATCATGCGGCTCGTCGGCACCACCAAATCGACCATCCAGTCGATCCGCGAGCGCACGCATTGGAATTCCGCCAATCTGACGCCGCTCGATCCGGTGACGCTCGGCCTGTGCTCGCAGATCGATCTCGATCTCGAAGTTCAGAAGGCGGCGAAGGAGAAGCCGGTCCCGATCGAGGCGCAGGGCGCGACACTGCTGCCCGCCTCCGTCACCACCGCGCCGAAGGCAGAGCCGGAGCCCGAGCCCGAAAAGCCGAAGCAGGGCGACGATCTCAATGTCGAGGCGGTGTTCGCCAAGCTCAAACAGCTCGGCGGCAAGAACGAGTGATTTTTTTCTAACGTTCTTTTCCGTCATCCTGAGGCGGCCGCGAAGCGGCCCTCGGGGGAGGCCGGTACGACCGGCGCCGTTCCCCTTCGAGGCGCGCTACGCTCGTACGTCAGGGTGACGGTTCATCTATCCCCGATCATTCCTTAGCACGACGCAGGCGCCGCCGGCGGCCGTCAGCTTGTTGCAGAAGCGATCAAGGTAACCGCGATCGTCGTCGCCGATGCGGATATTGTAGCGGACCGCGGTGCCGAGCCCGATGCCGCGGCTCCTGATGATGATCGGCTCGCGATCGCCGATCAATGACGGATATCGTTTCTGGATCGTGCGATAGATCCTCCAAGCTGTGCTTTCCGACCAACTGGCCGCGAGCTGCATGCCCCAGCGCGGCACATAGGCGGCAATGCGCTGTGCTTCCGCTTTGGGCGCCAGGATGAGATTGGCCAGCCGCGTGCACGGCACGCCCTGCGGGATCGTGGTCTCCGGCGTCTCCGGCGGTTTCGGCGAGGCCCATTCGTCGGCGGTCCAGCCGGTGATGATGGCGACGTAATTGCGGGTCTCAGTGGGCAACGCGCGGCGGCCGGCAAGCCAGGCGGCGACGCGTCCCGGTCCGGCATTGTAGCCGGCAGCGGCCAGGCCCAGATTGCCGAATTGCGTTTTCAGGTCGTGCAGATAATTCGCCGAATTCTTCAAGGCTTCGATCGGATCGAACGGATCGATCAGCCCGCGATAGTCGGCGGTCGCCGGCATGAATTGCGCAATGCCTTGCGCGCCTTTGGAACTCACCGCCATCGCATTGAAGCGGCTCTCCTGCCAGATCACGCGGGCAAAGAACTCGACCGGCAAGCCGTTCTCCGCCGCGTCCTGTTCCAGGGCGCGGCAGATGTCGTCCGCCGTCGGCGGATTGTGCGGCGTCGACGGCTGCGCCGGCGCCAGCACGGCAGGCTGATTGGTTGGCACCGCCGACGGCTCGGATTTGTTTTGATCGGGCTTGCCCGCAGTTGGCGGCGAGGGATTGCGAGCCTCCGGCTTGTCGCCGGTCGGCGGCTGGCTTTCCGTTGCCGGCGAAGCAGCACTTTCGGCTGGCGACGAACTTGAAGGCGGACTCGCGGACGGCGCCGCCGGCGTGTTTGCCGGGACCTGTGCATGAACAGGTGCGATCAACAACATCGCAGCACATAGGAGCGATGGTGCGGCAATACGCGTCATGCCCGCTAACGCCTCAGATAGAAATTTGTGCCTGTTGTGACCCGCGGCAAGCCGCCCTGGATGCGGCTTCAGTCAAACAAGGCTAAAATCGATTTACGCGCCGACCCCCTTCCCTTTCAGCGCCGTGCCGATCTCATCCAGCGCCGCCGGATCGTCGATGGTGGCCGGCATCTGCCAGCTTTCACCGTCGGCGATCTTCTTGATCGTGCCGCGCAGGATTTTTCCGGAGCGCGTCTTCGGCAACCGCCCGACCGTAATCGCGAGCTTGAACGCTGCGACAGGGCCGATCTTGTCGCGGATCAGCGCGACGCATTCCTTTTCGATCTCGATCGGCGATCGGGAAACGCCGGATTTGAGCACGATGAAGCCGCACGGCACTTCGCCCTTGAGCTCATCCTTGATGCCGAGCACGGCGCATTCGGCGACGTCCGGATGCGAAGCCAGCACCTCTTCCATGCCGCCGGTCGAAAGCCTGTGGCCAGCGACGTTGATGATGTCGTCGGTGCGGCCCATCACAAAAACGTAGCCGTCCCCGTCCTTAAAGCCGGCGTCGGCGGTTTTGTAGAAGCCGGGAAATTCCTCGAGATAGCTTTCGCGCATGCGCGCGTCGGCCTGCCAGAGCGTCGGCAGGCAGCCGGGCGGCAGCGGCAGTTTCACCACGATCGAGCCCATCTTGTCGGCTGGCTGCTCGCGGTTGCCTTCGTCGACGATGCGGATGTCGTAGCCCGGCATCGCCACCGTCGGCGAGCCATGCTTGACCGGCAATTGGCCCAGGCCCACCGGATTGCCGGCGATGCACCAGCCGGTTTCGGTCTGCCACCAGTGATCGATCACCGGCACTTGCAGAAGCTGTTCCGCCCAATCCAGCGTCGGTGGATCGGCGCGCTCGCCGGCAAGAAACAGCGTGCGGAATTTCTGCAGATCATGCTGCTTCAGCAATTTGCCCTGCGGGTCCTCTTTCTTGATGGCGCGGAAGGCGGTCGGCGCGGTGAAGAGAGCCACGGCGCCGTGCTCGGCAATGACGCGCCAGAACGCGCCGGCATCCGGTGTGCCGACCGGTTTGCCTTCGTAGAGGATCGAGGTCGCGCCGTGCAGCAGCGGCGCATAGACGATGTAAGAATGCCCAACCACCCAGCCGATATCGGAGGCGGTCCACCACACCTCACCGGGCGCGACGCCATAGAGATTTTTCATCGACCATTTCAGCGCCACCATGTGCCCGCCATTGTCGCGCATCACGCCCTTCGGCCGCCCGGTCGTGCCCGACGTATAGAGAATGTAGAGCGGATCGGTGGCCTGCACCGGCACGCAGTCCCAGGCCGAGCGGGCGTGAATGAGCGCGTGATCGCGCATCGCCGCCCAGTCGCGGTCGCGGCCTTCGATCAGCGTCGCCTCCGACTGCGGCCGCTGCAGGATCAGGCAGCTCTGCGGCTTGTGCTTGGCCAGCGCGATCGCTTCGTCGAGCAGCGGCTTGTAGTGCACGATACGGCCCGGCTCGAGGCCGCAGCTTGCCGACAAGATCACTTTCGGCGTGGCGTCGTCGATGCGGGTGGCAAGCTCGCGCGGCGCGAAGCCGCCGAACACCACCGAATGAACGGCGCCGATGCGTGCGCAAGCGAGCATCGCGATCACCGCTTCCGGCACCATGGGCATATAGAGAATGACGCGGTCGCCTTTCTCGACGCCGAGATCGCGCAGCATGCCGCCCAGCACCTGGGTCTCGGTCAGAAGCCGGTGATAGGTGATGGTCCGTTTGACGCCGGTGAGCGGCGAGTCGTAGACGATGGCCGCCTGCTCGCCACGCCCGGCATCGACATGCCGATCCACCGCGTTGAAGCAAGTGTTGCAGACACCATCCGGAAACCAGCGGCCATAGATGCCGGCCTTCGGATCGAACACCGTTTTCGGCTTTTCATACCAGTCGATGTCGGCAGCGGCTTCGCCCCAGAATGCCAACGGATCGCGCTGCCATCGGGCATAGACTTCCTGGTAATGGCTGGTTCGGGCGTCCATGGTGACTGCCTCCGCTGCCTCCCGGCTTTTCCGCGTATTTTCGGCCTGCCCACGCCGTTTGCAAGCCGCCGCGAGCACGTCGCATTGCGGGGAAGCCATGCACCTCACCGCTGGCCGAACCGCCGCGCTTTGATCTATGTCAGGTGTCGTCACCCGCCTTTCGTTCAATTCGACCTGTGATCACCGATCCGTTCTTCTATCTCCTGGCCATTCCGGCCGTGACGCTGCTGGGCCTCGGCAAAGGCGGCTTTGTCGGCCTCGGCATGATCGCGACCCCGCTGCTCGCGCTCGCGGTGCCGCCGCTGCAGGGCGCCGCGATCCTGCTGCCGATCCTGATGTGCCAGGACCTGATTTCGATCTGGACCTATCGCCATCGCTGGAGTACCTGGAATCTGAAGGTCCTGATGGGCGGCTCGCTGTTCGGCATCGCCGCCGCGACGCTGTTCGCCAGCGCCGTTTCCAATGCCGCGATCGAAATCACGATCGGCCTGATCGGACTTGTCTTTGTCGCGCACACCTGGCTCACGCCGCGGCTCCTGGCCAAGCTGAACCGGACGGCCGACAAGCCGCGCCGCCCACCCGTTGCGCTCGGCATGCTGTGGGGCGCGCTGTCGGCCTTCATGTCGCTTCTGATCCAGGTCGGCGCGCCGCCGTTCCAAATCCACATTCTGCCACAGCGCCTCGACAAGTTGACGCTGGTCGGCACCGGCGTGATCTTTTTCGCCTTCGTCAACTGGATGAAGGTGCTGCCCTATTTCATTCTTGGACAGTTCTCACCGCGCAACTTCGCGACGTCGCTCGCTCTGTTGCCGCTCGCCATCGCCACCAACTTTCTGGGAATCTGGCTGGTGCGCAAGACGCCGCAGGAGCGGTTCTATCAGATTTCCTATCTGCTGATGGCGCTTATTTCTCTCGCCTTGCTGTGGCAGGGCTGGCGAACTCTGGACTAAGCGCGAACGGGTCGTTCGCTATTCGCCTTCCGCCGGATTTGCTAAGCTCGATGCAAATGTAGGGAGGACACATCATGACGACGCCCTACGACATCGGGCTCGATCGCAATGCGGCGAATTTCCAGCCGCTGACGCCGTTGTCGTTTCTGGCGCGCGCGGCCGAAGTCTATCCGGACCAGACCGCCATCATCCACGGCGCCCGCTCCTGGACCTATGACGAATTTTTCAGCCGCGCCAAAAAACTTGCTTCCGCGCTCGCCAAGCGCGGCATCACCCGCGGCGATACGGTGTCGGTCGTGCTGCCCAATGTGCCGGCGATGCTTGAAGCGCATTACGGCGTGCCGATGGCCGGCGCCGTGCTCAATTCCATCAATACACGGCTCGACGCCGCGATCATCGCCTTTCAGCTCGATCACGGCGAAGCCAAGGTTCTGATCACCGACCGTGAATATTCCAAGGTGGTGGGGGCGGCGCTCGCGCTGTGCAGGGTCAAGCCGCTGGTCATCGATTATGACGACCCGGAATTCACGGGCGCAGGCGAGCGGCTTGGCAGCCTCGACTACGAAGAGTTCATCGCCGGAGGCGATGCCGATTTCGCCTGGCTGATGCCGCGCGACGAATGGGACGCCATCGCGCTCAATTATACATCAGGCACCACCGGCGACCCGAAAGGCGTCGTCTATCACCACCGCGGCGCCTATCTGCTGGCCATGGCAAATGTCATCACCTGCGGCATGGCCAAGCATCCGGTCTATCTGTGGACCTTGCCGATGTTCCACTGCAACGGCTGGTGCTTTCCCTGGACGCTGTCGGTCGCCGCGGGCACGCATGTATGTCTCCGCGCCGTGCGCGCCGCGCCGATCTTCGACTCGATCGCCAGGCACAAGGTCACGCATCTGTGCGGCGCGCCGATCGTGATGTCGACGCTGCTTCATGCCTCGGCGCAGGAGCGCAAGCCACTGCCGCATCAAGTCGAGTTCGTCACCGCGGCTGCGCCGCCGCCGGAAGCCGTGCTCGCCGAGATGAAGAGTGCGGGCTTCAACGTAACCCATGTCTATGGCCTGACCGAAACCTACGGGCCGGCGAGCGTCAACGACTGGCACCACCAGTGGAATATGCTTGATGCGACCGAACAGGCGGCGAAAAAAGCACGCCAGGGCGTGCGCTATCCCGTGCTGGAAGCGCTCGACGTGCTCGATCCCGAAACCATGCAGCCGGTGGCGCGCGACGGCGAAACGCTCGGCGAGGTGATGTTCCGCGGCAATGTGGTGATGAAGGGCTACTTGAAAAACCCGGCCTCGACTGCAAAGGCGTTCGAAGGCGGCTGGTTTCATTCCGGCGATCTCGGCGTCATCCATCCGGACGGCTACATCCAGCTCAAGGACCGGTCCAAGGACATCATCATTTCCGGTGGCGAAAACATTTCCTCGATCGAGGTCGAGGACGCTCTGTACAAGCATCCCGCGATCGAGATCGTCGCGGTGGTGGCGAAGCCCGACGAAAAATGGGGCGAGACACCCTGCGTGTTTGTCGAGCTCAAGCCCGGCGCGGCGGCGAGCGCCGAAGAGCTGATCGCCTGGTGCCGCAACCATCTCGCCGCCTACAAATGCCCGCGCCACGTCGTGTTCGCCGACATCCCGAAGACTTCGACCGGCAAGATTCAAAAGTTCAAGCTGCGCGAGATGGCGAAGGGCGTCTGAGGCGGCTGCGTTCTATCGCTTTTGATCAAGAGCCGCTCCGCCAAAAATGCGAATGCCCGCGCCAAGCGCGGGCATGATGGAAGAACGAAAACAGACAAAACTCCTCGCCACATGCCAAAACGCATGTCGTGGGGGCGGATGAATTAAACTCGCCGTTCTACTGAGGGTATTGGATCAATGAACGAGTGCTTCGCATCGTAGGCGAGCGATCTCGTCCTTCACGTGCAATTTTTTGCGTTTCAATTCTAGAAGCTGAAGGTCGTCGGTGGAGGGGTGGCTGAGCGCTTCGGTCAGTTGTTGTTCGAGCGCTTCGTGACGTTTCTCAAGTTCCGCAAGATGCGATTCAATCGCCATGTCTCCTGCCTCCTTGCGTCAATAATCTCCAGTTTCAAATCATCCTACCACAGACTCTGAAACACAAGCTTAGTACGCTTTTAGCCTTACGGAAATCCCCACTCTACACGGCCGTGCGCCAAGCCGCCCAACCGTTGGGCTTGTGGTGACCAACGAAAAAGCGATAATCGAGAGGAACTTACCGGCTTAATAACCGGCCGGAAGCCGGCGGGTTCCGATCGCGCGAGGATTGCGGCAAAGTGCCAAAGGGCCGACGAACGCGGCGATGACCCGAGAGGAAGAAAACGAGCTGCGGGCTCAGCTTGGGCGCCTGATCCAGGCACATCGCGACCTCGACGCCGCGATTGCTGCGTTGCAGGATGCGCCGGGCTCTGATGTCCTCCAGTTGCAGCGCTTGAAGAAACAAAAGCTGCAGTTGCGCGACCGCATTACCCACATCGAAGACCAGCTCACGCCGGATATCATCGCCTAGAGCGTGATCCCGAAAAGCGGAAACCGGCTTGTGGAAAGATCCAGCCCGAAAGAACAAGCTAGGCGGGCGCAGTGGCGCCGCCTTTCCGTTCCGCCTTGCGCGCATACATGGCGGCGTCCGCGCGCGCCAGAACCTCGGCCGGCGTGTCGAGCGCCCCCAGCAGAGTCGTTCCGGCGGAAGCGCTGACGACAAGCGTTGAATCATTCCAACGCACCGGCGTTGCATAGACCGCGGCTTCGAGCGCCGTGGCCTTTGCTGATGCCGCCGAGCCTCGGACATTCCACAGCAGCACGGCAAATTCGTCGCCCCCCATGCGCGCGACGACATCAGACGTCCTGACATGGCGGACCAGCGATGCGGCGACCGCTTTGAGGACGGCGTCGCCTGCGGCGTGGCCGTGCCGGTCGTTCACCGGCTTGAAATCGTCGAGATCGATATAGATCAGAACCGCGCTCGTGCCATAGCGTTTGATGTAGGCCAGCGAACGCGCGAGTTCGCGTGCGAAACCGCGGCGGTTGCGGATCTCGGTCAGGGGATCGATGTCGATCCGGGTCTCGAGCTCGACAATGCGTGCACGCGACGCTTCGAGCTCGGCCGCGAGCGCGTCGACCTCGGCGGCGAGCCGCGCGACAATGGCGCGCGATGGCGTTTGCGCGCGCTTCGCCATCGCCCCGCGCCGCCTCGGCTCATGCCGCTCGATTTCGCGGAGGCCGGCGGGCTGGCGCGATTGTGCGCTGCGCAATTTTGGCCGCTGCCGGCCGGCGCCAACAGGCTTCCGGCCAGGCTTTGCCGTTTTGCTGCTCTTCATGGAAGCCGTTCCCCATCCGCGCGAATCGCCAAGCGAGCATAGCCGCCTGCCGGGTCCGGTTCAGCGTCCACGGCGGATGACGCGAAATTGAAAGATCCGCGATACGGCTGACTGGCCTCGCAGTTCACCAAGCGCTTCGCAAAGATGGCCGGATTCTGGCGACTTTGTTCAGTCTGTATTCACCAAGGAACGGGAACTTTAAGGTCAGAGGGGCGATTGGGTTTAGAAGCCCATTGTCGAGGTGATGTCATGAGAAAGATTCTGACTGCTCTTGCGGTGGCCGGAAGTCTCGCCGTCACCAGCGTGGCAACGTCGGGCCCGGCACTGGCGTGGCGCGGCGGCTGGGGTGGCTGGCATGGTGGCTGGGGTTGGGGCGGTCCGGCACTCGGCTTTGCCGCCGGCGCCCTGGTCGGCAGCGCATTAGCCGCCCCCTATTATTACGGCGGCTACGGGTATCCGTACGGCTATTACGGATATGCGCCGTATCCCTATTACGGCCCACACTGCGTGTGGCGCAGCGTCTGGAACGGCTACGCCTGGGTTCGCGCCTGCGTGTGAAGTTACGGCGCTTGAATAGCGTTTGAACTTGCTCCAGAACTTGCGGCGTCCCTCGCTCTGAGACGCCGTAAGTCGTTACCGTGGCGAGCGGAATGCGCCTGTGGGCACCAAACTTCCGCCAAATAGTCGCAGTTCAATAGCGTTGGGTGTGATACCACCAAATCGGGGGTTTACGGGGACTTCCCGCTTATCCACGTTCCGGATCGGCACCCGGCCGGTCACAAGAGGAAACTCATGCATAAGTCGCTCTTAGGACTTGCTGCGGCGAGTGCGATCGGCCTTGCGACTCTCGCCGGTCCGAGCCCCGCGAATGCCGGCTGCTACGGTTGCGCCGTGGGCGCCGGAGTCGTCGGCGGTCTCGCCGCTGGCGCCATCATCGGCAGTGCCATTGCCAACAGCCCGCCCCCGCCGCCCCCGCCGCCCTATTACGGGCCGCCGCCGGCCGCCTACGGACCGCCTCCCGGCGCTTATGGCCCGCCGCCTCCGGGCTACGCTCAACTCGCGCCTGGCTGCTACTGGGGTCAGCGCAAAGTATGGGTCGAAGGCGTCGGCTATCGCTGGCGCACTGTGCAAGTCTGTCGGTAACAGATTTGCCCGGAACAAGTCCGTCCGTGACAGATCAGCCGTTCATACGGCTGCTGTGACGACCTGAATTCAACCGGCCGGCTGCCGCAACAGCCGGCCGGTTTGCTTTTTGCGACCGCACCGATGCCTGGTGACGAATGCTTGATGACCTTGGCGATAGTGCTACCCGCACCCGCAAATTCAGCTTATCCATCTCGCGATGACAGCGGAAACTCCACGACCTGCGGTACCCGGCGGCACCGGAACGATGCAGCGCCTTGCCGATCATGCGCACGCCGTGCTGCGCACCGTGACCGCGCGGATCCTTACGCCCCGTATGCGCACGCGCGAAGGCATGAACATGCTCGGCTGGCTCGTCGCGATTGTGCTGGTCCTCTACGCCGCCGTCACGGCAGCCGTGTATCTTGCACAACGTTCGCTGATGTATTTTCCCGACACCGCGCATGTGACGCCGGCCGCAGCGGGATTGCCTGAGGCCAAAGAGGTGCCGATCACGACAGCCGACGGGACGCACATCCACGTCTGGCATGTGCCGCCGCGTGACAACAAGCCGGTCATTCTCTATTTCCACGGCAATGGCGGATCGCTCGCAAATGACGTCGACCGCTTTCGTCGGCTGATCGGCGACGGTATCGGCCTTGTCGGCGTCGAATATCGCGGCTATGGCGGCTCGGGCGGCTCACCAAGTGAAGCAGGTCTGATCGAGGATGCCGAGGCGGGGTACGCTTTCGCCACGGCGCATTATCCGGTGCAGCAAATCGTCGTCTGGGGCGGCTCGCTCGGCAGCGGCGTGGCGGTGGCGCTGGCCGCGGAGAAGCCGGTGGGCCGTCTGATCCTCGAGGCGCCCTTCACCTCGGCCGAAGCCGTCGGCGCGCGGCGTTATTGGTATCTGCCGGTGCGCTTCTTGATGAAGGACCAATTTCGCTCCGACGAACGCATCGGCAAAGTGAAGGCGCCGCTGTTGATCTTGCACGGCATGCTTGATCGCACGATACCTTATGCAATGGGCGAGCAGATGTTCGAACTGGCCAACAAGCCCAAGCACATCGTGCGCTTCCTTGACGGCGGGCACCAGGATCTCGACGCCCATGGCGCGCTCAACGCGGTGGCGCGTTTCCTCGCCGGCGATTTGGATTAGAACGTCGGATAGGTCTGCCCGACCTTGCCGCCGACGCGGGCGAACCCGGACTGCGCCGGTTCATATTTGCTGTTGATGTTGAGCGCCTTGGCATAGGAGCCCGCCGCTTTGTCCTTGGCGCCAAGCCGCTCATAGGCGAGGCCGCGGCTGGTCCAGGCCCGCAGTTCGGTCGGGTTGAGCTGCACGGCCTGATCGAGATCGTCGGCGGCCGACTTGTTGTCGCCGATGGCGAGATAGCTCAAGCCGCGCGCGATGAAAGGATCCGCCTTCTGGCCGCTGAGCGCGATCGCGGTCGAAAAATCATCGATCGCGAAGGAATGCTGGTTCTGGCTTTGATAAAGCAGGCCGCGATTGTAGTAGGCCTCGGCATTGTCGGGCTTGAGCGCGATCGCCTTGTTGAAGTCGCCGAGCGCGAGACTCGATTTGCCTTCTTCGCGATAAACGATGCCGCGGCCGAGATAGGCCGGCGAATAAGCGGTATCGAGCGCGAGCGCCTTGTTGTCGTCGGCGAGCGCAAGGTCGAGCTGGTTGGTCTTGCGGTAAATCAGGGCGCGATTGGCGTAAGCCTGCGCGTAATTGGGATCAAGGCTGACCGCCTTGGTGAAATCGGCGAGCGCCAGATCGTTGCGGCCGGCCTCGCCGTAGACCGTGCCGCGCATGTTATAGGCCTGCGGATCGGCCGGATGCTTCTGGATGACCTCGCTGAGCGATTCCAGGTTCGTTTGCGACGTCGCGTAAAGCG